>Ga0209006_10000218_pt1 | contig 59517 bp, 54 predicted proteins | sample JacPin_JW_Ref_O2_FD_188567 | JGI IMG/M metagenome (GOLD analysis project Ga0209006, IMG submission 188567) | Forest soil microbial communities from Algoma, Ontario, Canada - Jack Pine, Ontario site 1_JW_Ref_O2 (SPAdes) (version 2) | ecosystem: Environmental > Terrestrial > Soil > Boreal...
TTATGACGCCCTTCCGGAAGCGATGAGAATGGGTTCATAAACAGGTGTTGAATTCTAAGAAATAAGGCGCAACTCCTGATAAGTCGCGTAACCGGACATCTGCTTTTGGCTCGATTTCACTTCTCCGGTAACGGCGTTTATCGGGAGTTGGCGACTCGTGGGGCGCACGACCCTCTGAACCCGCACCGCTTACGAGGCACTAGGCGATTAGGTGGTGATAAGCCTGTTCGCAACGCTCATCCGAATTTCAACGATTAGTCGGGTGGCCTCGATGGGTCGGTGCAACACCCAGCCGAAGAATTCGTGACGATTGGTATTCGGTTGCGTTAGCCGGGAAGGCCGGTCGCGGTGTTCGGGATCTCCGGTAAGGGGGCTAGCAGGCAGTTGGATTGGATGGTGACGTGGCGTCGAGAAAGTTTTTACTCCCACCGGAATACTTTCGCGGAGAGCGCGGTGCAAACGAGAAACACCAAGGCCAGTGCGGCCACGTCGCCTACATGTGCGGACCACGGGTCGCCTCGCCATATCCCGCCGAGCAACGACACCGCGTAGGTTAGCGGCACAACTATCGCGAGCGCATGGAGCATTGGCGGCAGCAACGCAATTGGCGCGAAGAGTCCTGAAACAGCGATCATTGGATACATGATGACGGCGCCGATGGGCTGGGCAAAACGCGCGGTGGGCACGATGCTGGCGATGAGAAAGCCGATCGAGAGAATGCTGCAGGTGCTGATCAGCAGCGCGATGGTAAATCCGACGAGCGGCGGATGAATACCGACGGGGTAATAGCGTTTGCCGGCCAACACCATAAGGGCCAGGGTCGCGGCGGTGAGCAACAGCTTGACGATCACGTGGGCGGTGAGGATCGTCTGCGGGCGCAGCGGAGTAGCGCGCAGTCGTTTGAGAATGCCTCCTTCGCGGTAGATTGAAATAATGGTCACCAGCGACAAGACCGCGCTGATCGCGATCAGGATCGAGGCCAGCACCGGCAGACCGACTCCGATAAAACTGTTGGCTGCGTTACTGGCCGGTGTGAGTTTGGGGCCGACCGCTCGGCCTACCAGGACGAAGACCAAAACGGGGATGAAAATGGTTCCGATCGCCCCGAGCGGCTCGCGCAAGAATATTTTCAGCTCGATCCAGGTCAGTTTCCAGAGTCCGTGCAGCATCGTTAATTACCTCGCCTAATCGCGAATCGAGTGGCCGGTCAATTTCAAAAAGACGTCTTCAAGGTTTGGCAAAATCGTGCGGAAACTGGTGACTCGGATCCGATGCTCCGAAAGACACTGAATCACTTCGGTGACCAGATCATCGCCTCGCCCTCGGATCGTGAGTTCCGACTCGCCGGTTACCGCCTCCACTTGCCGGATGGCCCGAAACCGCTCGGCAGCCTGCGGGTCGTCGGTAGAAAGAATTACGGACCGGTCGGGACAATGCTGGTTGACCAAGTTTTGCGGGGTGTCCATGGCGATAATGCGGCCATGCTCGATGACCGCGACGCGGTCGCACAACCGTTCGGCTTCCTCCATGAGATGAGTGGTTAAGAAAACCGTCTTGCCGCGTTCGCGGATGCCGCGCACCAGATCCCAGATCGCGCGCCGCGACTGCGGGTCCAGTCCGGTGGTCAATTCATCGAGAAACACCACCTCCGGATCGTTGATCAGCGCCAGCGCAATGAACAGGCGTTGCTTCTGGCCGCCGGAAAGAGTCATAAACCAGGCGTTGCGCTTATCGGCGAGGCCGAGTTGTTCGAGCAGGCGTTCGCCGTCCGCGGCCCGCTTCCCGTAGAGCGACGCCCAGAGATCCATCGCCTCCCAAACTTTGATTCGTTTCTGTAACTGCGCCTGCTGGAGCTGCACTCCAATTCGATTTTGCAACTGGTACACATCGCGGAAGGGATTGAGGCCCAGCACCGAGATTGCGCCGCGGTCGGGCGTGCGAATTCCCTCGATGCATTCCATGGTGGTGGTTTTTCCGGCGCCGTTGGGCCCGATCAGGCCGAAGATTTCGCCATCGTTGACCTCGAAGGACACTTCGTCAACCGCGACCGTGGCGCCGTAGGTTTTGCGCACTCCGGAAACCTGGATAACTGGATGCATAAATTTGAGAGATTGTAGGGTACTGAACCGAAACGAGAGTCTATCTCATAGAGGTAGTGTAAGTCCTGGTTCGTCGCGATACGGAAATTCTAGCTCTAGCCGAGATTTCCCTCCGGTAACGGCTGCTCAACCGGTCAATGCAATACTGTGTTTACCAAACAGGTGCTGATCTGGTTTACCCGACGTATGACTTTAGATTAGGGTTTATAATGAAGTATTAAGTCTTGTTAAGGCGGTTCCGATGATTGACGGCTGGCCTTTCTCCGTCAGCGGGCAGGCTTATCGGGAACATGCGGGGTGAACATGCACTTCAATGAGATCGCTCGAAAGTTGCCGGCATTCTTAGGCCTCATTGTCGCGGCGCTCGTGGGTTGCCGGGGAGCGGCCGCCCAGACGGATTACACGCCGATTCGGGTGGAAGACGGCGGAACGATCTCCGGAAGCGTGAAGTGGAGCGGGCCTGTTCCGAAAATTCCGAAGCTGGCCATCACGAAGAACGTGGATGTCTGCGACCCGCGGTCGCAGAAAACACGTGATCTGGAACGGCTGGTGATCAACTCCGACGGTAACGGCGTTGCAAATACCGTGGTATTTCTGAGGGGCGTGACGCGAGGCAAAGCGATGGATTTGCCTGCGGCACGGCAACAACTGGACCAACGCACCTGCCGCTATGTGCCGCACATCATGATCGTGCCACAGGGCGGTACCCTGAAAATCGAAAGCAGTGACCCGGTGCTCCACACCGTACAGATGTCAGGCTCGGCCACCAACAACATTCCATTCCCGTTCCAAAACGAGTTCATTCCCGTATCGCTACAGCAGAACGGCGTTGTGGAACTGAAATGCAATGCCGGCCACGTTTGGATGAATGCCAACTTGCTGGTGGTGAAGCATCCGTACTACGCCGTAACGGACGAGCATGGTGAGTTCAAATTGACGGACGTGCCGGCGGGCGAATACGAAATCGCAGCATGGCATGAAGGTTGGCAAATTCTCTCCGAAGCAAAAGTCCTCGACGTGGGGGCGCAAGTGGAAGTAAGGCGTCCGATCTACAGCTCGCCAGAGGTGTGGACGAAGAGAGTTAACGTAAAGGCCGGCGAACCGGTCGTGGTGGATTTTATCATTTCGGAGAAACACGAATAGTTTCAGGCCGCCGCCCATCAGGACTTGACGATCGGCGCGCTATGCGATTCTTCGGATTCGGCAACGGCAGCCACATTCCGCAGTTGAAATAAAAAAGTTGAAAAAATATTTCGGCAGTAGCCGACGCGGATATTGGGGAGTGGCTCAGTTTCCAATAACGGCTGACTTACACTGTAGCCGGGTTGTCTTCGTTGACTTGCTTTCCGCTCCAACTTACTATGGGCGCAAATGGCGGATCCTTCCTCTCGCGTCGGCCAGACCATTTCGCACTACCGGATCATCGAGAAACTTGGTGGTGGCGGCATGGGCGTGGTGTACAAGGCCGAGGACACCAGCCTGCGTCGATTCGTGGCGCTGAAGTTCCTGCCGGACGAAGTCGCACGAGATCCTCAGGCGCTGGAACGATTCCGGCGCGAAGCGCAGGCAGCGTCGGCATTAAATCATCCCAACATTTGCACCGTTTACGAAATTGGCGAAGAGAACGGCCGCGCGTTCATCGTGATGGAGTACATGGACGGCGTGACGCTGAAGCATCGCATCGGCGGGCGGCCGATGGAGATGGAAAGCGTTTTCGATCTAGGGATTCAGGTCGCTGAGGGACTGGATGCGGCGCACGCGGAAGGCGTAGTGCACCGCGACATCAAGCCGGCGAATATTTTTATCACCAAGCGCGGTCACGCCAAGATTCTGGATTTTGGTTTGGCAAAATTGTCACCGGCCAGCCGCGCCGCGCAGGGCATCACCGTCTCGTCGATGCCGACGGCTGCGCCGGAAGAATTGCTGACCAGTCCCGGAGTGGCGGTGGGCACGGTGGCTTATATGTCGCCGGAACAGGTGCGAGGCAGAGAGCTGGACCCACGAACGGATCTGTTTTCGTTTGGCGTGGTGCTGTACGAGATGGCGACGGGCGTGCTGCCGTTTCGCGGCGACACCTCGGGAGTGATTACTGATTCGATCTTGCATCAGGCTCCGGTCGGCCCGGTGCGCCTGAATCCGGCGGTCCCGGCGAAGTTTGAGGACATCATTAATAAGGCGCTGGAGAAGGAACGCGATCTGCGGTACCAATCCGCGCCGGAAATCCGTGCGGATCTGAAACGCCTACGGCGCGATACGGATTCAGGTCGAATTTCATCCTCCTCGACTAGTGTAGGGCGCGATTTTGTGGCTGGGCCTTCAAGTTCTTCCGCGGCTGTCGCAACGGCGAGCGACGCTGTGGTCAGACCGTCCGGCAGCGGCGGAATCTGGAAGTATTTGCTGCCTGCGCTCGGCGTCGTCGTTCTGGGCGGAGCATTCGCGGCATATCATATCTGGCCCCGCGCGAGTGCGCCCGGCGCTTCGGGCCAGGTAAAGAAAATCAGCCACTGGAATAAACCGATGAACGAAGCTGTGCTCTCACCGGATGGGCACACCGTGGCATTCACTTCTCCGGTCGGCAGCACGCCCCAGATATTCGTCATGCTGACCTCTGGCGGAGAACCGCTGCAGCTGACGACCGACGAGAAGGACAAATACGTGGTGGGATTTTCCTTTGACGGCGGCGAGATTTTCTATGGAGATGTTCACGGCTTCGCCGAAATCTGGTCGGTTCCGACGCTTGGCGGAAGGGCCAGGAAAGTTTTGGATGGCCTCACGATGACGGAATCCGCGGACGGCAATTTCTTTTTTTATTTGAAACAAGATTCCCCGGGTGTATTTCGGGCGGACAAATCCGCAAATGGCGCCGAAGGGATATTTAAATTCGATGCCGCGGCCGGATCCCCGGTTGGGGTCACTCTTTTTCCCGACGGTGACTCGTTGCTCGTTTTTACCGCGCGGTCCAAACTGAGCGACAAGGTAGAGCTTCACAAGGTCAGCGTGTCCAGCCACACCTCGACCGATCTGGGTTCCATACCGGGAGATTCGTCACCAGGCGGGTGGGATGAACCCGGAAAGTCGCTGCTGATCAGCCACACGGTGAATGGGCTGACGAATATTTGGAGATATAGCTTGGCGGACCGCTCGTTGACTCAGGTCACCTTTGGGCCCGGTCCGGATTTTTCGCCGATGCCCGATCCGGGAGGGAAAGGGTTCTACTACGTGAATGGGAAATCATCTAATTTGCTCACCGCGTACCATGTCCGATCAAAAGAGTCGGTGGAGCTCACCTCGGAGAGTGCGACTCAGCCCACGATCATGCCCAATGGAAAGCGTCTGATGTACATCATTTCTCCCGAGCCGCGTCGGGATGAGCTTTGGATAGCGGACCTGGACGGAAAGAACAAAGTGAAAGTGGCGGAGGGCGAACAACTGGGAACGGGAGCCTGGTCACATCACAGCGCAGAGTTTAATTACATTGACTACTCGGCAAAGTCTGAACGGATCTATATTGCGCGCGAGGATGGCAGCGGCGTTCGCGAAGTGAACTGGAACGGTCCTGAAATCGGCTCGGATGTCTGGTCCAATGACGATAAGACTTTTTATATTAGTACTTTCGAACCAAACAGCCCAAACGTAACCACCTGGAAAGAAAAGATAGACGGTTCGAACCTGCAGAAACTATCGGATTCCTGCGCCTTTGCCGGAGACATCAGTCCAGATGGAAAATATTTGATCGAATTTGACACGACTCGTCCTGGAATCTCCGAGTTGTCCCTCTCCGACAATAAATGCGTGTCGCTGATTCCTGATGCCAGCACTTACGGACTGTATTTCGCGCCAGATGGGCGATCGTTTCTATATGCCGTCCCCTCGCGCGGAGAAATGGTCGTCTACCGGCAGCCGTGGCGCGACGGCAAATTGACCGGCCCGGCCCAAGCCGCGCTTAGAGTGCCGTTCGCGTTCAGAATCTATGTTTCCGGCAATGGCTACGATTTTTCGCGCGATCTTTCCACCATCGTTTACACGCGGCCCCGCGGCGACGATGATTTGTATTTCCTCGGCAAGCAATAAATTCCGTTCCCGAAATAAGACTCCAAGTGAGGGTGGTTGCTGTGATGGCAGCATGAGAAAACACATCTCAAGATCGCGTTACCGGACGTTTATCGTGGCGCTTCACTTCGACGGTATGGATGCTAGTCAGAACTTGACGATCGGCGCGTTATGCGATTCTTCGGGTTTGGCAACGGCAGCCACATTCCGCAGGATTTTGCATTTTCTTTCATCATCCATTTGACGCCGGGAAAACAACACAGCCGCCGCTTTCCGCAGGCCAGCATGTCGCACGCTTTTTCGATCCGGCGTCTGCGCGTTTCCGGTTGCTTGGCGGAGCTGATCGAGAAAATCCAGTCGCGGCGGGCCAGTGGTGTGATGTCCTCCCACCCCGTGAGCGCCAGCGGCGCGGCTGCCAGCGCTTCGCGTAAATCCATCGGCACTCGGATTTCCGGTTCGTCTCCGGCGCGCGTAATCTCCACCATGACCGCGTCGTCAGGGTCCGCGCCAGCGGCGTCGCGCATGGTTTTGTTAACTCTGAGCTGGTGACTTCCTTTGCCGTTGGGTTCGAGGGCCGCTCGAAAAGGGAAGGCGTTGATCGTGCCCTCCACCATCGTCACACCTCGCGAGGGAAGCTTCGCGCTCGCGTTCTTGGGCAAGGTTAGAACGCTCCACGATCCAGTCTTTTCCGTCGCCTCAGGCCGAGACAACTTGGCACGGAAGCAAATCGTTGATTTGGATTTTCGCGGCGCGTCCAGTTTCATGTGTTGTTGCCATGCTACCAAACAAAAACGTTTTGCCAGACCGGCTTGTGCTGCGTCCCCTTACCGGCCGGGTCAGCTTTGGGATTCCTTCGGCACTGCCAAATGTGATTCACCCGCCAAGACCGCCCGGTGACGCGCGCTGATCCGGCGTGAGTTAGAAGACCGACCGAGCTGGCCTATCGTCATTTCGAATCGCGAGCGGACCCGTCCGGACTTTCTACGGCGCCATTTTGCAGCGCCCAAGCGCGGAATCCGTCGGGGGGATTTTTTATACCCGCGATATTCGCGGATTTGATTTTGGCCAGGTCCCGCCAGCGGACGTTAGCAAGATCGGTGTTGCGCAGGTCGGAATCGGTCAGCCAGCTTCCGGAAAGATCCGCGCCCGATAGGTCGGCACCCAGCAGGTCCGCATTCTGCAAGTTCGCTCGCTGCAAGTTGGCGCCGGAAAAATTGCCGCCGCGAAAATTCGCGCCGCTCAGATTGGCATCGGAAAAATCGGCTCCGCGAAAATCGGCCATGCGGGCGTCCGCGTCGCTGAAATTGGCCCGAACCAGTTTGGCTTTTTCGAGGCGGATGTTTTGAAGGTACGCGCCGGAGACGTCCACGCCCACGAGCGGGACGCGGTCAGCGTTGAGTTCCTGCAGGGCTTCCAGACGGCCGCCGCTGCCACCTTTCCCTTGCGCGGTGTTGATCACCTGCCAAGCCTGATAGTGTTTTTGTTTGGTGCGGTCACTGGATTCAGAAAAATAAAAAATTACGGCGACCAGCACGCTGAGGCTCCCGAGGTATTCGAGCACCTCCAGCAGTTTCCAATTGCTCAGAAAATAGGCCACCCAGTCGAGCGACCATTCCACAGCGACGAAGGGGCGGGCCAGCGCACTTCGGTTGGCGGACTTCTGCTCCTGCCAGGGTCGGGGGCGTTCGCGCGGAATATTTACTCGCATCGGTTTAGTTTACGGTTAATGGCCCAAGGACGACCGGAAAATCGAAAGATTCTACATCGAGGACACCGGACGAGGATACCGCACAAAGATACCGCACAAAGATACCAAACAAAGATACCGGACAAAGAGACCAAACAAAGATACCAAACAAAGATTCCAATCAAAGATTGGTTCAAGGCGAGATTGAGCCGAGACCAACGAGTGCCGAACCGACCGCTCAATTCGCGGGGCCGGACAGTCTGCTCCGGCCCTGGCGAAGCCGACGTCCCTATCACATCTTGCCTACGATGCCCGGCGCAGGTCCGCTGATGAACTCATGTTCACGCGGAGCAACATTCCAGCTCCTCCTCTAATCTTGAGGTTCGGGTCGGTTGAACTCAAGGTGATTTGGCCGGTCGGCGTCGAACGCCCGGCACGCTCGACTAGAACGCCGGAATAGCCGTAGACGCCGCAAGCATCCGTGGAGAACAGCCACAGAGCCTGCTCGCGAGTGTTGCCGGCAACTTCGCCGCGGCACTCTCCGTTCGCTTCAACCTTGCCCACCGCCCCACCGCCCGGCACCCATTGACCTAGAATCTGATCACCACGCATCAACGGCCCACTCCCGTAGAGGGCCTGCCCACCCACCTGTACGGTATTCCACCAGACGTCCGGCGTTCCGCGATCGCCCCCCAAAGTCGGCAGCGATGCGCTGGCTATTTCGAGATTCGAAGCGAGAACACGAAGATTCGTCACGACCGGCGCGGAATCGGATTTGGAATATTCAATTTTATCGAAAGTGAATTCAATTCGAGACGGATTGCCCGGCGTCACCGCTACAATGTGGCCCGAGATTTTGGTGCCGCGCCGCAGCACGCCATTCTCCAGCGGGACGTCCTGCGCGATTCGCGCGGAAATTGCTTGGCCGGGTGCGGCTTTGGCCAGTGAGATGGTCGAGCTAAGTTGAATGGGTAAAATTGTACCGTCATGAATCATGCTGGGATGAGCTGTCTTCTGATTTTGCGCGGAAACTACATTAAGACTCGCGAGACAAATAACCGACAGTAAAGCAATTGTCTTCATAGGTCCCCCTTTACCTCGAATGCTGGAACGAAAGCCCGCCCTTCCGTCTGGCGTTTATCCCTCAAAAGGAAAGGCGCGGGGGCCGTTCCAATCAGTTGGACGCATTGCAGCGAACGCTGGTTGCCGTCGAACCTCCGGATCGTTTTGCATTTTTTTGCTTGCGCGATGGCGATGACCGCCAACGTGGATGCTTCGCGCCCGATTCGTTGTTCATTCTTATGCTCTTCGATAGCTGAAAAGTCGCGGCTCCGGCCAGCACTCTAGCGGTGCAGCGTGATCCCGCGCCCCAACACGAAAATAAAAACGAGCGCCAGCACGCCGGCCGCGGCGATCCATGCATGGCTTCGGTCAATTCCATTCGACGGCCTCTCCGGAACCGTTTCTTTTGGAATGTAATACCTCAACCAGAGCAGCCCGGAGTCGGCGCCCGCCGACGCCGGCAGCGCGGATTGCCACACCAGTTGGATTCCAAGCGGATTCAAAAGTCCGCCCGCACTTAAAAGGATTACCGCTGCGAAGTAGGGAATGAAGGTGAGTCTCCGCAGCCGCTGCGGCTCGCTTCGCGGAACGCCAACGTATCGCACCAGGCCCGTGCCCACTACCAATAAAGCGCCGTAATAAGACGCCACCCCCACCACAACCAGCAGCGCCCGCCACAACCACTGCGGATGCAACCCGGCGATCACCGCTGCCCAGTCGCCGAAATTCGTGACGCCCGAAAAGAAAAAATATCCGGTGCCGGTAAAAAGATTGAACGCGACGCTGATCAGCAGAAAAAAGCGCAGCCGCACCGATGCGCCGGTCGCATTCCGCAGTGCAAGCCAAAAAATCGCCGCAGCGGCCAGATTCGCCAGCGTTCCGCCCGCGGCGACCAGCCGTGAATCGAAATTGCTGGACCAGGCCACGGTCGTCAACAACCCCGACTGCGTGCCGGTCAGCAGAGCCGTCGCCGCATGCCCCAGCCCTTCATGCACCACATCAGCAAGCATCGCAGCTACCATGCTGATGGCGCAGACCGTCGCCGCATCGTCGTTCGTCGCAGGCATTATCGCCGCACTAGTCGTCGTCATTCTCCTCATCGCAGACCGCGCCCAATATAGTCGTTTCCCAGAATATCCGCGAACGATACGTTGCGACTTGTGCTTACAAGCCTCTCGCAACTTCCGCGCCTTACTCCGCGGTCGCCCCCGAGAAAGTTCGTTCTCGGTGCAGTTGCCGCTCAACCTGTGGCATACTTTTCGAATTATGAAAGGGAATCCGAAGGTCATCGAAGAACTGAACAAAGCGCTGCGCGAAGAACTCACCGCCATCAACCAGTATTTCCTTCACGCCGAAATGTGCGAGAACTGGGGCTACCGCAAGCTTTCCGAGTACATCAAGAAACAATCCATCGGCGAAATGCGCCACGCCGAAGTTCTGCTCGAGCGCATTCTTTTCCTCGACGGTGTGCCGACCATGGAACCGCTGAAGCTCAAAGTCGGATCCAGCGTGAAAGACATGATCGAGGCCGACTTGAAACTGGAAGTTTCCGCCGTGGCCCAATACAACGCCGCCGTGCAGATCGCCACTGAACAGAAGGACAATGGTTCGCGCGATTTGCTGGTCGTGCTGCTCAAGGACGAAGAAAGCCACGTGGACTGGCTCGAAGCCCAAGTCCACCAGATCAATGAAATGGGCTACGAGCGATATTTGTCCATGCAGACCGGCGAGTTCAAAGAAGAAGCCTGAGCGGATTCAGCGCCTCATCGCGACGCGAATTTCGCACGCCGAGATCCTCGCCGGAGAATTCTTTTCTGGTCACGGCAGCCAGCGTAAACGCGAACGGGGAGTGGGATCGAGCACGACCGTCTCCGGCGCGCCGCGCAGCAAGCCGGTAGCAGTAAGCGACGGCAGGGAACGCTCCGCCACTGGAGTGAATTCGGTTTCCAGCATTTGATTGTCTTTGAGGATCCCCAGCCACACCAGATAAGGCCCGTCGCTGCGCACTGGCAGCTGCGGGTAAGTATTTTTCACGTCCAAAGTGACCAACACACCAGCTTCCCGCACGCCCGCGGCGCGATACGCGGCAAACGCCGGCTCGGCATCTTTGGCAAAAGCTTCGACGCTAGCTGCTTTCACCGCAAAAATCTGCGCAACCACCACGCCGTGCGCCCCGCCTTCTTCCGTCACCGGATCAACGTCCGGCAGAATGGTGATCCCGCGCTCCGCGCTGAGCGGGCTCAGCAGCATCACGTTGTCCGAATCGTCAATCAAATCGTTCGCCGTTTTCTTGTGCTCTTTCCACACCGGGCCGGAATAAAACGCGCCATTCGCCACCGCACGCGCCTCGATCGTGTGGAACCCTCGAATCCAGGTGAAGCCATTCTGATTTTTGCGTTCGTGAAAAGATCCTGCGGTGATGGCTCCGGCCTGTTCGATCGCTCCGGGAAAATAAGTTTCGAAATACTTCGTGAAATTCTCCCGCCCGCCCGGCTTGATCGTGTAGCGCCGGAACTCGACGGCCTGAAAATCTCTTAGATTCGCGGCAGGATCAACGGCCCGGGTTTGAGTCGCCTGATTTATGTGCGCCGCCTGGGTGCCAACCGCAATCACAGCCAGAAGTCCGATGAGCCATCGCATATGCTTTGTCTCCAGTGCTGCCACGCCGTCGCGCGAGTTGGCCGCCGAACAATGGCCACTCCATTTCACCCCAGCTCCGGCCAATCACAAGGGCCACTTCCATCCGTTTCGGTGTGACCACTTCAGCTGCTCTCGACTCAGAGCCTTTTGCGAAATACACACCGGTTCTTGACGGGGTAGCTTACAGAGCGGGGAAAAGTGATACACCCTTCGTATCGTCGGCAGCTTTGCGAATAGGCGCATGGGAAAATAACCTCCGGGCAACGCACGCGCGGATCGTCGGAATGTTTCACATCGCTCCGACAATTGATGTGACGAGTGACGATTTAGTGGAATCAAATCCACGAGCGCGATATTTCACGGCGGGCGACGATATAAAACCATATTCAATAAGATCGGCTTTATTCGAGGACAGGTCGGGTCAAGCTCGATGCCCCGGCCATGTAACTTCTGTATTCGCAGTGAGTTGCAAATCCGATTTCTGATCGTAGAATTGTATTTCGTTAGACTCCCTAAAATCGTATGAATTGGGATCGAATTTCATAAAATCCACTTGTCCGGTAACCGCGTTTATCAGGCACTGGCGACTAACAGCGTCTGTTCATATGTCGAAAGAGTTTTACGCAACTCCGAGAATTATCCGCGTGCCACGACGATTTCAAGTCTTCTATAATCGCGCCGCGAGGCGCACTATCCTTCACAGTCGGCCACCTTTGAAATGACGACGCATCCTTCGGTCTCTCAAGTACCCTGGTTTGCCCTAAGCTACGGGCTGGCGGGAACGGTGTCGATGTGGTACGGCATCCGACGCAACTCACTTTGTCAGCGTGCGTTTGTATCGGTCGGCGAAGTTGCCGTTTCGATCGCATTATTTGATTGGTTCGTCCAACAAGAGAGTGAGACCGACCGGTTGCTAGGATTCGAAGCGACCGTAGTTATCCTAGCCGTAATATTTGCACTCGCACTCAGGGCGTTCTCGATTCGATTGATGGAATTGACAGTAACAGGCCGTAAATTAGCGGAGCGATTTTCTCTTCTGCCCCTACTCTACATGTTTCTGTTTTCCCTAGCAGTCTCCGCAAGGGAATTCGCCAGCTTCGAGAGGCCTGCATTGTCAGTGTTCATGTTCACCGTCGTAGCTTGCGCGCTGCACGTTTGTATGTTCGCCTTCGGAAAGAGTGAAGCGATTCGGCGGTTGGCGGGCACTGATAAACTACGACCGATAGCGGCAGACCGTTCAGAATGCGTTAAGACATGGCGATACGCGGCTGCCACAATAATCGTCCCCACGATACTGGCGCTGGTAGTCCAAATTGCGAGCGGTGATGACTGGCGGCTGATGGGCATAAACCTCGCGCTCAGCGGAACTCTGGTCTCTCTCGTTGTAGTCGCATGTTCCCGAAGGTCCAGTGTCGCCGGTTCTTCCTAACGCCTGGTTAGTCGCGTTACCGGACATTAGGAATCAGGGGATCGGCACTTGTCCGGTAACGGCACCGGTTCTTGACACTATTTTGCGTCGTTCCTATACTTCTGCGCACCCCGGCCCGAAGAGAGGATCCCGATGTTGAAGCTATCGCTCGTGGTGTTTCTGCTTGGCGCGTCCGCATGTGTTGCCGTTGCGGGAGAAGATGGAAAAGTTCATCAGCCCAAGGTCACTCCGCAGACCAGCGGCACGACCCAATTGCTGATTGATGTGAGCCCGGTAAATTCGCGCGTGGTGTGGGCGGCCGGCACCGGTGGCACTTTTGTGATGACCACCGACGGCGGTGAACATTGGAAATCCGGCGTCGTCCCGGGAGCGGAGGACCTGCAATTCCGCGACGTGCAGGGCGTCAGCGACAAGATCGCGTATTTAATGTCCATCGGCAACAACACCACCGATTTTAAAATTTACAAAACGGTGGACGGCGGCGCCAACTGGACCGTTGAATTTACAAATGAAACGGTGAACGCCTTCTATGATTGCTTCGCGTTCTGGACTCCGGACCGCGGCATCACTCACAGCGATTCGGTGAACGGCGTGTTTCCGGACATTCGCACCACCGACGGAAAAACCTGGCATTCGATTTCCGCGCACATGCCGCCGGCTTTGTCGGGCGAAGCTTCGTTTTCGGCGAGTGGAACTTGTATCGCGACCGAAGGGCAGAGCAACGCCTGGATCGCCACCGGTGGCGGATCGATCGCCAGAATTTTGGCGACGCGCGATGGCGGCAACACCTGGAAAGCGTATGACACGCCGCTGCTAAGTTCACCCAGCGCCGGCGGGGTCTCGGTAGCTTTCCGCGATGGATTTCACGGAATTTTGGGTGGCGGCGATTTGAATTCGAACACTGCGGCAGTAACCGCGACGTCCGACGATGGCGGCCGCACCTGGAATCTCACCAACAAGCCGCCGGTGCAGGGGGCGATTTTCTGCCTTGCCTACGTGCGCGGGATGCAGCCACTCGGTGGCAATTTTGGCGGGAACAACAATGGCGAGGGCCGCGGCGGCAATGACGCCGCATTCGATCGCGGCCACGATAATGACAATGACCGTGGCGACGATCTCGACCGCGCCGTGGTGATTACCGCCGAGACCGAACCGGATTTCAGTTCCGGCCCGGCGGCGTGGACTCCCGACGAAGGCCGCACCTGGTTTCCCATTCCCGGCGCGGACGGTTTCTGGGCCGTCGCGTTTGCCAACCCGCACGCCGGTTGGTTCGTCGGCAACAATGGCCAGATCCTGAAAATCAGCTTCTAAATTCGGCTTCAAATAAATGGAGCAATGGGGCAGCCTGCTCGCTGCCCCATTTTTATTCCCCTCGCATGTTAGCGGTCTCACGCAGGCAATGACTCGCGCGATTCCAGATTGTTCCGGAAAATTCCGCGCGAGCCTCGCTCGAGATGACGAAATGCTGCGGCAGGCTACTGCTTGTCGTACACCATCACATCGTGAACATCCTTGCCATCCGCATTCTTGCCAGAGTAGCTTGACGTGCGGCTCTTGCCATCGGCGGCAACCACCACGTGCACGGTCATCGTCACTTTGCCGTCCTTCTTGATCGTGGCGGTGAACTTGTTGGGGGCCGGATGCTGAATCGCGATGGTGTCGCCGAACGGGTTCCCAGTAACCGGACTGTCCTTGCCATCCATCTTGGCGGTGAAAGACATGTTATTGGGCTTGCCGTCCGCGTTGGTGCCTTCGGACGTGTAAGTTTCGGTCCCATTCTCAATCTTTATCGTGACCGTGCTGCTCTTCGGCGCGGGTCCCGGACTGAACTTGGACTTTGTCAGATTCAATTTCCAGGTTCCGCTGCTGGGATCATCGGCGGCGCGCACCGAAGAAGTGACGGCAATCCCGGCAAGCAACAGCAAGGCGACAAAAGGCACAGCAAATTTTCGTACCGATCTTCGCATAAGTTTCCTCCAAGAGTCGGAACTGAGTTCAACTGCCCCAGAGTTTGTGGTGTTCCTCTGGCGGGTGGAGAGTACGCCTCCCATGCCTGAGACGCAAGTACCGCGTTGCTTCCGTGTAGCTATTCCGGGCCATGGCTAGGTAACGCCACTATTTAGCGCCATCTGCGCGTGCCGGAGTGAAACGGCAACCGCACCCCGCACCCAACGCCCAATTCCCGCCGGATATATAATGATCAGGTTGTCAATTCTGCTGTACATCGAGGACCTATGAGGCAAATCTCACTCTTGCTGTTGCTGGTTTTGGCGGCTGCCGTGGTGCCGCTACCCGCGCAGCAAGACACCATCGCAAAAACAAACTTGAAAGTCGGCGACGTCGCGCCGGACTTCTCGCTTCCCAGCAACAAATGGGAACAAGTGAAGCTCAGCGATTTTCGCGGAAAAAAGAATGTGGTCTTAGCTTTTTACGTGCTGGCTTTCACCGGCGGTTGAACCAAAGAACTCCAAGCCTATCAGGCTGATATGGCTAAACTCGAAGCAAGCGACACCGTGGTCCTCGGCATCAGCATTGACAGTCCCGCCGCCAACGCCGCATTCGCCAAGCAGATCGGGGTCACCTTCCCGCTGCTCAGCGACATGAATAAGGAAGTCCTCACCTCGTACCAGATTTTGAAGCCCTATGACGTCAAGGGTGGAAAATATCAATGGGCGCAGCGCACCACCATCGTCGTGGACAAAGAAGGAAAAATCCAGCATGTCGAGCAGGGCGATAGCGCCGTGGATCCCAACAGCGCTGTCTCGATTTGCACCGGATTGCACAAACCAAAAGCCTGAAACGCAGCTGCAACAAATAAATCGTAACGCGTGCGAGCGCGGCTCATCCAGCACCGATTCTGGATGCAGCCGCGCTCCGCTCGCTGGTTATCGTTTCGTTTCATGGTCCAAGATGTAGCTAGCGCGTAAAGTTGAAATTTCATAATATCCTGCCCGTAGACTCCGTTCTGGCATCCCATTTCACCTTCGAGGAGGATTTCGTCATGGTTCGAAAAATTTCGATGGCGGTCATCGCACTCTGTGCGGCATTTGCTTTGGGTGCGGTGTTGTTCGCACAGGCGCCACCGGTTGATGTTGGCGACCGGCACGGAAACATGCGCGCCGCGCAGGAACTGATCCAGCAGGCCTGGCGCAAAGTGGATGAGGCCCAGAAGGATAATCATTACAATCTGGGCGGCCACGCCGGGCGCGCCAAGGAGCTGCTCGGGCAGGCGAGCGAAGAAATCAAGCTTTCCGCGGAAGCCGCGAACCACCGCTAAATTTCCTCGGCAAGAGGGAATTGCACCCTCACAACTCCAGAGACCATGCGCCGGACGTGAATCGCCGGGGCGGCGCTGTTTGCCGCCTCGGGACCGGCGCGCCGCGACCCGTGTAAGATGACCGATGTAAGATAATAGAGCTTGTCTTACGCGAGGCGCGGTCCCCATGATTCTGCAGGGTTATTTTCGAGTTCTCAGTCTGTTCGACGTCGCCGAAGCCATCGAGCTGGAAAAGTTGCGCTCGTTGCTTGGTCCGGAAGCAGCCCCGCGTCCGCCCGCGTTCCGTCATCGTTCGCCGGAATATTCGCAGGCTCAGCAAGCCCCCATCGTAGAATCGGTCGGTACAGTCACCCTTCCCACCAATGAAAAGCTCGACGCGCGAATCAAATATTATTGGTTCGGTGTCGCTGTCGTGGAACTCACCGCCGCCTTCGAATGCGATCTGGACGCCCTGTGTGGCCGCTCCTTCCGCTGGATGAACGCCCCGGACGTGGAAGAAGCCGCCGAAAAACTTTTGCGCGATCACTTGAATCGCTTCGGTCCCGCGCTGCTGAAGCCCTCCCCGAAATGGCTGGACGAAGATTATTTGATCATTGACGTCGAATCGGCCAAACATCCGGACGGCCGCGCGGCCACCGCCGCGGATCTGATTGATTCTCACGCTGATCAAATCACCAAGCTGGTTCGCGGGGAACTGGTTTCGCTTTCGAGCGCCGAACGCGAGGAAATCGTGCGCTCCGCGCTTTCCTACTATCCCACCGATCTGGTGGTGGTCGGGTGGGCCGCCGCGCTGGTTTACGACAAGCCCGAAGCCACGCCGGCGGTGATCGAAATTCTGGAATACGCCAACACCCAGTTGCTCGAATTTCGCTATTACGACGATCTACTGACCAATTTGCTTTCGCAGGTTTACAGTTCGCTCGAGGGCCACGAAAGTTTTTGGTCGCGCTGGCGATTGTCGCGCCGCGCCGGACGCTTGAATCGCATTCGCTTGGATATCATGGACCTGGCCGAGCGCACCGAATACGCCGTGAAATTCATCAGCGACACTTATTACGCCAGGGTTTACAACATCGGCGCGGCGAAAATCGGCGTCACCGATTACCAGATGCTGGTGGATGAAAAATTGAAAACGGCGGGCGAGCTCTACGAATTCATGGTTGCGCAGTTCAACGAACGCAGAATGTTTGCGCTGGAAGTTGTAGTGGCCGTGCTGGTGCTGCTGGACGTGATCGCTTTGTTTCGCGGCAAATAAAATTGCCGGCCGGAATCGAGTCGCCTAAGCGAATGTGTTGGTGAAAGCCGATCAGGCGGTGCGGGGGCCCACCTCGCGCGCCTGCCGCGGGCTTTCCGCGAAATAATAATGTTTGTCGCAGTCCCCACAGCGGTAGGGAAGCATATTCAACCGGCGCAGCGCGCGTTCCATCAGGCCAGGATAGCGCGAAAGATAAACATACGGGCTGGCGCATCGGGGACATCGCAGAGATCCAAGATTCGTTATCGCGGCCATGAAGTGGTGTGCTCCTTAGGTGCCCGCAGAACATAAACCCCACCGCGCCCGCCTCCTATCAGGTAAGCACGGTAGTCCAGCCAGAAATAAAACTTACGCTCGACCGCCGCGCAACATCTCTCCGCGAATTGCACTTCTTGCCGCCACGAAAGACACGAGGACGGGTGCCCCATCTTTCGTTTCTCAGAAAGGTGGTTTTGTAGAAGCTCGGCCACTGACTCGCGAAGCGCCGCCGCAAGCTCGCCTCATTCACTAAATCTTCGCGAATTTCAATCGCATCAACGAAGCTCCCGGCGCTCTACGGTGATTTTCCACGCTAAGTGATTCACCCGATTGCGCAAAAATCCCGCGCGCAGTATTGCTGGTTCTGTTTTTTGACGACCATTCAAAATGGTCGAAGGTGAACACTGTGGGAACGCATCTTCAGATTCTGCAATTGTTGCGGCGCATCAGCGCGGCGCGGGAATTCGACATGGTTCGCGCACGCTCGCGCCTGGAAGCCATGTCTGGGCTGGAGCTGTTCAAGCACGGCCGCCGATGCGCGGAGGCCTGCTGGCGTGCAGGCCAAAAACGGCCGTTGACCGCCCAGGAAATCGCGGAGTTTCGATTGGTGCGGGAAGAGTGGCAAAAACGAAAAGCCCGTAGCGTGCCGGAACATCGCCGCCACCGCCGCGAAATTCACGGGCCATCGCCGCGCACAAAATCTACGTCGCAATCCATCCCGGCCGCGCCGCGCTGAAGCGCTCGAACTACTTGTTGTACTTTGCCAGCCAGTCCGCCAATTCCTGCATCACGTTAAGCCGCTGTTCCCACACGATCGGAAAGTGTGGCGAGCCCGGATATGTGACCAGCCGTACCGTCTTGCCCCGCGCCGCCAGCAACTGAAAATATTCCGTGCCCTGAAAGGTGGGAACCCGCTGGTCCGCTTCGCCGTGCAGAATCAGCAACGGCGTGGTGACTTTATTCGCGAAGGCCACCGCCGAAAATTTTCGAAACGGCTCCGGCTCTTCGTCGGTCCAGCGCGCATCGTAATCGAATTGGGTCACGTCGCTGGTCCAGATGAACGGACCCCAGTCGGTGATGCCCGCGCCTTCGATCGCCGCTTTGTACCGGCTGGTTTGGGTTACGGTCCAGGAAGTCATGAACCCGCCCGCGCTCCAGCCGAAAATTGCGAGCCGGTTCGGATCCGCCCAGCCTTGCGCGATGGCGTAATCCGTCGCGCTGTCCACATCCTGATACGCGCGATCGCCGAAGTGCTGGTAGATCGCCTGCAAAAATTCCGCGCCGTATCCGGTTGACCCGCGATATTCCGGCTGCAACACCACGTAGCCCAGCCCGGAAACGATTCGCGAGAATGAATCGAATCCCAGCGCGTCCTGCGCCTCGGGCCCGCCATGCGGCAGCACCAGGAACGGATATTTTTGGCCTTCGGTGTAGCCGGCGGGAAACGTAGCAATGCCTTGGAGCGCCACGCCATATTTACTTCTCCAATGCACCACGCGTACCGGGCCCAGTTCCACCGCCGCCAATTGCGCGTCGCCCTCATTGGTAATCTTGCGCAAATGATCGCCGTCCGGCACCGCTACATTCGCCACGTGTTGCGGGTCACTCACCGTCAGCGCAATTTGTTCGCTGGTGTGCGGGTACGGACTTCGCGCCGGAGCTGCCGCCAGCACGCCATCCGGCCAGCGATAGAGAGGCTTCAGCGCGCCATCTCGAAATTCTTCCAAACCGCTTTGCACGCCGTGTTCGACCATCACCCACACTCGCCCTTGCGCATCACCGAGCAATTGATCCGCGGTTCCTTCCAGATCTGGAGTGCGATCTTCGGCCGTGCCGCCGGCGGCGGCCACGGTCCACACATGTTCGGGCGTATACACTTCGGACTTGGAAGAAAGAAACGCGAGATCCTTTCCGCCGTTGGCCCATGCCAGGCCGCTGGTTGCGTTGGCCACGTCGGTCACGTGCCGCGCGCCACTGGCGCTGCATACGTCAAACCCGGCCTTCATTGTGTGACTGCCAATATGCGGCAGCTCGCTCATCACCGCGAGCGAAGCGCTGTCCGCGCTCCATGCTGGCTCGCCAGTCAAATAAATCAACCCGCCGCACCACCAACTGCCGTTCGTGCCATCTGCATTTACTACGTAGAGGCTGGTCTGGTCCGCCGCGATCACGTGGCGCACATCCTCGAGCGCATCTTCGGGCCGCGGGTCGGCGAAAATCGCAAACCGTTTGCCGTCAGGGGAGGGAATCGCGGTGCCGATTCCGCGCGGCAACAGCACCACCGTCGCCGGAACCGCCGTCGCCTTGTGATCGCTGATCGGAAAAATCGCGAGTTGCCGCTTATTGTTCACTTTCCACGCGCCGTACAACGCATGTCCGTCGGCGGTATATCCCATGGGGGAAAAATCGTCGGAGATTTCGAGTTTCGTCGCCTGGGTGCCGTCCGCGGCAATCGTCCACCACTCGCTCTTCGATGGTCCCTTTTCGCCGCCGAAAGCCACGTGATAAAGAATCGTTCCATCCGCGGCCACCGCAACGGCCCGCGCGCTGCGCAGTTGCGCCCAATCTTTCGCGCTGAAGGGATGCTTCGCCTGCGTCGAAGGCGCGGCTTGTTGCCCGCCTACCGCCGTTGCCACCGCCAGCAACCCCAATAAAAACGACCAGCGCACCACGTTTCCTTTTCGCATCGCACGTTCCTTTCGCATTTTGCTCCGTTTCAAGTTCGCTACGATACCACTGCCGCATCCCGTCGGGCTGAAATTAATGCGCCACCAGCGCGTTTCGACGCTGGGCGAAGACCGATCGAAAATCTTGCTTTTCCTCAGCTTCGCTTATACAGTGTGCCGGTAAAACGTCTAGTTGGCTCGCTTGGTCTGGCGTCTCCCCGCTGCCGAACCACCAATAGCCGAAATGGAGTTCTCTCATGTCGCACCTCTCCCATCCCGCTCCATCTCCCGTTCAAGTCGAATACGATCCGCTCAAGCGCAGAATTTCGCTCGATCGTATTTTTCAGATTCCGAATATGTTCCGTCCGGCGTTCTCCGCTTTTTTTGGCAACACCATCGGGCGCGTGAACCTGGAGCGCCCGGCCATTGGCCTCAGCGCCGTTGCTTCCTGGTTTCGTTTCGCGCGCTGGCGCAGGACGCATCCCGTCGCGCAGGCCGCGGACCCCAAACTGCGCGCCGATCGCCAGTGGCTCTATCGCACCGTCATCGAAAAAGAAAACCTGAACGGCGCGCCCATTGATTTTTGGGAATTCGGCGTCTTCCGCGGCGACTCGCTATTTTCGTGGCTCAAAAATATTTCCAATCCCGAATCGCGCTTCGTGGGATTCGACACTTTTACCGGCCTGCCCGAACGTTGGCGCGCCACCGAACCCGAAGGCGCCTTCAACGTGTATGGCCGGCTGCCCGAAACGAATGACCCGCGCTGCGCTTTCGAGGTCGGTCTTTTCCAGGACACGCTGCTGCCGGTCGTAAGCGCCCACGATTTTTCCCGGCGCCTCGTCGTCCATCTGGACGCCGACCTCTACAGCTCCACGCTCTTCGTGCTCACCACCCTGGGCCGCCATTTCAAGCCTGGCGACATTATTTTCTTCGACAACTTCATCTGCTCCTTCGACGAATTTTGCGCCTTCGAATCCTTCGTCAAATCCTTCCGCGTAAAGTACGAAGTCCTCGGCGCGGTAGGCGAATACTCCAGGGTCTGCATGAAAATTCTGTAGGACGACCGTCGCGCTTCGCGTTGTACTTCTTGCCACCAACAAAAATATCAAGCCGGGTGCCCCATCCTGCGCTCCTCGGCAGGGTGGGAAGTTTTGTAGCAACTCGACCGCCAACCCATCAGCGCGGCTTGCGCACGATCGCCCCATTCTTCATCACGAAATCAATTTTGCGCAGCGCTTCCGTGTCCTCCAGCGGACTCCCCGGCATAGCCACAATATCCGCGAAGAGCCCCGCCGCGATCGCGCCCCGTTCCTTTTGAATTCGCAACAGTTCGGCATCGTTGGTGGTCATGGACTTCAGAACTTCCGCGTTGGGCACGCCCGCCGCCCGCCAGACGGCCAGATAATCCCAGGTCATCTGCGCGCGATTTTCGTCCTTGTAATCGGTAACGATATCCGTGGAAAAAGCGATCTTGACGCCCACCTGATACGCGCGATGCAGCCGGTCAATAATCGCGGCGCCCACCTTTTGCGCTCCCGGAAAGCCGCCTCCTTCAAAATGAATCGCCGGGAAATCCGTACTGGAAAGGAAAATCCCTTTTTCTTTCATGCGTCGAAGTTGGTCGTCGGTCAAATAAAATCCATGTTCGATGGAATCGACTCCGCCGGCGATGACGTTATCCGCAGCCTCTCCTCCCATCACGTGCACCGCCACCGGACGTCCCGCGCGATGCGCTTCATCCACCGCTGCGCGAACTTCTTCCAGGGAGTAGTGGTAATCGCTATTGTCGGCGACCAGCTTGATCAGATCGGCGCCATAAAAAATATCTTCGCGAACGTACTTGCGAATTTCCTCGGGGCCATCCGCGTCGTAATATTCAAACTGCCAGAACGGCCCAATTTCCGGCGGGATGCCGCGACTCTGTCCTCCGAACGGCGCGATGATCTTGCCCGCGGTTTGCACCGTGGGACCCACGAACCATCCCGCATCAATCGCTTTGCGCAGGTCCACGGCCGCGAAATTCGCATCGTTGCCCACATCCCGCACCGTGGTGATCCCCGCATTCAGCAGGGTCTGGGCCGTGTACAGCCCGCGCAGCGCCCGCAGGCCCGTCGCTTCCACCAGATAATTGTGATCCAGCTCGCGAAAATATTTCACGCTCTGGGTCACATGCGTATGTGCGTCCATGATTCCGGGCATCACCCACTCGTTCGAGAGGTCAATGACCTGGCTGTCCTTGGGGATCGCCACATTAGGGCCGACCTCCACGATCTTTTTGTCCTGCACCAGGATGATCTGATTTTTGGCGACCGCGCCCGTCGCCGGATCGATCAAATTGCCAGCGCGGATCGCGACCGTCTGCGCCCATGTAGGTATAGCGAGAAGCAGAGATGCAGCGACCAACCATTTACGCATCGGAATTCTCCTTTCAGGCCCTTGCAGAATCGGCGCGAGTCTATCATGCGTGGCCGGGCGCCCCATCGTTGTTTACCTGACGACGGAAGGGCGTCGGAACGGTGGAAGGTGTGCTGGAAGCTCGACCAGGCTCTTTTCTATTCCTCCAGCCGACGAGGCCGGCAGGGGCGGCGGGCGGTAGCCCAGCCCGTAAGCGTTGTACTCATGCACCCTGATGAATTGGCTGGCGCAATTTCGTTTCGAAGTCGTCGCGCGGCTCTACAGCCCTGCTGCAGGCACCTACTGCGCCGCCAGCAGCGCCGCCCAGAACGCGCATTTATGATTCGCCGCGAACGTCGTCTCCTGCCCCGGCGTCGGCGGTATCAATGACTGGAAATTCCCCACCGCGGCGTTGAATTTCTCCCACGCCGCCAGCCCCGCGCCATTCGGCGTGCCGGTTTTGGCGAAGTTCGTCCAGTAGTGCTGCATGGTGCTGGAAAGCGCCAGCTGCTGCGCATTCAGCGGCAGCCGCGGCACGGTAATCGGCAGATTGAACAGGTACTGAATCTCCGACGCGTGCGCCGCCGCATAAGGAAACGTCACCGGCGGCAGAAAATCCTGCGGCGCGTTTTCGTCGTTGAATTCATACGTCGAAAGCGGCACGAACTGCGCCATGGACAAATCCGCGCCATACGCCGGACACGCAAAAGCCGCGTCCGTCCCGGCCGTGGCAAACGCCAGGTCCGCCGACGGAAAACTCGCCAGCGGATACTCCGCCGCTACAAAAGGCGCGGCAGGTCCCACCAGCGTGGCCAGCGCCGCTTCATACGCCGTCTCGTTATTCGCGATCGGCCCAATGGTCAGATCGAAATCCAGCGCCGTAAACAGCCGCCACTCATCGTGGTTGCTGCCTTGAATCACCGGCACGTGATGGAACTGCCCGGTAGCCAGCGCCACGCCCAGCGAGAGCGGCAGAAATTCGCCATCTATATTCGGCGTGTAGCCCGCCGGATTTTCATTCGCCAGTATCGTCGCCACTGGCAACGCGCGCAGGCACGCCGCCGTCTGGCTGCTGCATCCTGCAGCAGTTGCAAACGCCTCTCCCGCAGCCTCGGCCGTCGCCAGCGTCTGCGTTGTCTGGTTATACGCCCCGCTTTCGATGATCGCCTTGTGGAACAGGTTCGCCGCCGGCGGCGACTGCAGTTGCGAGAACACGCTCAGCCCGCCCGCCGACTCGCCAAAAATAGTAACGTTCAGCGGGTCGCCGCCAAAAAATACGATGTTGTCCCGCACCCAGCGCAGCGCCAGCTGCTGATCCATCAAGCCGTAGTCGCCCGCCGAACCGGCGGCCGCGTCGCCGTCGCGATCCGGATCGGTTTTTTCCGCGGCAAACGCCGGATGCGCCAGAAAGCCCAGCGCGCCCAGCCGGTAATTGATGGTCACCACAATCACGCCATCCTGCACCATCGCCGTCGGATCGTAGTCATTGCTTTCCCCGGTCACCAGCGCCCCGCCATGGATCCAGACCATCACCGGCCGCAGGTTGCGTATGCTGTTCACCTTCGTATCCGGCGTGAACACGTTCAGGAACAGGCAATCTTCAGTAGTCGACGCGATGCCGAACGGCGAAGCCGTTTGCGGGCAATGGTTCGCGAACTCTGTCGCGTCCAGCGTCTGGAACCACGGCAGATGCGGCACCGGCGGACGCCAGCGCAAATTGCCCACCGGCGCGGCCGCGTAGGGAATTCCCAGAAATTCGCGGACGCCCGCGGGCGATACCGTCCCGCGCACCAGTCCGCTGAAAGTGAACGTCACCGGATTCGCCGACTGTGCCAGCAAATCCGCCGGCATGGCGCACACCGCCACAGCCGCCGCCAGAATCAACAGCCCCACAACCTTAAATGACGCTTTGCCTGAAACTCTGCACGAAACTTTGCCTGAAACTTTGCACGAAACTCTGGATGAACGCTGAGTAAGGAAGGCCATCGCAACCTCCAAGGAAGTACCATTACGCCACCACGAACCCGCGACCCCTCGCGGGCCAAAACTGAAATCGTGTGTGTTTAAAACATTTGTGGGTTACTGTCAAGTTAAAAAAGGGAAACAATTCGAAGCCTTACGGAAGGAAAAACGCGGGGTCGGGAGGATGCGTGGAACTTAGGCATCACTACATGTAAAACCGAAAGCTGGGCTGAACAAACCCGCCTTCCGGTACGCATTTGAGGATATCCCCCACGCGCCGGGCAGCCCGAACGGTGATCGGCTCTCCACCATCAAATTGCGTGTTATTCCAATTGAGCTTGGACAACGACAAGATTTCTTGGGCCAGATGCTCCAGCGTGGTATCTGCTCGGGTTACAGAAATCTCAAGGGGACGTGGAACGTACATTCCTGGGTAGGTTTTGAAAAACTGAACACTGCCGCGCAGATACAGAATGGCCGTCGCGTCAGAAAGCTCCAGAAAGGTTCCTCTCAAAGGAGGATAGGTTTCTTCTCGGTATAATCGGGTCAAAGAGCGACGAAGACTAAGAAGTTCGACAACGTCAATCTTGTGGGCATCCGACGCCGCTTGAAACCCACGAACTTCACCTTCGCTCATCTTGGATGTTTTGTGCACAACCATTCGAGCCGGACTTGTTCTGTGTTCTTTCCGATAGACCTCAATTGCGTTCGCCAACAGAGTTTGTGCATCTGACTCGTCCAGATGTGGCTGTCGGTCATCCTTATCTAACTTTGCTTGAGCACCCTTTACGATTACTCCTTCTCCTCGCTCATTGAAGACTTGCGCAATACTCGTCAAAAGACGGTCGCCTTCAGTCGACCGGTAAAAGCTTATGCCAACAAAGCAAGTGGACAACTCGCTGGCGCTCCTGAGCAGTCTCCAAGGGATACCTCCTGCCTTGTAATAAAGGGCTGTATGTATGTTCCAGGCGCGCGTGGCTTCGTCCTGCAGGGGCGCTGATGCTATTTGTCTAGCTCCAGTCTTCCGCGGTTTACCCTCCCCCGTGTAAGTCGATGGTCTGACCATCTGTATCGGAACTCTCAGTCGCAATCCCTCGGCCTTCAGAACGTCGTGAAAAGCCAACCTCGGCCTTCCTTCGATTTTCTCGGATCCTTCATCAAGTTCGCGGTCGAGTGAATCCCCGCTCATCCTACGCGGGTCGTCGAGCGCGGCGAGCAGTTCTCTAGGTGGGGCGCACACGAGCACCATCGGACCGCCCTGCCCGATAAGAGCTTCTGCGTGATCGGTGAACATGGCTACAGCTTCGCGGACTGTTTGCGCCCCTTCTCCATGAGCCATGGCAGAGTCGATGTCGCGCTGGCGGATCGGTGCGCACCAGCGGTCATGAAAAATGAGCGAGGAATGAAAAGGAGAAATCTCCGAAAATCCAGGGAACGCTGGGAACAGATTCGAAAGCTTGCTCTGCTTCGCGGCAATCCCATCTCGACATCGATCAAACCAGGTGCGCATAGCAGCGATCGTTTGCTCCGTACCTACCAGGCCGACTCTGATTTGAGTCGGGGCAGAAGCTTCTCCCGAATCCAGCGGTCCAAATCGTGTGGTACCGAAACGAATATCGACGTGCGTCCCGCCGTACCCAAACTCAAGCTCCGGTTCCTGAAAAACTGACAACTTCATAACTCCGTCCCATCGGCTTCGCCGTCAAGAGAGCTTTGTCCATCAAACACCGAAATCTTTGGAGGCGAGACCGGCTCGCTAGATAGCCATGTTTTATCGACGATACCGACATCCGTGCGAAACGAGAGGAGCTCTCCAAATTCGAGAGGCCGCGGTTTGCGAAACAAACCGGACCGCGGCCGAAGATATTGCGCCCAGAACATGACCGAACTAAGGACCGCGCGGTTCCCCTCAAGCCGCTTAATTCCACTCAAACGTTCCTCATGAAATCGATCGAGATTATAACCATCCGTTGTGAAACGGTAGGTAGGCGTTATCTCGAGATACCAAAGTCCGGAAAATAATCGGAACTGCCCTTGAAACGCCAGATGCCTAAACCATACAAACTTTCGTCCATCCTTCGTAGTGGAGGAGAATTGCGAGATTACCGTCAATCTACTCGAACGTTTGACAGACTCGTAGGACTCCTTTCCCGGTTTACCCATCAGCGCGAAGCAATCTTCCTGCGGCCAAAATTTGACGTCTGGGTCGAGCTGAGCCTTCAAAGTTCGATTCAGTAGTTGGACGAAGACGTGTCTTAGTTGCAAATCTGCTGACACAGCCCAGTCGTTCGTCGGGAACTCTTCTAAAGTCCCTCTCTCGCACACTGACGACCACGGGGATTTCCCGAGATCGTGAAAACTAAAGATTTTTCCTTCCCAAAGCATCCAGGCTGCATCGCGCGCGCCCTCTGCGGTCCGCAGGGTGGCCCACACATCGGGCGGTCTTCGACACGCGGTCTCCGCGGAAAAGATTGTTGGCGGACAGGCGTGGAGGTGTAGCAAATTCGTGCGTAGCACTTCGGAGCGACGGGTCGGAGCGAGATAGAGTCCCGATTTTGGTGCCGCGACGTTAACAAGGTCCGAAAAGCTATCAGCGCTGAATCGATGTTTCTTCTTGTCGAACGATACTGTCGTCAGATGTGCGGGTTTCCAGTCTTTAAAATAGGTCCTTACAGAAATCCAGTAAGCCTCGTTCGAATTGCCCGCAGATACGATCAAAACAACGGGCGTATTTCCACTGAGCCAGTATTCAACATCTGCTGGGTCGCACCAATACTCGAACGAATCTTTGGATCCCCTGGCGATGCTGCTGACCACTTTACTTTGAACCGCTACTGTCACACCGAGTGGTTTGTGAGAGCTGGGGTCGAAAAGCTCGATATATCCGTCGATGCCTATTTCGTTCGCGCCGCTCGCGGTCCATCGACACCCCATTTCGAGTACGACTCGCTCTATGGCATTGATCCCGCGTTGACCAGTCAATCCTTGAGCAGAGATCGTCTTTGAGCGCGATTTCCTCCGACCCGACCGAGCAGTCATCGGGTTCCCTGGTCCGTGTCGGCGCTCGAAAAGCTCCAACCTAAGAACCGACTCACTTGCGACCCTCATCGCGAAGGACTGAAGCCAAGTACCGTCCAAGTCCATCTAGGTCCGGGAAAACAGTTAGCTCATCAATTCCCGCAACACCTAAGCAGTCTTCGATGCCATCGTGCGCTGCTGCAGGAATATCGATTCGAGCGAGGCGACCCTTTTGACCTTCAAACATTTTCTCGAACCCCAATCGATTGGAACCATGAATCGTAAAACAGGATCGCTGAGAACGGATTCGTTCCGCGAAATGAGTCGGGTATATCGCAATAGGCAGCTCCTTGGTCAATTCCTTGTCGTCCTTGTAACGGTCTGGTAGCCACGGCGCATATCTCTGAGCGTCGGTACTCCACAGTCCGTCTTCCGCGCCGGGCGGAATGACCTCGCGAACCTTCAGTACCTCTTCGTTCAGCCACCATGGATCAAGTGCCCAAACCGAGGCATCGTTCCTTTCCGCGTCCTTCTGGTTTCGATTGTCCCTGATCGCGAAATACAGCGCGACGAGGGCAGCCTCAGTCCAATCCAATAACCTCGTCGGCGCTCCGGAGTGTTGCATCAAAAAATACCATTCCCAGGAATTAAGAGGACGTTCTCGGCCCAGACTTGGTCCGCGCATGATGAATTCCTGTCGAATCTCATCTTCGACAACACGAATGCCCCGGCTTGGCTCACCATCGCGGTAGAGTTTCGGAGTAAGGTGCCAACTTTTATTGGCGTGTCCGCGAAACCAAGGGCCCCAGTTCTTTGAATCGGGAAACCAGCGGCCTTGCAATCCGGTGACGACATCAAGAAACTGAGGAATACTTTCAACGGTGTACGTTTGCCCAATCATCTCACTTAGCATCCCCGATGAGCCTGTCGTCGTTTGACGCCCAACTCAAACACTTGAAAGCGTGATAATAGCAGTTTGCCACCCACATGCGAGGTTTAGCGTTAAGTTGTGTACTTTTGCGTCAAATAACTTAGCCATGTTATCATGCATCGCCGCTGTGTCTCGGCGCAGCGCCGGGCAGGCTGGCAAGGCCTGCGCATGTAAAGGAGGAGGTGAGGGTATGGAATGTGCCAGACGAATGTCGCGAAACGTTGTGGCGCGTGCTGTATTCGTCGTGCCTCTGGCGCGCGCAGCAAAAGACGTGGCGCTGGCCGCATTCGTCTCCCCGCCTGCCGTGGACGCCGCCCCGCATCGGCGCGTTTCTAATCGACAATCACTGGAATTAGAAAACGCTGCAACCTGCAGAAAACAAACAGCCGAGGCCAAGTCTAATCGAAAAAATTCGTGGGGTATGGCGCTCCGCCCGGGGTACCGCCGGAGGTACGGGATGACGTGCCGCCGGAACCGTGGCACAGTGCTCCGCGCGGCTCGCCCAGCTCACTCGCCTCGCCCAGTTCGCTCGCCTCGCACCGTTGCTGCGCACCGCGCTACCTCTTGCGCGGATTTCTCGCGCAAGCCTTCCGCTTTTGCGGTCGCCTCGACGCAAGCTCGCTTCTCGCGCCCCGCTACCGCCTCGCCCCGGCCCGTTTCTAATCGACAATCGCTTACGCGATTAGAAAACGCCGCAACCTGCAGAAAACAAAGGCCCGAGGCCAAGTCTAATCGTCACAATCGGGACGGTCGCCACGTTTGGAGTCGTCAACATCGCAATGGTTTTGCCGCGCCAGCCCCGGCCCGCATTTCCTGCCACGTCTCGTCCCGCGCCGGCTGCCTCGCGCTGAATTCTACTCCGTACACATCGCGGAGTAAGATTCACCCTAACTCACTGAAAACAATCGCTGGAGCCCATTTCTACCACGAACAAATGAACCAAACTGTTTGCGCCACCGAGTCCAGTTCGCCTGCCGCGCTGACCCTAATGAAGAAAGGGAAACGCAGCCTGCGAAGCTCTACCTTTTGCGCGGACGTCCCGCGCAAGCTTCGGTCGTTGCCGTCTCGATTTGCAGCGGGTCGGTCCGCGCCGAACGAGCGCTGCGCGCTACCATTTCCAATCTTTGAAATTGCGCGCGGAAATCCAGAGGATGCCGTTCATGATGAGCAAGGTCACCACCAGCGAGACGATCGAAATGACGTCCCAGCCCACATCGCCTTTCCAGGTCACGTACGCAATGGACCCGACGTTGAAGAGGATGAACGCCATTTTCTTGGACATCATCGTGCGCAGTTCAAACATGGACGTCAGCATGATACCTGAGGCGGGAAACATTTCCCGCCCCGCACCGCGCTCGCTTGCGGCGCGGTCACCCCGTCAGGGCGAGCGGATGACAACGAAACCCGAACGAGGTACGGTGGTTCGCGCCGGCGTGGAAAATCCGGATTTGTAACCTAATTTAGGATTTAGGAGCGGACGATGCTGTTCTTGCTGATAGGGCTGGCCGCGATCATCTGGGCGGGGTACAGCCTGGTCACCGGAAAGGGCTATTACAAGGGCTGCCCGCCGGGCGGCTTCGATCGCGTCAACGATCCTTTTAGTTTCTGGGCTCCGACGCTCATTATTTTGGTGCTCGGCATCTGCATGATCCTGATCTTTTTTGGAGTGATTCCGCTGCCCGCGCGTTCGTGAGGCGAGCTTTTGTCGGGGGGTATAACAAAAAACAAATGTATCGGTTGCCACATTCGGCGCGTCTACCCAACCATGAGCGCGCCGCTTCACAACTGGCAGGAAGCGTATCGCCGAACCTTGATCGAAGAGGACCGGGCCAGGCTACTGGAACGGGTGATGGAAGCCGAAGAGGCCATTTATTCGCGGCTGCTGGAGCTCGACTCGTCCTGGCACCACCAGCGCGAGCGCGCCGAAATCGAAGAAGCCGCCATCGATTTGCTGAAGATCAAGACCGAAAAGCTGGGCTGGCCCCACCCCTTCCGCGCCGGCGCCGGTGGATGACAACCGGAACCGAGCAGGAGCATAATCCCCGCAAGCCGTAGTGCGGCTCGGAGGAGGGTTCGCCATGAAAGACCCGGACAATCAGAAGACGCCGAAACGCGTCGAGAAAGAAAAAGACATGATCAAGAAGGGCTAGGCCCGGGCCGAAGGGGAATTGATCGGGAGACGAAAATGAAAGATCCGGAGAATCAGAAAACCACGAAAGGCCCGGTAAAAAAACCGCCGGTGAGTTGAGCGCCGCAGCGGCGGGTTGATTTTGATTTGAGCCGGCGAAGAGCGTTAGCGTCGGCACTCGAGTGCAGCGTCAACGCCGGCACTGGAGTGCAGCGTCAGCGCCGGCAAAGGCGCTACTGTCAGCGCCGGCAAAGGCGCTACTGTCAAAGATGGGTGCGCGCCAGCCACATCATCGTGGCGACGTCCATCAGAATCGCCGCCGCGCTGGTGTAGAACGCGAATTTGTTGAACATGCTTTTGCGGTCGGTGATGCGTTGGTTGTCGGCGATGCGGCGCTTGGCCACGCGCATCCGCGATTCGCGCAGTTCGCTGGCGATCCGCTCCACGCCGTCGGGATCGTCCTTGTAGTCGGCCGCGCCTTCGGTGATGTTGCCTTCCCAGGCTTCCACGTGGGGAGGCAACGTAAACTCGCTGGGCCACAGCACGACCAGCGCGCAAATCACCGTAAAGCCCAGCGCCGCGACCGCGATGGCCTGGGCCACCTTCACCCAGTCCGGCAGATCGTGGAGCGCCAGGATGGGTCCGGAAATCGCGCCCAGCAGCGTGGCCAGCACCAGCACGATGCTGGCTTTCACGTCGAGCGCGTCGCCCAAATCGACGATCGCTTCGTCGAGCCGCGTGACCTCTTCCCATAAAAAATCGACAAGTTTTTCGTCCATCGGCGCAACCCGCCCGGTGGGCTGCGGGTATGTGTAACAGAAAAGCGCGCCGGCGGCACGAAGAAATCGCGCCAAGCGAAGGCCCTGAAAAATGGCGGAAGAGCGGCCGAACGAGGAAGGCGATGCGCATCGCGGCCTATGGCGACGCGGGAGCGTTCGTCTGGGCGCGACAAGGAAATCGGCGCCGCGCTAGGAAACGAATAAAAGCCTACGCGGCGACTGGGTCGGGGTTGCGCGGGGCCTTTTCCAGGCGCGCCGGCGGGCTGTACACGTGCCAGAAATCGCCTTCGCCGTTGGCGAATTCAACGGCGACTTTGCGCCGGCCGCGCGCTCTTCCTTCCACCGAGACCACGCGGCATTCGCGCTCTTCTTCCGTAAAGCTATTGACGATCAGAATCTTCTGGCCGACTTTCACGCGCGCGTTCATTTCGAGCAGGCCACCGTACAGGCTGACGATCATGCTGGTGGTGATGGCTCGAAAGGGCAAGTTTCGCGGACTGCGCCCGTAAACTTTCACGGGGATGGTAAGCGGCAAACGCGGACAGCGGCGGCGTTCATCCATGGGACCTCCTCAGGGGAAAGCAGGTATAGGCGAAGCGCTGGGATTCGAGAATAGGCCGGGGCGGCGGAGCCGGCAATAGTACTTCGTTGACCAAATGCGCAACAGCCCGCTGCCCGCAATAGGCCCACAGGAAAGGGCGAAACCAGGGCCTATCGGGGTGGAGGAGTTCAGCAGAAACTGCGCGGTCCTGCAATACCACGTATCGTCTATTTTTGTTAAATCTGTGGATATTTTGTGGAAAAGTAGAGGTACTATCGGCGCATGGTAATCGGCGATCGTCTCAAAGAATTGCGCGCTCGGAAAAAAATGACGCAGGGCGACATCGAAAAACGCACCGGCCTGTTGCGTTGTTATATTTCGCGGGTGGAAAATGGCGCGACGGTGCCGTCGGTCCCGACCCTGGAAAAATTGGCGCAGGCGCTGGAAGTGCCGCTGTACCGGCTGTTCCACGAAGGCAAGCCCAAGGCCATGAAGCTGGCGAAGTTGAAAGAGTGGGGCAGCGGCGGCAAGGACGCGCACATGCTCGGGGATTTCCGGAAAATCCTGCGCAAAGTGAGTGAAGAGGATCAGAAACTGCTGTTGTTCATCGCCCAGCGCATGTATCAAAAAACGGAACGCGCCGACCGCCGAAGAAAAACCCACCGCTGAACGTACAGTTCAAAATTCAAAACTACTAAGACGCTGACGCTAACGACTCGCTGGCCGCTCTTACGATCACCAAGCGACGACGGAAGCTGAACGGATGCGGCGCCGCATCCATCCTGATCCAAAGTGCGAAGTACAAACTGCACACTACAAACTACGAACTACAACTACGAACTACAACTACGAACTACAACTACGAACTACAACTACGAACTACAACTACGAACTGCACCCTGCGAACTACAAGGTGCGAACTACGACTGCGGTGCGATTAGTCTTCGATGCCTGCGGCGAACCAAGGGTGAGATCCCGCGGTGGTCTGGATGAGCAGGACGGGGGTTTCGCAGGAACTTGGCGGCACCGGTGACAACACATCGTCAATGGTGAAGTCTCCATCGGAATCGAGGGCGACGCCAGCAAGATTGGTGCTGGAAGCGGTGGCGCTGGAAGCGGCGCCGCAGAACAGCGTGGCGAAAACGCTTTGCCCGCCATTGGTTCCGATTCCATTGCCGCCGCCGAGCAACAAGCCTTGGCCGCGCAGACGAATGCGTCCGTCTTCACGGATGTTGGCGTCGAGATCGGCGATGCGCCAGATCTGACCCGCGGGCGAAACGCCGCGAACCACGTTAGCGTTGACGGTGGTGGTTGTTCCGTTGACCACTACGTTGGAAATCGGATCCACACCGATGGCGCCGCGGAAACGGACCAGCAAACTTTCGCGCCGGCCGTTGCCGAAAGCGGCGAACGGAATCACTGAAACAAACACGAGCCCAATTGCCAAAACTTTCTTCATTACATTTCTCCTTGTCAGGGACTTTGCGATTTCGATTCCTGCGGCGTCGAGCCTCGGTTGAAACCATCCCTCGGCCAATCTCAGATGCCTCTTGCGAAATTAGGTTGTCCTTTTTGTTTGGGCAGCTGAAAACGTTACAAGCCAACGTACGTGGCTCGCGCGTCACGGAGGGCGCCTGACGCGCTTCTTGCGCTAAGATGAGGACAACGGACGAAGGCGGTGGCGCGACCTTGGCTCCACTCGTCAAGACCAAGAGAAACCAGAAACGAAATAGAAGAAACAATATGGAGAATTCTGAAATCAGCGCAAAAGTTCTGGCGAGCGCGGATCGTTATCGCACGCTACTGGAAATCAACAACGCGATTGTTACGCATCTGAGTCGCGAGGAACTGCTGCAATCCGTTTCGAAAATTCTGCGCCGATTTCTGCCTTTGGATGGCGCGGTGATCACACTATACAATTCGGAAACCGAAAAGTTCCGTTACTTCGCGCTCGAGACCCGCCTTTCCACGGAGTATTTCCGCACCGGCCTGGAGGTCCATCGTAAGGAATCACTGGTGACTGAAATTTTTGAGCGTCAGCGCGGGGCCATACGACGCGATCTGGAAAAGGAGCAGAAGGTTCCGAACGACCGACGGCTGATCGAGGTCGGCATCCTCTCCGACTGCATCGTGCCGCTAATTGTGGGAGGGAAGAGTATTGGTACGCTGGGAATCGGGAGCACGAAGAAAAACCAGTACTGCGAAGCCGATATGCAGCTGCTGCAGGATGTGGCGAATCAAGTGGCGCTGGCCGTGGCTAATATGCGGTCGTACGAAGAAATTGGCGAATTGAAAGCGCGGCTGGAAAAAGAAAATGTCTATCTGCGAGAAGAGATACACACGGACCACAACTTCGAAGAAATCACCGGCAACAGCCCGGCGTTGCTGGCGGTGCTGCGTAAAGTGGAGCAGGTGGCGCCCACCGATTCGACGGTATTGATCTATGGCGAAACCGGTACGGGAAAAGAACTGATCGCGCGGGCGATTCACGATCGGAGCGGGCGCAAGAAACGTCCGCTGGTGAAAGTGAATTGCAGCGCGATATCGGCCGGCCTGGTGGAGAGCGAACTTTTTGGACATGTGAAAGGAGCGTTCACCGGCGCGCTGGAGAGGCATGTGGGGCGTTTTGAGCTGGCCGATGGCGGAACAATTTTTCTGGATGAAATTGGCGAGCTACCGCTGGCCACGCAGGTCAAGCTGTTGCGTGTGCTGCAGGAAAGAGAATTCGAAGCGGTGGGCAGCAACCGGCCAGTGCGCGTGGACGTTCGGGTAATTGCAGCCACGAACCGGAGCCTGCAGGAATCAATTCGAGCGGGGGAATTCCGTGCCGACCTTTTCTACCGGCTGAACGTGTTCCCGGTGGAGGTGCCGCCGTTGCGGGAACGAAGTTCGGATATTCCGCAACTGGCCATGTTTTTTCTGGCGCGCTATTCCAAAAAACTCGGAAAGGAGATTCAGGGAATCTCGCCGCAGACACTCGAACGGCTGAGCGCGTACGCCTGGCCGGGAAACGTGAGGGAGCTGCAAAACGTAATCGAGCGGGCGGTGATTCTCTCGCGTGGTTCGGTGCTGGAACTGGAACCGGATCTGATTCCGGGCCTGACGCCGGCCGAGCCAGCACGCAGCAGCGAAAAGATTTCGAAAGCTACGCCTGCCAGCGCGGAGACTGCCTCGCCCGCCAGCGCTGCATCGAACGCGGCTGCCACATTGGAAGAGGTGGAACGGGCGCACATTATTGCGGTACTGAATCAAGCTGGCGGCGTGGTCGAGGGCCAGCGCGGCGCGGCAAAAATCTTAGGGCTGCATCCCAATACGCTGCGCCACCGCATGCGGAAGTTGGGCCTCAAACGTTCGGCCTACCACCCATCGTAGTTCCCACAAATCTCCGCGGTGCCAACCACCGAGTTTGGTGGCTCAACTGAATACGCCGAATCGAGCGTCCTCCGTAAGTCATTCGTAATTCATGACATCAGAAAAACCTTGCGTTCATTCGCGATTGGCACGCCATCTGCAATTGCCCGGCGCGGGAGACGGAGTGCTGAGGATCTCAATGAGCGGAGCGACGAACGAGGTAGTTACATTGCACCTGGAAGGACAAGTGAGTGGCGCGTGGGTGGGGCTGCTGCAAGAAATTTGCGAGGCGCACCTGAAAGAAGGCAACCGATTCATCATCAATCTGCGAAACGTTTCTTTCGCGGATCGCGATGGAGTGACGCTGTTGCGGAGTTTAGCGGAACGACAGGTGGAAATTGTGAATGCGTTGCCGTTCATCGCCGAGCAGATCAGAAAAGCGCCGCCATGCTGAGCCGAAATTTCTCGGCCGAAGATTGCTTCTCGAACGGAGGATAGGATCTTGAATTACGAAAATCAGGCAACGGCGGCAATTTCCCGCGACGCCGAGTTGATCGCTGCCGCGCAGCGAGGCGAGGAGCAAGCGTTCGAAACGCTTTTCCACGCCTACAAACGAAAAGTTTATTCGCTGTGCCGGCGCATGACCGGCAACACGGCCGAAGCGGAGGAATTGACGCAGGAAGCGTTCATGCAATTGTTTCGCAAGATTCAGACCTTCCGGGGTGAATCCTCTTTTTCGACGTGGCTGCATCGGCTGGCGGTAAACATTGTGCTGATGAAGCAGCGCAAGAAATCGCCGAAGGAAGTTCCGATTGAGAGTGAAAATGAAAACACTGAATACGAGCGGCCGCAAAGAGAGTTCGGCGGTCCTGATCTGGTGCTGTCGGGCGTGGTGGACCGGGTGAGCCTGGAGTGGGCGGTGGCGAAACTGCCGCCGGGCTACCGGCGAATATTTATGCTGCACGACGTGATGGGTTGCGAGCATCACGAAATTGCGGCGATGCTGGGCCATACGGCCGGCAATTCGAAGTCGCAGCTGCATAAGGCGCGGATGCGTCTGCGCAAGCTGCTGCGAAAGGGCGCGCGTCTGAGTACGTCCAAGACCGCGCGAAATCGGGAAACTCAAGGCGTGGCGAGGCCTGCGCGGGTTTCGAATGATTTGGGGCGCGAACGAAAAGCAAGTCCCCTGACCATGATGGTTTGCGGAGCTTTGGACGAGAAGTGCAATGCCTGAGGCGCGGCGAAAAGTAGCATTTTTGTTTCCGATCTCCAGAGACCGATCGTGGTCTCCTCATGACCGCTGCGTTGTTCGTCAGGGCCTACGCGGCATGTTAGAATCCCGCCAATTGAAGCCCGTGTGATGTGAAGGTCAATCATGAATGAGAACACCGGGTCCCCTGAAGACATTCACCTGGCAGAGACATCGCAGGGCGCGAGGACCGACGCCGCTGCCGGTGGCGATGCTCCCGCCAAGAATTCTGCACCGCGTTCGATTGGGCGTTACCTGCTGCTAGAAAAACTCGGCGAAGGCGGGATGGGACAAGTCTGGTTGGCGGAGCAGACCGCGCCGGTGAAGCGGCGAGTTGCGTTGAAACTGATTCGAGCCGGGATGTGCGACCAGACCATGCTGCATCGCTTCCAATCGGAGAGGCAGTCGCTGGCGATCATGGATCATCCGGCGATCGCGAAAGTTTTTGATGCCGGCGCAACGCCGGACGGGCAGCCGTACTTCGTGATGGAATACGTGCCGGGATTGCCGCTCGCGGAATATTGCGACCGAAATAAATTGGGCATTCGGCAGCGGCTCGATCTTTTTATGGAAGTGTGCGACGGCGTGCAGCACGCGCACCAAAAATCAGTGCTGCATCGCGATTTGAAGCCGGCGAACGTGCTGGTGGTGGAAGTGGATGGAAAGCCGACGCCGCGGATTATTGATTTTGGCCTGGCGAAATCGCTGGCTCCGCATGGATTTGGAAATACCACGGTGACGTTAGCGGGCGCGCCGCTGGGTTCGCCGGCTTACATGAGTCCGGAGCAGGCCGACCCGCAAGGCGTGGACGTGGACACGCGGACCGATGTGTATTCGCTGGGAGTTCTGCTCTACGAATTACTTTCTGGCGCGCTGCCGTTTGATTTGACGGAATGGGAAAACAAGCCACTCGATTTCGTGCTGCGGCAAGTGCGCGAGAAAGACCCTCCGCGACCGAGCATTCAATTTAAGAAGAAAGCAAGCAACGATCCCGCCGCCGCGACAGCGCTGGCGGCGACGCGGGGATTGAATCCGCAACAGCTTGAGAATTTGCTTCGCGGTGATCTCGACTGGATCACCATGAAGGCGCTGGAAAAAGATCGAGCGCGACGCTATGGCACGCCTTCGGAACTTGCGGCGGACGTCGCTAGATACTTGAAGAATGAGCCGGTTCTGGCCGGTCCAACGACCCTAGTTTACCGCCTGCAAAAATATGCGTTGCGGCACCGGATCGCGTTGTCTGCAGCAGCGGGGATATTGCTGGTGCTGGCTGGATTTGTCGTGGCGCAGGCGATTCAGTTGCGCCGCATCACCCGCGAGCGCGACCGCGCCTCCCGCATCACGGATTTCATGACCAGGATATTCAAGGTTTCAAATCCGAGCGAGGCACGAGGCAATACCATCACCGCCCGCGAAATTCTGGACAGCGCTTCGGCGAACATTGATACCGACCTGACCAAAGATCCCGAGCTGCAAGCGCAGATGATGTCGGTGATGGGCGAGGTGTACGAAAATCTGGGACTTTATGCGCGCGCACAAGAACTGCAGCAGAAAGCCCTGGATATTCAGCAGCGTGTTCTGGGGCCAAAGAATCCACAGACGTTGAAATCGATGACCGCGCTGGCTCAGACCTTACGAAAGCAGGGACACTTCACCGAGGCAGAGACGCTGCAGCGCCAGGCGCTCGACGCACAGCGACGCGTCCTCGGGCCCGAGCATCCGGACGCGCTAGATTCAATGGCCAACTTAGCCAGGGTTTTGTTCGGCCAAGGCCGCTACGCCGAAGCAGAAAAGCTGGATCGCGAAACGCTCGCCATCCGGCGTCGCGTCCTCGGGTCGGAGCATCCGGACACGCTGAGCTCGATGGAGATGCTGTCCTTGGATCTGAGGGCGAAAGACCAAGAAACCGCTGAGCCGGAGAAGTTGCTTCGGGAAACGCTCGACATCCGGCGCCGCGTCCTCGGACCCGACCACCCGGACACATTGAACTCGGTGGATAAGCTGGTGACTGTTCTGGTAGCGGAAGGCCACTACGATGAAGCCGAGAAGTTGGCTCGGGAAACGCTCGAGACCCGCCGCCGCATCCTCGGACCGGAGCATCCCAAAACTCTGCAGTCGATGGTTAACTTGGCTTATGCTTTGAAAAGATTGGGTAGGTACGCCGAGCAGGAAAATTTGCTGAGACAGGCGTTAGACATTCAGCGCCGCGTGCTCGGGCCGCAAGACCCGGACAGAGCCGTTTCGGCTTACAATCTCGCTTGCATCGCAGCCCGCGGGGGCCGGCGGGATGAGGCGATTTCTCTGCTCGGCGAGTCCGTAGATCACGGGATGCCGTCTTATGTCGCCGCGGCTATGCCTGGGGATAGTGACCTTGTGACTCTGCATGGAGACCCGCGGTTCGAAGCGCTGGTGACGCGCGCGAAAGAACGGGCAGCCGCCGCACGCAAACCAAACTGACTTTGGGCAGCCACAGGAATTCAGAACGCGCGATTCGATTGAATTCTGCGCCATGAAGATAATTGTGATGCTGCGTAATTTTGAAAGCCTTGAGCAATGTTCTGTGTGGAGAGGGCTAGCGGCTGAAAGTGGGGAGGTGGACTATGTCGGTTTGGGGGACTTTTTCCAGGGGGTTGCCGGCTCTGCGCCAGGCGGCGAGGCCGCCGATGATGACGAAGGCGTTGAAACCATCCTGGCGGAGGAGGTGCGCGACACTGGCGCTGGTGGCTTCGCTGCGGCAGGTGCAGTAGAGGTACATGTCTTTGTCTCTGGGGAAATGTTTTATTTCGTTGCTGAGATTATTGGGCTCGATGCGAATCGCGCCGGGAATGCGCATGGCGCCGGCGCTGTAGTATCCGTGGCTGCGCACGTCCGCCAGCAGGATTTTTGCTCCTCCTTCCGCTTTGAGTTTCGCCGCCAGCTGCGCGACTTGGACGCGCGGCACGACGCGATCGCCGCGATGCTTCCAGTACAGTGAAACGCGATAGGCGGTGAAGATGAGTATGGCAATGATGATGACGGCTTCCACGGCGTGTCCGGCGGCGCGAAAACCGTCAATGATCTGGTGCACGAAGTCGCGGAAGACAAATCCAACGGCGCCGTAGGCCAGCGCGTAGAGACTCGCGCCGAGAAAGTCAACTCCCAGGAATTGAAAGAAAGGCATCTTCATGCTGCCGGCCAGCGGCGCGGCCATGGTGCTGACCCCAGGAATAAATTTGGCGACGAGCAGGGTGGGGCGTCCGCGTTTGTAGAACGATTCGGCGGCGCTGAGCACGCAGTTTTCAGGATCAACAGAGATGCGGCACAAAAATTTGAGGATGGTCCATCCGGTGTGGCGGCCGAGCATGTAAAGCAAGCAATCGGCCAGGAGCATGGCAAAGATCGCCAGCATCGCCGCGAGCGGACCATAAAGCACGCCGGACGCGACGGCGGCGCCACCAGCGACAAGCGCAACCGCGCCGGGAACCGGCACGCCGATGGCTTCGGCAAAAACCACGAGCGAGACAACCAGATAGCCGTGGCGCAGGATTAGGGAGATGAAGTCATTCATGGCGTCAATCTAGATTAACACGCAAAGAATTTATCAGACGATGGCGCATTGCGGCCGGAAAAACATTGTGCGAGGAGCCCGATACGCTGAAATTATTGTTTTGAAAGTCGAGCGCGGCGGCCAACGGGTTTGGTCACTCGACGCGCCAGGGAGACCGCTCCGGCCAGGTGCGCAGAATATCGGTGGCCCACGCGGTGGTTTTATCGGCGTGGCAGGAAGTGCAGGGATTTGGAATTTTGTATTGGTCGGTCATCGCCGGAGTGATGAAGGCAAAGGTGTGGGAGCGGACCTTTACGTCGGCAATTTCGGTGGCGATTTTCGGCATGTGACAGGCGATGCAGCTGCTGCCGGCTGAGCCCGTCTTGTGATGAGTATGCTCCTCGATGGTGGCGGTGCGTGGGCCGTTGAGCGAAAGCGGGCCGTGACAATCGAGGCAAAGGCGGTCGGCGGGCTTGCGCAACTGCGCGTAATTTTCGGTGCCGTGAACGTCGTGGCAACTGAAGCAGGTGACTCCGCGGCGGTACATCACGCTCTGCACGAAATCATTTCCCTGCATGCGATTTTTGTGCGCGGTGCCATCGGGGAAATGGGTGAAGGTGGTTTCGCCTAGAGTGTGTTCCTCAAGCTTCCAATAATCCTGCAAATTCAGGCCCGCGTGATAGCCGACGGGCCAGTCGTAATATTTGCCTTCGATAGGATTGGTCAGCGGGCGGCCCTGCGAGTGGCACTGGATGCAGGTGTCGCTGGCCGCGACGTAATTCATGCGAGCCGGATCGAGAATGTTGCCGCGAGTGGGATGCTCGACATGTTCGCTGCCGGGGCCGTGGCAGCGTTCGCAGCCGACATTCCATTCGGCAACTTGTTTGGTGTGGATGTTGTAGTCCACGGAGTGGCAGCCATCACAGAGCGGGCCGGTGGGGCGCTGCATATTGTCCGGCGGATAAAGAGTGGACCACCAGTCGGTGCCGTTGGCGACGAAATAGGGACGCCAAATATGATTGGTGATATCCCATTGCGCGGGTTGCGCAAAATAGTCGTCGCCGTGTTTGGTGAAGTAGCGCTGCTTCCAAACGCTGCCGTAAACGAGCGCGACGTCGTCTTTGGTAAATTTGGGAGAGACGGAATTTTTTGCGAGGTCGGGAATGATGGCGTCGGGAAATTCGCGAGGGTCGCGGACCACGTTGGCCATGGGCGTTTTTCGCCAGTGCTGGTAAATCTCGGCGTGGCATTTCTGGCAAGCGAGTGAGCCGACGTAGCGCGCGGAACTTGCGGTGGCGTTTTGCTGTTGCAGTTCTTGGGGCGTCAGCTGGCGGAGGCTGCGAATAAAAAGGACCAGCTTCCAACTGTCGTCGCTCTGCTCGTCATGAGGATTGGCCCAGCCCGGCATGCCGGTGAGGCGGACGCCGTTGCGAATGATGTAGCGGATTTGTCCGTCGGTGAGATCTTGCGTGCGCGGCAGACGCAAATCGGGAACTCGGGGGTAGAGGTTACGTCCCATTTGGGTTGCGCCGGAGCCGTCAACGCCGTGGCAGGTCGCGCAACGATCCAGAAAATTGTCGCGCGCTTCCTGGAGAAGCGCGGGAGTTGCGGTGAACGGATTGGTTTCACGGCGAGCGCCGCGGGGGATGGAAAGGTTGCGCGCGGCGCGAGCCACAACCGTTTCAATGTAGGAGGGCTCGGCGGAGGTGCTGAAACCGCGCGTGATCAGGTGCGCGGCGTAAAACAAAAGCACGGCTAGTGCGACGAGTCCGACGGATAAAATGACTTTCCAAAGCTTCATACGGTAGTTCGTCCAGCGACAGATTTGATTCGACTACGACATTCATATACGGGACGAAGATAAATTATCCCACCTAAACGCTGCATAAACGTACCAGCTCCGGGATCTCCCGCAGCCAGATCCCACTAAGTCATGTCGGATGAAATGGATTGATGCAACACCATCGGAATTGCAAATTGCGGTGGTGTGCTGACGAAGTGAACACGCTCTTTGAATCCTGGGGGAGGCGCGGTGACGAGGCAAAGTTAGAATGAGTCAATTCGTATAGTGGAATTCGGCGGTAATCAGAAACAAGAACCAATTGGAGCGCGAGAATTTATCACGGCTGAAAGCCAACGCGTGGAGATACGCGTGAGAGTGTCATCAATGAGAGGAGCATCGATGAAAACTTCAGCGATAGCTGGCGGCATGGCGGTGCTGACGGTGGCCGCGACGCTGGGGATTTTTGGATGTGGCAGCGCAGCGAAGCAGGCAGCTGCGGAAGCCAGCAGCGCAGCGCCGAAGGTGGTGATTCCGGACCTGGTGCGCGCCGCGAATTGCACGGTGAGCACGATGCAAAATCCGAAGGAGCACTTCCACGTTTCCATGCAGCGCAAGGACGATGACAAGCCGGCGGCTTACGTTTCGGAGGCGGATTTCACGCCGGACAGTCTGGAGGGAACTTCAAATTGGCGCGCGGAGCAGGGTACGAAAACACTCAGCAGCTTGCGCAGCAATACCAATGCGTGGGACGAGTCGGTGATGCTGCTGGCGGCGCCGTTGACCACGGCGGGCGTGAGCGATATGAGAATGGTGCAAACCACGGTGATCAGTGTGGGCGACGATTCGGTAGGCGGATATGACACGGTGAAATATTTGTTCGATACGGCGCGACTGGCGCCAGCCGAAAAAGCGCGTTTTGCAGCGCTAATTCACGCGCAGGATTTCAGCGTGGTGGGCGCGGCATGGGTCGCGAAGGATACCGGCTGCCTGATGAAATACACCAGCGACTACAACTGGACGGCGAAAGACGGCACGCTGGGCTCGGTACATTCGGAAGCCAGTCTGGCAAAACAATAAGTGTGCCGTGCGCGCCGGCTAGCTAACTGCGCGAGTGAGTATTCCGGCGAGAGTGCCGAGAGCCACGACGGTGGCGTAGGCCGCCCCTGCTATTTTCCACGAAATGGTTTTGCCCACCACCGCGAGGGAAAAAACACTGATGATGCCGAGGGTACAAAGAATCGTGACCACGTAGGGAAGCGGGACGCCCTTGACCATGGCGATGTAGGCGATGGCCACGTCGAAGGCCATCGGCACCGGCAAAAACGCGGCGACCAGCGCGACCAGAATGATGCCGCTGAAAGTGACTGGGAGACTTAGCGGTTGCGCCGGCAACGCTTCGATCACCACGGCACCGAGAATCGCGCCAAGGATCATCAGCGGAAAGGCCACGCGGAAAACGTACCAGAAACTTTTCAAGAAGGAACGGCCGGTGTGGAGCAGCGCATCGGTCCAGGTCTGTGAGACTACTATTTCAATTGGACACGCTATTTCTGGAGCCGGATCGCGCTGGCGAGAAGCGACGGCGGGAGCAAAAACGAAAATCAACAGCAACACGGTGGCGAGTTTGAGCAGCGCCACCGACGCGGGAAACAGAGTGAAGGTCATGGCCAGAACCACGACGTTGAGTGCGGGGGACGAAAACATGGCGGCGAGGACGGATTCGACGCTCATTCCGGAAGCATAGAAGCCGCGAGCGATGGGAGCGACGCAATTGGTGCACACGGCCATGGGAATTCCGGCGGCGGCGCCGAAGAGCGCATTCAAATAGCGCGAAGTAGTGCGGCGCCGGCGCAGGGTCGCAAGATAGGTGAGCGCGGCGGGACCAAAAAGAAAAGAGAAGGTCATGCCGATGCGATTTGCGTCAAGCCAGTTCACCGTGGTGCGATAGACGCGGGTGACGAGGGGCATGCTGCTGCGATCCACGGGATAAATTGTGCCGAAGGTGAGTTCGCCGGAAGCCTTGATTTGAGTGCCGGCATGATAGCGCTTGATCAGCGCGGGATAACGTGAATCCACCCAGAAAATTCCAGCGATGGCGATCATCAAGAGAATAGCGAGCGTTCGACTGCGCCACGCAGTGGTGGAACTGACCGACACTGAGAATTCAAGCGCGGATGGTTGAACCGACATCGGAACGCCCCCGATTGGCCCACAGCAGGCCAACTTAGCGAATTATAATTTGGAGTAAGGTAGGGCAGCGGGGTCGGCGGGGCAATAATACAAAACTACTAGGCGCGGGTGGCTGCGGCTTCGGAGCCGGCGCAGTTCAAAGAGAGCGCCGCTCCGCGGATTTGTTGGTCGAGCTGCTACAAAACCTCCCACCCTTCTGAGGAACGAAAGATGGGGCACCCGGCTTGGTGTTTTTGGTGCTGGCAAGAAGAGGAGATCGCCCGTCGCGCCAAGATGACAACTCACGGTTTTCAGGGACTTCGTTTCATTTCTCGTGACTTGATGGCACAATCCGCAGACAGAACGCCAAAACGATGTATCGTCGTTGTTCCCATTCTTTCTTGCAGCTTCGATTCGCAGTGATGCCGGGCATTTGAGTGGAGGGTAGTGTGGCTGAGAAACCAGCTTCGATTTCGTCAACCATCGGCAACGCGTTGAAAATGCCGATTTTTTACCTTCAGGACTACTCCGTGCTGTCGTTCGAGGCAGTGCGGCTGGCCTTCACCATGAATCGCTATTCACGGGACATGGTGGAGCAGATGGACCTGATCGGAGTGGGCTCGGTGTTGATTATCGCGGTGGCGCTGTTCTGCGTCGGAGGCGTGATTGTTTTGAATGCGGCATCGCAGTTCGCCCGATTTGGCGAAACGGCCCTGGCGGGTGACGCGCTGTCGCTATCGCTGGTGCGCGAGCTGGGTCCGGTGTTCGTCGCGCTGCTGGTGGCCGGACGCAACGCCACGGGCATGGCTTCGCAGTTGGGCTCGATGCTGGTTACCGAGCAAGTGGATGCGATGCGGGCCATGGGCATTGACCCGATTCGCAAGTTGATGACGCCGCGGGTAGTGGCGACGGTGCTGACCCTGCCGCTGCTGGTGGCGATCGGAGATTGCGCGGGATTGTTCGGCGGGTTTCTGGTGGCCAGCGTCACGCTGCACATTAATGCGGAGGAATTCTGGACCCGCGCGGTGAACGCGCTGGCCTTTGGCGACTTTGTGATCGGATTCTGGAAGCCGGTGGTCTTTGGATTTATTGTAGCGACGGTGGGATGTTACCGCGGGCTGCGGGTGGAGGGCGGCACGGCGGGAGTGGGGCGGGCGACGATCATGGCGTTTGTGGACGCGTCGCTGGCCGTGCTGATCGCGGATTTGTTCCTGACCCGGCTGCTGCTGTACCTATTTAAGCTGTGAGAATTTTCCCGCTGTGGGGTACGGGGAATTACATCCTGTGTTTCGCGCGGAAAGGCGCGGTAAAATTAGGTGTGGGTAAAGCCCCTGAAAAATCGCGGGCGGTTACAAATTGCGTTTTTGTCTTTGAGGTGAGGCATGTGCCGGAACATCAAAATACTTTTTAATTTCGAACCGCCGGTTACCGAGGCCGAGATTCGAAATGCTTCGCTGCAATTCGTGAGGAAAATCAGCGGGTTCGGCAAGCCGTCGAAGGCCAACGAAGAGGCCTTCGCGAGCGCGGTGGATGAAATCGCGGAAGCGTCGTCGAGGCTGCTACATTCGCTGAAAACAAATGCAGAGCCGCGAAACCGCGAAGAAGAAGCAGCGAAGGCCAAAGCGCGGTCCATGGAAAGATTCGGCGCGCAGGGAAGCTGATTCGGAGCGCATACGGGCTCTAGGTTCACATTCGAGGGTGAGTGGTAATGCTAGAATGTCGGCAGTTCAGGACTTGCGGCTGCCGATCAGCGGGACGCGCGGGTTGATGATTAGAAATGTGGGGAACAGAAATTGAAGATACCAGGCGCGCGCGGACTGGGGATCGTATTGTTTTTGGCGGGCGTATTGAATTTTCCCGGCGTAGTGCGCGCGCAGAGCCAGCAGGCGCCAGGGCCGGAAAATTCGGATGGCGCTGCGCCCGCTCCGTCGCCAGCTCCGCCGCCAGCGACTGCAGTTGATCCGGCAACGCCACCTCCCACGGCGAATTCTTCAAATTCCAGCGGAAGTTCCTCGGCAGCCACTGGCGCTTCAACTGATTTGCAGGATGGGGCGAAGGCTGATTCATCCGGAGTGGTGCATCATCTCGCGGCAGACATTTCGATTTCGCTGGGATCTTCCTGGCTGGAATTCGATATCGGAGCGATGCCACCGCCGTCGGCGCTGGCGTCGTACGCGCCCCCATTTCACCTGAACGCGCTGCTGGCGCTGCAAAATGCTAAAAGCAATTCGGTGCTGCAGATCGCGACGTCCACGAACCCGCTGATCGGGCGCGATTCGAATTGGCTCGACGCGCAGATGCACATGCCAAGCGGTTCGGGGATGAGCGTGCTGGATCTGTTTTTCTATTACTTTTTTCCGCCGACGCGGGAATGCATCGAGCAGGTGCTGACCCAGGATCCCAAGGCGACGTTCGCGCCGCTGCCGGATTCGGCGTCAACGCCAGGGGCGGGCGGCAGCTCGATTGATACGTCGAGCAGTCCGGTGTTGCAGGTGTCGCTGGCGTGCAAGGCGCCGGCGACGATGATGGGATTTTTTCAGGCGCAACTGAGCGGCGGGATCACGTTTGCGCAGACCAATGACGGGCCGCGGGCGTTTGCGACCATCCGGAAATTTTATCTGGCCCCGATGGAGCATGTGAACATCGGAGGGATGAGCTGGTACATTTTTGAAGCGCAGCGGGTGGACGCGGTGGGGCCGAACGCTTCGACCAATTATAATTTAGCGGCGAATTATCAAGGCGCGCAATCGGATTATTTCTGGGCGATTGGCGCGATCGCTCCGTTTCCTTTTGTGAATGACGGTCCGCGGCCGAATCAACCTTTGATTCACGTGGCCTACGCCAGCGTGGGGATCAACGGAAACAAGCACGCGGAGTTTATGGCGCTGTTGCAGCGAGTGCAGGTGCGGGGCGCGAACGCGGGGCAGTAGGACTTTTATTTTGCGTAGAATGCGCGGTTAGAAACAAAACTACGAAGGCTAGCACCTCAAGCTTCTACAAGACCTCCACCCTGCTGAAAATCGCAGGATGGGGCACCCACCTTTGTTTTTGAATTCTGTTTTGAATTCGAATGCGCGTCTCAACCATCCGCCACGACGGGCGTGGTTTACGCGCTGTGGCCGGAGCACTGCAGCACGCCGAGGTATTTGTTCCAGGGGCCGGCGGCTTCGCGGTATTGATGGGCCATGACTCTGGAGATTTGGTGCAGGTGGGTCAAGTCGTGGACCGCCCAGGTGGCGAGCAACTGCGATAACGTCACGACGCCGAGGGCCGGATGACGGCCGCTCATTTCCAGATCTTCGCGGCGCAGATTCAGGGCGCGGAGCTCGTCCAGATTTTTGGCGCGCAGGCGGGCGAATTCATCGAGCAGCTGGTCCATCGATTTGCCGGCGCTGTTACGTTCCTGCGCGTGGCGGTCGAAGGCGTCGAAAGTTTGCGACTCGCCGAATTGCAGGACCATTCTGGCGCGCGGCATCCAGTCGGTGAGTTCGCCGTGAATCAGGTGGCCGACGACGTCGAACGCGCTCCAGGTATTTTCGCCTTCGTTGCGGATGGTCCACATTTCGGGCAGGTCGCGGAGCAGGGCGTCGAGCGCGGCAGGAGTGCGGGAGAGAAGTGAAATGGTGTGGGGCAGATTGTGTTCCATGGTGAGCCTCGGATTTTTAGTGGCTGGATTACGGCACCGTGATTGTAGCGCGGGTAATGCGAGAAATTACAGTACGGGTTCTGGGGTGGTGGGGGTTGGGGCTGGGGCTTCGCGTGGGGGGAGGAAAAAATCGCGGGGGGAGTGGAGGAAGTGGGACCAGAGGGCGCGGAGGAGATGGAGGTGGTCGCGGCGGGTTACATCCTGCGCGCGCAGGGCGAGGCGTAGCGCTAGATAAAAACTGGTGGTGAGATTCAGGACGAAAGTGGCAGCGACGCCGAGCGAGGCCATCAGGAGGGTGCCTTTGCCGACGACGGCCACCCCCAACGATGCGGCGCCGAGCGCCAACATTCCGGTGGAAAGGGTGACGTGGCGCACGTCGAGCGGGAGGCCGAAAAATTTTCCGAGCACCGGCGTCATGCCCATCATGAAACCGAGAACGATCGAGCCACCCCAGCCGGCGATGTTCTGCGAAAAAGTATTGGAAATACGGGCGAGCGTTTCGGGCTCGAGTTTTTCGCCAAGGCGATGCTGGGCGATGGCTTCGGGCAGACGATGGTATACGGCCCAATTTTCGATCCAGCCGCCGGCGATGCTGGAAAGCCAGAGAATGACTCCGGTGAGAGCCGCGTAGAAAATCGTCAAAGTGTGAATGGGGTTCAGGGATTCGACGGCGTGCCAGGAAGTTTCGTCGGAGAGAAAGGAATGGCCGATGAATCGGTGCCAGAGCATCATCAGAACGAGCGAGCCGGCGCAGACCGCGACGATATTGCCGAGGGCGGCGGCGAGCTGGGAACGGAAGATCCGCGAGACGTAGGTGAATAGTTCATCGTTGCGGGCCTCGCCGCGACAATGCTGAATGATGCGGGCGAGCGCGGCGCCAGTCATGGAAGGCTGCTTGGTGGCGAGGGCCAGGTGGTAATTCTGCATCAGCACGAAACTGACGGCGTAGTCGGTGCCCACCAGAAAACCTTCGACGAACAGCGGCAGATGCCAGCTGATAGCGAGCAGTTTGATAGCGGCGGTGCCGACGGTGAGCAGGCCGCCACCTAGAGCGGCGCGCCACATCTGAAAATATTCGGCGCGATTGGAAGTGATGTAGTGCTCGCCGGTTTTTCCGGCCCATTCCACAATTTTGCGGGCGAGCAGACGAAAACTATTGCTGGCCAGGCTGCGCAAGCTGCGGTCGGCGATGCGTCCGTGAACCACTTCGCGCAGCAGACTTTTTCCGGTGGCTTCGCGATGCGGGCCGACCGGCGCGATCAGCACGGCGATGATCGCTTCCATGCGAATCAGGCTGCGATGAATCACGTCGAGCGCGTAGACCACGTCCAGATTCACACCGCGCGAATCGAGATGGGCGACGATGGTGCGCAGTTCCTTGCGGCAATCGGCGAGTGTCGAATGCCAGAGCTGCACGGCTTCCGGCACGCCGTCACGAGTGCGCAGAGCCAGCACCAACGAATCGGCAGCGCGCGGAAGACGGTAAAAAGGCAAATGCTGCACCGGGAGCTGTTCGCTGCGCACCCGCAGATTTTCGGAGAGGCCGAGTCCCTGCACCCGCGCGCCGAGCAGGCAGAATGCGCCGAGCATGGATTCGACGACGGGATGCCAGGCGTCGGAATCATCGGGCGGAGAAGTGAGAAGGGCGATTTGGTCGAGGAGCTCAGAAGGCAAGCTGAAAAAACGGTCCACTTCTTTTTCAGAAGGAAAGAGGCGCAGAAAAAGTTTGGAAAGGTCAATATCTTCGCGCGGCGCGGGAAGAATGTGGCCGAAGAAGCGGTCGGAAACTTCGGTGAAGAGGCCGCGGTCGGTCGGGAGGCCGGACTGGGCGAAGAGCGCGATGCCGTTGGTTTCTTTCAGGATGGCGGCGATGCCGGCGCGATAGCGTTCGCGGACTTCCGGGGAATTTTCAAGAATGGAAATCCAGACGCGCTGGCGCTTCAATTTTGAATCGTGATAGACGATGGGTTGCTGGGGAGTCGCGACCGCGACGGCGGCGGCTGACGGCAGAGGCTCGACGATCGTACGGTCGGGCTTGCGCAGAAATTTGAAAAGGGCGACCAGCGTGTCGAGACGCTGGGCGAGGACTGCGGCGGAGGTGAAGCGGTCGGCGCGAAAGGCGAGTTCGCGCAGCCCGGCGTTGTCCCGGCTGGAAGTGGGGAACAGCGCGAGAATTATTTCGCTGGTGGAATGCGCCACGGCGCTATCTGCCTGCAGTTGTGGTTGCGTTGCCGCCATGCCTCTCGGGAACCTTGCGGTGCATTCTAGCAAAGATGGGTTGCGATTGTGGTGCAGGGAAATGATTGGGGAGGGCGGGGGTCGGCGACGAGCGTTGAGTGTACAATGGCCGGCGATTGGCGGGACAAATTCGAGTTCAGGGTGGCTCATGGTGAATGCAGAAAGCGCGAAAGCTCAGGCAGCGGCTGCTTCTCAGACGGCGCCGGCGCACGTTGGAATTTTGCAGTTGCTGGCCGGGGCGCATATTACCGGCGCGGTTTCGTGTCTGGCCCAGCTGGGCATTCCGGATCTGGTGGAGCACGGGCCGAAGTCGGCGGAGGAAATCGCGGCGCAGATTGGCGCGCAGCCACGCGAGGTGTATCGGCTGATGCGGGCGACGGCCAGCGTGGGAGTGTTGGCCGAAGGCACGGACGGAAAATTTGCGGAGACGCCGATGTCGGCGGCGCTGCGCAGCAACGCGAACCCGTGTTTGCGGTCGTTCGCGATCATGTGCGGCCGGGAATGGCACGGGCAAGGCTGGTCGCGGCTGGAGCATTGCGTGCGGACCGGCAAGCAGGCCATGGAACAAATTTGCGGCGAGCCGATTTTCAAATATTTGGAACAGCATCCGGAAGAGGGGAAGATTTTCAATCAGACCATGAGCGAGCTATCGGCGATCGAAGGTCCGGCGGTGGCGGACGCGTATGATTTCAGCGGGATCAAATCCATGGTGGACGTGGCTGGCGGGCACGGACAGTTGCTGGCGACGATCATGGCGCGGAATCCGCAGATGAAGGGAACGCTGTACGATTTGGCGCATGTGGTGGCGGGCGCGAAGGACGGCCCACTGCAGCCGATGATGGAGCGTTGCAGCGTCGCGTCGGGCGATATGTTTACCACCGTTCCGGGCGGCGCGGACGCTTACATCATGAAACACATCATGCACGACTGGCCGGATGAAGTGTGCGTGCAAATACTGAAGGCCTGCCGCAAGGGCGTGAACCCCGGCGGGAAATTGCTGGTGGTGGATCACGTGATACGTCCGGGAAATGATTTTGCGCCGGGGAAATTTCTGGATTTGCAGATGCTGATTTTTCCCGGAGGATGCGAGCGGACCGAAAAGCAATTCAACGAAATATTCACGGCGGCGGGATGGAAGTTGAATCGAGTGATTCCGACGCGCGTGCCGGAATCAATTGTCGAGGGAATTCCGGCGTAAGGGGAATGTCCGGGACCGCAGAGAGTGCGGAATCTAAATCGGGCCGGTCTGAGACCGGCCCCTACAGATTGAATTGCGATGCGGTGATATTTGAAGGAGAACTTTTCTGTGGGGACCGGGTTAAGAACATCTATTTTGAAATGCGACGCATCTCTCTACATCAGGTGGCGGGCCCCCTTCGAGGCTGATGGAATGCGGGAGTTTGCGCGAGGGTTTGCGGGGTGCGCGCGAGACGTGAGATAAATTAAATTGGCAGTTGCGTCAGGTGAAACTCCGCCAGGTAAAACTGCTTTTCGAGAATTCGATGATGAGAGTTGCGCTATGAGAGTTGCGTGATGAGAAATAACGGAAGACGAAGTTTGGTGGTTTTTGGATTTTGCGCGATTGGACTTTGCGTGATGGCGTGGCCTGGGGTTGCGCGCGCGCAGGCTGGGCCTGGGCCGATTCATCCCGCGCCTTCCGCGGGAGGCGATGCGAAGGCGGGACCGCGTGCGGCGTCGGACGAGCCGAAACCTCCGGACCGGCAGGATTTGTGGGGCACCTGGAAGCTGGATGTGGCGCAGAGCGACGACGCGATGCAACAAATAAAGGATGCGCGAACGACCGGGTCGGTGGGCAGCCCGCGCACTGGTGGCGGCAGCGGCAATGGGTCGCCGACAGGAAACAATACTGGCGTGCACATGGGCGGGCCGGCTTCACCTTTTCCGGGTGGCAGCAGCGGCCGGCCGCCGCGGAATACTGGTTCGAGCGACGACGATTTTACCCGCGCGCAAATGCAGGAGCTGACGACTCCGGCGAGCGAGATTACGCTGAGCGCGAAAGACACGAAAGACGACAAGGCCGCCGAAGTGAACTTGACCGACGACTTGAATCGCCAGCGCATTTTCTATACCGACGGCCGCAAGGTCACTAAGTCGAAAGAAGAAAAATATCAGGAATACAATTCGCACTGGGAAGATTACCGGCTGGTCGGAGAGGTGGAAGGCGAGCATGACGCGCGGGCGACGCGTTCGTTCGAGCCCGCGCCGGGCGGGCAAGTGCTCTACGAAACGATACGGCTGGAGAGAACCAAGACGCACGACATGGTCGAGATACGGTACGTGTATGAAAAGGTGGCGGGAAATTCGCCGCTTCGATCTACGTCTGCGCCGGCGTTGAAGACTCCGGCGACGCCGGATAAGCCTGCGGCGCCGGCGACACCGCCGGCGTCGTCATCTTCTTCCTCGTCTTCTTCCTCGTCTTCGGATAACAACTAGAGTAAAGAGCCCCCGCAGTCGAAAACATGGAGGTTTGCGGTTCGGTGGTCGAGCTTCCACAAACCTCCCGCCCTGCTGAGAGACGCAGGATGGGGCACCCGGTCTCGTTTTTTTTTGTTGGTGGCAAGAAGAGTGGCCCGTGGATCTTCGGCGGGCTAATAATTTTGTTCGGCATGTGACTTGAACGTGCGACTATCTTGGGCGGAATTATTCTGCCGAGTTAGGCGAGAGCCGTTCATGAATAGGCACAGGTTTCCAGCGTTTCTCTCCATCTTTTTTTTTGGTTTCTTCATTGCGATTCTTTGGATCGCACCTCGTCTGCTGGCCCAGAACGCGCTAGATGCATCCCCGGCTAACGCGACCGCACCGGTTGCGGCGTTCACCGTTGCCGCTCCCGCTACGCCCATCGCGGTGATTCCATTCGAGCTCTATCACAACCGGGTGTATTTGCCGGTGCGGGTGAACGGATCAGAGCCGTACACGATGATTCTGGATACGGGCGCGGCGGAGACATTCGTCAGCAAAAAGGTTGCGGAAGAAACGAAATTGGCGCGCCGGGGTCGTGCGGTGGTGCGCGGCAATGGCGAAGGCGTGGACCGTTTTCCGTTGGCGAAGAATGTGAATTTCAGCGTGGGCGAGGCCACGCTGCTGGAAAAGATCGTGGTGGTTTATGACTATAGCGATCTGGAAAAACACGAAGGCCGGGCGATTGACGGTACGCTGGGAGTGGATTTCTTCCACAACTATGTGGTGGAGATTGATTATGCGGCGCGGAAGTTGAGCGTGTACGATCCGGCTGCGTTTTTATATTCCGGCGCGGGCACGGTGGTCCGGTTGCGGATACTGAATAACGGTACGGTGGCGCTGTTCGACGCGAAAATTGTAGGCGGCGATGGGCAGGCGGCGATGGAAGCGCATCTCGCCGTGGATTCTGGCACGTATTCGGCGTTGCGGTTATTTCGGCCGTTCGTGGAAAAGCACGCGCTGATCGGCGAGGGCCGCGGGCAGGTTGCTTCGTTGGGATTTGGGGCCGGCGGGGAATTTCAGCAGGTGACGGGGCGGGTCGCCAGCCTGGAAATTGACGGAGTGAAAATTGTGAATCCGGTGGCGGATTTTTCCACGGATACCAAAGGGGCCACCGCGACCGCGGGTTACGATGGAACGATTGGCGGGGACATTCTGCGGCGGTTTACGGTGACGCTGAATTATTCGCGGGCGCAAATGATTTTGGAGCCGAACGCGAGTTTTGGGACGCCGTTCGAGACGGACAAATCGGGGGAGCGAGCTGGGCCGCCGTGATGCGTGGCAAAAGAGGAGATCGAGGCGAGATCCTTCGTCGCTACGCTCCTGTGGATGGCGGCGTACGAAGGCGCGGCTGAAAAACCTTGAACACCATTGAATTTACGTTGGTGGTGGCGGTGGGATCGTTCATCGCCGGAATGCTAGGCGCGCTGACCGGCCTGGGCGGCGGCGTGGTGGTGGTGCCGCTGTTGACGCTGGTGTTTGGCGTGGACATTCGTTATGCGATTGGCGCGTCGCTGGTGTCGGTGATTGCGACGTCGTCGGGCGCGGCGGCGGCGTATTTGCGGGAAGGGTACTCGAACATGCGGGTGGGCATGTTCCTGGAAATCGCCACGACGGTCGGCGCGCTGAGTGGGGCGTTTATTGCGGGGTACGTTTCCACTTCGGCGATCGCGGTGATTTTTGGTGTGACGCTTTTGTATTCGGCGTATACATCGCTGCGCACCAAGCCTGATGCGTCACCGGCGCAGCCGGCAGACCGGCTGGCGACATTTCTGAAACTGGACGGCACATATCCGGCCGCGAGCGCGGATGGTTCGCAGATTGTGTCGCGCGGAGATGGCGTGGCGGCGACGGAGCGCCAGTCGTACCACGTGCGCAACGTGCCGGCCGGCTTCAGCCTGATGTATGTGGCGGGTCTGCTGTCGGGTCTGCTGGGGATTGGGTCGGGCGCAGTGAAAGTGCTGGCCATGGATCAGGCGATGAAATTGCCGTTCAAGGTTTCGACCACTACCAGCAACTTTATGATTGGAGTGACGGCGGCGGCCAGCGCGGGAATTTATTTGCGGCGCGGATATATTGATCCGGGTCTGGCGCTGCCGGTGGTGCTGGGAGTTTTAGGTGGGGCTTTGACTGGGGCGCTGATTTTGCCGGGCGCGAAAGTGCGGACGTTGCGGATGGTGTTTGGCGCGGTGATCGCGGCGCTGGGAGTGCAGATGATTTTCGAGGGGTTGAAGGGGAAATTGTGAGCATGGATAAAAGCGCGAAACCCACGGATCAGCAATTTGAAATGTTTCTGGGGCAGTTGCTGCGCACCGGAGTGCTGATCGCGGCGCTGATCGCGTTTTTGGGTGGAGTGTGGTTTCTGGCGCAGTCGCGGGGCGCGCGCCAGGACTATCGAACTTTTCATGGCGTGCCGGCGGAATTTACGAACATCCCGCGGGTTTTTCACGGAGCGATCGCCTGGCAGCCGCTGGCGGTAATTCAGTTGGGAATTCTGGTGCTGATCGCGACGCCGGTGGCGCGCGTATTATTTTCGATGCTGGGTTTTGCGCTGGAGCGCGACTGGATGTACGTCGCGATCACCGCGATCGTACTCGCGCTATTGCTGTACAGCTTGATCAATCCCTCCGCAAGTTAGCCGCCGGATACATTTGCGCACGCTGCAAGTGGATCCAGAAACGTCCGCGCGCGCGAAGTCACTCGAAACATACAACTAGTGTTTGGGCGCGGCGGCGCTGGGGTCGGTGGGGAAGGCGGCGTTGTTGGGGTACAGAATTTGGGTGATGTCGCGGATGATGGGATTTCGTCAGGAGCGGGCGAATTTGACTAGCTCGAGCATTTCGTGGCGGTCGGCGGCGCGCAGAGCCTGCAGGTAAGCGTCGCGCACCGTATCCGCAGCGATCATGCTTTCGCGGCCCCAGGAAAATTCGTCGCGGCCGAACTTTGCGGCGATGACATCGGCGTAAAGCCGGGCGTGGCGGTTGTTGCCGTTGGCGAAGGGATGAATGACCACGAGTTCGTGGTGGCCGCGCACGGCGATTTCATCAACGTCGTAGGTTGCCTGCTCGATCCAGTGTTGCATGTTGCGGAGCAGGAGGGCGATTCGGTCGAGAATCTCGTGCGCCGGAACACCCCGATTTTTCGCGCTGCGCCGGTAAGCGCCGGCCCATTTCCAGGTGTCGCTGAACATGCGGCGGTGCAATTCGCGGAGGTAGGCCTCGGTGAAAAGGTCGGAGGACTTCAGCCGCCGCCGGTTTAAGGCCCAAGCGCGCGCGGCGATGATGTTTTCGCGCTCCCACTGATTCAATTCGTCCTGAGTGGCGAGGCTGGGGATGAGCCCGGCGTGCTCGTCGGGACTGAGCGGAGTGTTTCCGGGAAGCGAATTCATCTCGGCCTCGCGCGCCTGTTTTTTGCACTGGGCGACCTTCCGCGCCGCTCATTTTTTCAAGATGCGCCGGGTTTCTTCTTCGATGCGGTCGTCCACGCCGCCGGCGGCCTGCGATTCGAGCGCCATGCTATGTTCCGCCGCAAGGACGCGTTTGGCGGCCTCGGAGCGGGCCGTTTCTTTGGCCAGATCGTGCAGCGTGCCGGATTTAGGGACTACGGCGTAGACCAGTTCGCAGCCCATCGCTTCGGCGACTTTGCGGAGGCTGTGCAGCGTGATGCGGTCTTCGGCTTCGGCGCGTTCGAAGGCCAGAATCTCCTGACGCGAGCGGTCCATCGAGCGGCCGACTTGTTCGAGAGTCATGCCCAGAGCCTCGCGAATGGCGCGAAGCCATCCACGGGACGGGCGCGCGGGCAGATGCGCGGCATGAAAGGGAATCAGGGTTTGAGTCAGCTGGTCGAGGCGCAGAGCTCTGAATTCGGACTTCATGAGGGAGTCTCCTAGTTCGTATATAATAAGACAGGACTTAATGGATGTAAAGAAATAAATAGACGTGGATTATACAGACGACTATGTATAAAATGACGCAAAATTATATGAGTCAATGTATAAGCATACGCCGGATCTCGCTCCAATCGGCCTAGCGGCAGCGGCAAAGCGGCGCTGCGGGGCCGCAGGTTCAGTCTACCTTCTCCGTAAAAATGCTGGCTGGCGATATAAAGTTGAAACGTGAAATCGCGGCGAGGCGTCTGAGGGCGTAGTATCAGTCCGGCATTTTTCAGAATCTCTGAACGTGGAATGACGACCTGGAGGCGAGTGTGCGAAAGCTTGGATGGGGTGTGACGATTTTGTTTTTGGCTGCTGCGGCGATACCAGCGACGCGGCCCTTGCTTGGTCAATCTTCGGCGCCGGCGAGTGGCTCGGCGAATTCTTCCGGCGCGGCGGCACCGGCTGCACCGGCGCAGCAGTCCGCGGACAAGCGCTCGAAAAAAACTTCAGCAAAGCAGGCGGCCGCGGATGCGACCTCCACCGCGCCGGGCGCGGCCTATGTGGACAAGCCCGACTACGACGCGATTTTCAAAATCAAGGAAGAAGGATTTTCGCGGTCGCAGGTGATGGAAATCGAAAGCTACCTGACCGACGTCTACGGGCCGCGGCTGACCAATTCGCCGAACATCAAAGCCGCCGGAGAGTGGACCACCAAAAAAATGAACGATTGGAAACTGGAGAATGTGAAGACCGAGCCGTGGGATTTCGGCCGAGGCTGGTCGAACGAAAAGTTTTTCGCCGAGATGGTCGAGCCGCAGCCGTTCATCCTGATCGGCTACCCGAAAGCTTGGACGCCGGGGACGAATGGTCCGGTGACGGCGGACGTGGTTTACGTGCCAATCAAGACTGAAGAAGACATGCAGAAATTCAAAGGCCAGCTGAAAGGAAAGCTGGTGATCACCCAGGTGCCGGATCCGGTGCTGCCGCACTTTACGGCGGACGCGCACCGCTACACCGATGCGGAACTGGCCGACCTGGCGAATTTCGAGATTCCGGGCGGAGTGGACAAAGCGCGTGAAGAGCGCATCGCGCAATTCCGGGCGCAGCGCGAACTGCAGGCCAAGATCACCAAATTTTTCCTAGATGAGGGCGTAGTGGCATGGCTGGAGGATCAGAGGGGAGACGACGGCACGGTTTTCGCGCAGCAGGGCGGCTCGCGGGATCCCAAGGATCCGCCGGCGGTGACGCGGGTGGCGCTGGCGGCCGAACATTACGGGCGCATCTACCGGCTGCTGGAAAAGAAAATTCCGGTGTCCATCACCCTGGATATCGAAAACAAATTTTATGATGACGATTTGAAATCGTTCGATATTACCGGAGAAATTCCGGGGACGGACAAAGCTGACGAAGTGGTGATGCTCGGAGGACATTTCGATTCCTGGCAGGCTGGAACCGGCGCGACGGACAACGGGGCCGGGTCGGCGGTGATGCTGGAAGCGATTCGCATACTGAAGGCGAGCGGGCTGAAAATGCGACGCACGGTGCGCATCGGATTGTGGACCGGCGAAGAAGAGGGCTTGCTGGGCTCTCGCGCGTATGTGAAGGCGCACTTCGGCGATCCGGAAACGATGAAACTGACGCCGGAGCACGCGAAACTCGACGCGTACTACAACATAGACAACGGCACCGGAAAAATTCGCGGTGTGTATTTGCAGGGCAACGAAGCGGTAGCGCCGATTTTCACCGCCTGGATGGAACCCTTTCACAATCTGGGCATGACCACGCTGAGCATCCGCAACACCGGCGGGACGGATCATCTTTCGTTCAACGCCGTGGGCCTGCCGGGATTTCAATTCATCCAGGACCCCATGGACTACGACACCCGCACGCACCATTCGAACATGGACGTCTACGAACGGGTGCAGGAAGCGGACATGAAGCAAATGGCGGTGATCGTGGCGTCATTCGTGTACATGACCGCGAACCGCCCGGACATGATTCCACGTAAACCATTGCCGCCGCCCACACCGCAGCAGCGATTCTAGACCGCTGCGATCAAATTGATTTCTTGACGGCCCGCGGGAGGGCGCTGTTCTATTGTAGCTTAAAGGCTACAACAAGAGATGTGATCCGCCCTTGGACGCTCGACCCAGACGAATCGTCCATTATCTGACCGCCGACGGGAAAGATCCATTTGACCGGTGGATGGGTAGTGGTTCAGTTTCCGGGTACGATTTACCGGGAGTTAGCCTGTCGCTGAAATCGATCGCGTTAGAATCTGGGGTTGTTTCTGTCGTGCGGTGCTGACAGACCATCGGGGCGGCTGCGATGGAAGCGGGTTCAAGCAAGGCATGGGAACCGGAACGGGTGTATGTTCCCGATATTCCCGAAGTCAGAAGTGCAATCCGTAAGAGGAGATCCCATGGCTGATGTCAATGGCGTGCTTGCGGCCAATCGCGCCGCTGTCCTCGACCTTGTCGCGGCCGCGGAGAGATCAGCGGCGACTTGGACGGCGCCGCGCGCGCCGGGGAAATGGTCGCCGAGCCAGGTCGTGGAGCATGTGGCGCGTTCCTTGGATGGATCGGCCAAACTCTTTTATGGTGGGGATCCGTCGATCCCGATGCCCCCCGCTTTCCTGCGTCCGCTGCTCAGACTGTTGTTCTTCAACCGGATCTTGAAGAAGGACGCATTTCCGAAGGGGTTTAAGGCCTACAAGACGATGAACCCCACCAGCGGACCGGCCACGCCAGCTGAGGCCCGCGTCCGCCTGGAAGAGGCGCTCGACAGGTTCGACCAGGAATGTCGTAGGCGGGTCGCCAGTGGCCAACACGTCGTCAGCACCGGCTTCGGTACGGTGTCGGTCGAAGACTTCGTGAGGTTTAACGCGATCCACACTCGCCACCATTTCAAACAGATGCCCGGCGCACGCTGGTTGATGTCATAACGACGTCGGCCTCGCGACGGCCCGAGTAGACTGTTCGGTGTTCACCCCAACAGTGCTCGGATCGAAGGAGGCCGAGATGCGGA
>Ga0209006_10000219_pt1 | contig 59444 bp, 50 predicted proteins | sample JacPin_JW_Ref_O2_FD_188567 | JGI IMG/M metagenome (GOLD analysis project Ga0209006, IMG submission 188567) | Forest soil microbial communities from Algoma, Ontario, Canada - Jack Pine, Ontario site 1_JW_Ref_O2 (SPAdes) (version 2) | ecosystem: Environmental > Terrestrial > Soil > Boreal...
CGGGCGAGTCTTCCGCGGCAAAGGCTACGGCGCCAAAGGCGAATGCTACGGCGAAGTCGTTTTTAATACTTCCATCACCGGCTATCAGGAAATTTTCACTGATCCTTCCTACTCCGGCCAGATTGTAGTTCTGACCAATCCTCAAATCGGCAACTACGGCACCAACAGTGATGACAACGAAGCCACGCGCCCCTGGATCGAAGGGCTGATCGTGCGCGAGTTTTCGCGGGTCAGCTCGAACTGGCGCTCGCAGCAGGTGGCCGAAGAATATTTGGAACAATTCAAAGTTCCGGTGCTCTCGGATATCGATACGCGCGCTCTGGTGCGGCATCTGCGCGAGCACGGCGTGATGCGGGGAGTAGTTTCGACCATCGAGGCGGATGCTGAGAAGTTGATCGCGAAGGCGCGGTCGATCCCGAAGATGGATGGCACCGATCTGGCCAAAGAAGTCAGCACCAAGCGGTCCTACGTGTGGGAGGTGGGCGAGCGCTCGCACGAACCGACGGCCGTGGTCGGCGTGAAAGACGAACCGGCGCGTTTCCATGTTGTGGCTTATGATTTCGGCATCAAGCAGAACATCTTGCGCAAGCTGCGCGGCGAAGGTTGCCGCGTGACGGTGGTTCCGGCGCAGACCGCGTCCGAGGATGTTCTGGCCCTGAAGCCAGACGGCGTTTTCTTGTCGAACGGGCCGGGAGATCCGGAACCGTGCACGTATGCGGTAGATTCGATCCGAAGGCTCATGGGACGGATGCCGATTTTTGGAATCTGCCTGGGACATCAGCTGACCGGAATCGCCCTGGGCGGGAAAACGTTCAAGCTGAAGTTCGGTCACCATGGCGGGAATCATCCCGTGAAACAGCTGAAGACTGGCAAGATTGAGATCACGGCCCACAACCACAACTTCGCCGTCGATCCGGATTCGCTGGCGCAAAGTGAAGTAGAGTTCACGCATATGAATTTGAACGACTCGACTCTGGAAGGCTTGCGTCACCGGAACTTGCCGTTGTTCAGCGTGCAGTATCACCCCGAAGCCGCGCCGGGGCCGCACGATTCGCATTATCTGTTCAAGGAGTTCACGAAGATGATGGAGGAGTGGAAAGGATGACGCCGACGGATCTGACTGACCGCTGGCAACTGGCCACCGACAACTGGTTTTAAATGCCCAAACGCACTGACATCTCGAAAATCCTGATTCTCGGCTCCGGACCCATTGTCATCGGCCAGTCCGCGGAGTTTGATTATTCCGGCACGCAAGCCTGCAAGGCCCTGAAGGCGGAAGGCTTTGAAGTGGTATTGGCCAATTCCAATCCGGCGACCATCATGACCGACCCGGAGTTTGCCGACCGCACTTATATCGAGCCGCTCACGCTGGAATATCTGGAAGAGATTATTCGCATTGAGCGTGAAATGGCGCCGGGTGCGGGGTTCGCCGTGCTGCCCACGGTCGGCGGACAGACTGCTCTGAATCTGGCGATCGAACTTTCCGACGGCGGCGTGCTGGAAAAATACAACGTCATCCTGATCGGCGCGAGCGTCGCGGCCATCAAGAAGGCGGAAGACCGCCTGTTCTTCAAAGATGCGATGCAGCGCATCGGCCTCGACGTGCCCAAGTCCGCGCTGGTGAACAACGCCAAAGACGGAATCGAGTTCGCCGGCAAAATCGGATTCCCGGTGATCGTGCGGCCGTCATTCACGCTGGGCGGCACGGGAGGCGGCATCGCCTACAACCGCGAGGAACTGGGAGAAGTTCTCACTCGCGGACTCGACCTTTCTCCCGTGCACGAGGCGCTGATTGAAGAGTCGGTGCTGGGCTGGAAAGAATTCGAGCTGGAGGTGATGCGCGACACCAAGGATAACGTCATCATCATCTGCTCGATCGAGAATTTCGATCCCATGGGAGTGCACACCGGCGATTCGATCACCGTCGCGCCAGCGCAAACGCTCACCGACCGCGAGTATCAAGCGATGCGCGATGCATCCATTGCCGTGATTCGCGAGATCGGCGTGGAAACCGGCGGATCGAACATTCAGTTCGGCGTGAATCCCGAGACTGGGCGCATGGTGGTGATCGAGATGAACCCGCGCGTCTCGCGCTCTTCGGCGCTGGCATCGAAAGCCACGGGATTTCCCATCGCGAAGATCGCCGCGAAGCTGGCCGTGGGCTACACACTCGACGAGATCCCGAACGACATCACGCGCAAGACTCCGGCATGCTTTGAACCGACACTCGACTACGTGGTCGTAAAAATTCCGAAGTGGCAGTTCGAAAAATTTCCCGGCGCCGATGAAAACCTGGGCCCACAGATGAAATCGGTGGGCGAAGTGATGGCCATCGGCCGCACCTTTAAAGAAGCGTTGATGAAGGGCATCCGCTCGCTCGACACCGGCAAGCGCGTGGGCGGAGCCAAGATCGAGCCCAAGATTCTGACCCAGAGACTGGTAACGCCTCATCCCGAGCGCCTGGCCTACGTGCAATACGCCCTGCGGCAGGGGCACACCGTCAAACAGCTAGCGAAGATGACTTCGATGGATCCCTGGTTTCTTTACCAGCTCAAAGAAATCAACGATCAGCAACTCGAACTTGAGAAGCACCCGATGGAGTCTATCCCCACGGAAGTGCTGCGCGAATCGAAGCGCATGGGATTTTCTGACGGCCGCCTGGCCGGCGTCTGGCGGTTGGAAGGTCAGGAGAAAGTTCGACATCTTCGCAAGAAACACGGTGTAATGCCCGTCTACAAACGGGTCGACACGTGCGCCGCCGAGTTCGAAAGTTACACGCCTTATCTTTACTCGACCTACGAAGATGAAGACGAAGCCGCGCCCACCGACAAGAAAAAAGTGATCATCCTCGGCAGCGGGCCGAATCGCATCGGGCAGGGAATCGAGTTCGATTACTGCTGCTGCCACGCTTCCTTCGCGCTGCACGACGACGGCTACGAGACGATCATGATCAACTGCAATCCCGAAACCGTCTCGACCGATTACGACACCAGCGACCGCCTTTACTTTGAGCCACTCACGTTTGAGGACGTCTATTCGATCTACCAGCACGAAACCGCGAAGGGCGCGCCGGTGGGCGTGATCGTGCAATTCGGCGGACAGACGCCGCTGAACCTGGCGCTCCCACTGAAGGCTGCGGGAGTCAACATTATCGGCACTTCGCCCGAGTCCATTGATCTTGCCGAGGACCGCAAACATTTCAACAAGCTGCTCGAAGATCTCGATATCCCGCAGGCGCCGGGCGTGATGGCCACGTCGATCGAGGAAGCCAGCGAAGGAGCGCGGCGCATCGGATATCCTGTGCTGCTGCGGCCATCCTACGTGCTGGGCGGGCGCGCCATGGTGATCGCCTATGACGAGGAATCGGTCGTCCGTTATATGAAAGAAGCGGTCGAGTATTCGCACGACCGCCCCGTGCTGATTGATCACTTTCTGGAAAACGCGATCGAAGTCGACGTCGACGCACTTTCGGACGGCGAAGATGTGGTGATCGGCGGCATCATGCAGCACATCGAAGAGGCCGGTATTCACTCCGGCGATTCGTCGTGCGTGCTGCCCGCAGTCGACATTCCGCAAATTCTGCTCGATCGCATGCGAGAATACACATTCAAGCTGGCGCGGGCATTGAAGGTGATCGGCTTGATGAACATTCAGTTTGCCATTCCGCGCGGAGACGGCGGTTCGGGCGGCAACGGCGCGGAAGGCGGGAAAGTCTACGTGCTGGAAGTGAATCCGCGCGCCTCGCGCACCGTGCCTTATGTTTCGAAGGCCACGGGCGTGCCCCTGGCGAAAATCGCGGCTCGGCTCATGACCGGCCGCAAGCTGCGCGAGTTTCTGCCGGAAAACATCGACCGCCGCGCCGATCTCGACACGGGGAACTACTACTACGTGAAGTCACCGGTGTTTCCGTGGAACAAATTTCCCGGCGTGGACACGGTGCTGGGGCCGGAGATGAAATCCACCGGCGAAGTGATGGGCGTAGCCGACAATTTCGGCGCAGCTTTCGCCAAGGCACAGCTGGGGGCCGGACAGAAACTGCCCACGCAGGGGACGGTGTTTCTCAGCGTCACCGACCATGACAAGCGCCACGTTGTATCCGTAGCTCGCAAGTTTTCGGATATGGGATTCAAACTCGTGGCGACGGCGGGCACTGCCGACGTGATCGAAGCCGCGGGCATGAATGTGGAGCGCGTCTACAAGGTGAAAGAAGGACGCCCCAACGTGGTCGACTTCATCAAAGGCCAGCGCATTCAACTCATCGTGAACACGCCGACCGGGCTGGAGCCCTGGTTCGACGAGAAGGCCATCCGCAGAGCAGCCGTAACTGCGCGGATTCCTACGATCACCACGCTGGCAGCGGCCCGCGCTGCTGCCGAAGGGATCGCGGCGCTGCAGCGAGGAGAAATTAACGTGAAGGCCCTTCAGCATTTACACGCCGAGAGGGTAGTATCGAAGCGATAGCCGTGTCGATTAGCCGAGGTGCTCATGCTGCTTTCCGGTATTCTTCCTCCCATTACCACCCCGTTCTATCCTGACGGCAACGTCTATTTCAAGAAGCTCGAATCGAACGTGGAGCGCTATTCGCGCACGCCGATGGCGGGTATCGTCGTGCTCGGCTCGACGGGCGAAGCCATCATGCTCTCCGACCAGGAGCGGCGCGACGTGCTGAAATGCGCGCGCGAAGCCACTGCGCCCAATAAAGTGCTGATTGCAGGCACGGGGATCGAGTCGGCGATCGAGACGCTGCGGCTCACCGAATACGCCGCCGAACTTGGCTACGACGTCGCCATGGTGCGCACGCCCCACTATTACAAAAAGCAGATGCAGCCCGCCAATCTTCTGGCGTTCTACCGCACCGTGGCCGACCGCTCGCCGCTTCCGGTCATCATCTACAACTTTCCGCAAGCTATGGGATACGACATTCCCGCCGAATTGGTCATCGAACTGGCGGAGCATCCCAATCTGATCGGCATCAAAGAATCAAACGGCGACGTGGAGAAAGTCCGCAGGATGGTCGCGGGCACGCGGCACATCAAACGCAGCGCCACCGTGACGGAAACTTTTGAAGCCGTGACGCCGCGGATGCTCGCGTCCTCCGGATCATCCGGATCGAGCGGCCAGAACGGAGTACTGGTGCCCGTGGGGGCTTTGTCCGGGACGATGAGCTCGAAGCCATCATCGACGGCCGTGACGGTCGTCGGCAATCTGAAGACGCGGCAGAAGGAAGTCGGTTTTCAGGTGCTCGTAGGTGCGGCGCATAAACTGCATCCTTCGCTGGACGTGGGCTCCGTGGGCGCAATCCTCGCGTTCGCTTGCCTGGCGCCGACGGCGTGTTACGAGATCTATGCCGCTTGGAAAGAGGGCGACGCCGAGTTGGCCCGCGTGAAGCAGGAGCGGATCGCACTGGCGGCGCAGCGTGTGGGCGGCGACCTGGGCATTCCCGGCCTGAAACACGGCATCGACTACAACGGCTACTTCGGCGGTCCCTCGCGTCTGCCGCTGCTGCCGCTCACGGCAGACGCGAAGGCGGAAATCGAGCGTCTGCTCGCGGATATCCGGAACTAGGCGGTTGGCAACGCGGCAGTCCTTAAGCGCTCCACGGTATCGAGTGCACACCCTTGTTGCATTCACTTAACGTCTGTCATACATTACGCAGGCATATGCTGCCGCGTCGGAGTCTGCGTTTCCCTCTCGCCGTTTTCTTGCTGGCTTCCTATAGTTATGCCAAGGACCCGCCGGCACAGGTGATCGTCTGGCCGGACACCGGTACGCCCGTGTTGCGCTTTACTTTTGCCAAGTTCAAAGAAATCGGCGGCGTTGGGAATCAGCGCACGTTCATGACCGAAACGACTGCTCAGAACCTGTGGACAAAGGCTATCGCCAACTCGAATTTCTCCCTTTATCTGTTCGACAAAAGCAAGACGAGGATCGGTGAAACTACGATCACGGTTAATAATGTTGCACCTGGAGAAACGGTGAAGTTTCAAACGACGATCAGCGCGTCCGGACCGCCCTCCTCGCTGGGGATGGTTGCGAAGTACCCGCGGCGCCGTCGAGGACCGTTTCCATCACTGTAAACTCGGTGCCGCAGGGTGCGGGGGTTAAGCTCGACGGAAACGAAATTGGGACCACGCCCAAAATCGTAAAAGTGGCTGTTGGCAAGCACATGCTGGAGTTCAATAAGGAAGGATTTACCCCAGGACGATTTCCGATGGAAATTGGGCCCGACGACACCTCCGGCGGCAGCGTCAGTTATGAGCTCGGAGCGTCGGCGCACGACACTGTCGAACTGCGCGACGGCACCGTGCTGAACGGCGACGTCGAATCCGTTTCTGCCCCGGAAGTAGTGGTTCGAGTCGGTGGAAAAGATCAGGGGTACAACCGCAACCTGGTGAAAAAGATCATGCTCGTGGAGCGGGAAGGGACTCTTCCACCGGCATCGGCACAGCCAGCCCCGGCACAGCCTCACCCCTGAAAAAACCAAGCCTTACGCTTCCCAAACTGCCCCCAATCGCCGAGCAGCTGAAGGCCTAGTCAGCCGCGCTGGAAGCGGAGATTGCCGACTGGCCAGGTGTTCCGTCGCGCTCGTTTTTCGGATTGACCACCACTCTCTACCGGGGAGACAAAATCTTCGCCATACTCCCCCGCACCCGCGGGATGGAAACGGCAAACTCCCTTGCTTTTGAATTGCAATCGCCTGCAGCGCGGCTGCGGCAAGATCTTCGCGTCGGATCAGGCAAAATGCAGAAAGCACACTGGTTCATCTTTGAGCTCGCAGCTGACGCGGAGCTCGCAGCTGACGCGGACCTGAGTGACGCGCTCTATTGCATGGTTCGCGCGTATGAAGCGGCAGGGAAGACTTCAAAGCGGCGAGTTCTGAGGAAGTTTCTGCCCCTTGTGGGTCGAATCCCGCGAGAGTATACTGGTTCGAACGAACGTTCGAATTAGTGTACCTGCTGATTATGGGGAGTTATTCCGCCACAGCACGCGTTTCCGCACGGCATCGTGCCGCGCCCGCGCCGGTCGCGCGCGCCAGGTCGCGATATGACCAGCGGCTCGCGGAGATACTTGTCCACGCTACCGATGTCTTCTGCAAAAAAGGCTACGAAGGCGCCTCTATGCGCGACCTTTCGCGCGCCAGCGGCATGTCGCTGGCCGGGCTTTACTATTACTTCGAGTCCAAAGAGCGCCTGCTCTTCCTCATTCAGAAGCACACCTTTTCTACCATCGTGCAGCGGCTCAAAGCGCGCCTCGAAGGCGTCGGCGATCCCGAACAGCGCATTCGCATTTTCGTTCTTAATCATCTGGAATATTTTTTGGCCAACCAGGCGGCCATGAAGGTGTTGTCGCACGAGGCCGAAGTGTTGAAGAACGGATTTGCCTCGGAGTTAGCCGCCATCAAGCGCGAATACTACCGGATCTGTCTCGGATTGCTCGACGATCTGAAGCGCGAGCGTGGTCTGCAGCTTTCCAGCCGCATCGCCGTGCTCAGCCTGTTTGGCATGATGAATTGGATTTACACTTGGCACAACCCGCGCGTCGATGCCGACGCCGAAAATCTCGCGGGCGAAATGAGCGACATTTTTCTGCGCGGCGTTCTGCCGGGCAGCAAGGGGCGAAAGTAAATTTAAACGATCATCGACTTGAGCGATAAAGGAGTTACATTCATGGCAACCACAATGCAGCCCGCCGCAGGCGAAAGCATCAAGCAACTCATCAACTACCGCGTCGACGGTGGAGTCGCTGTGATCGAAATGAACGATCCGCCGGCCAACACTTATACCTACGAGATGAACCGCCAGTTCGACGAAGCTGTCCTCAAGGCGCGCATGGCGAACGATGTCTATGTGATCGTGCTGACGGGAGCGGGCGAGAAATTCTTTTCCGCGGGCGCAAACATCAAGATGCTGTCGAGCGTGGATCCAACGTTCAAGTACTACTTCTGTCTGCACGCCAACGAGATGCTGCTGCGTCTGGAGCACACGCCCAAACTGGTGGTCGCGGCCATCAACGGACACTGCGTGGGCGGCGGGCTGGAGATTGCGATGGCGGCCGACATTCGCATCGCTCGCAAGGAATCGGGCAAGATTGGCCTGCCGGAAGTGAACCTGGGCGTGCTTCCGGGTACGGGTGGAACGCAGCGCCTTTCCCGCCTGGTGGGAAAAAGTAAAGCGATCGAGCTGATGGTCACCGGCAATACTTTCTCGTTCGAAGAAGCGCAAGAACTTGGCATCATCAATGACATCTTCGAGCGCGACGGCTTTATGGAGAACATCATGGAATATGCCCGTCAGTTTTGCCCTCCGAACAAAGCGGCAAAGGCCGTCGGACGCATCAAGCGTGCGGTGCAGACGGGCTGGGAAATCCCCATGGAATCGGCACTGGCCGTGGAACGCGAGAACCAGCAACTGCTCTTCCAGAGCGAAGACGCGAAGGAAGGCCTGGCTGCGTACGTGGAAAAGCGGCCAGCAGTGTTCAAAGCGAAATAGATCGTGGAGGGACCGACGCCCTCGTCCGTCCGGTCGAGCGAGAGCCCGACGAAGTGTCGACCGAGGCTGATCCGAAAGCTCTTTCGTGCGATGAGGTGTTCAAACTTATGCCCGGCAAAGTAGCGAAGATCGGAACCTTCAGCGACTGGGAAGGGATGTTCAACGATTGGCGCAAAGACATTGGCGTCAACACGGCTGATATCGAAGCCTTCCATTTCGATACGCTCTATGGCGCGATCGATACGGACGAAATCGAGTTCGGTTCTTACAAGGGCCGGCGCAAGTGGGAAAACCTGCGTCAGATTCCCACGCAGCAGATGCGCGACGCGCTGATGAACATGATCGTCTACCAGGGCGACACCGAGTTTGCCAGCGTGGAGCAGCAGCGCAACCTGCTGGAGAACGCACCCACCGACTGGGATCGCCGTGCCATCACGCGTGTCATGATCGAAGAAATGCGCCACGGCTGGCAGATGTGCGCGTTGCTGGTCGACCACTTCGGCTATTCCGGTAAAGTCGAGGCGCAGAAGATGCTGGAGCGCCGTGCTTTTGAGAACAAACGATTGCTGGGCGCGTTCAACGTCGACGTCGACAACTGGATGGACTTTTTCACCTACACAGACTTCGTCGATCGTGACGGAAAATTCCAGCTGCAGATGCTGAAGTATTCCGCGTTCGCTCCGCTCGGGCGTTCGATGTCCTACATGCTGCGCGAAGAAGCATTCCACATGGGCACGGGCAACGACGGTCTACGGCGCATTGTGGAAGCCGGCGTGATACCGGCGTGGCTGATTCAGAAATATCTGAACAAGTGGATTTCGAGCTCATATGACCTGTTCGGCACCGATCATTCCTCGTCCGCGCACTGGGCCTATGTCTGGGGCGTGAAGGGCCGCTACGACGAACCCAAAAACCAGAAAGCTCCGGACCTTGACGACCTTAACGACTACAACCGCAATCTCTACCGCGATGAAGTGGCCGGCCTGATCGAACGTTTCAACGGTTCGCTGAAGTCGGGCGAGCCCAAACTCTACGCACCCAACATCAAGTTCAATCGCGCGATTGGGCGTTGGGCTGGGCAGAAATTCCACGCGCAAACAGGAGAACCAATCGACGACCGCGCCTACGAAGAACACTTGAAGGACTACATGCCTTCGACCGAGGACAAGAAGCTGCTGCTCGAAATCATCGCTAACGAAAAGAAATGGATTGCCGAGAAGACCGGGGCGCGCGATCCGCTGGCTTCGATCGGCGAGGTCAGGAAGTCGGCGATCAACCTGTGAGCCATGTTTCACCACAGAGGCACATCGACCGAGAGAACCTAACATGAGCCCTTCTGTGGAATCCAACCTCGCTCGGCTCGCTGTCGACATCCATCCTCCGCTCTCGCGGATTGCTTTGCATCACGCGCCTCTGAACGTCATCGACGTTCCGATGATGGAGGAGTTGGCGCAGACGCTGGCGGAAATCGAACTGCGTGCAGATGTTTCCACTGTAGTTTTGAGTGGCGAGGGCAAGGCATTTTCGGCGGGCGTGGATGTAGCGGCGCATACTCCCGACAAAGTCGAAGGCATGCTGGCGAAGTTTCACGCCGTGGTTCGCGCCTTGATCGCGACGAAGAAGGTTACCGTCGCCGCGGTTCATGGACATTGCCTCGGCGGCGGAGCGGAACTGGCGATGGTCTGCGATTTGGTTTACACCACGGAGTCCGCGCAGTGGGGATTTCCTGAGATCGAGCTGGGATGCTATCCGCCCGTGGCCTGCACGGCGCTGGCGGCGTTGGTCGGACAGAAACGCGCTGCAGAACTGATTCTGGCCGGGCGGTCGATCAGCGGCAAAGAAGCAGCGGAGATCGGGCTGGCAAGCCGTGCAGTCCCGACGGAGAAACTCGCCGCCGTAGTGGAGGAATGCCTGGGGCATCTCGGAAAGCTTAGCTCCGCAACATTGGCCCTGACCAAGAAAGCCAACTACGCCTGGGATTCCATGCACTTCGATAAGGGTCTGGCCCGCGCTGAAAAGATTTATCTGGAAGAGTTGATGAACACCTCGGACGCGCAAGAAGGGATCCGCGCGTTCATGGAAAAGCGTGACCCGAGATGGACCGGGAAGTGATCCGTCGGGCTGTTAGCGGGCCGTTGCCGAGAAGATTAGCTGGAAGCCGGCAACCAGAAGAAGCTGTTCTCATGAAAAAAGAACTGGTCGAACTGCGCGTCAACAGCCACACCTACGAACTCGCACTCGAGCCCAGCGCCTTGCTTCTCGACGCGTTGCGTCAGGATCTGGACCTCACCGGCTCCAAGCGCGGCTGTGATGATTCGTCCTGCGGAGCGTGTACCGTTCTGGTGGACGGAGTCGCCATGATGGCGTGCACGCTGCTCGCCGCGAGTTGCGAAGGGCAGGAGATCACGACAATTGAAGGAGTCAGCGAGCACGGCAGCCTGGCTGCGATCCAGAAAGCCTATGGTGATTGGGGAGGCGCGCAGTGCGGTTTTTGCACGCCAGGATTTGTAATGACCGTGAAGTCGTTGCTGGCGGAGAATCCCGATCCGTCGGAAGCCGACGTGCGCGCAGCCTTGAGCAGCAATCTGTGCCGCTGCACTGGCTATAACCAAATGTATGAAGCGATCAGATCGGCGATCGCAGCGGAGCGGGCGGCAGTACCGCCTGCTGCGAAGCTGGCAACGAGTAAATGACCGACTTCTCCATCATCGGCAAGCGCACCGCCATGATTGATGCGGCGGAGAAGACCACCGGCGCCGGCAAATATACCGACGATCTCACGCTGCCCGGGATGTTGATCGGCAAGATTCTGCATTCACCCTACCCGCACGCGCGCATCAGGCGCATCGACACGAGCCGCGCAGAAAAGCTCGAAGGTGTGGTCGCGGTCGTGGTCGGCAACGACGCTCCCAATCCTTACGGCATCCTTCCCGTGGGACATGACGAGCATGCCCTCGCAGTCGACAAGGTCCGCTACGTGGGAGATAACGTGGCGTGCGTGGTCGCAGTTTCGGAAGCCGTCGCCGAGCGAGCCCTCGAACTTGTCGACGTTGAATATGAGGTGCTGCCGGCTTACTTCGATCCTGAAGATTCGATGAACGCGGTGACGAACCTGATCCACGACAACAAGCCGCAGAATCTCGAAAAAGATTACCACCACGTTTTCGGCGACCCCGAAAAAGGTTTTGCCGAAGCCGACCAGGTCGCCGAGGCGCGGTTCGTCGCCAACGAAGTAACCCACGCCGCCATGGAACCGCATTCCACGCTGGCCTCGTTCGAACTCGATCCCCACACCGGCAAGCTTGGACGCCTCACCGTGTGGTCTTCGACGCAAGTGCCCTACTATCTGCAGCACAAGCTCTCGCTGGTGCTCGAGATGCCCATGTCGCAGATACGCGTGATCAAGCCGCTCGTGGGCGGCGGGTTCGGCGGCAAGAGCGAAGTCATCCCGCTTGAGATCATCGCCGCCGTGGCAGCGCGCAAAGCGCAAGCCCCGGTGAAGATCACCTACACGCGCGAGGAAGTCTTCTGGGCTCATCGCGGACGCCCCCGCACCATCATCGATCTAAAAACCGGCGTCACCACAGATGGCCGCATCACCTCCGTAAAAGCCCGCGTAGTGCAAGATGGCGGTGCCTACTGTTCCTACGGCGTGGTTACGATTCTTTATTCTGGCGCGCTCCTCGGTGCGCTGTATGACATTCCCAACATTCAATACGACGGGTACCGCGTGCTCACCAACAAGCCGGCGTGCGGTGCCATGCGTGGCCACGGCACGGTGAATGTGCGCTTTGCGTTCGAATCTCAATTGGACGAACTCGCCGCAAAAATCGGGATGGACCCGGCGGTGATCCGTCAACGCAATCTTTTGACCCCGCCGTGTATCACGGTCAACGGGCTGCGCGTGCAAAGTTACGGTCTGCCCGAGTGCATCGAGAAAACGGTAGCACGCTCCGAATGGAAGCAGCGCAAGGGCAATCTGCCGAAAGGTCGCGGGCTCGGCATTGCGTGCAGCCACTACGTGAGCGGGGCGGCGAATTCGATCATCCGGTCCGACATGCCGCACTCCACGGTGAACATCAAGATCGATCGGGACGGCGGCGTAGTGGTCTACACGGGCGCGTCTGAAATCGGCCAGGGATCGGACACCATGACCGCACAGGTCGCCGCCGAGACTCTGGGATGTTCGTTGTCTAGGGTCCGAGTGATTGCCGCCGACACCGACCTCACACCGATCGACATCGGATCGTATTCCAGCCGCGTTACTTTTATGGCGGGAAATGCCACGTTGCGCGCGGCGGAAGAGGTCAAGAAACGGATCGCGGCGGCGGCCGCCAAGAAAATGGGCTGTGCGGCGGAGGATCTTGTCTTCCGCGACGACGTTGTAGGCAAGAAGGGAACAGCTCCGCCAACGGCAAATAAAGATCACGCAGACGAAGTCGAAGTAACGCAAGCTGGAGCTTCGGTGAGTGGTCGCGTGGAAGGCCAGATTCTGCGCGGATCGCTGCAGCAGAAGCGTAAAGAGGAAGGACCCAAGGACTGGATGACTTTCGAAGAAGCGGTCGTTGCCGCCATCGACTTCCACGGCGCGCTGACCGGGACGGGTTCCTACGCTCCTCCTCAAGAAGCGCGAGGTGGCAAGCACAAGGGCGCGGGCGTGGGGCCGTCGCCTGCTTACTCGTATTCCGCCCAGGTCGCCGAGGTCAGCGTGGACGAAGAAACCGGAGAAGTCACCGTCCACAAAGTGTGGGCCGCGCACGATTGCGGTCGCGCGCTGAATCCAGTTTCGGTCGAAGGACAGATCATCGGCTCGGTCTGGATGGGCATGGGACAGGCGCTCACCGAAGAAATGGTCTGGAAAGATGGCATGCTGATGAATCCCGGGCTGCTCGAATACCGCAGCCCCTCTTCCATCGAGTCGCCCGCTGTGGAGCCCATCATCGTGGAGAGCGTCGATCCCGAAGGACCGTTCGGAGCAAAAGAGTGCAGCGAAGGATCGCTGGCCGCCACGATTCCGGCGATCGCAAACGCGATCTATGACGCCGTGGGCGTGCGCTTGCACGAAACTCCTTTCACACCGGAGCGTGTGCTGGCGGCGCTGCGTGCGACGAGAAACGCCAAAGCCCTTAACTTGACTGAAGGAGTCGATCCCACCGCGCCTGGGCGTTTCCGGGAACACGGCGGTGCGTTGTGCTTCAAGGGCAAAGGCCCGGAACGGCACGCGCAAGATCCGGCGCGGCGCGAGTCCTCTGCGGGAGGTGCAGATTGAGCCTGCCGCAGTTCAAGCTGCTGCGCCCTCGAACGATCGCGGAAGCGGTCGATTTCCTCGCCAGACATACGGCTGGGGTAGCCGCGCAGTCTCCGCACGTTTCCATCCGGGTCATCGCCGGCGGCACCGACCTGATCCCCTCGATGCGCCAGAAGCTATTCGAGCCGGAGTATGTCCTCGATTTGCGCGGCGTCGCTGAGATGAGAGGCATTCACCCCCAGGCTGACGGCAGCGTCGAGATCGGAGCGTTGACCGCGCTCAGTGCGATCGAAAAATCTCAGCTCCTCCGTCAACACTATACCGTGCTGACCGAGGCCGCCTCCACCGTTGCCTCGCCCGTGCTGCGCAACATGGGGACCATCGGCGGCAACATTTGTCTCGACACCCGCTGCCTTTGGTATAACCAGTCGCTCACCTGGCGCAAAGGCTGCGGATTTTGCATCAAGAAAGATGGTGATCTGTGTCACGTTGCGCCCGGCGGAAGCAAGTGCTGGGCCGTGTTTTCCGGAGATACTCCTCCCGCGCTGCTGTGCCTGCATGCGGAGATCGAAATCGCCGGACCACTCGGTGTTCGACGCATTCCGCTGCATGCGTTCTACCCCGGCGATGGAGTGAATTACCGCAAGCTGCAGCCCAACGAAGTGGTCACGCGCGTGTTTCTGCCGGAGGCGTCAGCCGACTACCACGGTATCTACCGCAAGCTGCGGGTCCGCGGATCGATCGACTATCCGCTCGCCGGAGTCGCGGTTGTAATGAAACGGTCGAACGGAAATGGCAGCCACATCGCAGATGCGCGAGTCGGGATCACCGCCGTGAATCCCGCGCCGATGCTGATCGAAGGGGCTTCGGAAATGTTAACGGGCAAGGTTCTCGATGCAGCGCTGGCCGAGGCTGTCGGCGACCTGGCGGCAAGAACCGCGAAGCCGCTGACCACGTCGGCGCTCACACCGGAGTATCGCCGCGAGATGATTCGCGTGTTCACCAAGCGCGCCGTGCTGGCTGCGGCAGCTAACTGATTCGTCTGTTATCCTTCCCCACGCCGGGCTAGCTCCCCAGCCACGACTCACATGATCACCGACTGCCACATCCACATTCAGCCCATGGAGATGTTCAAGCCCCAGGCGCTGGAGCTCATGAAAAAGAAGCGCTCGAACTTCGCGCAGATCGCCGAGTTCTGCCGCTCGCCCCAGGCCCTCCTGAAATATCTGGATGCCTGTGGCGTTGACCGTGCAGTGCTGATCAATTACGTCGCTCCGGAGGTCATCGGTTTAACCAACGGTGTAAATCAGTTCGTCGCCGACTACGTGAAGGCAGATCCAAAGCGCCTGCTCTCGTGCGGCAGTCTGCATCCGCGACACACTTCGAATGTGCTGGCCGACGTCGAGCAGATTCTCCGGCTCGGCATCCGCATGATCAAAATTCATCCTCCTCACCAGCTGCTTTATCCCAATGACTATCTCAGTGGCGTGAAGGAACTCGAAATCATCTACCGAGCCGCCGAAGCCAACGGCGTTCCGGTGATGTTTCACACCGGCACATCGATATTTCCCGGCGCCCGGAATAAATACGGTGACCCCATCTACGTGGATGACGTGGCGGTAGATTTTCCCAGGCTTAAAATTTTGCTGGCCCACGGCGGCCGTCCGCTGTGGATGCAGACGGCATTTTTTCTGATCCGCCGCCATCCCAACGTTTATCTGGATATCAGCGGGATCCCACCTAAAACGCTGCTCAAGTATTTTCCGCGTCTTGAAGAGATTGCATCCAAGACTTTATTCGGCACAGACTGGCCCGGCCCCGGTGTGCCCGACATCAAGCAGAACCTCGACGAATTCCGTGCCCTGCCGCTCACCCCGGAAATTCAGGACCAGATCCTGAGCAAGACCGCGCTAAGCATCTGGCCAGTCTGAAAGCAGTCTCATTTCGGCTTCCACAGCCCGATCGTGTTACCTTCCGGATCAGCAAACCAGGCGAAAGTACCGGTCGGAATCTCGACGGGCGGCACAAGCGTTTTGCCGCCCAGAGTTCCCGCCTTGTCGAGGTAAGCCTGCACGTCGTCCACTTGCACATAGAAGATCGTGTAGCGCTGCGGTTCATGGCCGAGCGCTGTTATGTGGCCGTGGATACCGCTGTCCGAGCCCGTATGGATCATCGTCGCCGGGCCCATGGCCTGCATTTTCCAACCGAAAAGTTGGGAGAAATAGTCCGCGGTTTGTTCTTTGTGCTGAGAGCCAATTTCAAAATGAACTACGGGGTTGCTCATGGCGGCTTCCTTCCACAAAAAGGTCAGCGATCATAGCATATCGGTCGGCACGTGTCGGCACGTCGGTACTGTTACAGTTTGAAATGTCTGCGCGACAAGATGGCCGCAACGATCATCAACGGAATAAAAATTAGGGTCCACACAAAGAGCCGATCAGTGGCATACTCAGTCTGCGTTGTGTAGGTCACGGCAAACGGGACATCGGTTGCGTGATGGAAAGATTGCAGCCATGTCGCGCCTACCTCGGCCAGTAACGCGGCGCAACCAAAGTACAGCCATACTCGTTTCATTACGCTACCGCTCCTTGCGTCTTCGCCTTCAATAATCCCACCAATTCTTGCAAACTCCAGGAATCTGCTCGGTCGTTACATCAACAATGAATTTTGCAAGTTGGTTGGTATCGCGCGGTCGCTTGCCCTTGCCGATGGTCACGAGAACATAATGCCACAGGCGGGTCTACCGGCGCTATGGGCTGTGGATTTCAAACTGTAACAGTACCGGCACGTCGGTCGGCTTGGAACTTTCTCGCAATTTGGGGTATAACGAAAGGTTGGGCTCGCCGCGTATCTCCTCGCGCGGTTGGCGACGCAAAACATCCCGCGAACTGAGCGAGCTATAGCATGTCCAGCGTGACTACAAATCTTGCCCCCAAAGGTCTTGAGGGCATCGTTGCTACAAATTCCACCATCTGTTACATCGATGGAGACCACGGCGTTCTCGCCTACCGCGGCATCGACATTCACGAACTCGCCGATCATTCCACTTTTGAAGAGACCTGCTACCTGCTCTGGTTTGGACGCCTCCCCAACGCCGGCGAGTTGGCCGATTTTCGCCAGCACCTGGCGCAGGAGCGGCATCTCGATCCCGCCATCATTGATCTTCTGCGTGCTGCACCCGGTCACGCTCTCCCCATGGACGTGCTTCGCACCGCGGTCTCCGCGTTGGCTTTCTACGATCCCGAGAACGCGAAAAACGATCACGACGCCAACATCAACAAAGCGATCCGTCTTACTTCCCAGATCCCGGTGATTGTTGCGTCCTACGACCGCATCCGCAAAGGCAAGAACCTGGTCGAGGCTGACCGGTCGCTGTCGCATTCCGCGAATGTGCTGCTGCAGCTTAACGGCGTGAAACCATCGGCCACCGCCGAGCGCGCTCTCGACATCGCCCTTATCCTGCATGCCGATCACGAACTCAACGCTTCCACTTTCGCCGCCCGCGTTGTCGCTGCCACGCTTTCCGACATGCACTCGGCCGTCACCGCGGCAATCGGCGCCCTCAAAGGCCCCTTGCACGGCGGCGCAAATGAAGCCGTTTTCCGCATCCTGGAAACGGTGGACAACGAAAACGCCGACCCGGTCGCCTATGTCCGCAACCTGCTGGCACAAAAGAAAAAAATTCCCGGCTTCGGGCACCGCGTGTACCACACCGAAGATCCCCGCGCCACCCACCTTCGCGTCATGTCCCGCGATTTGGGCAAGGCCAGCGGTCAGCCCCAGTGGTACGACATGTCGGAAAAGATCGAAGCCTTCGTCAAGGCCGAAAAGAAGCTGAACGCCAACGTGGATTTCTATTCCGCGTCCACGTACCACACACTCGGCATTGACGAAGATCTGTTCACTCCCATCTTCGCCGTCTCACGCATCAGCGGATGGGCCGCCCACGTGATCGAACAACTCGATGACAATCGCCTGATCCGTCCTCGCGCCGAATATTTGGGACCGGAATACCCGAACCGCTACCTACCCATCAGTCAACGATAGAACGTCTCTGACCCTGCCCATTTTACGCGGCACCGGTGGGCAGATTGAAGGCTTGCTGTTTGTAAACAGTCCCGCAAATGTGACTTGGACAACATGAAAGTCCGCGAAGGCCTTCGGGAAGATGATCTGCCGATTCCCGAGCCGAGCGCATCCGCTGAGGTCGTCAGCGTTTCGTTAGCCTCGTCTCCCTGCGGACGACTTCGCCCAGATTTGTGGTTTTCCAGTCGCCTTGTCCTGCCCTCCTGAAACGAAAGCGGCGGCCCTAGCCCGCTCGTTGACACTGTAGAATAGAAGAGGAAATCGCCATGCGCCGCGTTTACCTCGACAATAACGCCACCACGCCGGTTCTTCCGGAAGTGTTCGAAGCCATGCGCCCGTATTTTTCCGAGCGCTTCGGCAACGCGTCGTCCATCCACCATCACGGCCAGGAGACTCGCGCCGCAGTCGAGGGTGCTCGCGACTCGGTGGCCGCCTTGCTCGGTTGCCGCGCGTCAGAAATCGTCTTCACCAGTGGCGGCACCGAGTCTGACAATCTGGCGATCGCTGGTCTCACCGCGCCGGGCGATCACGCAATCACTTCGAGCGTCGAACACCACGCAGTGTTGCACGCCGTAAAGCATCTGGAGAAAATCGGCCGTGAAATAACCTGCCTCCCCGTAGACGGACGCGGCCTGGTTGATCCCGACGACGTTCGGCGAGCCCTGCGGCCAAACACGAAGCTGATCTCGATCATGATGGCCAACAACGAGACCGGTGTGCTGCAGCCATTTGAAGAAATCGGAAGAATTGCGGCCGAGGCCGACGTGTTCTTCCACACCGACGCGGTTCAGGCTGCGGCCAAAATCCCAATCGATGTAGCGCGCGTCGGTTGCGACGCGCTCTCCATCTCCGGCCACAAGATCCACGCGCCGCAGGGAATTGGCGCGCTCTACGTTCGCAAAGCGACGCGCCTTCAGCCCCTATTCCACGGCGGACGCCACGAGCGCTCGCGGCGCGCCGGCACGGAGAATGTTCCTGGCATCGTCGGGTTGGGAAAAGCGGCAGAACTGGCGGTGCAAGGATTCGAACGCCGCGACGACCAGAAGCTGGCCGCGTTGCGTGATCGTTTGCAGCAGGGAATCCTCTCGCAAATCGACGAAGCCGGAGTCAACGGCGACGGCGCAGTCCGAACTCCCAACACGACAAACATTTATTTCGACCACATCGATGGCGAGCCCCTGGTCATCGCGCTCGATCTGAAAGGCCTTGCAGTTTCCAGTGGTGCGGCATGTTCGTCGGGCGCGATCGAACCATCGCACGTGCTCACCGCGATGGGCCTGCGCCCGGACCGAGCGCGAGCCAGCGTCCGTTTCAGTTTGAGCAAGCAGACCACGCAGGAAGATATCGACTTCGCGCTGGCGCTCGTGCCTGAGACCGTAGCGCGTCTGCGGGAATTGTCGCCGGCGTATCGGAAGGAAGCTTTTAGCTCTTAGCCTTTGGCTCTTTGCCGGTTGCACCTGTGGTATTACTTAATTATGACGCCGCGATTCAAGCGAATAGTAGAAGCCGGGCTCTGGTTCACTGCCGGATTTATAGCCCATGCAGTGCTCATATATTTCCATCATCACCCTGGGTAGACCGAGCTAAGAGCTTAAGAGCTAAGAGCTAAAAGCTAAGAGCTACAAATTACTTCACCATGCCAACGCCACAAACCATTGCCGTAGCCATGTCGGGCGGTGTGGATTCCTCCACCGTCGCGGCCATGCTTCGCGCCGAGGGACACACCATCATCGGCCTGACCATGCAACTCTGGAACCAGAGACGCCTCGCCGGTCACGAAGGCATGCCTGAGTCCGTGCAGGGGCGCTGCTGCTCGCTCGACGACGTCTACGACGCCCGCCGCGTGGCCGAGCACATCGGCATTCCGTATTACGTCGTGAATCATGAGGAGCGTTTCGAGCGCGAGGTCGTTCGCCCTTTTGTCCAGGAATATCTTTCCGGGCGCACTCCCATCCCCTGCAGCCTCTGCAACAATCATTTGAAGTTCGATCAGCTCCTAGTAGTCGCGCGCCAGATCGGCGCCGAGCGTGTAGCTACCGGCCACTACGCCCGCGTGACGTACGACGACGCCCCTGGGAATGTAAGAGGAAAAAGATGGCTGCTTAAGCGCCCCGCCGACAGGAGCAAGGATCAGACTTATTTTCTTTTTGGTCTCACCCAGGATCAGCTAAGCCGCACGCTCTTCCCGCTCGGCGACATGACGAAGCCCCAGGTTCGCGACCTGGCCCGTCAGCACGGCCTGGCCTTGGCCGAGAAGCCCGACTCGCAGGAAATCTGTTTCGTCCCGGGCGGCGACTACAAGCGCTTCATCGATGCCTATCTCGCCGACCAGGGCGAAGCCCTGCCCGACACCGCGGGTGAGTTGGTCACAACCAATGGCGAAGTTATCGGCGAGCACCACGGTATTCACAATTTCACGGTCGGCCAGCGCAAGGGACTCGGCGTAGCCACCGGCTCGCCGCTCTACGTGATTCAGATCAGTGGCGCCAACAAGCAGGTGATTGTCGGCGGGGAAGAGAATCTCTACTCGCGTACGCTGCGCGCCCGCCGCGTGAACCTCATCGCGGTGGAAGATCTCCTCGGGCCCATGCGCGTCACGGTAAAGATTCGCCATCGCCACGAACCGGCGTCAGCCCTGATGGAGCGGGTCAGCGATGGCGAGGTCCTCGTCACCTTCGACGAGCCGCAGCGCGCCATCACGCCCGGCCAGGCCGCCGTCTTCTACGATGGCGACATAGTTGTCGGCGGCGGCTGGATCGCTTAGAGCGAACGAGTTGAGTAGAACTCGCGAAAGGATTCTCGAGGAGCGCCGGGGCAAGTTAAGCAGCAGTATGGCGAGTTGTTCACGGCGGTCGAAGCTCTTCTGTTTCGTACGGATCCGATCGGAATCAATTTTGATGACAATACAGACGAATATGCTGCTGAAACAGGAACAATCCTGCCTCGACTGAGGAAGTGCAAAGCGCCTGAGGATGTGATGGTGGTTGTGCACGAGGAATTCGTTCGCTGGTTCGGCGTTGAAACCGCAGGGCCTGTGAGTAAGTATTGGTGGATAGGACTTGAAATCTGCGAGCTGTGGAAGCAGCACAAGCTCCGATAAACGAACTCCAAGCTAACGCAGGTCAGGTTGGCTGCCTCATGGAAGCCCGGCGTTCGATCATTTTAGTAGTCAGTCTTGATCGGCCAGAGCAGCGCAATCGTCAACGCCACGGCAATCCCCAAGGACACCTCTGCAAAGCGATGCCAAGCCACGATCCAAGCCACTTTCGTGTGAGCAATCAGCAAAATAATGCTCAGCGTAATGGCAGCGAAGCGATACGCGCCGCGAAATCGCAGCAACACGCAAAGCACTCCAGCGAGAAAAATTGCTCCGGCATAGACCCATGTATTCGTCGGAGACGCGGAAAAGACGGTCCCAATCAATGCTCCCATCGCTGCACCCAGAGCAGTTCCGGCAAAACGCTGCCACGCCAGAGTTTTCGGATCGATGGCGGACTGAATAATCACGATCGCGGAAATCGGCGCCCAGTAAAACTCAGGCAGCTTCAGCAATCGTGCCAGGAGCATAGCCAGTACGGCAGCAACCGTAGTTCGCACGGCATCGAGAAGGGTGTTAGGCGCCAGCTTCTTTGCGCTTGCCATTGGGAGGTTGCTTCAAAGTTTATGCGGACGGGGGAGTTCGCGCGGCAATGGTTCATTCGAGGAAGCGCAGACGGAGGAAGCGCTGGCGCGCAGGGATTCCGAAAACGGCGCACCCGTCTTCTTTAATTTCTCCTCCAGCCGCGCCGTACAATCGCAATCTCCGCAAGCCCAGGGCTCCGTTCCATTCTCGTCGCGGCATTTGCGCCGGTCATGCGCATCTTGCACCCGCGTCAAATCAAAATACCTTTCCCAATAAGGACGCTCTTCCAGCAGCGGAGTGGGGCAGTAACAGACTTCCACCCACCGCGCAGTCTGATCGGCGCACAGCCGCGCTTCCTGCATGTTGCGCAGATATTCTGCCTCCGCCACCGATCCCCGGCCCAGGGTTTCGTCGTCAATGGCCTGAAGCAGCTCTGCTTCACGCCCCGGTTTCACACGAGCTCGCACCAGATAACGCATCGCACCTTCCGCTCTCGCTACTGCAACCCGGCCTGCGCCAGCATTTCAAGAAACTGCTTCTGCGTGCGCATGTCGATGGACTGCGCCACCAGCTTGCCATTGCGGTCGTAGACAAAACTCTTCGGTATTCCCTCGATCTGAAAAAGACCGTTCACTTTGCGTCCCGGATCGAGCAACACCGGATAAGTGATCGCCCGTTCCGCAATAAACGGCTTGACCTTTGCGGTCTCCTCATCGGAAATGGCCAACACCACGAACCCTTGCCCTTGGAGCCGGACGTAAAGCGATTGCAGATCCGGCATTTCCTTGCGGCACGGTGGACACCACGTCGCCCAGAAATTCACCAGCACGACCTTGCCTTGCAGGTCTTTCAGCCGCCAGCTCTTGCCCTGCAGATCAGAAAGCGTGAAGTCGACTTGCTGGCGTTGCGTATCCTGGGCTTCCAGTTTCGCCGTAGCCGCTGCAAATTGGGGATTATCCGAAGTGACTGACACATGTTCATAGCGCGCCAGCGAAGCCAGTTCCACATAGAGGTCATTCGGCTCGCCGCTCTTGCCCGTCGCCGGTTGCTCGCGTAACGCAAGGGCCAGCGTGTTTGCTACTTCCTGCAAAGCCTCATGCCCAAAGTCGCCTTCGGTGGAAAGGTTCGCCAACCCTCCGGCCAGTCGCAGCTTGTTGGGACTAACCGGCAATTGCCGAATCTGCATCGCCAGATCTTTGGTTGTGCGGGCGCGCACATCGTCGGGCAATTTCCGCAGCCCCCGAATCTGCTCAACAATCGGTTTTTCCCGATCGCTCCAGACAATCTTCTCCTGAGCGACAACGACGAGCGGCGTCAGGAGAACAAGACAGCCAGCGGCAGCCAGAAAAATGGTCGCAACAAAGGAAGGCAGGACGCGAAAGCGCGACCAAAGGAAACTCGGGGTCATGGATGAAAGCTTACATCAGGAAAGAATCACGATCCAAGCGGTCAAATAAACATCTCATCCTGCGGCACCGGACGCCGCGCTTCACTCCCGCCTCCATTGCGCCGCTTGCGGTTGCCCAGCAGAAATTCGATCCCGGCCGTGATCCCCTGCACCAGTCCTGACATTTGCCGGACCGGAGAAATCACTGTGTTATGCACCAGGTCAGAGGTTTTTTCCACGCGGTCCAGCGTACGGCTCAGCAGTTCGTCGGCGCGAATCACCTGCAACCGCGCGCGATCCACCACGTCGGTCACAGTCGCGTCCACCCGATGCACTTGCGAACGCATCAGGGTGGTCGTTTCTTCCAGATTGTCGGCAATGACCAGCAGCTTGGGATGCACTTCCGTCAGCACCAGCTGCACAACTTCCATGGTAGGGATTGCTTTGACCTTCAGTTCCGTCGCCAGGGTTTCCATGCGCTCACTGCTTTTGCGCATCGTCACGTACATCGCCAGCAACACGCCAGCCTGCAAGGCCACGGCGATTCCGGTCAGAGCGATAAAAACTGCAGTCAGATTTCCCATAACCAAGCCTCCGCCAACCAACTCAAAGCGATCTCTGCCAGCGTGGGAGGAGAACACGCCGGCTCCAAACTGCAGGCTAACTCTTCGGTGCTCCAGTCTCCGTTGTGGCCTCGCGATACGCCTGCCGGCCAGCTTCATAAGCCGAGCGGAACTGTTCTTTCTGCTGATTCACGGCGTCGCGGCCGCGGTCTGCCCACTCCGCCGCCTGCTCGCGCGCTTCCCGCGCCCGGCTGCGCATGTAGTCGCGGCCTTCCTCGGCGCGCGCCCGCAACACTTCCCGAGTTTCGCTGCCAGAGCGCGGCGCATAGAGCACTCCCACTACCGCTCCCAAGCCCAATCCCGCCAAAAACCACACAAAACTATTACCATCACGGTCCGACATGTGGATACCTCCCGGCCTTCACTGCTTAAACATGAGTGCCTAACCCGGATGTTAGCACCCGAGGTGTCGAAATACAATTACAGGAGATCAAGTAGAGGGCGATCAGAATGGGAGTACAGTTCTCGCCGCTGGAGAGAGTGAACCGTGTTCGGGGCGATCCCGAGAGTAGCCATTTTCTCAGGCGGATCGCCACCGTTGAGGGTTTCTCGTGAGTCAGGGCATCGGGACCTAAGCATCGACGCCATGCGCTGCACTGTCGAAACGACAATTCCGAAACAGTTACTTCTGCGTGGGCTTCGCGGGCGATGGAGTCGCAGGCTGCGTCTTCACTGGCTGCGACTTAATTCCCTCCAGCACGGACTTCGGGCCGCTATGCCCCGTTGCATAAATCGAGAGTGTAATCGACGTCACCAGGAACAGCACAGCCGACCACGTGGTCGCCCTCGAAAGTGCGCTGGCCGCGCCCCGCGGACCAAACGCCGTTTGGCTGCCCTGACCGCCGAATGCCGCGGAAATGTCCCCGCTCTTGCCGCTTTGCAGCAGCACCACCACGATGATGAAGAAACAGACGAGAATGTGAACAGTAACGATTAGACCGTGAATCATAATTTTGGACTTATCCTGGGTGCGTCGTGGCCAAGCTTGGAACTGGATCCCCGATCCCTCTCGAATCGTTCGAATCTCTGCTCCGGCCAGCAGAAAACATAGTGCGGAAGGGGGATTTCCTGCCAAAGACAGTTTGACATCCGCCCTTCCCATTGGTCAAGGCCACCATTCAAGGCCCTTCAAGGCCACCATTCGAGATCCGCCGCGGCAACTCGCTGCCCCTGGGCAGCGAAGACCGAAGTGCTGCTCGCGCTCAGAAATGCCCCGCGCGGAGGATCCAAAGGTCCCACGAGCGATCTCATCGGCCCGCTGATGGTCTGGGTTGATCCTGTGCCGCGCCGTTCCTCAGGCCAGTTAAACCGATTTAGATGTAGTATCTATGTGGCTTATTATCAATATCATACATACTATTATTCGCATAGGGATTGAAGCCTGAAAACATGCAAGAATCAAATTGCTTAGAACACCCAGGCACGGTTCCTGATGCAATTCGGGAAAGGGTTGCCTGCGCGGGTTTACTTGCCTCGGAGCCCTAAAGTCAAAAATCCCCACTTTGCCGCAAACTACGCAGCCAAGGTGAGGCACTCAGCGAGGAACAAACGCTGAGCTAGGAGTCGGGGATTCGCGGCCATACTCCTCACTTTCTTGTCCACCCCTACAATATCCGCTACCGCTGATTCGTCCACAGGTGTAGATGAACGAAGCGGCGAGACCGCAGTACATGGCACTCGAGCGGATGGCACTCGAACAGGACCAGCGCATTTCTGACGTGGTCAAGCGGGAACAGTCGCGGCTCCGCAACTTCATTCGCCGGCGCGTGCCCGATCCGCTGGATGCAGAGGACATTCTGCAGGACGTCTTCTACCGTCTGGTGGAGGCGAACCGGCTGCTGATGCCAATCGAACACGTGACCGGGTGGCTGTTTCGTGTGGCGCGAAACCGCATCACCGATCTGTTCCGCAAGAAAGAGCCGGAGAACTTCAGCGAGATTGAGCCGGTAGACGAGGGAAACGAATTGCTGCAGTTTGAAGATCTTCTGCCATCGCCGGACGCCGGGCCGGAGGCGATCTACGCGCGCCGTGTGCTGCTCGGTGAAATGGAGCGGGCGCTCGACGAACTGCCGCAGGAACAGCGCGCGGTGTTTGTTGCGCACGAGTTTGAAGGCCGCAGCTTCAAGGAGTTGTCGGCCGCGACCGGCGAAAGCGTGAATACGCTGCTGTCGCGCAAACGCTACGCGGTGCTGCATCTGCGGGAGCGGTTGCGGCGTGTGTATGACGAATTTACGAAATGAGGGAACGAATATGAAATCGAAATGGAGATGGTTTTGGATGGCGCCGCTGGCGATAGTAGGGATGGTGCTGTTTGCCTTTATTGGCGGTGAAGTGGTGATGCACTTGTGGAACTGGCTGCTTCCGCCGCTGTTCGGCTGGCGCACGCTTGGCTTCTGGCAAGCGTTGGGGTTGCTGGCGCTGTGCCGGATTCTGTTCGGCGGACTGCACCATGGGGGGTCGGGCCGACATGGTGGGCGCCGATGGCGCGGGCGGTGCCGGAACATGAGCCCGGAAGAGCGGGAGAAATTTCGGCGGGCCATGGCGGAGGGCTACAACGTCGGTTCACCCGATCCGGCGTCGTAGACTGGGGGAAAGAATCTTTATGCGTTAGTCACTATTTTGTTATAGTGCCTATCACATTGCCCGGGAAGGTGGCGATCCGCATCCTTGTCGGACGATCTAGGCCGGGCGATCTAGGCCGGGCGATATGGGAGAACCGATGGCTCGAGTGGGGGCGGCGTGGGGCGTCGTTGCCGAACGAACTGAAAACATCGCAGTGGGACTTCGTGAGCGAAAGAAAGCCCGACTGCGTCAGCAGATCATCGATACCTCGATCAAACTGTTTCGCAAGCGCGGCTTTGAGAACACGCGGATCGATGACATCGTACAAGTTCTCGAGATTAGCCAGCCAACGTTCTTCCGGTATTTTTCCAGCAAGGACGCGGTTCTGCGGGAGGTCGGAGAACGAGGCTTTGCCTGCATCAGGGACCGGCTGCGCTCGGAGTTATCGAACGATGCGAGCACCGCGAAGCGCTTGCGCCGGCTGTATGTCAGCATGGCCAAAGAAGTGGAGGCGGACCGCAGCTTGTGGCAGGCCGTTGTGCTTTCGGGCGCGATGGACCCGGTGCGTTGCGCTAATATGCGCGGACACGAGGAAGCCACGGTTGGCTTGCTGCGAGAGATTCTCGCGCAGGGACAACAAAGGGGCGAGATTACACGCAACTTTCCGATTGTCCATTTGGCGGAATTCATGGAAGGCCTCTACAACACGGTCGTACGGCAGTGGGCGGTTGATTTGACCGGACCGCACAAGCTCACAGATCGGGTACTCAGCGCGGTAGAGTTTTTTCTTCGAGGGATCCAGCCCTGAGTTCTTCGAGTCTTCCATCCGGCTCTTGGTAGACGTGGTTTCCTGGGAAAGAAAATGAAAGCTGCTGTGCTCCGCGACTTCAAGACTCCACTTACGATTCAGGATGTAGCCCTTCCCAAACCCACAGAGAGCGAAGTTCTGATCAAGGTTGAAGTTTGCGGCGTGTGCCACTCCGATTTGCACGTCGCGGATGGCGACTGGTCTCAGTTGGCCGCAATCGTCAAGAAGCCGCTGATCCTGGGGCACGAAGTGGTCGGTACGATTGTTGAGGTGGGTGCGGCTGCGCACGATGTGAAGGTCGGCGACCGCGTCGGCGTGCCCTGGAACCATTGGACTTGCGGAAAATGTGAGTTCTGCCGCGAAGGCAACGAGAACCTTTGCGTTCGTCAGCAAATTACCGGTGTGACCGTGGACGGCGGCTACGCCGAATTTGTGAAAGCGCCGGCTACGCATGTCGCCCGAATTCCCGGCAATCTGGCCTCGGAGCAGGCCGCTCCTCTGCTCTGCGCTGGGGTTACCGTCCATCGCGCCCTCAAGCAGTCACGCATCACGGCGGGGCAACGCTTAGCGGTGTTTGGAGTCGGTGGTCTGGGGCACCTCGCTGTCCAGATCGGGCGCGAACTCGGGGCGGACGTCACCGCAATTGACATCAGCGAAGAGAAACTCGCTCTGGCGAAGTCTCTCGGAGCTTCCAGGATGCTGAATGCCGCATCTGACAAAGTGGTGCAGCAATTGCGATCCCAAGGCGGAGTTCACGTTGCCCTGGTGACCTCCGCGGCAAAAGCCGCCTACGACATGGCCTTTTATTGTGTACGCCCCACGGGAGTCCTGCTCGCCGTGGGATTGCCCGCTCAGGACATTTGTTTCCCGCCCATCCTGATGGCGGCGGGAGAAATCCGGATTCAAGCTTCTGCCGTTGGTACGCGACAGGATCTCGAGGAAATTCTCGCCATGGGTGCCGCGGGGAAGGTTCACTGTGAAGTGGCGACACAGCCGTTGTCCCAGGCGAACGAAGTCCTGGAGCAACTGCGCCGGGGAAAAGTTTCCGGCCGGCTGGTGTTGAGCGTCAATTCGTAAGAGAGATATCCAACCGTCCGCTCGCCTTGCTCCCCTGTGTGAACGGCTCGGTCAGGACAAGTTCGTCATCGAGCCGCGATATGCGTTGACGTTAGTCGCTATATTGTGATATTCACTATCACTTTGCACAACACGAAACGTCAGGCCAGGAGCTTTCCAAGTCGTGAATGCCAGGCAGTTGTTCGATCTTGCTGGGCGAGTCGCCATCGTCACCGGTGGTTCCATCGGACTTGGCCGCCAGATGGCCGAAGGATTGGCGGAGATGGGAGCGAATGTTGTGCTCTGTGCCCGCAAGAAGGAGCGCTGTCAGGAAGCGGCCGACCAATTGGCGAGACTGGGCGTGAAAACCCTCGCCCTCGGCTGCGACGTGAAAGACCCGGCAGCGATCGGGGAAGTGGTGGCATTGACTCTGCAGAATTTCGGCCGCATCGATATTCTCATCAATAATGCAGGTGTTTCGTGGGGAGCTCCAGTCGAAGAAATGACGCTGGAGCAATGGAACAAGGTGATCGACACGAACCTCACCGGAACTTTCCTGTTCTCGCAAGCTGTGGGCAAAGCGCTGATCGAGCAAGGACGGGGCAAGATCATCAACATAGCTTCAGTGGCGGGCCTGGGCGGAGCCTCTTCGGATCTGCAAGCCATCGGCTATCACGCCAGCAAAGGCGGGGTCATCGCTTTCACCAAAGATCTGGCCTGCAAATGGGCGGCGCACAATATCCAGGTCAATGCCATCGCTCCGGGCTGGTTTCCCACGCACATGTCAAGCTGGATTCTTGAACACCACAAGGAGTCCTTGCTGGCCAAGATTCCTCTTCACCGTTTTGGCAGTGACCAGGATTTGAAAGGTGCGGCAATTTTTCTGGCTTCCGATGCCTCGGCCTACGTTACCGGCCATGTTCTTGTCGTGGACGGAGGGCAGACTGCCTGGTAGGTAGTCACTGCGCATGAATATTCCGCTCACGCCCGTCCGCTTCCTCCGTTATGCGGAAAAGCAATTTCCAAACAAGACGGCGGTGGTTTGCCAGGAACAGCGATTTACTTACGCGCAGTTCGCTGATCGCGCAGCCCGGCTGGCGGGCGCGTTGCGCGCGACCGGCGTGAAGGCCGGGGATCGGGTCGCCTTTCTCAGCATGAATTGTCATCGCCTGCTGGAGGCCTACTTCGGAGTCCTCGATGCCGGGGCCGTCCTGCTGCCGCTCAATTACCGGCTTGCGTCTCATGAACTTTCCTACATCCTGAACGATTCGGGCGCGACCAAATTGTTTTTAGGCCAGGAGTTCGTTGGTCTGGTCGATTCTTTTCGTACGAAGTTGACCGGCGTCGATGCCTACCACCTGCTCGATGCGACTCCTCAGGCCGAGTGGCTCGCTCGTGAAAACTACGAACAGCTCCTGGCTGCCGCAACGCCGCACCGCGCGGAAATTACTTCTTTTGAGGAGAATTCTCTCTGCGAACTTTTCTACACGAGCGGGACCAGCGCCGATCCCAAAGGCGTGATGCTCACCCACAGGAACATCTATCTTCACGCCCTGTACATCGCCCTGTTCCACCACACCAAGTATGAAGATGTATTCCTGCATACGATTCCTTTGTTCCACGCCAACGGCTGGGGCGCCGCGCACACGGTCACGCTCGCGGGAGCCACGCATGTCATGAGTCCGCGATTTATCCCACAAGAGATCTTTCGCCTGGTGGAGCGGGAGCGCGTCGGTTCGCTCAGCCTGGTGCCCATTATGGCGGCCGCATTGGTGAATTGTCCCGATCGTCCCAAGTATGACTTGAGCACGCTGCAGTGGATCACGATCGGGGGCGCAGCATCTTTTCCGTCTCTGATGCGCGAGGTCGAGCAGAAACTCGGCTGCAAGTGTTTTTCCGGATACGGTCTGACCGAGTGCTCACCCTCACTCGCCACGGCGGAGCTCAAGTCAGACGTCGCGTGCGAACCCGAACAGCGCTACGTCCTGCAGTCCATGACTGGCTATGCCTATCCGGGAGTGGAACTGCGGGTCGTGGATTTCGAGGATCGGGACGTGCCTCATGACGGCGGGACCATGGGCGAAATCATTGCCCGCAGCGACAGTGTGATGGCGGGCTATTGGCGGCATCCCGAGGCCACGGCGGAAGCCATGCGTGGCGGGTGGTTTCACACCGGCGACATGGCAGTCATCATGGAGAACGGTTACATCCTGATCGTCGATCGCAAGAAAGACATTATTGTCAGCGGCGGCGAAAATATCTCGTCGCTCGAAGTGGAGAGAACGTTGTTGGCGCATCCTGCCGTGTACGAGGCTGCGGTGATCGCGGTCGGAGACGACAAGTGGGGGGAAGTCCCCAAAGGAGTGGTGATTTTAAGACCGGGATGCACCGCGACGGAAGCGGAACTCATTGAATTCTGCCGCTCTAATTTGGCGCACTACAAATGTCCACGATCGATCGAGTTCTGCGAGACCTTGACCAAGACGGCGACGGGAAAGGTGCTGAAGAAGGAACTGCGGGCGAAATTCGGGGGCGTGGTCGGCACGTTTGCGCGGGACATGTGACCCGGCTGCAGCCATCGATGCGCGGGGCGAATCGGGAGCGGGCGGCGTAAGAACTAAGGAATGGACCTGAATTTAACATCCGAGGAAATGCAATTCCGTGACGAATTGCGCTCCTGGCTCACGGGCAATGTGCCTACCGACTGGGCCGAGCGGCGCGAGGAATCACTGGAATCCCGCTTCGAATATCTGCGGGCGTGGCAGCGCAAGTTATTCGAAGGCGGATGGGCAGGAGTTTCCTGGCCTAGAAAATATGGCGGCCGGGGCGCGAACCTGATGCAGCAGGTCATCTTCTGGCAGGAAATGGCGCTGGCCAGTGCTCCTCCGATGGCCAACACTCTGGGACTGGGCCTGATCGGTCCCACCATCATTGCGTTCGGAACGGAAAAGCAGAAGACGCGCTACCTGGCGAAAATTCTCAGCGCCGAAGAAATCTGGTGCCAGGGATTTTCCGAACCCAACGCGGGGTCCGACCTTGCGTCGTTGCAAACTGAAGCCCGCCTGGATGGAGACTCCTACCTGGTCAACGGATTGAAAACCTGGAACAGCTACGGTTGGATTGCGGACTGGTGCGAGCTGGTGGTGCGAACCGATCCAAATGTTCCGAAGCACAAAGGGCTCACTGTGCTCCTGGTGGACATGACGTCCCCGGGAATAAGCGTTCGCCCGCTTCGTCAAATCACTGGCGAGAGTGAATTCGCCGAGGTCTCGTTCCGCGATGTGCGGGTTCCCGTCGAAAACGTCGTGGGAAACGTTAACCAGGGCTGGGACGTCGCGATCGGGACGCTGATGCACGAACGCGGCACTTTCGGCGCGGGCCTGCAGATTACATTTCGCCGGAACATGGAGCGCTTGATTGAGCTGGCAGGGCAGTTGCAGCGAAACGGAAAATCTGCCGCGCAAGATCCCCTGATCCGTCAGAAGCTGGCCCAGTGCTACGCCGAAATTGAAGTCATGCGCTGGAACCAGATGCGCGCCTTCAGCCGCATCAACGCAACCGGAGTGCCCGGACCGGAAGGTTCTATCCAGAAAATCTTCTGGAGTGAGTTGAACCAGCGATTGCAGCAGGTGGCGCAGGAATTGCTCGGTCCTTACGGACAGCTCGAAGGCGTCTCACCGCACTCTGTCGACAAAGGCACTTGGGCCTACGGATACCTGCGCTCGCGGGGCAACACCATCGAAGCCGGAACCTCGGAGATTCAACGCAACATCATCGGACACTTCGTGCTGGGCTTGCCCAGGAGCTACTGAGGACGAGTCATGCAATTCGGATTGAACGAGAGCCAGGAGATTCTCAAGCAGAACGCGCGCCAGTTTTTTGCCGGGGAATGCCCCATGACGGAGGTGCGGCGCCTGGCTGAAAGTAAACAGCCGTACGATCCTGCGCTTTGGTCGAAGATGGCTGCTCAGGGCTACACGGGCGTCATTTTTCCGGAGAAATACGACGGGCTCGGCCTCGGCAACGTGGAACTCATTCTTCTGATGGAGGAAGCGGGTCGCGCTTTGCTGCCCGGCCCCTTCTGGTCGACCGTAGCACTTGCCGGAGCGGTAATCGACGCTGTCGCCAGCGATGCGCAGAAGACGAAATATCTCGCGCGCATTTGTCGCGGCGAGGCGCGCTCGACTCTCGCGCTACTCGAAGCCGGCGCCTCCTGGGACTTAGGTGACGCGAAGCTTATTGCCGCCAATGGGAAGCTGACCGGGGAAAAACTCTTTGTTCTCGACGCCGACGTGGCTGACTTTATTCTTGTTGCCGCGCCGTCCGGCGTCTTTCTGGCAGAAGCGCAGGCACCTGGCTTGTGCATTACGCCGATGCCCGCTCTGGACCTCACTCGGCGCTTCTCCGCAGTCCAGTTCAAAGATACCCCCGCGGAGAAGCTGGGTGACGGAACCAATCTCATCCGCGCACTCAATATCGCGACCGCGGCCCTGGTTGCCGAAATGGTGGGCGGCATGCAGCGCGTGCTCGACCTGACGGTGGACTACGCGAAGATGCGCAAGCAGTTTGGCAAACCGATTGGCACATTCCAGGCCGTTCAGCATCCGTGTGCAGATATGTACCTTGAAACCGAGAGCTCGCGTTCGGCCGCCTACTACGCGGCGTGGGCCCTGGAGCACGATGCTCCTGATGCCGCCGCTGCGACCTCCATCGCCAAAATGTACGCCAGTGATGCCTGCCGGGCCGTGGGGAATCGCAGCATCCAGGTTCACGGCGGCAACGGTTTTGCCTGGGAGAACGACTTGCACCTTTACTACCGCCGCGCGAAAGCATCGGAGACCATGCTGGGCGATGCGACATTTCACCGCGAACGCATCGCTCGCCTGGTGATCGACCCTGTTCCGACCTCATGCGGCGGCAATGATCGGAGTTCACGATGAGCACTCTCGTAAGGCTGAGCAAAAACAAAGACAACGATATCGCCATCGCCATCGCCATCATCACCATCGACAATCCACCGGTGAATGCCCTCAGCCCCGGAGTGCCGGAGGGAATTGCCAGCGCCATCGAAGAGATCAACAACGATCCTTCCGTGAAAGCCGCGGTCCTTATCGGCGGCGGACGCACGTTTGTTGCTGGAGCTGACATCAAGGAATTCGGAAAGATGACCTCTGGCAAATCGCGCGGCGCTGGACTTCTGCCACTCCTCCTCGGCATCGAAAATTGCCCCAAGCCCATAGTGATGGCGATTCATGGCGCCGCTTTTGGCGGAGGGCTCGAATTGGCGATGGCCGGGCATTATCGCGTGGCCTCCAGTGATGCGCAGGTCGGTCAGCCCGAAGTGAAGCTCGGCCTCATCCCCGGTGCCGCGGGAACGCAACGCCTTCCTCGGCTTGCCGGCGTCGCCAAGGCGCTTGAAATGTGTACTGACGGCAAACCTGTCGCTGCAGCAGAAGCCTTCCGGTTCGGTATCGTCGACCGCCTGATCGAAGGCGACCTGCTTGCCGGTGCGGTGGCTTTTGCCCGCGAAGTCGCCGGAAAACCAATTCCGAGAACGCGCGAACGCTCCGAGAAACTTGGTACGGCTGAGGAAAACGCGGCAATCATCTCGGATGCTCGCGAACGTGTTCGGACGAAGCAGCGGGGTCTGAAAGCGCCACTTGCCGCCGTCGACGCGGTGGAAGCGGCAACCAAACTTTCCTTCGAGGAAGGGTGCGAGGTGGAGCGGAGACTCTTCACGGAATGTCTCTTCTCCGATCAATCCAAAGCGCTCATCCACGTCTTCTTCGGGGAGCGCGAGGTGGCGAAGATTCCCGACGTGCCGAAAGACACGGCCGTCAAGCCAATCCATAGTGTGGCTGTCGTCGGTTCCGGGACCATGGGCGGAGGGATCGCCATGGTTTTTGCCAATGCCGGTATTCCCGTTCTGCTCAAGGAGGTTGACCAACCCGCGCTCGACCAGGGCCTCGCCAAGATTCGAAAAAACTACGCCAGCTCGGTTCAGCGCGGACGCTTCACGCAGCAGTTCGTCGATGAGCGGCTTGCCCTGATCACACCCACTCTCAGCTATGACAACTTTGCCAATGCCGACATGGTGGTGGAGGCGGTCTTCGAGGGTATGGAGCTGAAAAAACAGGTGTTTCAGGACCTAGATCGTGCCTGCAAGCCTGGGGCTATTTTGGCGAGCAACACATCCACGTTGAGCATCGACGACATTGCCGGCGTCACCTCGCGGCCAGAATTCGTTGTGGGCACCCACTTCTTCAGCCCGGCCAACATCATGCGCTTGCTGGAAATTGTCCGAGGGAAAGAGACGAGTAAGGAAGTCATCGCCACCTGCATGCAGATTTCGAAAAAGCTCGGCAAGATTGGCGTGCTGGTCGGAAACTGCAGAGGCTTTGTCGGAAATCGCATGTTCGGACCCTATCGGCGGGAAGCGCAATTCGTGGTCGAGGAAGGCGCGGAGGTGGAGGCCGTTGACCACGCGCTAGTCGAGTTCGGCATGGCCATGGGTCCACTGGCGACGGGCGATCTTGCGGGACTCGATGTTGGCTGGCGGATTCGTAAGGAATATCGCCATCTGGAAAAACCTGGTGTGCGCCAGCCCATTGCTGAAGATCGTCTCTGCGAGATGGGTCGCTACGGCCAGAAGACTCTGGCCGGATGGTACCGCTACGACGACCAGCGCCGGAGTGCGCCAGATCCAGAGGTGACTGCCCTGGTGCGGAACTGGACTGCGGAAGCTGGAATTCCTCAACGCAAAATTCCCGCTTCCGAAATGATCGAGCGCTGCGTCTACGCCCTGGTGAACGAAGGTGCCCGCATTCTTGAAGAGGGTTACGCGCTGCGCGCGGTCGATATCGACATCATCTACCTGAATGGGTATGGGTTTCCGGCGTATCGCGGCGGCCCCATGTGGTATGCCGACACCGTGGGTTTGAAAAAAGTCTATGACCGTGTGTGCGAATTCCGCCAACAGCACGGAGAACTCTGGGAGCCGGCTCCTTTGCTGAGGCACCTCGCCGAGGCCAAGCAGACATTTGCTGAGTTCAATAAGGAGCAGGGCGTCAATGCGTGAGTCCGGGAATTATGAGCCGCATCATTCTAGTCCGTCACGCCCAGGCATCTTTCCTAGAGCCGATCTATGACAAACTCTGCGCCAACGGTGAACTGCAAGCCCGCTTGCTGGGAGAGTACTGGGCCCGCCGGGGAGTGCTCTTCAGCCGCGCCTGGTCAGGCCCTCGTGTGCGGCAGGTGCAGACCGTGCGGATGGTCGAGGAAGTTTATCGAAGACTCGGCCGGGAGTTTCCGGAATTGGCGGTGACGAACGAGTTCGACGAATATCCAGCGGAAGCGGTTCTGAAGCTAGGTTTGCCGCGGGTGCTCGAGAAATCTCAGGAGGTCCGCGATCTTCACCGGGCGTTCGAGCAAGCCAAGGACGCTGGCGAACGAAAAAGAACTTTTCAGCAAATGTTCGAGGCGGTCATCGGTATGTGGGTCAGTGGTGAGTTAGTGGTCGACGGTGTGGAATCCTGGCAAGAGTTTTGCGCACGCGTCGATCGGGGCATTACGACCATCGTAAACGGCGCCACGCCAGCCGGCGATTCCGTGATCTTTACTTCCGGAGGGCCGATTGGCGTTGCCATGCGGCGTGCCTTGCACTTGTCGCATGCGGACACGCTGCAATTGACCTGGATGTCGCACAACTCCTCGTTCACGGAGTTTCTAAGTTCGGGCAGTCGTTTCACGCTCAGTACGTTCAATGCGCACCCTCATCTTGAGGACGAGTCTCTGCTCACGTACCGGTAGAAAGTTTCACAACTTCGGAAAGGCAAGGAAGAAGAGTTCGAAACCATGGTTGCCTCAAGTGATCGCGCCGTTGCCGTCAGAGCTGGGGAAGAACTTGATCTAGCTCGGCTCGGCGCGTACCTCGGGCAGCACTTCGATGGACCCGGCCCGGTTACGGTCGAGCAGTTCCCCTCAGGTCATTCGAATCTGACCTACCGAGTGACCTGGGGCGGACGTAAATTGGTGCTGCGCCGGCCTCCGTTCGGCAGCCAGGTCAGGTCTGCCCATGACATGGGCCGCGAATATCGCGTGCTGTCCAAGTTGCACGACAGCTATAAGGTTGCGCCCAAGGTCATCCTCTATTGCGACGATCTTTCCGTTCTGGACGCCCCTTTTTATCTAATGCAGCCGATTCGGGGCATCATCCTGCGCCGAGAACTGCCGTCCGGCCTGCCGCTGTCGCCCGCCGTGGCACGCGAGATTAGCGAAGCTTTCCTCGATAACCTCGTGCGGCTGCACCGCCTCGACTACGACAAAATCGGACTCGGCGAATTGGGTAAGCCGCAAGGCTACCTCGAACGCCAGGTGAAAGGATGGATCGAGCGCTATCACAATTCAGCGACTCACTACCTGCCCGAAGTCGCGCGCATTTCGGCCTGGCTCACGCAGCACATTCCTGTGTCGAGCGACGCGGCCCTCATTCACAACGACTACAAGTACGACAACGTCGTGCTCGACTCGAATGACATTACAAAAATTATAGGAGTTCTGGACTGGGAGATGTGTACGCTGGGTGACCCTCTATCCGATCTGGGCACAACCCTGGCCTACTGGACCGACCCCAGTGATCCTGACGAGCTGCAGGAAATCTGTTCTGCGCCGACGACTCTTCCAGGAACCTTGACTCGCGCCCAGTTAGCTCAACGCTACGCGCTGGCCACCGGACGCGGCATCCACGACATGGTCTTCTATTTGACCTTTGCGCGTTTCAAGGTTGCCGTGATTGTTCAGCAGATCTATTACCGTTACGCCAAGGGGCTGACGCACGATGAACGATTTGCGACCATGCCCCATCGGATCGCGGTCCTGATGCGAGCCTCGCTACAGTGCGCAGAGAGCGGGAATATATGATTGACTCTTATCGCCCCGCGCCCGATCTCGCGTTCAAATGCAAATCCCGGATCCGATCATGCGCGGTAATAACGCACCAGCCATTCCGCCGCACAACAGGGCTTGTCGGCGCCTTGACTCTCGATCGTCACCGAGAAAATGATATCCACGAACTCTGCGGATTCCTTCACCGAAAGCAGAGTTACACGGGCGCGGATTGCCGAACCCGCTCGCACCGCCGATGGGAAGCGCACCCGATTCAGTCCATAGTTGACGCGTATTCCGACTCCCTCCCGGACTCGAATCGCCTGTCCGGAAAAATAACTCACCAGCGAAAGCGTGAGGAAGCCGTGAGCAATGGTGCCCCCGTATGGCGACTCCCGCGCCGCTCGCTCCGGGTCGACGTGAATCCATTGCCGGTCTTCGGTGGCGTCCGCGAACTTCTGGATGCGGTCCTGCGTCAGCGCCAGCCAATCCGTCGGCGGCAGTTCGCGGCCTTCGAATTCTTTTAACGAATTTAAATGGTTAATTTCGAAAGGGGGCATCGCAATCGTGACGACACTAACAGAAATTCCCGCCAAGACAAGAGGCTCAGCTTTTCTCTTTGAAGATGTCCTCCCCGCCCAGGTGTTCACTCCCGAAGATCTTACAGAGGAGCATCTCGCGATCGGCCGCATGGTCGATGAGTTCTGGATCAACGAAGTCGAGCCCAATCTTCCCGCCATCCGCGAGAAACAGCCGGGCGCTGCTCTTGCGGTGCTGCGGAAGTCCGCGGAACTGGGCCTTACGGGCATGACCATCCCAGAAGAATTTGGCGGCATGGAAATGGACTTGCCCTCGCTGATGGTCGCTGCCGAACACATGGGACGCGACGCTTCCTATGCGGGCTGGCACTCGGCGCACACCGGCATTGGCACGCTCCCCATCGTCTACTTTGGCACTCCTGAGCAGAAGAAAAAGTATCTACCCCGATTGGCTCGGCTGGAACTATTGGCTGCGTATGCCCTCACCGAACCGTTGGCTGGTTCCGACGCGCTTGCAGCGCGAACTCGCGCCGACCTGGCTCCCGATGGCAAGCACTACATACTCAACGGCCAGAAAATGTGGATCACTAACGGTGGCGCAGCCGATCTGTTCACCATCTTTGCCAAAGTCGGAGGCGAAAAGTTCACCGCCTTCCTCGTGGAGCGTGCCTTTCCCGGTGTCAGCAGCGGCGCGGAGGAACATAAGATGGGCATACGCGGCACTTCCACCACTGCGGTTTATCTCGATAACGTGGCCGTCCCCGTCGAGAACGTTCTCGGAGAAATCGGGCGTGGGCACGTCATCGCGTTCAACGTGCTGAATATCGGACGCTTGAAACTTGGTCCCGCGTCGGTTGGCGCCGCCAAGAACGTGCTCGCCATCTCCATCAAGTACGCGAAGCAGAGAAAAGCATTTGGCTCTGCCATCGCTGAGTTCGGCGCTATTCAGCACAAACTTGCAGAAATGGCGATTCGGATCTTTGCCGCCGAGTCCATGATCTGGCGCGTTGCCGGACTCATCGAAAGCCAGATGCAGACCACGTCCGCCGAGCGGAGACAGAGTTCCGTCACGGAGATGCAGGCCGTCGAGGAGTACGCAGCGGAATGCTCGATGGTGAAAGTCTTCGCTTCGGAGATGCTCGACTACGTGGTGGACGAAGGCGTCCAGATCCACGGCGGTTACGGTTTTCATCAAGACTACGCCGTCGAGCGAGCCTACCGCGACTCGCGCATCAACCGCCTCTTTGAAGGTACCAACGAAATCAACCGGCTGGTGATTATGGGCATGCCTTTGAAGCGCGCAGCCCGCGGGCAGTTGCCTCTGTTCGAAGCCGCATGCTCCGTCTTGAAGCTGAGTGAGCAACCAAGTCTCTCGAGCGAGAAGCGAAGTGTTACCGCAACGGAAACTGAAACTGAAACTGAAACTGAAGAAGACCGCCTCGTTCGCAACGCGAAAACAATTGCCCTGCTTACGCTTGCAGTCGCTCACGATAAATACGGCGCTCAGCTGGAGAAGCAGCAGGAGGTCATCATGAACCTCTCTGATATCGCGATGGAGGTTTTTGCCATGGAATCCTGCTTGCTCCGCAGCAAGAAGCTGACATCCTCTGGCAAGGGCGAAAAAGCCCTCGACATCTGCGCTGTATCCTTGCGCGACGCGACGGCGCGGATAGAGGGGTTCTCTCGCACGGTGCTGAGCGCCTGCTGCGAAGGAGACATCTTGCGCAAGCACCTCGCAACCGTGCGCGGCTATGCGGATCACACGCCAGTAAACTCCATCGCGCTGCGTCGTCAGATTGCGGCTCGACTTTTGTCCAGTGAGCGTTACACCGTCTGAGTAGAGGGGAAACCATCATGGCATTCGTCAATCACCGATTTACCCTAGCTTCCCGCCCCGTGGGAATGCCGAAGCGCACGGACTGGAATTACGAGGAAGAGACGGTACGCGAGTTGCACGAAGGCGAACTGTTGATCCGGGTATTGCTTATATCGCTAGACCCGGCCATGCGTGGCTGGATGAACCAGAGCAGGTCGTACACACCGCCGGTTGGCATCGGCGAGGTGATGCGGGCGTTGGCGCTGGGTCAGGTGGTCGCCTCGAGGAACCCTAAGTTCGCTGTGGGCAAGCACGTCTCGGGAACCTTTGGAGTCCAAGAATATTTTATCTCCGGGGGGAAGGGCTTGATCGAAGTTGACCCCCGTGTGGCGCCGCTCCCCACTTTCCTCAACGTGTTGGGTATGACGGGGATGACGGCATATTTCGGCTTGCTCGAAACGGGCCAGCCTCAACCCGGCGACACCGTAGTCGTCTCCGGAGCGGCTGGGGCCGTGGGCTCGGTCGTAGGGCAGATTGCCAAAATCAAGGACTGCCGGGCGGTTGGCATTGCGGGCGGCGCCGACAAGTGTCGCTATCTCGTCACCGACCTCGGATTTGACGCCGCCATTGATTACAAGCGCGAAGTTGTGACTGAGGCGCTGCGGGAGGCTTGCCCGCAGGGGATCAACCTCTATTTCGACAACGTCGGCGGTGACATCCTCGAGGCTGCTCTCGCGAACCTTGCGCGTGGCGCTCGTGTCGTAATCTGCGGCGCTATCTCGCAATACTGCAATACCGGTCCCGTCCAGGGCCCGCGCAACTATCTCTCGCTGTTGGTCAATCGCGCGACCATGAAGGGCATGCTGGTCTTTGACTACGCCGACCGCTATGCCCAGGCTGCTCAGGAAATGGCGGGCTGGATGGCGGCGGGCAAGCTCAAGTCGCGCGAGGATATTGTCGAAGGGCTCGAAACCTTTCCCGACACTTTTCTGAAGCTGTTCAAAGGGGAAAACCTCGGCAAACTGATTCTCAAAGTAGCCGCAGACTGACCGCGCGTGTTGCAAGTCGGTGTTCCTGATCGCGGCTGCAGTCGATTTGTTTCGGAGAGGAGCTGGAATGCCTTTTGCTGACAACCAAGGAACAAAAATCTACTGGGATGAGCAGGGAACGGGAGCGCCCATTTTGTTGATCATGGGCTTGGGCTACCCCTCCGCGATGTGGCATCGCATGCGGCCGGCGCTGTCGGCCTCGTACCGGACGATCGCACTCGACAATCGAGGCGCCGGACAGAGCGATGTGCCTCCCGGCCCTTACTCGATCGCTCTCATGGCGTCGGACGCAGCCACCGTGCTCGACGCCGCCGGCGTTCCCAGCGCCCATGTCTTTGGAGTCTCGATGGGCGGCATGATCGCCCAGGAATTTGCCTTGCAGTATCCCGGGCGCGTGCAGTCCCTCATTCTCGGCTGCACAGCCGCTGGCGGACCGAACGCGCAGCGCGCCGAGCCGGCCGCGGTCGAGATGCTCAAAGCCCGCACCTGGATGAGCCGGGAACAAGCAGCCGAGGCCGCGGTCCCTTTTATCTACGACCCCGCGACGCCGCGGCACTTGATCGATGAAGATATCGCCCAGCGTCACCCTTGGCCGACCAGCCCGGCCGGCTATCTTGCGCAACTGCAGGCGATACTTGCGTGGGAATCGTTCAGCCGCCTGCCCCAGATCACGGCTCCAACGCTCGTGATTCACGGGAAGGTCGACCGGCTGGTCCCGGTCGGCAACGGGGAATTGATCGCGGCGCGCATTCCGGGTGCACAACTCGTCTTGCTCGAACGTGCCAGCCATCTATTCTCGACCGATCAACCCGCGGCTGCGGAAGCAGCGATCTTTGAATTCCTGGCCGCGCAACCCGTCGCCGCAAACGCAGGCGAAAAGGGGATCTAAGTTCGTGAGACACAGATGCCGCCAACGGATTGCAACGTGCCGCCAGTTGGTTAGCTTAATTCCCTGCGAGCATACATAGTCATCCATAAAATTCATTTGATGAATCTGAAAAACGCAGCTACGCTCTTGCCCGATGCGGCGCGCTGAAATGGGACGAGTGTGCCTTTTGCCTAATTCAGACAAAGCCTAAGCAGGGGGGAAATATGGGTTTTGCCCAGAACAGTCGGGATGGTGGTGCGGCCTCGCGTTACGGGGCATGTTCATGGAGGCGGACTTTTGCGTATTCCACGGTGACGTCAACCGCGTGCGCGCTTCTATGCATACTGTTCGCAACCTCTGTGGCACAGGCGCAGGGTGTCGGCTCATCGGCAGAGATCGCCGGGACGGTAACGGACTCCTCCGGCGCTATTTTGCCCAGGGTTACGATCAACGTGATCGAGACCCAGACCGGCCTGAAGCGCACGGCCGTGACGAATGGTACCGGTCAGTTCCGTGTAGTAGGGTTGGCGCCGGCCACGTACGACGTCAGCGCGCAAATGGCGGGGTTCGCCACTGAGATTCGACGCGGCATCCCGGTTGCCATCGGGCAGACGGTCACGTCCGACTTCAAGATGAAACCATCGCAAGTGGAAACCGTACTGGAGGTGACGGACCAGCCGCCCGTAGTGGAAACGGAACGAGGCGGCCAGACGGACAGGATCTCACAACAGTACATTGCCGACCTGCCCATTGACCGGCGCGATTACCTTACGTTCACGTTGCTCGCGCCTGGGGTCTCGGATGCCACCCGGCTGGCCGGGGACCAGGATTTCAGAGTCAAGCAAACCCCACAAAGCGGACTGTCGTTCTACGGCAGCAATGGCAGGGGAAACAGCATCACGGTGGACGGGGGCGAGACTTCTGGAGACAGCGGGGGCGAGCGCCTGACGGTAAGCCAGGACGATGTGCAGGAGTTCCAGATCAATCGCAGCAACTACGGCGCGGACCTAGGCGGCGCCACCGGCGCTTCCATCAATATCGTGACCAAGTCGGGCACCAACAATGTTCACGGCGGCCTGTATGGTTTTTTCCGTGACGATGCCATGGACGCCCAAAATCCGTTTTCGTTCACCCAGGCATTGCAGGCCGGCCAAACCTACAACCCTGCGAATCCGGACACTCTGGGTACGCCGGTGAAGGATACTTTGACGCGCCAGCAATTCGGCGGGACTCTGGGTTTCCCCATCAGGAAGGACAAGACATTTCTGTTTTTTGCGTTTGAAGGCTTGCGACAGAATGCACAAAACGCAGTTCCTCTGCTGACGAATACCGATATCTTCCGTCCGACGGCTGCGCAGGATGCCATTATTGCCCAGCTGGAGGCGAACCCCTCACCAGCCCCGGTGTCTTGCTTGCCGGCCGTACCTGCTGCCGCTATGCTGCCGCCGAGCTATTGCGGCGCTGTTCTCCAGGGCGCTTTGACGCTGAACCCCGCTGCGGGACCTTTGGATGCCTTCCTGCTAAACCAGTTTGAAACCGAGGGTGGGCTCTTTCCTTTCAACACGCGGGAATATCAGGCAAATGTCCGCCTGGATCACCGCATTGATGCGAACAACGAGCTTTCCGTGACCTACCGGTACGGGCACGATTTGGAGGAATCGCCGGATGTGAATTCCCTTACCGCTTTTTCGGCCGGAAGTTCGACCCATAACTACGACAATACCCTGCAAGCCAGCTGGTACCGCCAACTCAACCCGACCACGCAGAACGAAGCCCGGGTGCAGTGGAACTACTACGACTTTAACGTGATTCCCAACGAGCCGGCAGAGGTGGGGCTGCAGATTCCCAGTTTTATCAACAATGTTGGGACCAACATCTTCCTACCCAACCTGACCATCCTGCGGCGTTACGAATTCGCCGACAACTTCACCAAGATCCGCGGCAATCACACGCTTAAATTCGGCGCTTACGAGTTGTTGCGCGGCAATCACACGGAATCCCACACCTTTTTCCCCGGCCGCTTTGTGTTCGGGACGCTCCCCGCAGGCTTGATCAGCCCACAGCTTGCAACCACGGGCATCAACCCGTTACAGTCGGCCGAGTTCGGGCTGCCTGAGGTCTACCAGCAGGGTTTCGGAGATCCGACGTACCCGTACTACTCCCGTCCGTTGACCTCGTTCTACGGGCAAGACTCCTGGAAGATAGCGCCAAACTTTGTTCTAAACTACGGCCTGCGCTACGACCTGGACACGCAATTCGCCCCGTTGACCACGTACAAGAAGGATTTTGGCCCCAGGGTTTCCTTCGCTTGGGATCTTTTCAAGGATCACAAGACGGTCATCCGAGGCGGGTACGGAATCTTCTACGGACCAGTGGACGTGCAAATTCCTGACGTCGACTTGAGCCTGGGGGTGGTGAACAAGAATAAGTCTGCGACCGAGAACGCACCCGGCGCCGGCCAGGTCGCCAACGTCAGTACGATCTGCGGTGTCTCCTACTCCCCGGGAACAATAATCCCCGGTACCGGCGCTAGCCCTTGCAACCGGGAGATCTCCATTTATGCAGATCCGATCGGCGGGATTCCGCAGTTGGGTATCGCGGGGTCGGCAACTATTTTCCAATCACTCTTTGCGCAGGGATTGATCCAGTGCACGACCGCGACCCCAGGAAATAATGCCTGCATCACGCCGACTGCCGTGGCCGGGCCGTTTCCGGGTGCCCAACCAGTTGGTGTCGACGTTACGAATACCGGCCCACTTTCTCCCCTGCAAGTGTTGTTCGTGAACCAGCCGAATTATCGTCCTCCCATGGCCCAGCAGGCTTCCTTCGCCATTGAACGCGAACTTGCAACTGGGTTGTCATTTTCTATCAGCGGCATCTATTCGCACACCCAGCACCTCCCGATTGCGATCGACACCAATCTGCTGCAGGCGCCGTTTACCTCGGTACCCCTGGCCAACGGCCAGACGGCTTCCTATCGCAACTGGAATACCACGGCGTCGGGGGCCGACCCAATACCGGGCAGCCCTGAAGGCCTGCCCTGCAATACCCAAGCATGCTTTCTGAATCCGCTGATTGTGCAGAACAACCAATATAGCTCGGAGTCGTATGCTCTTTACGAAGGCGGCATCGCGGAACTCACCAAACGCTTCAGCAATCACTTCTCGGTGTTCGCGAATTACACCTTCAGCAAGGGCATTGACACGTCGACCGATTACAACACAGACTACGGACCGCAGGACCCCACGAACCTGAATTTAGATCGCAGTCTTTCCGAGTTCGACGAACGCCACAAAGTGGTGATCGCGGGTGTGATCGACAGTCCCTCCAAACAGAGTATCTTGTCGGGTTTTCAGCTGGCTCCAATTTTCTCTTACCACAGCGGACATCCTTTCAACTTGCTGGCGGGAGGTGAGGTGAACGGCGACAATCACACCACCAACGAGCGTCCGATCGGAGCTCCACGCGACACAGGTCTGGGCCCCAACTACTACGACTTCGACGCTCGCTTGACCTGGCGGCACAAACTTGGTGAGAAAGCTAACCTGCAGTTCACCGCAGAAGGATTCAACATCGCGAACCGGACAAATTTTGCCAGCGTGAACAACGAGGTGAGTCCGCTTTTTGCCGTTTCCGCAGCCGCTCCGTATTTTGGGCAAGGTAATACCTCATTTAACGTGCATGGGATTCGACCGGGCACAGCCCTTGCGGGCGGCGGGACGGCTACGCCCAGCACGCCGCTGGCTTTTACATCCGCTTTTCCCAAACGCCAGATCCAACTGGGCGTGCGCTTGACGTTCTGAGGCATGGCAACGCAGGAAACGATTTACGGAGTCGCGAATCGAGTCGCAACCATCACCCTGAACCGTCCGGACAAACTCAATGCCTGGACGGCCACTATGGAAAAGGAAGTGCGCGCCAGCCTCGACGAGGCTGAGCGCGATGACAACGTCGGTGTCATCGTGCTGACCGGCGCTGGACGCGGCTTTTGCGCGGGCGCCGACATGTCGCTTCTGAGTTCCGTCGCCGCCCAGGGCTTGCCGGGCGGGGAGGGCGAGGCCGTCTCGCGATTGGGTGGCAACTCCCTGCAACGCGAGGGAGTTCCGCCAGATTTCCAGAAGAAATATTCCTATTTCCTCGCAATCGAGAAGCCGATTCTGGCCGCCATCAACGGTCCGGCAGTCGGACTTGGTCTGGTGATTGCGCTCTATTGCGACTTGCGCCTGGCTTCCGACGCTGCCCGCTTCTCAACCACCTTCGCCCAGCGCGGACTCATCGCCGAATACGGCATGGCCTGGATGCTGCCGCGTATCGTCGGGCTTCCCAACGCTCTCGACCTGTTATTTTCCGCCCGGCAGATTAACGCCGCTGAAGCTCTGCGCATGGGGTTAGTGAATCAGGTCTTCGCTCAGGAAAACTTTCTCGATACGGTCAACCAATATGCCGTCGATCTCGCATCGCGCGTCAGTCCGCGCTCCTTACGAGTTATCAAGCGCCAGGTTTACGGAGGCATGTTTCAGACCCTGGCCGAGTCTTTCGATCTTGCCGTGGAAGAAATGGTAGCAAGTCTGCGGAGCGAAGACTTTAAAGAGGGCGTGGCTCACTTCCTGGAGAAGCGCGCCCCTGTTTTTAAGGGCAAGTGACCCGGAAACCAGGCGATCCCGGAAATGATTGCCTAAACGTGAAGAGTGCGAAGCAAGAGCCCCGCCAATGTGCCGCCGACCAAAGACCCCAGGACGGGGATCGGCGCGTAGCCCCAATCGGAGCCCCCTTTGCCCGCGATGGGGAGCACCGCATGGGCGATCCGGGTAGGAAAGTCCCGCGCAGGATTCATCGTATAACCCGTCGTACCCCCGAGCGATAGGCCGATGCCCCACACCAGGCACCCGACCAGGTAAGGGCCCAGCCCACCCGCCAGGCCGGTGGTCAACACGGCTTTCGAAAAAATCGCTCCCACTACAAACACCAGCACGAACGTGCAAATGATCTCGCTTATCAGATTCGCAGCAAAATTCCGAATCGCCGGAACCCCGCAGAAACACGCTCGCTTCAACTCCGGATCTTCTGTCACCTTCCAGTGCGGCCCAAAGTGAATCCACACCAGGACCGACCCTGCAAACGCACCCAGCATTTGCGCCGCGGAATACGGCACGACCTTGGCAAAGTTTCCCGTCGCCACGGCGAATCCCAACGTCACCGCCGGATTGATATGGGCATCCCGGCTGCCGCACGCGATGGCCACGAACACCGCGGACATCACCGCGAACGCCCAGCCCGTGGTGACCACCATCCAGCCCGACCCCTGCGCTTTCGAATGCTTCAACACAACGTTCGCCACGCAACCGTTGCCCAGCAAAATCAAGACCATCGTCCCCATGAACTCGCCCAGCAATGCGGAAGTCATCGTTGGCTGTCTCCTTTGGCGTTCTGACCGCGCAATTTTGCCGGCCTGTAACCCAGCGCGAAGATGTGCTCGTGCATCGGTGTCGTTCGAAGTTGCGAGGAGCTAGTGGGAGCACGAACTCTCTACCGGGCTCATTGACATAGGAGAGGTACCAGTTGACCCGGCCGCAAGCGCGTTTTCAACTCACTTCCGATTTGCGCTTCCGGTTTCAGGCGGTTGCGCAATTCTTCGCCTTATATTTGTTCAACTCCAGCTTGGCGATCAGCGCGCGATGCACTTCGTCGGGGCCGTCGGCGATGCGCAGCGTTCGTATCGAAGTGAACATCTCCGCCAGCGGGAAATCCTCCGACACGCCTGCTGCTCCATGCATTTGAATCGCCTGATCAATAATCGCCAGAGCAATGTTGGGCACGACCACCTTGATTTGCGAGATTTCGCTCTTCGCTCCCCTGGCGCCCAGTTGGTCGATCATCCAGGCTGCTTTGAGAGTGAGCAGACGCGCCTGCTCGATCAGGATGCGCGCGTTGGCGATCACATCGGCATTTCCTCCCAACTCCGCCAACGGCTTGCCGAAGGCCACTCGCGCCAACGAGCGCCGACAAAGGAGCTCGAGAGCACGTTCCGCTGCCCCCAGGGTTCGCATGCAGTGATGAATGCGCCCCGGCCCGAGCCGGCCCTGCGCAATCTCAAATCCGCGTCCGGGCCCGGCGATGATGTTGTCCACCGGCAGGCGCACGTTGCGGAAGCTCACCTCTCCGTGGCCGAAGGGAGCGTCATAAGCGCCGAAAACCGGCACCATGCGCACGATCTCAACTCCCGGCGTCGATAACGGCACCAGAACCATCGAGTGCCGTCGATATTTCCCTGCTGCGCAGTCGGTCAACCCCATGAAGATCAGCAGGCGGCAGTGAGGATGCCCCACGCCCGAACTCCACCACTTGCGTCCGTTCAATACCACCTGGTCGCCCTCAATGACGGCCGTAGCCTGCATGTTGGTTGCGTCCGAAGACGCTATGCCCGGCTCGGTCATGCAGAACGCGGACCGAATTTCGCCAGCCAGAAGCGGCTTCAACCAAAGTCGTTTCTGTTCCTCTGATCCGTATTTGACCAGAACCTCCATATTCCCCGTGTCCGGAGGATTGCAGTTGAAAACCTCGGGCGCAATGGAGCACCGCCCCATCATTTCGGCCAAGGGAGCGTATTCCACATTCGTCAGCCCCGCTCCGTACTGTTTTTCGGGAAGAAAAAGATTCCACAGACCTGCAGACCTGGCTTTGGCTTTGAGTTCTTCCATGATCGACGGCTGCTTCCAGGTGCGCCAGTCCGCCACGTTCTGGACTTCACCGCAATACTTGGCCTCTCCCGGCAACACATGTTCCTGCATGAATGTACCGAGCCTCTGCAGGTAGTCCTGGGCACGGGTTGAGGGGGCAAAATGCATAGTGGAAGGTATGTTATGTCCGAATAAGTTACACAGCCTAGCGACTCCCGCAAAATTCATCAAATGAATCTTACGAATCCAGTAATATATGTTTCGTGCATTTGAGTCAGGTCGATCTCAACCTCTTCGTCGTACTGGAAGCCATCTATCGCGAGGGCAACATTACCCGCGCCGGCCATCAGTTGAACCTCACCCAGCCCGCCATCAGCCACGCCTTGAAGCGCTTGCGGGATCTCTTAAAAGATCCCCTATTCGTTCGCCGCGGCGCGCACATGGTGCCCACTCCCTTTACCCGCAACATGATCGACCAGGTCCGGCAAGCGCTCCAGATCCTGGAGGTCAACCTCCGCGAAAGTCACAAGTTCGATCCCACCCATGCCCGCCGCAATTTCCACATCTCGCTCTGGGAATACGCAGGAACCCTGATCCTTCCCACCTTGCTGCAGCGCCTGGAACGCGAGGCGCCAGAGATGTCGATTACCACTTCGAGGGTCAAGCGCAGAGACCTGGAAGCGGAACTCGCGAGCGGATCCCTCGATCTTGCCATCGACGTCCCGATGACGACCAGTGAACCCATTCATCAAGAACGGCTGCTCGGGGAGCCGTTCGTTGTGATGGCCCGCACCGGGCATCCCGGAATCTCCCGGACGCTCGATCTCGACGCCTATCTGGCGCAGCCCCACGTGCTGGTTTCCTCGCGCCGCTACGGTCCCAGTCTGATCGACGTAGAACTGAGCCGGCTCGGCTTCCGCCGAAGGATCGCTCTGCGCTGCCAACATAATTTCGCCGCCTGCCGAGTGGTCCGCGAAACCGATCTTCTGCTGACCTTGTCCCAGGGTCACGCGCAGATCCTGAACGCTGGACTCGGCAACCGTGTCTATCCCTTTCCCGTGAAGACAGCTCAACTCGAGGCCCAGATGTACTGGCATGAGAGCGTGGCGAATGACTCCGCAAATCGCTGGCTGCGCCAGCAGATCAAGAGCGTGCTCAGTCCGCCACCCGGCGCTGCGGCCGGCTCTCGCAGAGCTGCTGCGGGAACCCGCCGTCGCCGATCCGGCGACGATGGACGAGCGAGTGGACGAAACCAACGGCACTGATCGCGTCTACGAGATACGCGATCGCCGCAAATTATGCGTCCCTACAAAGGCCGGATTACTTTCCGATCTCGGCTGCGATGAACGGCTGCCAAATCTGGCAGAAGTGCTCCTGTCTGAAGTTAAAGAAAGGGTTCGGAAGCGTCGGGCCGGGTACAAGGTCTTGCACCGCTCCGAAGAAGTTGAATGGCAGCCAGAAGGAGACGCGTCGTGGCAGGTTCGGGTTGCCGGTGTTCACGAAGTTCCCCCAATAGGTCTTCATTTCGCCGGCAAGCTGTTGCTCGTCAGCGCTGAGCGCCGTACCGAAATTGAACAGGAACTGCAGTTCCGACGCGTGCTCCGAAGCGCTCGGGAAGCCAAACACGTCGTTGGGCGCCTCGACCACCGTGCCGAAGCCCACCGTGGGCGGCGCATTGGGATCGTTGAACTCATAGCCGAAGACCGGCACAAAAAACGCGAGGTCAATGCTCGAATCCGATCCGTTGCAGGCAAACACCAGGTCTGTGAAGATCTGCGCGAGCGCCTCATCGGAGCTGGACGCATGTCCGGGTAGGAACGGATCCGGGAATTTGGCAAGAGGATACTCGTCGGCGAGCGCGACGCCAAGGGCTGAAGTATTTTCGGCGGCCGGGAAGCCAATCACGCCCAGGAACAGGTTGATCTCCTGCGGGTAGGTGCAAACCATCGGTGTGCTGGAGCCTCCTGCTTCGCAGAAGGTATTCGGATTGCTCAAATCGAAATTCGCCGGGCCCCCGGCCGCCAGTATGTTGGGGAAGGTGCTGGCGAAGGGAAAATCGAGGGGTTCGAAGAGCCTGCCCTCATTGGCGTTTGTGCCCTGAAGCACGGGGACGCGAATGAACTCGCCCGTCGAAAACGCTTGCTGCAGGCCGCTCGGTAAGACTTTCGTGCCGAAATCCGGAGAGATTCCGTTCGCTCCGAACACTTCGCCCTGAGCGCTGAGGATGCTCGCAACCGATGCCGCGCGCAGACAGGCCGCGTCATTCGGCTGCGTGCAGCCCAGGACCGCATCGAAGCCGGCGCCGAAGACGGCTCCGTATACACCCTCCGACGGCACGTCATGCAGCATATACGCGCCGCTCTCGATGATCGCACTGCGGAACAGGCCGGTCGCGGTCGTGGTCGAGGCAAGATTGCTCGAGACGCTGAGACCACCGGCGGATTCGCCGCCGACCGTTACCTTCCGGGCATCGCCGCCGAAGCCGGCAATGTTGCGCTGCACCCACTGCAGGGCGAATTGCTGATCCATCAGGCCGTAGTTGCCGGCGTCGCCAACGTTCTGGAAAAAGCCTGGAGTTTGGGCGAGTAATCCGGGCTCGACCAGCCAGCCGAGCGCGCCCAGGCGATAGTTGATTGTCACGACGATTATGTTGTTCTCGGCCACCATCACCGAGGGATCATAGTCTGCGCCCGTTCCAGTGACCAACGCGCCACCATGGATCCAGAGAAAGACCGGCAGCTTCGAGTGCGGCGTGGCGGTCGCGGGCAAGTAAACATTTAGGAAGAGGCAATCCTCGGACTGCGGTAGAGGCGCGGTGCTGCCAGCTTGTGGGCAGGCTGGTCCGGGCAGATCGGCCAAGACGGTGCCCGTAGGTGGAGTCGGCGGTTGTGGAGGCGTCCAACGCGCCGCGCCTTCCGGGGCCGCGGCGTAGCGGATACCAAAGAAGACATCGACTGCCGCAGGGTCACTCGGCGAGGGTACGCCAGTGAACGTGCCCGTGTCGGTCACGACGGTCTGCGCGGAAGCGGTTGCAAAGGCCGCAGCAAGGAAAAGTGCCGCTAAAGCAAGAAGGGCCTTGCGGCCAAGGGCAGCATTGCTCAACATGGAGATACTCCTTATTCGGTCTAGAAAGTGATGTCAGCGCGGACATCGCAGGGGTCCGACGGTCGTCGCACTTCAGGGCGGCGCGTCTTCTTAATTAAGCGGCGCGAGCGTATCCGACTTCGCGAAATTCATCAAATGAATTGTTTGGATGATGGTAAATGCGTGCCGAGAATGCATGTTTTGGAGCTCGCTCCCCAGGCTGAGCGCAGTGCTGCCGTGCTCGCCATCCCTGTTAGTTGCTCGGACGCGCGGTGGATCTGCGCACCACAAACTCGGGTTCGATCATAATTTCCGAGACGTACTTCACGCGTCCTTCGATTCGGTCGACCAGGGTACGCGCCGCGATCTCCCCCATCTTTTGGAGGGGTTGTTTTACAGTGGTGAGGGGTGGATTGATGTAGGCAGCGCTCTGAATGTCATCGAAACCCACCACCGACACATCCTCCGGTACGCGCAGGCTGGCTTCGTGGAAAGCGCAGATGGAACCAATGGCAGAAATATCATTGTAGGCAAACAGGGCGGTAAAAGGCTGCTTACGCGCGAGCAATTGCTTGGCAAACGGGTAGCCCAGATTGGGTGTGGGATCATCTCCTTCGAGCTGCACAATCAATTCTGGCTGGATGCAAATGCCCAAATCCTCAGCGACTTCGCAGATCGCGTTCCAGCGCTCGTCGGAATCGACGCTTACGGTTGAACCTTTCATGAACGCAATTTTCTCGTGGCCAAGATCGACCAGATGCTTCAGGGCCATCGAGGCAGCACGGTGGTGGTCCAGAACAATATTGGTCATGCGTTTGACCTTGCGATGGCCGGGAACGGCTACTGTCGGTAGTGAGGGTTCTTCCGTCAAGGAAGTGTCCACTGTGATGAAACCTTCGACCCCCCGTTCCCGAAGCATCGCGGAGTACGTTGCGAGCAGTTTCTGGTCGTGGCGGTGAGCCACGGTTAGAAAGAAAAAATTCTGCTTTCGAAGATAACCTTCGATGCCGCTCATTATGAGAGAACCGTAGGGGTCGCCGATTTCTTCCAGAATCACGCCAATCGTGTAGGTGCGCTTAACCCGAAGGGAACGTGCGAAGAAATTCGGCGAATAGTTGAGGTCCCGTGCCGCCGCCACAATGCGTTTTTTTGTGCTCTCCGGGACGGAATGTGAAGCTGAAGAACTGTTCAGAACGGCCGAAATGGTGCTGACCGTGAGCCCGACATGTTCTGCCACTGACCTCAGCGTTACGGTTGATTTCTTGTTCTGAACCGCTTTTTGTTTCTTGAGAGGTTTCATTCAGCAGTTATCCTCGCCGAACCTTAGTCCTTCGCCTCTGCGGCGCTTGATTTTTCTGTTTCCGGACCCGAATTGTATGTTACGAGTAAGCTGCGGGCAAAGCCAAAACATCCAGAGCTCGCCGATTTCCGTTAAGAATATCGATATTTGTCACTCTTCCTCCGGAATATCATATCGCGCCCGCGGCCCGCCTCCTCAGAATATCGGCCCGCTTCACTTTTCCCTTCGCCACAGCATAATCGTGGAGGTTCTCTTGCAGAATATCGTTATTTTCTGCTTGACAACGATCGGCGAAGTGGGGCTTAATCTTGACGCACTGGGGGAGTAACGCAAAAGCACTAGCTGGGAGACCAGGCTGGGAGACCCAGTAGAACAACGATATTCCCACGGGCTCCGAAGTTGTAGTTGGCGCAACACTTGCCATAGTCGTGGCGACGCGATTAAGGCTGTTTGGTGAAGGCCGGGTTCGAAGGCGGCCGTGCATTCCAAGTTTGTTTAACTCGAAAAGACCCGTCTCCGTGGATGGGATCAACTTATGCGTGGGAGGAACTCCATGACGAGCTTCATTCGCTGGACACTCGTACTGTGCCTCGTGCTGTGCGTGGCCGGATCGGCATTTTCACAGAATAGGAATAGCGGTGAGATTCGCGGCACAGTATCGGCCGGGGGCGCTGTAGTGCCGGGCGCAACCGTTACTCTCACGAATATCGACACGGGTGAGACCAAGACGTTCGTCACCAACCAGGACGGTATCTACGACACCATTTCGACGCCTGCGGGAAACTACAGAATCAGCTTCTCGCAAACGGGCTTCAAGAAACTGGTGCGTGGCCCCATCACACTGCAGGTGGACGTGATCACCCAGGACGCCAGCCTGCAAGTTGGCGCGGTGACGGAAACGGTGGAAGTGACCGCGGGGGGTGCACCGCTGGTGGAGACCGAAACCGGCCAGCAGGGTACCGTTATGGACGCCAAAAACATGACAGAGCTGCCCCAGTCCGGGGGCGGGATCACCGGCGCTGACTGGGCTTCTTTCAACATCTATCTGCCGGGCGCGGGAGGCACTACCAACGGACGGACCTCGCAGGCCGGGGGCGCCTGGAATGCCGGCGACGCGGTTTCCATCAACGGCAACCTGCCGAACTTCGGCAACTTCCTGCAGGACGGGGCCAGCACCTTACTGCCGGCGAGCTATAACAACGACGATGAGGTCTTCGAGACCGTTCAGGAGGTTCAGGTCAACACCTCTTCCTTCTCGGCGGAATACGGTATGGGCGGCGTCGTATTCAACCAGATCAGCAAGAGTGGAACCAACAGTTGGCATGGGTCCGGTTATGAGTTTTTGTCGCAGAACTTTCTAAACGCCAACAGCTTTTTCAATAATCAGGCGCCTAAGTTCGTTACAAATCCCCTGAACCCCACGGGCCCGGAAATTCCTAACATAGCGGCTCAGGTGCCGTATCTGCGGTACCACCAGTTTGGCGCCACCATCGGCGGGCCGATTCTCAAGAACAAGCTCTTTTTCTTCTTCGACGTAGACCGGATCGTCAATAACAGCACGGCGAACGGCTACGTTACCGCTCCTACGGCCGCCATGGAGGCGGGTGATTTCAGCGGCATGTACCCCGTCTATGACCCGCTCACCACAACCGGGTCGGGCACATGCAGCCCCGCTCCATGCACGCCCACCCTTACTCGCACCCAGTTCCCCGGTAACATAATCCCGGCGGGCCGGATGGACTCCGTGGCGTCGGCCATTATGAAATCTAAGTATGGCTGGCCCATCGCACCGCAAGGGGTAGGAACATGCCAGCCCGCTCCGTACCAGAACGAGTGTACAAATAACCTCTACCTCGCGCATACCAATCCCGCCCCGGTTCACCGCTATTTTGGGCGGATCGACTACGACATGAGCCAGAACAACCGCATCATGTGGTCCATTAGCCAGAAGGATAACCCCGGGACCGATAACGGCCTGTTCACCTGCCCACTGGATTGCGGTAGCGGTGACGTGGACGGTTACAACACGCAGGTCACCGACACGTGGACGATCAAGCCGACGTTGATCAACGAAATCCGGATGGGGTATACCAGGCAGGGCAACTGGTTCCTTTCCCAGTCCGAAGGGTTGAACCCTGCATCGGCATTTGGCTTGCAAGGTACCCATTTTAACCAAATGCCCTTCATCGGTAACTCAAGCATTTATGGTGGATTCGGTGGCCCGAGCGCGGTAAGCGTCTTGTCGCCCGCCACGGACGCCATTTACGTCGAGAACTCGTTTGACCCCTCCGATGTGATTACCCTGGTCAAGGGCAGGCACATTCTGCATTTCGGGGTTGAAGTGTTAATGGCCGAGGGCAACACCACGGCTTGGGGCTCCAACAGCGCCGGCAACTACAATTTTACCGGACAATACACCGCAGGCGTTGTCCAGACGACAAAGAATGGCGTTACCACGGCGACGCTGGCTACGGGATCCACGGGCTCGGGCTTCGGGGATTACCTGCTCGGCAACGTCCAGGGATGGTCCGCGAACAATCAGGGCCTGACGGGTATGCGGCTGAAGAGCCCGCAGGCCTTCGTTCAAGACGACTGGAAAATCAGGCCCAATCTTACTATCAACCTCGGCTTGCGCTGGGAGGGCAACACTGGCATGAGCGAGGTACAGAATCGCGTTGGCGATTTCGACCAGAATCTCGTCAATACCACCGGCCCCTTCGCGGGCACCCTGGGCGGGCTATGGATTGCCCCTCAGGATAACCGAACGACCTTGCAGAAGCCGGTTTGGGATATTTTCCTCCCTCGGGTAGGCTTTGCCTATTCGATGAGGCCCGACACCGTCATCCGAGGCGGTGTGGGGTTCTTCGCCTATAACTACAGCATGGATCTCTATGGTGGTGAGGGCGGCGGGCAAATGGGCTTCGGTGCTACCTTTCAGGGCAGCGTCAGCGACCCTCTCAGTGCCGCCGGGGACACGGGCTGGCTTTCCGGCACCGGCAACGCTACCCCACTCTTGCTAAGCTCGAGCGCTGCGATGATGGCCAACGCACTGCCTTACATTCAGGGTTCGAAGAACCCCTCGTCCTACACTACCAATCCCGTCTTTGGTCTGCCTTACGAACCCTATAACATCCGGCCGGGAGAGATCTGGGAATGGAACCTCTCCGTCGAGCACCAGTTCGCCAAGGACTATGCGGCGTCGGTTACTTACGTCGGCAGTCACTCGGCGAATCTGCAATACGTCACCGACGCGAACCAAATCACCAACCCGGCCCTGCTGGCCTCGAACGATATAGCGGGCTGTAACGGGGCAACACCCTTAACACCCACGGCAAGCACGACCACCAACCCTTGCGCGCGTCCATTTCCGGCGTTTGGAGGCCTTGGTGGTTCAAACTTCAACGGCATCTCCAACTACGATTCGTTGCAACTCGACTTCAAGAAGCGTTATGGCTACGGGTTAACCTTCGATGTCAACTACGCCTGGTCGCATATGCTGGATGACCAGGACTCGGCCGGATGGGGCAGCACCGCCGGGCAACAGGCTTGGCAACGCGGAAACGATCCCTCCGGTAACTACGCCAACTCGAACTTCGACATCCCGCAAGCGTTCAAAGGGACGGCGGTATACGAACTTCCGTTTGGCGAGGGTAAGCCCTTCTTGAACCACAATACTATCGTTGACGCTATAGTTGGCCGATGGCGCGTGTCGGGGACGTTTATCTACCAGAGCGGCACCCCGTTCACGGTATTGGACGGCGGTGTTAACGACTATTCGCAGGCTGGCAATGTTTTTGCCAACCCCATTGCAGGTATGTCCCCCAAGTCAGGCACCTGCCCCAACAACGGCTATACGACACACACGCTGAACTGCTGGTTCAACTATGGAGCCTTTGAGTCCCCAGCCGTGCAGCCCAACGGGGCGTTCGGGCTTGGAAGCAGAAACACGCTCTTCGGGCCAAAACTGTCGGATGTTAACCTGTCTCTGGCGAAGAGCTGGCATTACAAGGAACGAGCTTCGCTCACACTGCGCGCAGACGCAGTCAACGTCCTGAACCATCCGAGCTTCTCATATCCGAACAATGATGTGAATAACACGAACGCGCAAATCACGAGCACCTCGAACGGGCCACGGACGATTCAACTGGGGGCGCGGCTAACCTTCTAACGGTGCTCGCGTAACCAATTAACCAATAAGGACGGCGGCATGCCCGCCGTCCTTCTTTCTTGCGCCCAAACGAAATACTGAAATACTGAAATGCTCGTGGTTCGCCGTATAATCATCGGATTATTCGGATTATGAGGACAAGACAATCTGATATTTTGCGGTGCGGCGCGCTCTTCCTTGTGCTCCTTCCCTACTTTCCCTGCTTCGCGCAATCCACTCCCACCACTCAGCAGCAGATCGAATCTCACAACCGTCAGGCTGCGGAATACGTGAAAGAGAACCGTCCGGATCTGGCGGTGCCCGAGTTCAAAGCGATTATTGCCCTGGATCCAAAGAATGCGGATGCCCGGGGCAATCTTGGCACACTGTTGTTCTTTCAGGGGGCGTATGCGGATGCAATTCCTCAGCTCCGTGCAGCTCTGAAGCTGCGACCCACTTTATGGAAAACTCAGGCTCTTCTGGGCATCGGGGAAAAGCGGTCGGGCGATATCAGCGCGGCCCGCAGCGATTTGGAGAAAGCATTTCCAAGAGTGCAGGAACAGAAAATTCGGATTGATGCCGGGATGGAGTTGATCGGAATCTACTCCGGGACGGGCGATCTCGATAAAGCTGCAGACACCGCGAATGTCCTCCGGAAGCTGGATCCGACGAATGAAGCGGTTCTTTACGCCTCCTACCGGATCTATTCAGACCTTGAAGCCGAAACCCTGCTGAGCTTGTCCGTGGTGAATCCAAACTCTGCCCGGACACACCAAGCCATGGCCCACGAGCTGGCCAAGCGTGGGAATATCGCGCAAGCCATTGACAACTACCGCGCCGCGATCAAGATCGACCCGCAGCTTCCGGGAATCCATTTCGAACTTGGCGATATGCTCAGGACTTTGGCGACTCCAGAGGGCCGGGAGGAAGCTGAAAAAGAGTACAAGGCCGCGTTGGCAGCGAATCCGTCTGATGAGCAGGCGGAATGCAGACTCGGCGATATCGCGTTGCAGAGAGACGATTTGAAGGAAGCTGGCGAGCGTTACACCCGCGCGATACAGCTGCAGCCACGTGATCCCGAGGCAAGCATTGGCCTGGCGAAGGTTCTGATGACAATGGATCAGCCGCAGAAAGCCGAGCAGCTTCTGCAGCATGCGCTCCAACTGGACCCCACCAATGCTCTGGCCCACTTCCGCCTGAGTACGATATATCGGCAGTCGGGACGTACTGCGGAGGCCAAACACGAACTAGAGGAGTACCAAAAGTACAACGACATGAAGGATAAGCTTCGCAAAATCTACCACGACCTGCATCCGGAAGAACCCATGGGAGATAGCGACGACGCTAATCCTAAATGATCAAGCCACGCTGGAGAAAAGGCAGGTGCCACCCATTAAGTAATAGATTACAAAGCAGTTTATGGTGCGGAAGTGGGGATTTGAACGATCCATCACGTTGAAAACACGTAACTTACTGACTCTCCATTTGGCGTAACGGCCCAAATGCCCCACAAATCCCGCTTCCATTGTACGTTTATTGTACGGTGAACGCACAGCGCAAGCGAAAACTCGCCAAAGTGTTTTGTCTCAAATCTGCCAGCAACAGTTTGACATCCGCCCCTTCCATTGGTCGGCGGTCAACCCACTGTTCCGGGATGCCTGGAATGGCAAAGGGTGCGAAGTCGTCTCAAAATCTCGTCGCTGCTCCGGTGCGCAGCGAGATCCTGGCTCGAACGATTTCTAAGTGGAATGGTCCGCCGCCTTTTCCAGTCAGCAGCTAGGTACAAGAGGTTCGTGGACCTATCCTTGGTGAATGCGTATCGTCGACGAAAACTGCAAAGTGCTTGCTTCATTGTTTCCCACAGGGTGGCAGCAAATGGCGTGGTAAGTCAGGTGCGTCGAGCGATTGCGTCGGTTTCCATCGCCTGACGTGCTGCTGCGTATGCTAATGCTGTATGTGGCGTACGGCCCATTATCTATCTTCCAAGGCTCCAACTTTGTTCATCAAATCTCTACTCCGGCTGCGCCCTTCAGGATGTTGCCATGATCCTTGGACTGGGTACGTTAATCTCTCGTCGCGTGCTGGTCCCCCGTCATGTGAGTCCCCGTGGAGTCAACGAGAACATCCTTCACTCCTGCTCCAAAAGAGCCTTTACGTGGAGAAACGAAGTGACGAGCGTAAGCGTCTTCAATATTGTGGTCGCCTGTCTTTGAAAACCGCAAGAGGGGGCGAGAGCCCTTGCTCCATCTTTTGTACTCGGTGAGCGAGGGCTTGAGATCCAGATCGTGCGCGTGCATCCGCAAAATACGCAAGATTCGGCTGGCCTTGGCTAAATTGCAGTGCATGGCCCTCTCGAGAGGCGCAATCCGGCCGCGCCTCCAGTTCTCCACCGATTCCGGGGAAAGCAGATCCATACGAATAAAGAGTTCCAACGGAGCAACGAATCCCTTTTCTAGAAGAAGACCCTCAACCGCTTTCACAATCCGAGCGTAGTATGGATCTTGCCGGTAATTGGCCAGGGTTATTTTCTTCAAGAACGTCCTCGCTATCCCGGAGCGTCTTTCCCATCCGTCTAGCACACCGCGTGTCTCCAACTCAAAAGACCGATCCGGTCGATGCTAGCGTGCTCCGCGAATCTGCTCTTCTCGACGCAAGAAATCGGATTCATTCACCGGGAGGTGAATCTGTATATCGCGCAAAGATCTGCCTCGGTCACAGTGACGGGAAGATGTTCGAATGCGGTAAATTCCTGAAGCACAGTCTCCAGCAGGGATACATCGCCGGCTTGGGGCGAGATGTAGGTAAAGCACTGGTCAATGACACTCCGAGGAGGCAACTGCTTCAAGCGAACATAATATGCGCACACGACACCACTTTCAAACTTATTCGCGGACGGGGTGGCCGGGCATCATTTCAGAAATGGAGCAGCTTCCGTACGGCGAAATGGGAGCGGTGCGGATCAATGACTGGCGGGTTCTGCAGATGGAATGAGTGGTCCAGTGCGAGCTCAAAGGTCTGGCGAAACAGACTCGCGATATTTTCATCCGATGACATTCTGGCGCTGCACAGCCCCATCCGCTTAGCTGTCCTATAGCACGAGCACGTCGTTGCCGCGCGACTTCAGAGCGCGGTCAAACGTGATCAACTTCAAGCCTGCCACGGTCGTGAAAGCCAACATGTACGCGTCTGCCCAGACCTTT
>Ga0209006_10000220_pt1 | contig 59182 bp, 39 predicted proteins | sample JacPin_JW_Ref_O2_FD_188567 | JGI IMG/M metagenome (GOLD analysis project Ga0209006, IMG submission 188567) | Forest soil microbial communities from Algoma, Ontario, Canada - Jack Pine, Ontario site 1_JW_Ref_O2 (SPAdes) (version 2) | ecosystem: Environmental > Terrestrial > Soil > Boreal...
GGCGCAGATCCTGCGCCGCCGCCGAGTGTTTTGAAAGGTTGCGTCAAATGAAACGTGTCACGTTGATTTCTCTGTTCCTCCTTACCGTGGGGGCTCTTTACGCTTTTCCGGCTCAGAAGGCCGGGCAGCCGGTTGCGGTGCCGGCGATTGTCACGTATGGAAATGGCAATAGCCGGCTCGGTCAGAATCTTCAGGAAACTATCCTGACCCCGGCCACCGTCAACGCCACCAATTTCGGCCAGATTTTCAACTGGCAGACCGACGGCAACATCTATGCCCAGCCTCTCTACGTGCCGAATTTGACCATCAACGGGGCGACCCACAACGTCGTTTTCGTGGTCACCGAAGCGGACGGCATTTACGCCTTCGACGCCGACAGCCAGGCGCTCAATCCCAATCCCCTCTGGTACACGAGCCTGGTCAACGGGACAACTGTGACGCCGGTTCCCTGCCTCGCTCACAAAGCGGCCTGCACGATTTATCCGCTTCTCGGCATCAGCGGCACGCCGGTCATCAATCTGGCCACGAACACCATGTATCTTGTAGCGCGTACCGCCGAGGGCGACGCGTCGAATCCGAATTACGTGGAACGCGTACATGCGATCAACATCCTGACTGGGCAGGAGCAGTCTTATAGCCCTTATACGATTTGCAGCGCGGTATACATCAGCAAAGGCATGGGCTGCCAGTTCCAGACCGGATTGTTCAATCCTCTCGCCGATGGCCAGCGTCCCGCTCTTTTGCTCGAACCGCAATCCGGATTTTCACAAGGCGTTTTGTGGGTCGGTTTCGCCGGCCAGGGAATGATGCTAGCGTTTGATGCTTCGACTTTGACGCAGTTAGCCGATTGGATGGCAACGCCGCATCCGAAAAATACAACCGGCGGCGGCGGCATCTGGGGCTCGGGTGGCGGCGTATCCGGCGATGCCAACAGCAACGTCTACGTCGCGGTCGGCGACGGCACCTTCGACGTCAACGTTGGCGGTAACAACTACGGCGACAGCATCGTCAAGCTCAACCTCGTTACCAGTTCCACCAACTCAAGCGGATGGGCCATGCAGGTCATGGATTACTTCACTCCTCCGGACGAAGCCTGCCGTCAAACGACCGATACTGATCTTGGCTCCGGCGGTCCCGTGCTTCTGCCGCCCCAGCCCGGGGATGTGACGAACCTGATCTACATTGGCGGCAAGGGCAACGTTCCTCAATGCGACAGCGCCAATCCGGTATTCCTCGTCAACGCCGACGACATGGGCGGGCTGGGTGGGGGCGTGCAATCGGTCGGCACCACGGCCGCAATCGGCTTCTGGAGCTCGGCCGCCTATTACAGCAACGGCGCCACCAACAGCCTCTACTTCGGAGGCGTGATCAACGAAAACCCGCTGACCGGGGATAACCTCTGGCAATGGCCGTTGTCCAGCGGCTTGCTTGCGTCGAGTCCGGCAACCCAAAGTCCCGAAACCTACCTCTCCAGCCCCACGCCGTTCATCAGCGCCAATGGCAACACGAACGCGATTGTCTGGAGCATCATGCGCCCAGAAGTCGTGGACAACGAGAAAGGCACCAACGCTGCAATTCTTTATGCCTACGATGCCAGCAACCTTGGCAGTGAGCTCTACAACAGCAGCATGAACGCCGCTCGCGATACCGCCGGCCCGGCCGTCAAGTTCGCCGTGCCCACCGTCGTGAATGGCAAAGTCTACGTCGGCACACAAACCGGACTCTATGTCTATGGTATGTGCCCCTGCATCGGCAGCGCCGGCAATGCCACGCTTTCTCCGTCCAGCCTTACGTTCGCCACGCAACTGGTGAAGAGCAGCAGCGCCGCGCAGCCGGTCACGCTCACTAACACCGGGAGTACGTCCATCAACCTCACCAGTATCGCAGCCAGTGGCGCCTACAGCGAGACCAACAATTGCGGCACCACCCTCGCCGGGAATGCCAGCTGCACCATCAACGTCGTCTACACGCCGACTGCCGCCGGAACGCAAACCGGAACGCTTACTGTCACCGACAATGCCGCCAACAGCCCGCAGACCGCCACTCTCAGCGGCGTGGGAACCTTCCTTTCTTTTTCTCCCACCAGTTTGAGTTTCGGCGCTCAGGCACTCGGTACCTCAAGCTCGCCGCAAACCGTCACCATCACCAACACATATACCGCCGCCGTCGCTTTCACCAGGACTTCCATCACCGGCACCAACACCAACAGCTTCGCCATCCAGAGCAGTTCGACTTGTCCCCTGGGAACTGGATCGCTGGCCTCCGGCGCAAGTTGCACGGTCGTCGTGGTATTTGATCCGCAATCAAGCGGAGCTTTAAGCGCCAACATCAGCGTCACCGCCGCTGGCGGTGGCAGTCCGCACACCATCCCCATGTCCGGCACAGGAGGTGTCGCGACCGGCAACGCCACCCTGACTCCCTCCAGCTTTACTTTCGCCACGCAACTGATCAAAACCAGCAGCGCCTCGCAGCCGGCCACGCTCACCAACACAGGCACGGCGGCAATTACCATCAGCAGCATCGTGACCACCGGGCCCTATAGCCAGACCAACAACTGCGGCACGACTCTGGCCGGCAACGCAAGCTGCACCATCAACATCGTCTTCACCCCCACCGCAGCCGGAACGCAAACCGGATCGGTCACTGTCACCTCCAACGCCGCCAACAATCCGCAGACTGCCACAACCACCGGCGTAGGAACTGTCCTCACCTTTTCTCCGACGAGTTTGAGTTTTGGCACTCAGGCAGTCAGCACGGCAAGCTCACCGCAAACCGTCACCATCACCAATGTGGGCACGACTGGGGTCACGACTAGTAAGATTTCCGTCACCGGATCGCGCGTCGCAAGCTTCGTCATTCAGTCAAGCTCGACTTGCCCGCTCACTCCGGGAACGATCGCGGCCGGCGCAAGTTGCACCGTCGTGGTGGTCTTTGACCCAACTCTGAAGGGCGCACTCACCGCAAACATCACCGCCATCGACGCTGGCGGCGCTAGTCCGCAAACCGTCCCTATGTCGGGCACAGGAGATTAACCAATTGGTTGAAAATACCAGGGGCGAATCCGCATACGGATTCGCCCTTTTCGCTACCCGCGATTCTTCTTAGCTGCCTAGGTCCAGCGGAACCATTTCAGTGCAAGGGCGAACGATAATCCTCCCCACACTCCTAACACCACTAGCCGCGACAACTGATGCGACAACGGAGTTCCTTCGAGAATGCTGGCGCGAAGTGCGTCGTTCAGCGCGGTCAATGGCAGAAGTTTGATCAGGGGCTGTACGACAGCGGGAAAGCGTTCGTAGGAAAAGAACACACCCGAAAAAATCCACATGGGCATCATGACCAGGTTGATCAGGCCGCTGACGCTCTCGATCTTGCGGGCGCGGCTGGCTGTGAGCAATCCTACCGCCCCAAAACACAACGATCCCAAGGCGCCCAGCAGCGCGATCGAAAACACCGAGCCGAGCACTCGCATGTGAAATGCGTACACGCCGAACACCAGCAACAAGCCAACCTCAATCACCATGAGAATCAAACGGCTCGACATGAGCGCCAGTAAGAAATCTCCGCGGCGCATGGGCGTGGCCACGAAACGCTTGAGCAGCTTGCGTTGCCGCATTTCGACGAGGGCAAAGCCCACTCCCCACAAGCCCGAGTTCATCAGGTTCATTCCCAGCAAACCGGGAATCAGGAAGTCGATGTAGCGGGAACCCGGCTCCGACGAAGTAACGGTGGTCGTAGTTACGGCGTCTTTGCGGCCGGCGGCGGCCTGTAGAGCGTCATCGACGTGTGCGCGTGCGAGAACGCTTTCTGGGCGTGCCGGATCCAGGCGATACTGATATCCGCCCTTGCCGTCCGGCTCGATGACCAGATCGTATTTGCCCAGCCGAAATCCTTTGTGCGCTTCTTCCTCATCCTGAATCTGAACCTTGAATGAGGCACGCTGCCCCGGACGCTGCAATGCGGAAGCTGCTTCCTGCGCCCCCGCACCGGAAACGATGACCACAGGGCTGGCGTCGCCGGGCTTGTTGCGAAAGGCAATCCCCAAGCCGAGCGCCAGCAGCAAAGGGAAAACAAAGACCCAGAAGACGACCTCGGGCTCGCGCTTCAGTTCCAACATGCGAGCTACGAGCAGATGCGCGTATCCCGACCAGCGGCTATTGCGGCGCGCGAGTTTGACTGGAAGAACTTTAGTGGTCGTCACCGGCGTTTTCTCTGCAACACTCATCGAGCGATCCTCATCTGCTACTCCGGTTTCCACTTATTCAGAAACGTCGACAGCGCGTCTGGGGTAAGCGAGCGAGCATCTTCAAACTCGCCATTTTTCTGGCTTACGACTAGCTTCCCGTCGCTTGCGACCACAGCCAGCGCTGGAATCCCCTTATTCAATGGGACTTCGTACTGTTGCACCAGGTCAGCATTTTTCTTCTCATCATCACCGAGATCGACATGTACAACTTCATATCCGGCGTGCAGTATCGGCGCGAGGTCAGGCCGCTGGAACGCCAGGTCGAGAACGTGGCAGTCAAAACACCAGTTGGCGCCAAATACAAGCAGGAGGCACTTGTGCCCTGCGGCGGCCTTTTCTTCTGCTTCTTTAATTTCGGCATGAGCGTCAACATTTGCCGGATAAATGTCTTTTTTCATGTCCGATGGTTGCTTGAGGTGTGGCGCATCGGTGCGCTCGGCACCGCGAATTCGCCATTGATCGCCTTGCTTCTGCCACGAGACCGCGTAGGTGACGTTAACGATTTTCCCGCTCGCGCCCGAGTCGACCGCAGCTTTTAAAATGATGCCATGGCGATCCGGGTGATCCGTCTCCCGCACAATTTCCAGCTTTAGACTGCGCGCTTTCAGCGCCGTCCAGAACCTCACATCGCCATCGGCATTGGTCTTGACGCCATCAGCTTCGATTTCAGCGGCGGGATCGGAACTGTACAGGGCTTTAAGCGCAGCCGGATCCCCGGCGACAACGGCATTTTTCCATTGATCGAGCGGAGCGAAGCTGGTCGCCGAAGTCGCAGTGGCTGAGGGAGATTGCGCCGCAGAAGTATACGCAAGGAAAGCAATGCTACCGACAAACACAAGCACAAGAGACTTCATCGAGATAGACCCTCCATCTGGGCAACAAAGCTATTCGGACAAAGAAACGCGATCCTGCTTGGCGCCGGGTTTGCCATATCGCTTTATGGCGTACGATCCCGGTAGAGCGGGATACGACTTGATTGCTGGCAGGGTCACATCCCAAAGTTTCGAGGCGCTCGTGCCATCGCTCCTCCGCCGTACCAGACTTCTCATCGCTAAGCCGAATATAGACGATGAGCGCCTGTTCCTCATTACTGCCCACCCGGCTTGCCGTTTGCCTTTTGCGCCGTAGAGCCTCCCTGTGTGGCTAACAAGAATGCGATCAGGATAAATACAGATAGACTAGTTTCACGAATTGATTGAGTCCGCATGATCCGCGACTTATTCTTCCCGCAAATGCCGCCCCGTCAGCCGGACGAACACATCTTCTAAACTCGCCTGCCGGGTAGTCAAATGTTGCAGCGTATTTCCCTGCTGCTTAACAGCGTCCAGCAACGCTGGAATCGTCAAGTGCGGTTCCTTCACATTCAGCGAGACAAGGCCATTATCGTGAAGCACCGATTCCACGCCAGGCAGTTGATCCCATGCCGCATGCGTTGTGCCATTCGTTTCGCCGACAGCAAACTCCACCACGTGATGGCCGCCGAGGCGCTCGATCAAATCGGCCGGTGAGCCTTCTGCAATAACTTGCCCATGATCGATAATCGCCAAGCGGTCACAGAGGCGTTCCGCTTCATCCATGTAATGCGTGGTGAGCAGCACGGTACCGCCGTCGCGCTGGAAGGCGCGAATGATATCCCACAACTGACGCCGGCTTTGCGGGTCGAGCCCGGTGGTCGGTTCGTCGAGAAAAAGTATTTTCGGATTGCACACCAAAGCCGTCGCCACCGCCAGCCTCTGCCGCTGCCCGCCTGAAAGTTTGCCGACCCAGGCATCCGCTTTTTCCGTTAACTCCAGTTGCTCCAGGACTTCGTCGGAAGAACGCGGTTCGCGATAGAAGCTGGCAAACAATTCGATCGTCTCGCGGACGCTAAGCTTTTCTGAAAGGCGCGTCTCCTGCAGGGAAATTCCCAGCCACTCGCGCAATTCCCGTTCGTTTTGTCGCCAGGTTTTCCCGAAAATCGAAACTTCGCCCGAGGTCGGCTCCAGCAGGCCTTCGAGAATCTCGATCGTCGTGGTTTTCCCCGCTCCATTCGGGCCGAGCAGCCCAAAGCACTCGCCCGCCTGAATTTCCAGGTTCAGGCCACGCACGGCCTCAACCTTACCGTCGTAGGTTTTGCGCAGATCGCGGCATTGGATAGCTGCAGGCATTCTTGGAGATTTTACCGGATCATTGCGGGTTATGCCGGGGCGAACTCCAGTGTAGCTCCGCACTGTCTCTGACCTCCAGTTTCTGCCGTGACCGTTTCAGCCTCTGCGTTGCTGCCGTATAATAAAAGATTCGGCAGTCCTCGCAGAAGCTCCAGAGTGGGTTCCCACTGGTTTGCTCGTGCTCCGCCGCTGCCTTCACTTCCATGCCCACAGAGAGCATTATCGTACGCGGCGCACGCGTTCATAACCTCAAGAATATTGATTTTGAGGTACCGCACAATACGCTGACCGTGGTGACCGGCGTCTCCGGCTCCGGCAAATCGTCGTTGGCCTTCGACACGATTTATGCTGAGGGCCAGAGGCGCTACGTGGAATCTTTGTCGGCCTACGCCCGACAGTTTCTGGAGCGAATCGAAAAACCGGATGCGGATACGATTGACGGCATTGCACCGGCGGTCGCGATCCGGCAGAAAAATACCACGCGCAATCCGCGTTCGACTGTGGCGACGGCGACCGAGATCTACGATTATCTGCGACTTCTGTTTGCCCGCGTAGGGCGAACATATTGCGTGAACTGCGGCGGCGAAGTGAAGAAAGATACGGTCGATGAAGTAGCCGATGCCATTCTGGCGCTCGACCCGGAGACTCGTTTGCAGGTCTTTTTTCCTTTGCAGCAATCGAGCGCTCAGAAGCCAGATGCGGAAAAGAAATCGAAGACCCCACGCAGAAGTAAGAAAAAAGCGTCGACCGAAGTGGCGCAACTGAGCGATGCCGTTAAGTCTCGTTTGTTCGAGCTGCGCAAAGCTGGGTTCAACCGGATATATCAGGCCGGGCAGGTGTTTGAGTTTTCTACCCCGGAATCGTTGCTGGATATCGATTTCAGCCAGACGGTGTGGATGCTGGTGGACCGCTTAATCGTATCAGCCGATGCGCGGGCACGCATTGTCGACGCGGTAGAAACTGCCTATCGCGAAAGCGGCGAAGTGATTTTTGAGATTCCGCCTGACGGCGATCAACCGGCAAAGCATCTCATTTTTTCCCAGCGATTCGAATGCAAAAAATGCGGGTTGCGCTATGAAGAGCCCGAGCCGCGGCTGTTTTCGTTTAACAATCCTTATGGCGCCTGCCCACGTTGCCAGGGATTCGGCAATACGATCGACTTCGATCTGGGGCTGGTGATTCCCGACCCGATGAAGACGCTGGCTGAGGGTGCGATTGAGCCCTGGACGAAGCCGAAGTATCGCCCACTATTCACCGAGCTAAGGCGTTTTGCCAAACAGATGGAGATCCCGCTCGACGTTCCGTGGGCGGAACTCGATTGCGAGCAGCAGCAAATGGTTTTGGATGGAGACAGCAAGTTTTTCGGCGTGCGCGGATTCTTCAATCACCTGGAGCGCAAGAAATACAAGTTGCACGTGCGCGTTTTTCTTAGCCGCTATCGCGGTTATTCGCAGTGTTCCGATTGCCGGGGCAGCCGTTTACGGCTGGAAGCACGCCAGGTAAGGATCAACGGCATAAACATTTGCGAAGTCTGCGCAATGACGGTGCAGGATGCAGCGGCGTTTTTCGGCGACATGCACTTGAGTGTCGAGGAAGCAGAAATCGCGGACAAGTTGCTGCAAGAGATTCGCGAGCGCCTGCGCTTTTTGAACGACGTTGGCCTGGAATACTTGACTCTTGACCGGCTCTCTTCGACTCTTTCGGGTGGCGAGGCCCAGCGCATTCAACTGGCTACTTCGCTGGGATCGCGGCTTGTGGGCACGCTGTACGTCCTGGATGAGCCTTCCATCGGATTGCATTCGCGCGACACGCACCGGCTGATCCGCATTCTTCACGACCTGAGAAACTTGGGCAATACGATTCTAGTGGTTGAACATGATCCGGATATCATGCGAGCATCGGATCGTATTTTGGATATGGGGCCGGGCGCGGGCGAAAGCGGAGGCAAGCTGGTCGCGGAAGGAACGTATGACGAAATTCGCCGCAATCCTATCTCGTTGACCGGGCGTTATCTATCGAACGATCTGCGAATTCAGGCCCCAGCAACGCGGCGTAAGCCGGGATTGAAGCAGATTGTGATCCATGGCGCGCGGGCGAACAACCTAAAGGGCGTTGATGTAAGCGTTCCGCTGGGAATGCTGGTGGCGATCACCGGAGTCTCCGGTTCGGGCAAGTCAACGCTGCTGCATCAGGTTTTATTTCAGGCCCTGTCCCAGGCGAAGAAACAAATAACCAACGGCCTGCCGACAGGGGCGACATGGGAGAGCATTGAGGGCGACGAGTTCATCGACGAAGTTGTGCTGGTCGATCAATCGCCCATCGGACGCACGCCACGCTCGAATCCGGTTACATACATCAAGGCATTCGATGCCATGCGCGATCTCTTTGCTTCCCTGCCGGAATCGAAAAAAAGAGGATTCGCCGCCGGCCATTTCTCGTTCAATATTCCTGGTGGGCGCTGTGAAGTCTGCCAGGGCGATGGCACAGTCACGGTGGAGATGCAGTTTCTGGCAGATGTGGAACTGATTTGCGAAGAGTGCAAAGGCACGCGGTACAAGCCGCAGGTGCTTGAGGTTCGGTACCGGGGCAAGAATATTCATGAAGTTCTGAACATGACGGTCAAAGAAGGACTGAGGTTTTTTGCGGAAGCACCCAAAATCACCGACAAACTGCGCAGTCTGGAAGAAGTGGGCCTGGGATATTTGCGCCTGGGGCAGTCCGCAACGACGCTTTCGGGCGGTGAAGCGCAGCGCATGAAACTAGCCGCGCATTTACAACCCGCCGAGCGGGCCGGCAGATTAGGCGGAACGCGTGGCGAAGCTCGCAGCAAGCCCCGCCTGCTTTATATTTTTGACGAACCTACGACCGGGTTGCACTTTGACGATGTAAGCAAATTGCTGGCCGCGTTTCGCCGCCTGATTGAAGTTGGTGGATCGATTGTGGTGATTGAGCATAATCTGGAGGTCATCAAGACGGCGGACTGGGTAATCGATCTCGGTCCTGAAGGTGGCGCACGAGGCGGCAGGATATTGGGATCGGGCACGCCGGAAGAGATCGCGGAATTACCGGGGTCCTATACTGGGCATTACCTTGCGCATGTTCTGAATGGAAATGGTGCTGGGCGGTCGCATGGGCGCTCGTAGGTTTGTGTTGGCGGTGACTGTCGCGCTTGCAGCGTTATGTTCAGGGGCTGTATGCGCGCCGTCGCAGGATGCGGCGAAACCTCCAGTGCAAACGCCGATTGATCAGTCAACTTCGCAGGATTCGCCCTCCTCCAGCAGCAATCCTGTACACGAGAAGACCGGGCCTGATTCCAGCCGCACAATCCACCACATAAGAGTGGCCGAAGAAGACGAGCAATTACCTGAACTAAAACAAGCGGAAATACTCATTCAGAAGCACGATAACGCGGCTGCTGAACCGCTACTGCAGAGAGCTGTGGTCCGCGAGCCGGCAAACTTTGAGGCTTGGTATGACCTGGGATTTGTCGAAAACAGTTTGGGAAAAGTGGAGGAATCCATTGCCGCATATCGCAAGTCGGTCGCGTCGAAGCCCGATGTTTTCGAATCCAACTTGAACCTGGGATTGCAGCTAGCGAAGACCGGACAGCCGGAGGCGGAACAATTTCTTCGCGCGGCCACGCAACTTAAGCCTACGAGTCATGTTGCGGAAGGCCAGTATCGCGCGTGGCTTTCTCTGGGGCAGGTCATTGAGACATCCAAACCAGATGAAGCTATAGCGGCGTTTCGCAAGGCCGCAGATTTGCAGCCAAAAGAGACCGAACCGCACGTTGCTGCCGGCCACATCATGGAGATGCAAAAACATTACAGCGAGGCAGAAGAAGAGTATAAGAAAGCGCTCGCACTGGATCCCGCATCGGACGCATTGACGGGACTGGCGAACGCCTACATGCAGGCGCGCAGCTTTCCCGAGGCAGAGGAATGTTTGCGCAAGCTCGTCCAAGTGCATCCGGAAGACGCTGCCGCTCACATTCAATTAGGAAGGGTTTTAGCCGCGCAGGGCAAGAATGATGGCGCCGTGGCTGAACTTCAAGCCGGGTTGAAAATAGCCCCCGGCGATATCAGCGCGCAACGTGATTTGGCGGAAACCTATGTGGCGGCGGGAAAGATGGCGGAGGCGGAATCTGCATATCGCGCCTTGATTGCGGCGCACCCGCAGGATGCGGAACTGCATCGGGCGCTCGGTCAAGCGCTTCTTCACGAAAAGAAATTTCCGGAAGCACAGCGGGAATTTCTGACAACGGTAAAGCTCAAACCCGATTTTGGCGAGGCCTATGGCGATTTGGCATTTGCCGCCAGTGAGAACAAAGACTATGCCCTGACCCTTAAAGCCCTTGACGTACACGTCAAGTCGTTGCCGGAAACCCCGCTCACTTACTTTCTGCGGGCTTCGGCCCTGGACCATCTGAGAGATCTTAAAAAGGCGGCCGTCAACTATCACCTCTTTCTTAAGGTGGCGGGCGGGAAGTATCCTGATCAGGAGTGGCAGGCGAAACATCGGCTGATCGCCATCGAGCCGAAAAAATAGTCCACGGAGCAAGGTACGATTGTTCAACGCCATTAAGAAATTCTGTCGACGATACCCGGTGTCGCGCATGGCGGTGGCATTGCTCGTTTTGTCAGTCGGGAGCGCCGCAATTGGCGCGAAAGAGTTGTCGGTTGAGGAGTTGAAGGCTCGGCTGGCCTCGGCCTCCACGGGCGAGCGCCCGCACCTGTGTGTTGAGATTGCAGAGAAGCAATTCAGTTCCGCCAACAAGTTCTACGCCGAGGGAGAAACAGAAAAAGGCCAAGCGGCACTGACTGATGTGGCTGTGTTTTCCGAGTCCGCCCGCGATAACTCGATCCAGTCGGGCAAACATCTGAAGCAGACAGAAATTGCTGTGCGTCTGATGACGCGCAAGCTCACCGACCTAAAACACAGGGTCACGCACGACGAACAGACGGAGGTGCAAGGCACCATCGACCGATTGCAGCGAGTGCGCGACGATCTGCTCGCCGCGATGTTTCACAAAGGTGATAAATGAAGAGGTCATGGTTTTACCATTGCGTCCTGTTGGGGCTGCTGGTGGTAGGCGTGGCGGCCAGTGCGCAACGGCATCGCGATCCGCTAACCCAGGCTGAGATCGATCAGATTCGCGATGCCAGTTGGGAGCCGCGCGAACGGCTCGCGCTGTATGTGTCGTTCGCCCGAACGCGCCTGGTGAAACTGGAGCAGATGCGAAGCGATTCTAAGACGAAGGATCGCGGGCAACAGACGCACGACATGCTGGACAGCTTTTTGTTGCTCTACGACGAACTGAACGACAATGTCGATACTTATGTCGACCGCCGTGACGATATTCGCAAACCGTTAAGGACGGTAATTGAAGCCGATACCGAATTTCAGGCCAAACTTCGCGCACTGAAGGATGCAGCCGACATCCCTCCGGTGGAGGCAAACCAGTACGAATTCGTGCTCACCAATGCGCTCGATACGCTGGATACATCGGCGGAAGATCACAAGAAATTGCTCGCTGATCAGGAAGATGCTGCGAAACATAAGAGGCTGAATTCTAATTCGAGTGCGAAAAATGGCGGTAAGCCGGAATAGGATGGCCTGATTCGTGGAGCCATTTTTCGGCTCGCGGCCCGTGCTAATCTATCGTCATTGTGCGCGGCGGTTTGCTGGAAATCTTTCAAGAGAGTTATCGGGAACTTCGTCCCGAAGCTTCTTTGCCCCCGCTAAAAATCGAATTTTTCGCATTCGCCAACATCAACAACACGGTTCGCCTGCGCGAAGGTCAGCTCCTGGTTCGGCTTTCCGATCTCTTGGAAGGGTCGCCCGAGACCGTTTTAAGAGCAATCGCTCATATTCTTCTGGCGAAAATGTACCGCAAGCCTATCGACCGCGGTCATGCTGCTCGTTATCGCAAGTATGTGGCCAGTCACGAAATCGTGCAGAAGGCGCACCTGGTGCGGCAGATGCGTGGACGCAAGCATTTGGGTTCGCCGCGAGGTTTGTTCTACGATCTCGATGTGCTATTCGAAGACCTGAACACGCGTTTTTTTCATGGCCTGCTGGCGCGACCGCGCATGAGCTGGAGCCCCACCAGGACTCGCCGCATTCTGGGTCATTATGATCCCGCGCATAATGCGATCATCATCAGCCGTATTTTCGATCATTTCGCCGTACCGCGTTGCGCTGTCGAATACATCGTTTACCATGAAATGCTGCACCTCAAACACCCAGTCAAACTGCGCGGCAGCCGGCGCTGCGTCCACTCGGCGGAGTTCCAATCGGAAGAACGGCTTTTCCCACAGTTAGCGGAAGCGAACGCTTTCTTGAAGCGATTGTGAGCGGTTGCCGCAGCTCCCGGCGGCGTATCGTAAATCACCTTCCCTGCATCAAATTACCTTTGAAGGCATGATTGTCGCTGTGCAGTGAAGCGACGCTCTGTTGACTGCCGCTTTCATTGACGCTTCCGGCGGATGAAGCATATTCTTTAAGATGTTGAAATAGCAAGGACTTGCGGACTTGTTTCCCGACGTTTATTTATACGGTCAATTTTCCAGATGCTTCAGGCTTTTATAGTTACTTTGCGCGAAGGAGTGGAAGCGGCCCTGATCGTGGGCATCACGCTGGCCTATCTGCGCAAAATCGGGCGCAATGATTTGCGTAAGTCGGTCTATGCGGCGCTGGCCTCAGCGTTCGCAGGCAGCATTGGAGTTGCGGTGGTTATCTCCCGCACCCACCTGAATGAAGACGTTTTTGAAGGTTGGATCATGCTGGTCGCGGCTTTTTTCGTAGTCACCATGATTGTCTTCATGATGAGGACGGGGCGGAAACTGAAGGGTGAAATCGAAGGCAAAGTGGGGTCGCTGGCGGGCAAGAACGCTGCGGTTGGGCTATTTGCTTTCGTATTTCTGATGGTCCTCCGCGAAGGCGCTGAGACGGTGCTGATTCTTTCAGCGGTAACGCTGAATTCGACTGAGTTGATGAGCTTCCTGGGTACTCTTGCTGGAGTGATTGCCGCTATCGCGTTCGGCGTGATGTTCGTCAAAGGAAGCGTGCGGATCAATCTGCAGAAATTCTTTCGCGTTACCACGGCGATTTTATTTCTGGTCGCGGCGCAACTCATAGTTTCCGGTTTGCACGAACTCTCTGAAAGCGGAGTGCTTCCATCTTCGAAGCGGGAGATGGCGATTGTCGGGCCCATTGTCCGCAACGATCTCTTTTTCTTTGTGACGATTGTGGCTCTGGCCGCTCTGATGATTTTGTTCGATGCCAAGCGGCGCCAGCAACTTCCGGAGACCGCGTCTCCAGCCATGCTCCGCAAAGCAGTGTGGACGGCACGCCGCGAACGTTTGTGGATGGCATCGGTTTACATTTTTTCTTTCATTTTTATTGCCATGGTTACGGCGGAATTCGTTTACGCCAAGAGCAAGAGCGATCTTTCGCCGTCGGCCGAGGTCACATTTGTTAATGGCCGGGTATCGATTTCACTGGCACAGGTTTCCGACGGCGATCTTCACCGCTTTCAGGCGCGTGAAAACGGCACCGAAATTCGTTTCTGGCTGTATCAGAAACCGGACGGAAAAATTGCGACAGTCTTTGACGCGTGCCAGATCTGTGGCGCATCCGGCTTTTATAAGACAGCTAATGGTGTGGTGTGCAAGAATTGTGCCGCACCCATCAATCCCCAATCGGTGGGCAGCACCGGCGGCTGCAACCCTGTTCCTTTGAAGGCAACGCAAACGGCGGACGCGGTGATCGTTGAGGAGGCGGACGTGGCGGCCCACAGCCGCCTGTTCGAACAGCAATAGCCAATGTTCGCGCGCCTGGTTTACGAATCGTTCCGGCGGCAAAAGCGGCGCAAGTTACTGGCCGGTGCGGCGATCACGCTGGGCGTCACGGTCGCGACTGCGATGATTGCCGTCGCTACCGACATTGGCGATAAAATCAGCCGCGAGTTGCGAACCATCGGCGCCAACCTGGTGGTCACGCCCCAGGACGACACGCTCGATGTGGAAATTGGCGGCGTCCACCTTGAACCTCCCAGCGACCACGCGTATCTAAACGAAGGCGACCTGCCGAAAATCAAGGGGATATTCTGGCACAACAACATCACCGCATTTGCGCCGATGCTGCCAACGAACGTAACCGTCGGGTTCCCCGCCGAAGGTGGCACAAAGAAGCTAGAAGTGACAGTGCTGGGCACGTACTTTGCCAAGCAAATTTCTTTTGGCAAGGATACCTTTGTCACGGGAGTACGCAAGACGCATTCCTGGTGGAGAGTTTCGGGATCGTGGCCGGACGATGATTCTTCCACAGTGTTGATTGGCGAGAGACTGGCACGGACTTTGCCGTACAAGCCCGGGAGCGACATTGATCTCGCAGGACATCCGGCAAAGATCGCAGGCATTCTATCCAGCGGCGGCGCAGAGGACGATGAGATCGTCGCCCCTCTGGCTCTGGCGCAGCAGATTCTCGGCAAGCCTGGTGCAGTACGGAGAATCTACGTGAGCGCCGTCACCAAGCCCGAAGACGCGTTAGCTCGCCGCGATCCGAAAAGCTTATCCGGCGCGATGTATGATCGCTGGTATTGCTCGCCTTACCCGCAGTCGATCGCGTACCAGTTACAGGAGGCGATTCCGCATTCCCATGCGGAGCAGATTCGCCAAGTGGCGCAGAACGAAGGCGCGGTGCTGACCAAGGTTGAGGGGTTGTTTTTCCTGGTGACGCTGGCGGCGTTGCTGGCCTCGGCGCTCGCAGTCTCCGCTGCTATGGCGACGGCAATATTCGAACGGCGTGGTGAAGTAGGCCTGATGAAAGCCTTAGGCGCGGGAAAGATGGCTGTGGCGTCCATCTTTTTTGCCGAGGCAACGCTGCTGGCGCTGATCGGCGGTCTCGCCGGTTTTGTTGCTGGAGGCGTGTTAGCACGGCAGATAGGCCGTGCAATTTTCGACTCGCAGATTTCGGTGCAACCCGTATTGCTACCGGTAATTCTTGTTATCGCCGTCCTGGTGACGACCCTGGGAAGCGCTACAGCGATTCGCAGCGCGGTTAGCCTTGATCCCGTCTATGCCCTGCGAGGCGAACTGTGAGAGCCACATCGGCTTCTGCGCAAAAACTTGCCGCCGGCCGTAGCCGAGGTCCCAACACTTCCATGTTTCTCAGAATGCTTTTGCGCGCTGCAGTCCGCCGCAGAGGCCGAGCCACGACCGCGCTGTTGGCTATGGTTGTGGCCGCCGCGGTCGCAACGACCGTGCTCGATCTTTATGCGGACGTGCAGGCGAAACTGCGGAGCGAGTTCCGTAACTATGGGGCAAATATCGTGCTGGCCGCAAAGAACGGCGCTTCTCTTCCCCCCGATGCCTTGGCGAAAGTCGAATCGCGACTCAACGGGCGCGGCTTTGCTGCACCGTTCGCTCTGATTGTTGCGCGCACAAGAAGCGGACAACCGGTGGTCGTGGCCAGTACGGATTTTGATCGAGTCCGCCAGCTTGACCGGTGGTGGTCTGTCAATCGCTGGCCATCTGCATCAGGCGAGGCTTTGGTTGGAGTGCATGCGCTCGCTTTCGTCTCTCAGCAAAAGCAGCCGTTCGATCTGACGTTTGATGGGCGCACGATAAGTCTGACGCCGGTGGGGACTGTGCAAACCGGCGCAGCAGAAGACAATCGTGTTTATCTTTCACTTCCGGACTTCGTTTCGTGGACCGGAGTTCAACCCTCCACCGTCGAAGTAGCGGCGAGCGGATCAACCGAAGAAATTACTGCAATCATGCGAGAACTATCGCAAGCGATACCGGCTGCGGAGGTTCGCCCGGTGCGCCAGATCATGGAGGGCGAAGCGCGTGTTCTGGGCAAAACGCGTGCGACTCTATTCGCCGCGTCGGCGCTGATCATAGTAACGGCAGCTCTGTGTGTGCTTTCCACCTTGACGGGCTGGGTATTTGACCGGCGCAAGGACTTCGCTATGATGAAAGCGCTGGGCGCTTCGGGCGGGCTGCTGAATGCATTTTTTGCGGCGGAGGCGGCCATTCTGGGAGCGGTTGGAGCGGTGATTGGATACGCGGCGGGCATCGGACTGGCGGCGTGGATTGGCCGCATCAATTTTCACGCGTCCATCGCTCCGCGTTTCAGCGTGCTGCCCGTGGTCATGGCTGCTAGCATAGCAGTGACGCTGCTGGCGGCGATTTTCCCGATCTCACTGCTGGGGCGCGTGCAACCTGCTGTCATTTTGCGGGGAGAGTAGATGATTCAGCTGAAAAACGTGACCAAGCTCTACGCTGCCAAGGCGGCGGACCGCGGCTCTGGTGCGAAAGACGTCAGCCGCATTCACGCGCTGGGTCACATTTCACTGCATGTCGCCAGGGGTGAATGGCTGTCGATCATGGGGCCTTCGGGATCGGGCAAGTCCACGCTGGTGAATTTGATTGGCTGTCTCGACCGGCCCACGGCGGGCGAAATCTGGCTTGACGGGCAAAATGTAGCCACGATTTCTTCGGCCGAGTTGGATCGCGTGCGCGCGGAAAAAATCGGATTCATCTTTCAGCAATTCCATCTCATTCCCTTCCTTACCGCGATTGAAAATGTCATGCTGGCGCAGTACTTCCACAGCATGACCGACGAAAAAGAAGCTCTTGCGGCTTTGGTGCGCGTGGGACTCGGCGAGCGGGCGCATCATTTGCCGTCGCAGCTTTCCGGAGGCGAGCAGCAGCGGGTGTGCATTGCGCGTGCGCTCATCAACGATCCCGGAATCATTCTGGCCGACGAACCTACAGGCAACTTGGATGCTCAAAATGAAGAGATTGTTCTGCGGTTGTTGCGGGAGTTCCATCAGCAGGGCCGGACGATTGTGATGGTGACGCACGACCCCGTGGTGGCGCGGCTGGCGGACCGGCGCATTGAACTGCATCATGGCGACATCGCCGCGCAGGAAGTTTTCGCGATGGCCGACGAAGAACAGATCGACGAAGTGCTGGAAGAGCTGTGGGTTTTGGCCGAGCATGGCGAAATCGCGGAAGTGGAGCGCATGGAGGTTCACGGCGCTCTGCCCGTGGATGTCGCGATTGAGAAGATGATTGAAATGGAGTTGGTGATTTCGACGCCGCACCCACCGATGTCGCACGGCCACAGACCATTTGTGAATCCCTGCCACGAAGCATTGAAGCCTGTCGCAGCTTCAACGGGCGATGGGTCGATGATCGTCGAGCTTACGTTCCGTGGCCGCGAACGCGCCGGGGCAATCATCCGGCGCCACAGGCTGGCGGAACGGCTTTTCACCGACAGCCTGGCGATGGACAGCGAATCGGAAATTGAAGAGCAGGCCTGCAAGTTCGAGCACATCTTGTCGCCGGAAGCGACCGATAAAATCTGTACCTTCCTTGGCCATCCTCGAACTTGTCCGCATGGAGCGCCGATCCCGCCGGGAGCGTGCTGCGGAAGAACTTTTGCCGACGGCGATGAGGTTCAGGTAGCCCGCACGCGCACGCGGAAAGAGATGAATGAGCGCTAGTCGTCGATTGGCAGGATGCCTCTAACCTATGCGCCGTCCCACCATCGGTGTGTTCGATTCTGGCTTTGGCGGTCTCACCGTCCTTAAAGCGTTACTTGAGGTTCTGCCCGCTGCCGACTACCTCTATTTCGGCGATACTGCGCGTCTGCCTTATGGGTCCAAGTCCGCGGAAACTGTGGCCCGGTATGCCGTGGAGGCTGCGCATTTCCTCGAGGATCAAGGCGCTCAGATTCTGGTCATTGCCTGCAACACCGCAACTGCGTTGGCGCTCGATCGCATTGTCGTTGCAGCGCACGTGCCCGTGATTGGCGTAGTGGAACCGGGCGCGGAAGCTGCCGCACTGGCTACTTCCAACAAAAAAGTTGTGGTCATTGGCACGGACGCGACAGTCGCTAGCCATGCGTATCACAAGGCTCTCCTCGCCCGCGGATTGGATGCCCACGAGAAGGCTTGTCCGCTGCTGGTACCCCTCGTAGAAGAAGGATGGATCGACCATGAAGTAACGGAGCAAGTGGCCAGCATCTATCTGGGTGAGGCTTTTGCTGGCGGTTTCGAGGACGCCGACGTTCTGCTGCTTGGTTGCACGCATTATCCGCTGCTTAAACCGTTACTTCAGCGAGTAGTACAAAGCACCACAGCCATTGTGGATTCGGCGGAGTCCACGGCGCATATGGTTGCCGCAGGATTCAAGAACTTTCAGCCGCCGACTGCGGAGCCCCAGACGGAACGTCGCGGTCTTCCCCGCTTCAAGTTTTTTGTCACGGATTCGGTGGAGAAATTCCGCAAGCTCGGCCCTCATTTCCTCGGTCACTCCATTGACAATGTGCAACATGTCGACCTCAAGGAGTGAGCTGCCTTTTTCTGCTTTTCCCGCAAGAATCGGATAGGTGTACAAGCTCGAAAAAAATAAGATGTCTTCGGACACGGCTCCTCGCTCAAAGAAGACAGACATTCCATCATGCATCCGCTCGACAATATCATCTGGCATGCGCTGACGACGCGACAGGCTGAGTTCGCACAATCCTTTGGGGAAGCACGAAGATTTGTGCCCGAAGTAGGCCCGCTGGCGGCATTCCTCGAACCAAACGATGCCGGCTACGAGTCTCTGGCAGGCTTGGTAACGACCACTGGCACTATGGCCGTGTTTCTTGACTCGCCTTATCAGCCCCGCCGTGGCTGGAGCGTTGTTGCCGGCGCGCCGTTACTGCAAATGGCCCACTCCGGTACCGAGATCGCGGACTCCGATCGAGGCGTAGCCGCTGATACAATCATCGAACTTGGCACTCCGGATTCCCCTGAGATGGTCGCTCTGGCAGCCCTGACTAAACCCGGTCCTTTCGGCCCACGCACACATGAATTGGGTAATTTCTTCGGGATTCGCTACGAAGGCAGACTAGTTGCAATGGCCGGGGAGCGCATGAAAGTTCCCGGACACACGGAAGTGAGCGCCGTTTGCACGCATCCGCAGCACACGGGCCACCGCTACGCCGCTGCGCTGATGACTCGGGTCATGCAAGGGATTGTGAAGCGAGGCGAAGTGCCATTTCTTCACGTGCGGGGAGACAACTTGCGGGCGATTGAACTCTACAAGAGACTCGGATTTCGCGAGCGGAAATCGGGATACTTTGTGGTTCTCCGTCGAGAATAGCCAACCGTCTCAGTACAGGTGGAAATCCACTTCCAGCGCAATCTCCACCGCGACTGGATGCCCGTCTTTTTGAGCCGGCTCGAACCGCCATTTCTTCGCCGCTTCAATGGCCTTTTCGTCCAATCCCATGCCGAGTGAATTGGCCACCCGGATATTCGTGGGGTGCCCATTGGAATCGACGATAAGCATCAGGGTGCAGGTTCCCTGATATTTCGCCTTGCGCGCTTCTTCAGAAAACTCCGGGTCGACCTGATAAACCACGCGCGGGGCGCTCACGCCGCCGCCCACGTGGAAGATCCCACCACCGACACCGCCACCCTCACCTGGGCCAAAACCCGGCCCTTTGCCAGATCCCACTCCCCCGCCAGAACCCGACCCAATGCCGCTTCCAGAACCAGTTCCATTCGACGGCAAAACAGCACCCGACATAGGATCGCCCAGATTCGGCATGTTGTTCTGCGCGAGCTTAACCTGAGGCGGAATCACAATGGTAGGCTCGACCGCGAGCTTGGGATGCTCGTTACGGATCACAACCACTGGAGGCGTAATCTGCTCCATGGCAAACTTGGGCAATTTTCCCTTGGTGGCCTGCAAAACGTCGCGGTCTCCGCCGCCTCCGCCGCCTCCGCTTATCGTCTTCGACGGTTTCAGGACGGGTAGATCGGCGGGATCGACCAGCGTGATTACTTTGGTCTGCGCCGTGGCCGGGGCAATCATGTGATGTCCCAGGACAGTCAGCGCGACGATAATACCGATAATCACGACATGCACGGCAGTCGTACCGGCCGCGGCATCCTTGCGGTAGTTGTAGAAGCCCCAAATATCCTTTACGGGCTCGGGCTTCGATTCCAGCTTGAGCGGCGGAAGCTTCTTAGGAAAGAAGAATTCATCCAATTGACGAAACAGCGACTTCCACAACGGCTCCTGGAATACGTCACTGGACAAGAGCAAGTTCAACTCCGGCTCTTTGCCCGGAACATTCAGATTCGGCTGCATTGAGTCCATGATTGCTATGCTTTTCTAAGCTGCGGAGCCACTAAGATTCCTCTTTAGACAGATGACCAGCACGGCGGCCAAGTTGCTTCGTACAAGACCGAAAAGCACCGGACAAACCTCTTCGACCGTCTCCCCCGCAGGAAACGGCCTTTCCGGTAAAGTTCTGCCCTGCTTAAATTGTACCTCTACCGAACCCCTTTCCAACAGTGATTTCCCGTTGACTGAAGAACGTACCCTCGGGAATCGAAATTGTCCTGTATCGGGATGTGACGCGGAGTCTCAACGGGAGCCAGATGAAAAGAATTAAAAATGCCGGAGTGAATCGCTGGTTCACGATCCCAGCTTCCGCCTTTGCTAACCACAAACTTTCAGATTTCAATTGACAGCAACCCCACACCGGGTCTATGTTTCCGTGCGTATTCACAAGGGGCAAGAGCTGTGGCGCGCTTTTTTGACTTCTTGTGACCTTCCCTGGTTAGTGTGAGCGGTTGTCCGGCAGGTTGAGCGGTACTTCCCCAGTAGACCACAATCTATTTGTGTCTCAGCGACTGAGCGCTCTTTACCCGATCGCTGAGCCTTGGCGTTCGCGAGCATCTATGCTCCTGAGCTGCTAACTATGCTTTTAAGATCGCATTCGATTTGACCCAGGGTGTAGTGAGGCTTTTTAGCTGATTTAGATTTAGTCCGTTCCGGGGCAGCAATCAAGTTCCAGTCATGTTCCAGTCATGGAGAGGAGAATTCCAAATGAAACCGCAAGCCACCGCAATTTGCTCCATTCTTCCACCACACATTGTTCGGAAACTGTCGGACAAACCTGAGATGCGCGACCAGGTTTTACGCGATTTAGCGACCACTGAACGGTTGCGCGGCATCCGCCAGGCATTCACGATGTCGTTGCTACCGTCGCAGCCAGGCACCAAGCACCGCACCATCTTCGATGGGCAAAAAACTATGAGCCTGCCCGGAACGCAGGTGCGAGATGAAGGAGGCGCTCCTACTGCCGATGTCGCCGTCAACGAAGCTTACGATTATTGCGGCGACACCTATGATTTCTATTCCAAGGTGTTCAATCGAAATTCGGTTGACGATCACGGACTAACACTCACGTCCACCGTTCACTACGGCGACGGTTACGACAACGCACTATGGAATGGACAGCAGATGATTTATGGCGACGGCGACGGAAAATACTTCCAACGCTTCACCATCTGTCTCGACGTGATTGGTCACGAGCTCACCCACGGCGTAACCCAGAATGAAGCGCAGCTTGTTTACAGCGGGCAATCCGGGGCGCTCAACGAATCGATCTCCGATGTTTTCGGTTCGCTGATAAAGCAGTGGGCTAACAACCAGACGGTGGATCAGGCGGACTGGCTCATTGGAGCCGGTATATTCACGGACGCAGTGCAGGGCAAGGCAATCCGCTCCATGTCAGCCCCGGGCACCGCATACGGTGATCCGAATATAGGCGACGATCCGCAACCCGCTACGATGGACGCCTATGTAAACACCACCGATGACAACGGCGGAGTGCATATTAACTCCGGCATTCCCAATCGAGCTTTCTTTCTCTCCGCAAAAGCCATAGGAGGATACGCGTGGCAGAAGGCGGGCCTGATTTGGTATCGGACCTTGAACGGTTCGCTCAACCCGAACGCGGATTTTCAGACGATGGCCAATGCCACAACAACGGTGGCGGGAAGCCTCTTCGGCCAGAACAGCGCGGAGCAAAAGGCAGTGAGCGACGCGTGGAATACGGTCGGCATTGCCCCGACTGCTTCACAATTTGCTGCGCTTTCGGCCCAGGCAAAGCCGGGGCAGCAGAAGGCTGCGACAACCGGCGACTAAAGTTCGCTAGAAATTCACGAGCGGGGAGGAGTGCCGCCACGTGTGCAAGAAAGCGCGCCCGAGTTAAACTGCCGAGATGCGAATCTCAATCGAGCGTACTGGCGGTTTTGCGGGAATTAAACAAACTAACAGTGTGTCTACCGATCAACTGCCGCCGGAAGAATCCCGGAAGGTTGCGGGCTTGGTGGAAGCGGCTGGATTCTCTGACTTGCCGCCCGTAATCCGCTCAACGGAGCCGGGTGGGGACCAATTTCAGTACAAAGTCACGGTCGAGGGCGATCACGGCAGCCATACGGTTCAGGTTGACGAGGCTGCCGTGCCGCCCAGCCTTCAGCCCGTGCTCAATTGGGTGAAGAATTCCGCGCGTACATGAGTTGCCGATCAGCACCGAAATAAAGCAAGGAAACGAAGAATGTCCGAAACTATTGCACTCAACCAAAGCTCGGGCTGGATCAATTTGGGGAGCAGCGGAATGCGGTTGCGAACCTCGGGAGCAACAGGCAATCTCATTTGGCATCCTCCGGCGGAGCATGCGCAATTCATGGCGAACGCAGTCGCGCCCGGAATAGTTGCAACCGGAGCTCCCGATATAGTGGAGCAAGCACTCCAGGAAGCTGGATTCGCCGATCAGGGATCGCTGACAGCCTCCGCGGGAACGACTTCGATAGCCGGGCCGCCGGATCAGTTTATTCTTGAACATCCCATCGCCAAGAACCAAGTTGAGTTTGTCATTTACCGCGACGAGAGTGGAGTGATCAGCCTGCACCGGCCGCTGCCCTCGCCGCCAGCAGCGGGATTGCTGGCCGCGTCTGCTACAGCGCAGACTGCGCCTACATATCGCTATGTGATTCCCATGCGGCATGCTCCCACGCCCACCGGCGGAGTACCGCAGATGGCTATGTTGGGCGGAATCGGTGGGAAGGTCATTCGTTTGGTCAGCCGCGCTGCCACGGGATTCGCGGGACTTGCAGTCTACGCAGCGGCTAAACTTTGGGAAGACACGTATCGCGCGGCGCAGGGAGTTCATTGGGGCGGGACGCCGGCCCAATTGTTGGCTAATACGCCGGTCATGCCTCTAACCGACGCCAACTGGCAATCGCTGCAAAGCGACAAGTCGTTGCTCTTCATTCACGGAACCATCAGTTCGACGGTGGGCGGATATAAAGGGCTGCTGAATTTTTCTCCGGAAGCGAACGCTCTTTACACTAAGTACGGAAGTCGCGTGATCGGCTTCAATCATCACACGCTAACCAAGAATGTGGCGCGGAATGCGGTGGATTTTCTTTCCGGCCTAAAGGACGGAAATTATCAATTCGATGTGATCAGTCACAGCCGCGGCGGCTTGCTGGCGCGGGCATTGAAAGAGCTGACGCCGGCGCAACTTGGTCAGCTTGTCACTCCTGTGTGGACTCCCTCGGCGAATGTTAACGTGCAGATCGGAAAAATTGTGCTCGTGGGTACGCCTAACCAAGGGACGCCACTGGCCAATCCGACCGATTTGCCCGAAGCGGTGAGCCGCTTGGCATCGATCGCCAGCAGCTTCAGCCAGGATGTAGCAGCAGTCGGACTGGGAGCGCTGTTTGCGATTTTTGGCGGTATCGTGGAAGGCGGACTGGCTATACTGCCGGGCCTCGAAGACATGAACCCGGGCAATCCTTTTCTTAAACAATTGAATGCAGCTTCCAGCGACACAGTGCCGTACTACGGCATTGAAGCGGATTTCCAGCCCACCGGCGGACTAAAAACCGCGATCGAAAATAATGGCGTGGATGCGCTGTTTCTGGGCGCCGAAAATGATTTGGTCGTGCCGACACTTGGGGTCTCCGAACTCAACGGCCAAACCCTTCCCACCACGCAGGTGGATCCCTACCCTCCGAGCGCTGGCGTTTACCACACCGACTATTTTTATCAACAGCCGACCTGGAACTCGATCCTTGGTTTCCTGTAAAACAGTTTTTGCACCTCTGCATTCGATGCGGCTCAGCACCAGCCACTGTTTGCGTTGAAAAAAACAACTCAAGAAAACGCTCCGAGAAAAATATGCCCAACGAAAGTTCATTCAGCAAGATCGAGCACGTCGTGGTTCTTATGTTCGAAAATCGGTCCTTCGATAACTTGCTAGGTTGGCTCTACGATCCTGCGAACGAGGTGCCGTTCAATGTTGTACCCCCGGATTTTGAAGGGTTGTACGGAAAGAATCTCTCGAACCGCACTTCAGATGGACGCGTTGTTCCGGCCGGTAAAACGGACGATGCTCGCGGGCCACAGCCAAACCCTGGCGAGCCGTTTGAGGACGTCTACAGCCAGATCTATGACGTACCGAAAGTCGAGTTCAAGGACCTTCCGGGTAACGCTCCAGGGCCGGCGACCATGCAGGGATTCATCCGCAACTATGCCGTTCAAAAGGACCAGCCTAAAGATCCGGCTACGATCATGGAGTCGCTAACTCCGAGGACGGTGCCAGTGCTCTCGTCTCTGGCTCACCACTATGCGGTTTGCGATCATTGGTTCGCCTCAATTCCTACGCAAACATTTTGCAATCGCTCCTTCGTTCATGCGGGCACATCGTCTGGTTACGTGAATAACGGCGGAGGCGGCCTGGTTTTTATCAACGACACGCCCACCATTTTCGACCTGCTCGAAGGCGCAGGGAAAAGCTGGAACGTCTTCTGCGGTGGCTGGCTGCTGCAGAGCTTTACACTGTTGACGCAAAAATCGATGTGGAAATATGCGCTGACCAAACACTTCGCGCACTTCAAGGACTTCATTGCCGCAGCCGGCAAGAAAGACGGCCTGCCAGCCTACTCTTTCATCGAGCCGATTTACTTTGATTCGATAGTGTGGGGACCGGAAAATGACATGCACCCCGAGTGCAATCCCTACGAGTTCTACGGGCCATCGAACCTTCACCGCGGAGAGGCGCTGCTGGCCACGGTTTATGACGCGATTCGCAACGGACCTAACTGGGAGAGCACCTTGCTGATCGTCGTGTTCGACGAACACGGCGGTTGCTACGATCATGTGCCTCCGCCGTCGGCAGATTCAAACTGCGAGGTCGCCATCGCGCCCGACGATAAAATTATTCTGGCAGGTCAACCGGGCGGCATCGGCTTCAAGTTTGACCGGCTCGGGCCTCGTGTTCCGGCGATCATTATTTCTGCATATACTCCTCCGCAAACGCGGCTCCATCAGGTTTTCGAACACACCTCAATACTCAGTACCGTAGTGAATTGTTTTGGCCTGCCTCAAAATAAATTGGGAAAGCGCCAAGCCAAGGCGCTCGATCTGAGTAGCGCAGTGACATTGCCCGCCGCGCGTCAGGACCAGCCACCGATCGCAAAACCGCAATTCTCCCTCCTCGAAGACGTGGAGGCCGAATTGCATACCATCGTTCACAGCAAGCTTCTTCGAAGCAATCAAACGCCTATCTCTGATTTGCAAAAGACCGCTCTCCATGGCATCGCACGCTTTACGCAGGCGGCGGAGCTTCACGACCGCATCGCGAACATCGGCAACGAACTGGAAGCGGATCTTTTTCTTGTCGAGCAGGAAACCAAATTAGTGAAGGATAAAATCTTCGGATCGTAATTCACGGCAATATGCGGGGCCGGCGATGGCATCTTCCTTGCCACGCTTTGTTTTTCTCTTCTCTTCTTGACAACAGCAGCTTCAAGAGATAACTTGGAGTCGCTTGCGGCGAACGGGAGAGTGAAGCGACCCAGCTTCACATTCCAGGGGGCTCCCACCCGCCGAGCTTCCCCCCAACTTAGAGATTGTTGCGCTCAAGTCAAAGTGCGCACGCGCAGATGTGTCCCTGCCTGCACTGCAGTTGGATTGCGCGTGCCAAGACCTTGGGTGAACGCACTGCCGCCTCGCGGTTTAGAGGCCGACGATCTCTGTGTAACTAAGGGAGGAAAGCTAAATGGCACCCGGACTGAATAATCTCAAACACATTGTTGTTCTCATGATGGAGAATCGTTCGTTCGACCACATGCTCGGCTACATGCAAGTGCCGGGACTGAATGGCCTGAGTGGCAACGAGACGAATCCTGACAGCAACGGCCAAGCTCAGAGTGTGCAACCCACAGCGGCAGCGCAAGCGGAGTTGGATCCCGATCCCGATCATTCCTGGCCGGGCGTCAACACTCAGATCTTTGGCAATGCTCAGGGCACAGATGATGGCTCGCCGAAGATGCAGGGATTCATCAAGAGCTATTTCACCAAAATGCAGAACGTGCAGCACTCCAGAAATATCATGAACTGCTTTTCCCCGGATAATCTGCCCGTGCTGACTTATCTGGCGCAGCAATACGCGGTGTGCGACCGGTGGTTTTCTTCTCTTCCCGGACCGACCGTGCCCAACAGGTTGTTCGCGCACTTCGGAACTTCATTCGGCAAAGTCGACAATTCAATGAAGTTCGGCGACAACGGGAAAAGCATTTACTCACGCCTGTTCAATGCAGGCCGCAGTCCGAAGATTTATTACTTCGACGAGCAAAGTGCCAGCGTAGGCTTCACCTTCATGCTGCAGAACCAGCCGCAAACCATGGGAACCTACAAAGATTTTCTGTCCGACGCCGCCACCGGCAACCTGCCGGATTACAGTTTCATCGAGCCCAACTATTCCGATCATGACAATTTGCTTGCCTCCGACCAGCATCCCGATCACAACGTGATCTCTGGCGAAAATTTTATTGCGGATGTTTACAACCATATCCGGCAAAGCCCTCTGTGGGATAACACGCTGTTGCTGATCGTTTATGACGAACACGGCGGTACCTACGATCATGTGCTACCGCCGAAAATTCAGCCGGACGGCACGCCGGATCAGGTTAGCGGCTTTCAGTTCGATCGCCTGGGGATTCGCGTACCCGCGATATTCGTCTCGCCGTGGATTGAGCCTGGAACGATCATCCACACGCAATATGAGCACGCCTCAATCCCGGCCACGGTCGCCAGCTTTTTTATTGCGGACGCGGCGCAACGCAATCTGACCGTGCGCGAGCAACGGGCCAACCTGTTCACGCAAGATCAAAATCTCCTGACTCTGGCTGCAGCCCGGCAAGACAGCTTCTACTTTCAACCCCAGGCAACTCTGATGGGACTTATGGGATTGACGATGGCCGCTCAGGCCGACGAACCGGTCTCGCGCGAGATCTCAATCCCTCTGCCACCGTCCGACGCCTATGATCCTTCCCGCCCAATGAGTGTCCTGCTGCTGGATCACGTTCAAGATTTGAGCCGGCTCGAGCAGACTCTGCCGCCGGCGCAGCGGACCAATGTTGACGTTAGCACCCTCAAGACCGAGGCAGACGCTAGTGCTTACAGCGCGCGAGTCGTACCTCTGCTGCGTGCTCAGGGAATGAATGGAGGCAAGCCGTGACATATTTGCAGAAAGTAACCCTCCTGTTGATCCTCGCTGTTGTTCTGGTGGAGTGTTGCGCCGCCCAGCAAAAGAACACTGGAGATCAGAGCTATTTTGATGCGATCTTCAGCGACGAATGGACCGATCTCAAAGGCGGGTGCAGTGAACAGGGCCACTCCAAGACCATCAAGGCCTTGGTACCAGGATGCCTGGAGAGCCTGTTTCACGGCAACAAAGGAATTTATGCGTCGTTCTCCAGCCTGCCGCCGGGAAATGGCGTGGCTCTGGGAGCAGCTTTCAAAGATAGCGAACTGAATCTGACGCATTGGCGACTTAGCTACCAAATCGATTCGCAAGGTTCATTCAATGGTTCGTGGACCGCCGGCGGATTGCTGACGATGCGATGGTCTCCCGCAGAAGTAGACAAGAGTAAGAAACAAATGCCGAGGATGGTAGTTGTACATGGGCCGCTTCCCAAACACTTGCCCGAACTCGGCGAGAATGAAACCAAGCTGCTGATAAACACTTACGCCTTCCACACTTCCCTGAACCAAGTGGCCTTCTACGGAATCGGGCCGGGAACTTTGCCCACCGACCGTACGTTTTTCGGCCTGCGGGAAACCGTGACCGGGGCCAACGCCGACCGCCTGCTGAAATATGGCTTTCATCTGCTGGCCGAGATGAACGGCCGCTGGCCTGACATTGGCGGTGACCATGGACAATCGTCGCCATCGATCGAGCAGATATATTCCGAGGCCACGGCTCCCGGCCTCGCGCGTCAACCGGGATTCTTGCAGTTGGGGGAGGGTCTGCAATATGCAAAGCATTTAGGCGAACTAGGCGAGAAATCGAACTTCGGTATGGATGCAGATTTGGACTACGGTGGGAACTTTCAGCAGTTCGTGGCTCCGTCCGATTCCGACTTCTCATTCCGAAGACTGACTATCGACGCCACCAATGATCTGCACCTGCTAAAGAGATTCACACCAAAGAACGGCGCTTCAACCTCCGAGCAGTTCGGCACCTTGGAATTGCGAGGATGGCTCACCGAGTCAATCGTACCCGCCGGACATTCTGTGCCCTTCTATTTTCAGCCCACACTCGGAGGCGGCGACATTGACAAGGAGCGCACTCTCGCCAGCTTCGCCGACTATCGATTCCGAGCCCCAAACGCGCTATTGCTGCGCGCGCAGTATGAACAGCCTCTGCCGAAGATCAGTTTCTTGGGATTGATTTTTCGCGCCGATACGGGAAAGGTTGGCAACGCACGGGGTGACATCGACTTGTCGCACTTGCGGCATAGCTTTGGAACGGGCGTGACTCTGCGCGCTGGCAATTTTCCTTATGTCACTTTGATGTACGCCTGGGCCGGAGGAGAAGGTCATCACGCCTTCGCTGACTTGAATCTGTCGACAATCTCGCCCGGCGGCGGCACGGCATCGCTTTGGTAGCTGCAAGATCGCTATAACATCATGAGACAAGAAACAACATGGGGAGCCGCGGCTGTCCTGGCGATCGCAGCAGCTGTGGGCATTTCGTCGTATTCAAGCAGCCCGCGAGAAAATACTCGTGCGTGGCGACAGTCCGAGACGACAGCTACGAAGCATACATCTGCTCATGCTCAGGTTACCAAAGAATGCTCGGACTTAGTCGATTTGTTCCAGGCCTTCTTACTGCGCAAGGTAAATGCTCCCCGACCAGAATGTTATGAGCCCGGCAAGGCTCCGCCGCCTACGATTACCGTTCCGCCCGAAGATCAGTTTCAGCCAAAATTTGTAATCGCGACGCTTCCCGATCCACTTCATACCCACTTTCCTCTGCTTTTCGATCGGTTTGTGGAAGCGATCCAGCAGGGCGCGCAGGACGAGGGTTACCAGTACGACTCTTCATGGCTTCCTTGGGAAACCGAAGAACCAACTCTGACTCATCTTTCGGATCAGGACACCTCCGACGATCGCAAGAAAAATCGGGAGGATCAACCGGGAGTTCTTCTTTTTCATGCCGCCGCCCAAGGTACACCGAAAGCCTTGCAGCCGTATCGAGACGGACTGTTCGTATTCATCGTGGGTGAGGATCCCACCGACGGAATCCATAGAAAACAGTTCGAAAATGCGTTGAATTGGATTACCGTCCTTCAAGACATTAATGTACGGCGCAACGTCGCGATCCTTGGTCCGACCTTCTCTGGTTCATTCCCGTCTCTCGCCGAGCTGCTGACAAAAGACTCCGTGCACCAGTTCATGGGAGATCGAGGAACGCTCCCTAGGTATTTGCCTATCTACAGCGGTAGCGCCACCAGTAACGACGCCGCCGGTTGGTTTACCGGCCTTGAAGAACTAAAAACTCTCAACATTTCCTTTCATAGTTTCCTTCAGGATGACGACACAACATTGGATCGCTTTTGCAGATATCTGGAGCAGAACAGGACGCCGGAAGAACAGCGGCCTGATTTAAGCAGATTCGTGGTTCTCTCAGAAGATGAGAGTGCTTACGGCTATTTGGGAATACTCCCGCCAAAGCAGGGTTGCAAGAATGTAACATGGCTTTACTATCCGCGAGATATCTCGACCTTGCGCGCCGCTTACCAGAAGCAATCCATATTTAGTTCTGGAACTGATCAGCAGGCTCCGAGCACGCAACGAAATAATCTTCCCACCGATCTGGCCGATCCGGGAGGCGAAGAACACGACACTGTACGCACGTACGCAGGCAATCAAACGCCTCTTTCTCAGGAAGCGGAGTTGCTCGGTATCGTAGGCGCGCTGCGGTCTCACCATGCTGAATATGTCGTTCTACGCAGCAGCAACACTTTAGATCCGCTGTTCCTCGCGAATTTTCTGCGCCGTGAATATCCGGAAGCCCGCATCGTGGTTCTCAACTCGGATCTTCTCTTTCAACGGGGCCAGGATGCGCTGGCTCTCAGTGGAGTCATGACTTTGTCCACCTACCCGCTGATCCCCTGGGAACAACAGTGGACCGCCCGCCCGCCTGTGCCATCCAGTTCCCACAGAGTATTTCCGGAAAACTCAACCGAAGCGACTTACATCGCCTCGCGTTTATTGCTCCATTCGTCGGCGTTCGGCAAGTATCAGGGACAAGCGGCAAGCTGCACACTCATGGGCAATGAATCGGACATAAATGAGCGCTTCGTGCCGTCCATATTTTGCACACCACAAGAAGCAACGCCTTATGTGCCCGTTCCCGACTATGCTCCGCCATTCTGGACCGAACCTGAAACCTGTCAAGTCAGTTCGCCAGGCGAATCATGCAAACCCGCAACGTGGTTGTCGGTAATCACAAAGAGCGGTTCCTGGCCATTGGCGGCATTGAACGATCACACTCTCCCGTTCTCTTGCGAGGATTTGTGTTTCCCGAAACCCTATCCGCCAATTCCCAGCACCGATAATCGGCCCGCTTGGCCGCCAATGCCCGTAAGCATGAAAGTTTTTCTTACTGGATTGGTCTGTCTCGCACTCTTCCATTTTGCATGTTGTCTATTTGCATCGTTTACGGCAAAGCCTGCTTTCCGCGCGCACTTCGCTATGAATGGCGGACGCCACCTCGCTCTCATTTTTATCGGGAGCTTCCTCATAGCTCTGATGGCGCTTATCGCAGGATGGGGTTGCGGGGCGTTTTCATTGGCTGGAGGGCCGCTGGCGAGGCCGGGACGAGTTTTCATATTGATGTTCTCGGTCTGGATTTGCGCAGTACTCTCACTTCTGGCGAATGTATTCGTCACTCTGCGCTTGAACTCAGATAAAGGCGATCATCGGGGAAAGCTAATCGACTCGCACTTTAAGAAAAAAGCGGGATTCGCGTTTGCATTGTTTTTGTTATCCATCGGGGCGGCAATTATCGCCTGGGTTTGGCCGCTGGAATCTGCGCTCTCAACCGCAAGTCGAGTCCTGGTTTATTGGCGATCGATGAATCTGACCAGCGGCGTTTCTCCCGTGGTCCCGTTCTTATTGTTGACTGCCGGTTTGTATATTTGGTTTTGGTATTCACTCCATGGGTTGGCGCTTTTCGGCCCGGATCGTCCGCGCCTCCCGTGGAGGTCGGATCTGGCGATTCAGGTTTACTCCGAGACAAAAAAGAGAAACGAACGGTTAAATGTCCTGCGGATGTTTAGCCAGGAAGAGGCCGCAGCTCCCACGGAAGACGCGGCAATGCCATTGGCGACTTACACTCTCGCTCTTACTTTCTTTATATTTGCCCTGTTGTTCGGTCTAGTCTTCTTTTTTTCTGGAGGAGTTCCGGTTCGCAGTTTGGGAGCAAGGACTTACGCAAAGATCTTCTGCCTGGCGATCGACTTTTGTTTCAGCCTAATTCTTGGCGCCGCCTGGCAGCTTTGGTTTACTTGGAGCCGTTTGCGCCAACTTCTAGTTTTCCTTGATCGCATGCCTTTGCGCCGCACTCTGGGAGCCCTCCGCGGTTTCTCCTGGGGTTCTGTCTGGAAGATGAGTGGAAACGTTCTCGATGTGCGCTACAAACTTCTTTCCCGACAGCTCGAATGTCTGCACCATCTCGATGCCTCGTTGCATCATTTCAGCGATACCAACCCCGGAGTGGATGTCACCGAACGAGAAGGGCTGAGCAATTGCCTCACATCTGTCGACGAAACCAGCAAAGCGGGAACAGTCTTCGCAAAGTGGTACTCCGACAACTATCGCAATCCCAGCGCCACTGGCTTGCGAACCTTTGAGGCATTTCAGGAACGAATCGCCGCTACGGTAGGCCAAGTCCTTACAGGTCTTCTCCTTCCCGCGTGGAGAAAAGAAGATCACTCGCTTATTCTCATCGAGCCTTCGGATAGCGACAAAGATCAGGCTAAAGACGAGCACAAACAGGCCCCGCCCCTCTGTTCCCAAGAACATATTCGGAACGCTGAAGAACTCACCTGCCTCGTTTACTTGGGATTTGCCCAGAACGTTCTAGGCCGCATCCGCACAATAGCTCTCGGCGGACTCTTTCTTTTCGTCGCCGTCACAATCGCCGTATCCAGCTATCCCTTCGATCCCCGCCCCGCCCTGAGCGGAGCCTTACTCTTGTTGTTCGTCGCATTCGGTGCGGTTATCATTTTCGTCTACGCCGATATGCATCGAGATTCCACTTTGAGCCACATAACCAACACTAATCCCGGCGAGTTGGGCTCTGAGTTTTGGTTCAAGATTCTAGGCTTTGGTGCGGCGCCATTGCTGGGCTTGATCGCCACCATCTTCCCTGAGCTGTCCAGCTTCCTATTCTCGTGGCTGCAGCCCGGTCTTACTCACTGAACTGAACAGGAGCAGTCGTGACTCTAAATGCCTGCGGACACTCCTGTTTTTTTCCTCCTGATGCTAGGCTGGGTGCCATCAGATAGAGACGGCAAACGTTTTCCAAATCCTTCTGAGCCGAGTTTGCCGCACGGCCATGATAAGATGCTTGTCGCTGTGGCCTCTTCCAAGCAACCCCATGGACATCCGTGAGATCGCCCGGAAAGCGAACGTCTCCACTGCAACCGCTTCCAGAGCGATTAACCGTGTTCCCACCGTCGATCCTCAACTTGCCAAGCGAGTGTGGAAGGTGGTGGACGAACTTGGATATTACCCAAACACGCAGGCTCGTGCTTTGGTTTTGGGCCGAAGCCGTATTTTTGGACTGATCGTCTCTGAAATCACCAATCCATTTTTCCCGGAGATCGTGCAGACGTTCGAGAATCTCGCCGTCGAAAACAATTACGAAATCCTGCTTACCTCAACCGTGCACGACCCAAAGCGAATGGAATCGTCGGTACGGCGCATGATCGAACGCCGGGTGGATGGTGTGGCGGTTCTCACATTCGGCATGGAAGAAATGCTGATCGAGCACCTCCGTTTTCGCAAGGTTCCCCTGATATTCGTCGATGTAGGTCCCGATGTCCCGGGAATCGCCAATATCCGTATCAATTATCAGAACGGAATTCGTCAGGCGGTGCAGCACCTCGCTGCACTGCGGCACACCCGCATTGCCTTTGTTACTGGCCCGTTGCATTTAAAATCTGCTCTCGCCAGACGAGATGCTTTCAAGGCGTCTATGACGGAAATCGGGCTTTCTCCGGACTTAACCGTAGTAGGTGATCACGGAATGGAGGGCGGGATGCGTGCCCTGGTGGAACTGAATAGCTTGGCTGAGCCGCCTACCGCGGTGCTGTGCTCCAACGATATGACGGCCATCGGAGTCATGCGAGAAGCGTATGACCGTCGCATCAGGATACCCGACGATCTTTCTGTAGTTGGGTTCGACAACATCCGGCTGGCTGAGTTTACAATTCCTCCTCTCACGACAGTTCAGATGTCGCAACACGAGTTGGCCAAGATTGCCTTCCGGGCTTTATTGAACGAAGTCGAATGCGACGGGCCTTCACAGGAACGCCACAAATACGAACTGACTACAAGCTTGGTCCTCCGGCGTTCGACTGCGCTTGCCGCGGCGGGAACGACTGCGACAAAAGTCCGCAAAGGGTAACCGGGATCACCCCCGACCTACGTCAGAACGAGGTTCCCGGCTGTCGGAAAACCGGAAAAATTTGCGATTCATAAAGCATGGGAATAATTTAATGTCTACCATTTTAGGTAAACGATTATTCCTCCATAGCATCGCACTTCTCTACTGCTGACATTGCAGGGAAAATGCGCGGGTCCGTGTGCCAAGGACGATTCACTACCCAATCAGGACCTTCGGCGGCACAGGCGTAGTCGAAATCCAAGACCCGCAGCGGCTGTTGCATTTTTTTAGTGCGGCTTTGAGCATCACATCGCCGCCAATTTTTCAACTGTTGCGTCCACGGTGCATGAAGCCATGACCCGCTCTTTAGGTTGGGACATGCATTATCATGATCGCGACAACGGAGCCTGTTGATGATCGTCGCTGGAGTCGATTTCGGAACCCTCAGCGTTCGTGTTTCCCTGGTCGACAGCGAACGAGGTTTGCTCGATTCCGCAATCGCCGAGTATCCGCTGCATCGTAAGCGCGAAGATCCGGAATACGCCACCCAGTCCCATGACGATCACATGCGGGCGCTGGCTTCCGCGACACGCGAAGCTCTGAAAAAATCCGGCGTTCCCGGAGATCAAGTCCAGGCCATCGCACTTGATACCACGGGCTCATCCGTAATCCCGGTCGACAAAAATCTTCGACCACTCGGCGAATATTACTTATGGTGCGACCACCGGGCCAAAGGTGAAGCTGCAGAGATTACCGAAGCCGCTCACAAAGAGAGTCTGGAAGCAATCCAGTGGTGCGGTGGAATCTATTCGTCGGAATGGGGATTTTCCAAGCTACTGCACTGGCTTCGGCACAACCAGGAAAAGAGATCGGCGTTCGCCTCCGCGTTCGAGCATTGCGACATGGTCGCTGCAACTCTGTGCGGCATCACCGATCCGAAGAAAGTAAAGCGTAGCGTGTGCGCAATGGGGCACAAGTGGTTGTGGAATGCCCAACTGGGCGGCCTGCCCAGTGAAAGCTTTCTAGTGAAGGTGGACCCTTTGTTAGAGGGAGTCCGCGATAAACTCGACGGTGAGTACGCAACCTCCGATCAGATTGCAGGCACGCTTTCCCCGTTTTGGGCGGAAAAATTGGGACTTAAGGCAGGCATTCCGATCCCCGTCGGAGCCTTCGACGCGCATTGGGACGCGATTGGCGCTGGCTGCCGAACCGATGACATGGTGAATGTGATCGGCACCTCCACCTGTATCATCGGAATCACTCCTTCCGTGAATCTGGTGCCCGGAGTGTGCGGCGTGGTTCAAGGCAGTGTGCATCCGCTGCGCACGGGAATCGAAGCCGGACTTTCGGCCGTGGGAGACATATTCAACGCGATCGCTTCCCGAGCCGCAACCGACGTGAAGACATTAAGCGCCGGTCTGGAGAAATATAGCGCCGGGCAAACCGGCCTGCTTCGCATGACTTGGGACAATGGGGACCGCACCGTGCTGGTGAATCCCAACCTTCGCGGAGTAACGCTAGGCTGGAATCTTCAGAGCACCGCTCAGGACGAACTCTTCGCCGCAATTGAAGGCACGGCGTTTCACACTCGCGTGATCCTGGACCGCATGGCTGGGCATGGCGTGCAGATTAAACGTGTGATCAATGCAGGCGGGATTCCTCAGAAGAATGACGTCTTAAACCAGGTCTACGCCAATGTGCTCGGGCGTCCGGTGCTGGTTCCGAGCCAGAGCGTGGTTAGCCTCGGCTCCGCCATCTTTGCTTTTCTTGCGGCCGGCACTTTCAAAACCATCGAAGAAGCACAGGATAAAATCTGTCCCGCAAACCGCGCTTTCCTGCCGAACGATTTGGCACAGCATACTTACGATCAGCTCTATCCCTTGTATAGCAAGTTGTATTTCGCTTTGGGCCAGCGGGGCAACAACGGTCTGGAAGACATCCTGCCGACATTAATCGCAGTGGCCGAGTCCGCGAACCGTCATTAATACCGAGTCGCAACGGCAACGACCAGCTACGTTTGAAGCAGATTCCAAACCTGCATGGAGGTCGCTTGCCGATTCGCCCAGGCATAATACGGAATGAAGGTCAGAGGAATCTTGCGGGATTTTGTTGATTCCGCTCCGTAGCGCGAATATAGCGATTTCTCCGACGCTTCCCGTTCATAGACCGCTCCCGTGTGATGAAGCACTACCATTCCACCAAGCAGGTCGCTCCTGGACTCGGACTGGAATTGTTCCCCCGGATGGCGGCCCGGATTCACTGCCACATCGCTGAGGGAAACTCCACTTGGCTGGTCGATTTCCTCCAGGCAGTAGATCAGAGGCCCCCGCTGTATCGCGATTCGTCCTGTGTCATCAGCGACCCGCGGATTCGCTTCAATCACTTGGGGTACTACCTCAAGCTTCAGTTGAACGACGTCTCCAGCCGACCACCGGTGGCGAATCGGAAGATACTCTCCCGGCGTCACTCCGCTCAGCCCCTTGCCATTCACGCTTACATGCGCGTGATCGGCCCAGCCAGGAATACGCAGGAAAAAAGTAAACTCGGAAGCTTCCGCAGGCGTAACAGTTAATTCCACGCCGCCGTCCCAGGGATAGTTCGTCTTCTGTGTTACCTTGAGGCCAACTCCGTTCTCCAGTCGCCAGTTGAGCTCAGAATTGTCGTATAGATGCGCGTAAACTCCATCCGCATTGGTGCTGTAGAAATATCCAGGAAGCGCTCCGAAGGTGCGCTCAAGGTTCGGAGGACAACAGGTCGTCTCGTACCATGCATTCCGAATTTTGTCTCCGGTAGACGGATCAAACGCGAGTGGGTTGCGATAACAGTACAGCGTGCCATCCAGTGACATTCCGGAATTGATTCCGTTATAGAGAGCGCGCTCTATAACGTCGGTAAACTTGGCGTCTCCGGTCACGGCCAACATGCGCCAGTTCCACATCATATTGCCGATAGCGGCACAGCTTTCACCGTAGGCGCGGAAATTGGGCAGCTCGTAAGCATCGCCAAACGCTTCCCCATCCGAGCGCGAACCGACTCCTCCCGTAACGTACATCTTGGTGGTGGTCATGTCGTCCCAGAGCCGGTTCAGGGTTTGCAAATACGTTGGATCACCCGTCTCCATGTAATAATCGGTTGCTCCGCAACAGGCATACATCGCGCGGACAGCATGGCCTTCCATCTTGGTCCGCTCGGTAAACGGTGTCCCGCTGAACATGTAAATGGTCCGGCCCTCCGGCAGTTCGATACGCTGGTCTCCCCGCAGAATGTAGCCCGCAAGGTCGAGTTGCCCTTTGTCACCCGTGATCCTGTAGAGCTCGATCAGGCCCATTTCAATTTCAGGATGGCCGGAAACAATCGGCTTCTTGGGCGCCGGACCATAATTCGGGATAAGAAAATCATTGACGAAGCGGATGCCAGCATCGACCAACCTGCGGTCGCCAGTCGCCCGGTAGTAGGCGCTAGCGCCCTGAAGCATGTGTCCGATGTTGTATAGCTCATGCCCCGTCGTCTGCGTTTGCGGAGTCATTCGCAAAGCTTTACGATCATCCTGATAGTAGGTATTGAGGTAGCCGCTGGGCTCCTGGACGGCCACCACCTCATCTATGATCTTGTCCGCCGTAGCGCGCAGTTCAGGGCGATCGCCAGATTGCAATACAAATCCAACTGCCTCGGTCCACTTGTAAGCGTCGGAGTCGGAATATACAGGGCCGCTTTGTGCCGCGCTGCTCTTGCCCACGAGACGCCGGAAGTTATTCATGCGGCCATTGGCTTCGAGCAGATCGTGCATTGTCGGAATGCTCCTGGTCGCATTGATCTCGCGGCGCTGCCCCCAAAAACCGCCGGTGATTGTGACAGCACGTACAGGGACATCTCGTAACTTGGCGTGAGGTGACTTAGCGAGATTCTCGATGCCCTGGTCCTTCCAATCAAGGGCATTGGTCAATGTCCCCCCGGTCGGCGAAGTCGCAGGCATTGCTGCTCCATCGGCGATAACTTCCGCAAAAGCCCGATGAGAAGGCAGGGACGATGCAGCAGCCACCGATATCGCTGACGCCACGAATTGTCTGCGCGAGATGTTTCTTTTCTTAGCCATATCTTTCACCTACTTGTGCAACCATTGCGCGACGGTGCAGGAGCACGCCGGGAGTTCAGCTTTCGGCCGGCTCCCCACTGAGGTGGGAAACGCAGAAAGAGTCTACCTGGCGATGATTTTATGAGTAAACGATTTCTGCGACAAGCGGGGGAAGGAATTAGGCACCGGCAAGTTTTTCCTCGCCCTCCATAATCTCTGTCTCTTGGGAGCGGAACCGTTAACTCAGAATTCAAATCTGATTCCAAACTGAATTTTGCGCGGCGTGTATCCAGGGGCCGTGGCGTTGATGATTCCGAATGTTGGGTCGCCGGCATCCCAAGCCGTATTTGGCGTTGCAAACCGAGGATGATTGAAGGTGTTGAAAACATCCGCCCGCAATTGCACCTTCACCGATTCCTTCGGCACGAACTCCTTGTACAAGCTCATGTCGATATTGTGAATACCATCAGTGCGCAGGCCTGAGAAATAGCGGGGAGCATCGCCAGGTATCTGATCCCCGGGATCGGCGAAACAGTTGATATTGAGATAGGGCGTCTGATTGATTGCGGCCTGGTTGCTGCTTATGCGCATGCCGCCGCCGCAGAGAACGTTGGGACGTTGATTTCCGTCTTGCAGCCGTGGACTCGCCATCGGAATCGCCAGGGGTTGGCCCGACTGCTCGCTGACGAGCGATGAGATATTCCATCCTCCCACAATGGCATCTACAGCGCGATTCATATGGCCGCCGATCCACTGTTGCCGACCGATCGGCAACTCCACCACCACCGCTGCCGCCAGCCGCTGCGGCGTATCGTTGGCGCTGATTCCATGCTCGGCCCTCAGGTTATCCAGTTGCTGCGGGTTCCCATTGTTCAAAGTTCCCACGAAGGCATTGGCGCCCACCGAGGAATCATCTGTCGATTTCGAAATCGTGTAGCTGCCTTCGAAGCTGATGTGATGCGTGGTGCGTTTCTGAAAGCGAATCTGCATCGAGTTGTACCAGGAACCGGCTTCCAGTACAGGCAAGGCCTCAAAATCTCCGTCGAACTGAGGATAAGGGCGGAGCAGGTTCACCAGCGGAAGGGTGCTATTGCCATACTGAGAGTCGGGTTCGTTGAAGATCGGGGGACCCGCAGAGTAGGTGCAACCGGTCCCGCCGAACAGTGAGCAGAAGGGATTGGCGACGGGGTTCGCCAGGTAATTACTGACGCAACTGTCAGCATCGCATGTGGGATCCAGCGCATGTTGCTGGGCGGAGGTCCGCGCCAGCAGGCTGGATGATATAAAGTCTCGATTACGCGTGCTGGAATAACCGCCCCAAGGTAAATGTGTGCTGCGATTGGCGGAATAGTCTACGCCAATAACAATCTGGCTGGGCAGCAACCGCTGGATTCCCAGATTCCATTGGTAGATATCCGCATTTTGCGCTTCGGTGGTCCCCAGGTCGTTCCCGTTGGCATAACCCCATTCCGCCAACTGGCCGTATTGCTTGTCCTGAGGGCCCGTCAAGCCGCCGGGGAAAGGATTCGCCAGGCTCGCAGCCCGTGAATCGAAATTGTCAAGCGTGAAAAACATGGTTGCGCTCTTGCGGAATGCGGTTCCCGGATACTGAAAATTCGTAGCCACACTCATTCCGTAGTAAACGCCGGCGCCGCCCCGAATGACGGTACTGGAATTCAGTTGATAGGCAAAACCGAGGCGCGGTCCGATGTTGTTTCGGTCCACCGGAACACTTCTCGTGCTGGACGTAGGAAACAAAGTAATTCCATTCAATTGTGTGGTTCCTAATCCCAGTGCCTGCGTTTGACCGCCGCTGGTCAGGTCAATACTCTTACCGCTGCTGCCCGTGAAATCGCTGAATTCGATCCGGTTATCGCGCTCGGTGTAGGGTGTGCTCCATTCGTAGCGCAGTCCAAGGTTGAGGGTGAGTTTGGCATTCACTTTCCAATCGTCCTGGAAGTAGAAGCCGGTTTCCTTCGACTTGGTGGCTACGGCTGGGTAAATGTTAATAACGCTACTGTTGTCGGGATATCCGAATAAAAGGCTGGCAAAGGGGTTGCCAGTCGGATTGTTATTGATATCGGTGTTGCTGTTGGGAAATGGCGACGTGACGTAGTCGGTAAAGTTGAAGAGTCCGGTTGGATTCGGAGGCTGAAAGAAATTGTTGAAGAAGATTCGTTGTTCACCGCCAAACTTCATCAAATGAGATCCCTTGGAGATCACTAACTGGGAGGAATAGCTGTAAAGGGTGTGGGCAAAAGTGGTATTGATGCAACATTGGTCATAGAGGCTGGACCATTGCGATGCGCCCGACATTTGAATCGTCGGCAGACGGTCGAGTCCATTGGCTTCCAGCACGGTGGGCAGTCCCACGCTGGTTAGACTGGGGATATTGGTAGTCTCAGGTTGTGCCGCCCGGTCTATGCCAAAATGGCTAGTCCAAATCGTCTTGGGATTCAGCGTCCACGTGTATTCCAGCGAGCCATTCTGCACCGTTAGCGGGCTATTGCCGATTCCTCCGTTATCTCCGGTAACGTCACCACCATCTCCCAAGTCCACGGGAGTTACAAAATTGTTGTGCAGCCGGCTGTACCGCCCGTTGATGCGCTGCTTATCGTTGATCTGGTGATCGAGTTTGATATCGAACTGATAATCCGGGCCATGCGACAACGTGTTAAGACGGTAATTGTTGAATTCGCCCGCCTGATTGGGCTTGGGGTAAAGATTGATGATGGCTTGTCCGATGGGATCAATCTCTCCGGGAGGAATTACATTCGGAACTCCGTTATATTGAACCTGATTCCGCATCGAGCAGTCTGGGATGCAACTAATGGGGTCAAAAATCGGATTCGTAGCAGCCGAAAAATCTCCGGTACGCTCCGCCAGAGTCGGCACAGTGGCCACGATATTTATCGGTTCGTTATCGCGGACTTTTTCGAGGTCCACGAAGAAAAAGGTCCGGTCTTTCCGGATCGGCCCGCCCAGTGAAAAGCCGTACTGATCGCGTTCGTGGTCAGGCTTGGGACCGGGATTGAAAAAGTCGCGGGCATCGGTTCCCGGACGTTGCAGAAAATACCAGCCGCTTCCGTGAAACTGGTTGGTTCCGCTCTTAAGGACCATGTTTACCACGGTGCCGCCATTGTTGCCGAATTCCGCGGAAAAACTGTTGTTCTGAACTTTGAACTCCTGAATGATCTCCACCGACGGCTCATAGTAAACGTTGCTCGTTGCGCCTTCGCCTTGTTCCGGCGCGCTGATCAATGCGCCATCCAACCGAACCTCCGCTGTGGCATTTCTCTGGCCGTTAGAAACGAAGTTGGTCCCTTCCGGATAATTGTCTTGCGTGCCCGATCCGGCAACCTCGGTAACACCGCCGGAGAGAAAGGTAAGACCGAAGAAATTACGGTTGGGCAAAGGGATGTTCTTAACGTATTCGTTGGTGACGTCTGTGCCTAGGGTAGCGCTGTCTGTGTCCAGCAGCGGTGCGGCCGCAGTGACTTCAATCTTCTCACTGATATTGGCCAGAGTCACAGTGAAGTTCAGCGTGCTCTCTTGATCGACGGCCAGGACCACGCCGGTCCGCTCCGCTATCCGAAATCCCGCAGCCTCCACCTTTACCGAATAGACCGATGGCGTCAATCCGGTGAAGTAATATTCGCCCTTGTCGCCGGTGTGAGCGGCGCTTGAGATGTTGGTCCCCGTGTTCGTGATGCTCACGGTAGCGTTGGGAACCACCGCTCCACTGGCATCGGAGACGACGCCTCGAAGTTGTGCCCGGTAACTGCCCTGTGCGAAGGAGAGAGTTGCAAAGTTTCCAAGAAAGCATGCCGCTAGAATGCACAAGAGAAGCCGCCGAGTCGATCCCATAAAACCCTCCGTTTGTCCTGCAAATTGCTGCTGTTTCTCCCGGTAATTACCCGAGAGGAACGTTGCATCTTGACTCACGCATGAATGTTGACGTTCTGCACCACCCGGCTGATAGCGCCATTGGGACTCGGACAATCGGGCTGCAGATTCCACCGCAGCGAAAAAAACAACCCGAGCAATTGGCCGAACACTACGTCTATCGCGGGGCGGTAGTCGTCGATGGCACCGCCCGCACCTAGTTCCAAGTGATGCTCAGCTAAGGAGCCATTAGCTGCGCTTCCCGCTTCACCAACGACGATCCGGCATTTGACAAGGCCCTTCGAGCCGATCTCATCGAGCAAATCCCGCTCGTACCGCTGGATTCTCGAATCGCCAGAAAGAAAACATACGAACAAAGTGTTTCTATCCAGAGCAGCCATGGGTCCGTGGCGCAGGCCCAACACGGATTCAGAAATTGTCAAAGTGTTTCCCGCAGTGAGCTCCATCACCTTGAGGGCACATTCCTTCGCAACCGCCCTCAGCGGACCCGAACCCACGAAGCAAGCTTTGCTATAAGCGTCCTTCGCCAATGTGGACGCGCAATTCGCGGCACGCGGCAGAAAGTTTCTGCCCGCCTGGACCAATCGCAGCAGGACATCTTCGTAGGTGATGAGATCATTGACGCGCGCCAGACACTGGCCGAAGACCACCATGTTCGAAAAAGAACTGGTCATCGCCAATGCCCGATCATTCACGGCATCATCCAAACAAATTCTTAACGCATGCGGATCGCCTTCACTCTCGCGGATCATTCGACCGTTTCTATTGCACGAGATGACAAGGTGATGAATATCCGGACGATTCCTGCGAGCGCGTTCCAGTACCGCCACTCCTTCTGGACTGTCGCCGGAGCGCGAGAAGGAAATCCAAAGATATTGCGCGCCGGGAACCATCCAGTTGTCCATGTGGGTGAGCAGATCCGTGCTCGGAATCGCGAGCACCTCGCAACCCCACGACTTACGAAGAAGGAATGTAAGCGACTGACCGATATAGTCAGACGTGCCGGCGCCGATGAGGAAAACGGTTGGCTTGACGCCGGAACTTGCACCGATCCCTGCGGTCGCCAGGAATTCCGCGATCTGGTCGCGCTTTCTCTGAAAGAGTTCCAAAGTCGACAGCCACGTATCGGGCTGCTGGGCAATTTCCGCGGGCGTATGAACCAGCCCGCGAGCCGTTTTCTCACTGTCCGGCAAACTCAATAATTCGGAAAGCGCATCCACCCGCAAATTCCTCCTCGATCATTCCGTAAGCCCAAATTGATTACTTGGCCCTAGTCAGCCATCACGGTTCATACCAAAACACTGCACCTTTCTGAATCGGCGGAAGGTCGTAACGGATACCGTCGTCGCCCGGAATTCCGTTCACCTGCTGCACATCTCCGAGAAACGGTAGAACAAATCCATGCCCGTCGTGTGCGCCAGAAACGGTGACTTGAACGCCGGTCTGCGGTGTCTGAATCGGATTCACCCCGCCCTTCAGTCCTGCGAAGTTCGCGAAAAATACATGTGGTTTCCCGTCAACGTTGGCAATCGAAGTAGCAACCATGGGCGAAGCAATCACTTGAACCGAGGTTTTCGGTTTTAGGCTCTCTAGAAATTCCTTCTCACGCTCTGGCGTCGACTCATCGACGCTTTTTTTCAATGCCTCGTAGTAGTCCTTTCCCGGGCACTTGCCAAATCGAGTCACGTTTTTGGCACCGCCAATCTCAGTCGCGTCCCTTCCCGTGATTACCAGCACATGGCCACCGTCCACATACTTACGGAATTCAGTTCTTTCTTCTTCGCTGGTCACCTGCACGTCGGGAAGAATCAGAGTGTGCCCGTGGAACTGGGACAGCGTTCGTGGAGTCACGATCTGAAACTCCAGATGTCTGCGCATGAGAAGAATCAGAACTCCGCGATAGGACGGGATAAATTCGTCAGCGTAAAAATCTCGCGTCTCAGGAGAAAAATAAACACCGATGGGATCGATCGTCGTTCGCGCCTGGTAGAAGGTATCTTCATGAGCTTTGATCCACAAAAAGATTCTTCGCCGGGTGGCGGCATCGTTCGATCCCGCCATCGAATGTCCCGGAGCATCCCAGAAATTCGCGCCCGCCATAATTTCTGAAACCGCCAGATTCATCATGGCCTCACGCCGATCCACCTTCCCATCGCCATCCCACGAGTAATTCAATATCCAGGTTGCTCTTCCTTGCGCGAACGCCCGAAACGAGTGCATGCCCGCCTGGTAGTTAAACCAATCCAGCGGCGTTCTAGACGATGCCATATGGTCGCCGCTGCCGAATTCATATTCGTGGGCAATGGCATCGACGACCGGATACAAGCTGTAAACGTCGGCGCCAACGCGAACCGCCTCCTCCTCAATGCCGGGATAAATTTCGGGAATTGTCTTAATCTCGGGATTCACTAACTTGGCATTCCGGTCGATCTCCTGCATGAAGTCTGTAATCGTTTGAATTCTGAACTCAATCCACTTGCGAAAATTACTGTCTGAGAAATCTCCGAGCTTGAGATCTTTCTTCGCATCGAGGCCCGTTTCTTTGCGAAAAGCGGCGACCGTGTAGTCATCAAAGCTCGCCCAAGTTTCCTCCCAGCCGTCGAAGTGCGTCATCCAATAAGGAATATCCACGTAAATCCCGTCGATGCCAGTGGCTGCGATCTGCCTCACGCGCTCCATGTAGGTCTTGCGCCAGGCCGGTGCGTAAGGGCTCACCCAAACATCCTCATCACCTTTCTTGATCCAGAAAGCGCTGCCACCTCCGAAGAGCGCGGGCTCTCCGCTGATTTTTCGCTGCAACCAGTCGGGGTGGTCCTTGGCCAGCGTGTGCAGCGTCTTGTCGGCGTTTGCCGTAATGCATTCCGTCCCTGCGATATACACAAATGCGTGATTGCCCGCCGCGTGCGCCTTCTCCGCTACTTCGTGAATCGCTCGAAGCTTTTCTTCAGGATTGACAAAGCTTTCGTAGCGGCCGGGTATATCATTGTCGACCTCGATGCCGAATACGCCGTCTTCCTGCGCGCCGCGGACGATCTTGTCGGCATTGCCCGTTTGCAGCCCATAGGCCCCGATGCGCACATAATGTGCCCAGTCCTGTTTCTGTTCCGACGAATCCGGAACCGCCCGCGACAGGAGGAACGGTGCGATCGCTACCATGGTAAGGGCGGCGAATCTGGTGTTTCGTATCATTTCGTTTAATGACTTTTACTTTCGCATAGGCTAGGCTGTCAAGTGTAAAATGCGGTTTCCGAGCCAGAGGTCCGAATAAAGCTGTGCTGAACGAAGAACGACGCCGACACATCCTGGAAATTCTGAACCGCGATGGCCGTGTCTTGGTCGTGGACCTCGCGAAACAATTCCACACTTCCCAGGTCACCATCCGAAAAGATCTGGATGTTCTTCAAGCCCATGGCCGCATCCATCGGAGTCACGGCGGCGCTCTCCCAGCTCGCGAAAGCGCACTCGAAGACCCAACTCTACGGGAAAAAGAAAAGCTGCATCGCAAGGAAAAACTGCAAATCGCCGCCGCCGCCGCCCGCATGGTGCGGGAAGGGCAGGTGGTGATTCTGGATTCGGGGACCACGACAACCGCAATCGCACGCGCCTTGCGAAAATTTCAGAACCTTACCATCATCACGAATGCGGTGAATATCGCAGCCGAACTTTCGGGTTCTTCCCTCGAGGTCATCCTGACCGGCGGAACTCTGAGGAAGAACTCATTCTCGCTGGTGGGGCCCATCGCGGAAGAAACGCTAAGGCGGCTCAACGGAGACATTCTTTTTCTCGGCGTGGACGGCTTCGACGTGCATCACGGATTGACCACTCCGAATCTGCTTGAGGCCAAAGTTAATCGGGCGATGATGGACGTTGCCCGTGTTGTTGTGGCCGTTTGCGACTCGAGCAAATTCGGGAGGCGAACCTTGTCTTCGATTGCACCGCCTTCGGGCGTCCACTATCTCATCACCGACCGGGGCATTCCCAAGCCGGACTTGAGCGCAGTGAAGAAAGCGGGAATCCAGGTAACGCTCGTATAGATACAATGCAGGTGAAACGTGTCCGGACAATCACTCTAAGAAACTTTGTCGCCCCTTTTTCCGGTAAGCTCTTGACAATCCCAACAAAGCGAAAGTAAAAGTAATCATTCGCAATATAACGGCGGTTTGTTCTTTCGGCAAGCGCCAGGCACAAAATATGCGGGAAGACGTGAGAATTCGAGCGAGCTGCAGGAATGGTATTCTCCGGTCATGATGCGGCTGCAGACACTCGGTGCAGTGACCCTCGCCGTGTTGGGCCTGGCATTTGGACCCGTTCCCACACAAAGCAGGGCGGACCATAAATCAATTCCGACACCCTCCCCCGATTCCTCTGCCAACCTGCAAATTGAGAGTCCAGTCTTGCGCATCCAATTCGACCGCAACCTGCATAGTCAGGTGGTAGAACTGTTCGGCGCAAGGCCCAAAATCCTGGCGCCTTCCTCAGCGTCGGAAACGCTCATCGGTACGGATCATACGTGGAGGGATTTTGCACTAACTTCAAGCCAGCAAAACCAGGTGTCAGACGTTTTTGGCGCGGGCCAGCGTTTGTCGCTGACTGGACAATCTGGCACTTTGCGCAAGGAAGTTTCGGTCACCATTTACAAGGATTTCCCCTCGTTCGCAATTTTTGACGTCGTATATACGAACCAATGCGCCAAACCCCTCGTCATTCGCGGATGGGCCAATAACCAATATCTGCTCCCCTCTCTCACTTCGAGAGACAGGAATGCTGCAATCGAATTTTGGTCTTACCAGAGCGGCTCCTACGAGAAACGGCCCGACTGGGTGCTCCCCCTCCACGCCGGATTTCATCAGGAAAACTATCTTGGGATGAATGCCAGCGACTACGGTGGAGGCACTCCTGTCGTCGACATCTGGAGAAAAGATGCGGGGCTTGCCGTGGGCCATGTCGAGCCGAGGCCGCGACTGATCTCACTTCCTGTTGCCATGCCGGACACTGAGCATGCGCGCCTCGCAGTCCGATCGAATCGAAAACAGACTCTGGCGGCTGGCGAGAGCCTTCACACATTGCGGACATTTGTATCGGTACATCAAGGAGACTATTTCCGCACGCTCACTGAGTATCGTCGTCTGATGATGCGTCAGGGATTTCAAATGGCGACTGCTCCCGACAGCGCATATGGCGCGATCTGGTGCGCCTGGGGCTATGGCCGTTCAGTTCAACTCAAGCAGGTGTACGACACTCTCCCCACGGCCAAGAAGTTGGGCTTCTCCTGGGTAACTTTGGACGACGGCTGGCAAAATGATTACGGCGATTGGGAACTTGACCCCAAAAAGTTTCCCCACGGCGACGCGGACATGAAAGCCCTGGTCCAGAAAATTCATGAAGAAGGATTTCGCGCTCAACTATGGTGGTCGCCGCTGAGCGCGGTCCCGCAATCGACACTGCTCAAGGAGCATCCTGATTTTCGTCTACTCAATCAGGACGGCTCCCCACGAAAGATTTCCTGGTGGAACTCCGACTATCTGTGTCCATCTGACAGGCAAGTCGTCGAGTATCACAAGGCTTTGGTGCGAAAGATCATTGGCGAATGGGGATTCGACGGCCTCAAGCTCGACGGCCAGCACATGAACGCTGTCCCTCCTTGCTACAATCCCGCGCACCATCACAAGAACCCGGAAGATTCGGTGGAAGCGTTGCCTGATTTCTTTCGTGAGATTTACGACACCGCCCGCAGCCTAAAGCCCGATGTCCTGGTGGAGTTTTGCCCCTGCGGCACCGCTTATTCGTTCTTCACCATGCCGCATTTCAATATGTCGGTAGCGTCCGATCCAGAGAGTTCTTTTCAGGTGCGTTCCAAGGGCAAGACTCTGAAAGCTCTGATGGGCGACAACGTGCCCTACTTTGGCGACCATGTTGAATTGAGCGATGGCGGAAACGATTTTGCTTCAACGGTGGGAGTAGGCGGAGTCGTCGGCACTCAATTCGTACTGCCGAACCTCGTGACAAAGCACAATAAGTCCGATCTCACACCCGAGCGCGAGGAACTTTTTGCAAAGTGGGTGAGCATCTACAAGAACAAAATGCTTTCACGGGGAGAATACCTCGGCGATCTCTATGACATTGGCTTTGATCGTCCCGAGACGCACGCAATCCGCAAAGGCAAAGAAATGTATTACGCTTTTTATGCGCGCCACTGGAGCGGACCGGTTGAATTGCGCGGTCTCGAAGATCGCGACTATCACGTGCTGGATTATGTGGATGGAAAGGACTACGGAATTGTCCACGGCCCGCGGGCCGCCATTCCTGCCCGGTTCGACAAAGACCTTCTGCTCGAAGCGCAACCTAAATAGACCTACGCCAGACTTCCCCTGCACTCCACCTAGAACGTGAATTTCACCGAAGCCTGCAGTTGCCGCGGATTAAACATGGTCCTGGGTGTGCCAAAAAGAGCGTTCGGCGCTGGAGCACCACCGTTACCAGCCGGACAGCTTACCGTTCCGTGTTCGATCGCCAGAGAAGCGGCATCGTTGTAGTGCATGGGTTGTGCACCACAGAAGTCGATGGTCCCGCCGCCATAGACCGACGTGACCTCATTCACATTCTGACGGTTGAAGACGTTAAACGCATCCAGCGACAAATTAAGTCCGAAGTGTTCATGAAAGTGAAACATACGCGACAAGCGCAGATCGGTAGCGTAAAGACTATCTCCGCGATAGGCGTTTCGCGGCGACCAGCCTACACGGTCTGTGACGGGGTTCGTATCGCCGTTGACGTCATTTCCGACAAACATGGTAAATGGCCGCGGTGACTGCAAATTAACGATGCTGCTGAATTCGAAGTTCCGCATCAAGCCATGGTTCGGAGCATCGGCGGTAAAGTTGCCGATAAAACGGTGACGAACATCCTGCACCGAGTCAGCTCGCTCCAGCGCGCGATTGTATAAATCTTCGGGCGTACTGACGAAAGTTGTAAATGTGCCATCGTCGGTGGTGTGCGACAAGGTGTAATTCGCATTGAAGCGGAAATACTGGCCCGCCCGGTAAGTAACGGAAATGGTCCCGCCGTTGTAAGCCGCGTTTCCGCTGCCATCGAGGTAGTACATCAAGCCGGCATTGTTGTAGAGGACGCCGCTAAATGCGTCTCGCCCGTCAGGTAGTTTGTTGCCGGGAAAAGGGCCGTCCGGCGTGATTGGCGGACCGGGAATCGCCGAGGCCGGAGGACAGAATGTCGCCGAATTCGCGAGCCCCGCCGATGGACAGACATTCAAATTCTCCGGACGAACTTGTTTGTGTGCCCGCAGGAAAAGATAGCCGACGCTTACAACCAGGCCCTTTCCAATTTCCTGATCAACCTGGAGGCTGGCTTGTTCGGAGTAGGCAGTCCGAGTGTTCCGATTAAATCCACCGCCACTGTTGGTCACAAACGTTCCCGCCGGAAAAGCTGGATCCTGGCCCGGGCCGGGGCCAGTGCTGAAGTTAGGCGGAGCCTGCCCCGTTAAGAGCATAGTCGCTGCGGCCTGCGCCGGCCTGGGTACTGTCGATCCGTCCGGATAAGGCAGCGGGGCTCCGGCATTGCCAGGGTTGGGCGCGTCGAAACTCAACTGGTTGAGCACCCACGTTGCAGTTGAGTTTCCTTGCCTTACCCAGGGCTGAGGAGCATTGGGAATCACGACCTCACGTTGGGGGTAAGTCACAAAAAAGAACGTCATGTTGTAGTGATCGTCGAAAATTCCATAACCGGTTCGAATAACGGTGTGCTTTGTGGGGGAATAAGCAAACCCAATCCGCGGCTGGAATCCGCGGTGATCAGGATTAACGATCTGCGATAAACCAGTTTCAACATCCCAACGCAACCCATAGTTGAAAGTCAGCTTGGGAGTGAGCCGCCACTGGTCCTGCATGAAGAGTCCAAAGTAGCCGTGATTCAGTCGGACATCGAAATCCTGCGGGTCGACATAGGCATTCTGCCACGTCGTGGGAATGGGCGGCGGAAGACTGCCTTGCGTGATAGGCCCAGTGCCCACTGGCGCGCCCCAAAAGACAATCGGGACGCCGTTGAGAAGCGCGTCATTGGGATTCGGCCCGGTGTCGCTGCCGGAAAAGAACGGGAAGCTCGAGGTGGGGCAAGGACCATCGGCCGGATTTTCTGGAACCACGGCCGTCTGGTTCACATAGCGGGCAAAATCCACCATGCAATTAATATTCGGCAGCACGATCCGCATCGGCGTGAAACCGGGCCAGATCACGAAGTTCTGAATGAAATTCGTGTCCACTCCAACTTTCCAATAGTGATTGCCTTTGATCCAGGCCAGACTGTCGGAAATCTGCTGGCGGCTTTCGTTAAGTGCATCAAATGCGCCGAAGTTATGTCCGAAAGAAAGCGTGTTGGGCACATCCAGGTTGGGCTGTCCCGTGACTGCCGGAAAATTGTATTCACGCCGAGCGTACTGCACGAGAAATGTATTCACCAAATTAGGCTTCAAGACCGAGTTCACCGATCCGACGAGGGACTGATCGCGCAGAAATGTGTTGTGCCCATCGCTGGGCGCGCCAATGCCGCCGCCATCGAGAGTGTCGCCCACCAATACATTCAAGTCGCGCGTATCCACGATTCCATAGTGAATCGCAAGTCGGTTGTTGGAGTTGAATTGATGATCGAGACGGACAAAACCATTATCGTTGTTGAGAGTCTTCAGCGTGTTCAAGTTTTCAGGCGCGAGTCCCAGAGCTGTCTTCGCGGCGTTGATGATGCCGAGATCGTCCACGAGGGTCGCAGGATAAGTCGGCGACTGACCGAGCCGCTGGCCTTCATAATTAGTGAAGAAGAAAGTCTTGTCCTTCCGGATCGGGCCGCCTAGCGTAGCTCCGAATTCGTTCCGGCGATACTGATCGTATGGCGCGCGGGTCAACAATCCTTTCGAGTCGGCAGCCTCATTATTCAAATACCCGTAAACGGATCCGTGCAGACTATTCGTCCCCGTCTTGCTGACTACGTTGACGATGCCTCCTAGCGCGCGGCCGTATTCTGCGCCGAAGCTGTTATTCACCACGCGGAATTCGCTGACCGCCTCCTGTGAAGGAGTGGCGCGCTGCGAGCCCGTGCCCTCGTCGATATAGTCAGCGCCATCAACCGTCACGGCATTGCTGAGGTCGCGCATCCCACCGAAAGAGATACGCGTGACTTCCGGTTCCGTAAACGTGGATTGCAGACTGGTGCGGCCGGTGGCCACGCCAGGCGTCAGCAGCGCGAAATCTACGAACTGCCGAGTGCTGGTAGGTAGTGATTCAATCTGGACGGTATCGATGACTTGACTGATCTCCGTGCGGCTCGGTTCTACTGGCGCCGCCTGAGTGGTGACCGTCAAAGTTTCGGCTACCGACTCGACTTTAAGGCTGACATCGGCGGTCGCGGTTTGCCCGACGCTGAGGGCAATTCCAGTCTGCACATACTTGCCGAATCCGGAATACTGCACCGTAAGTTCATATCGACCGGGAGGGAGGTTTGGCACTATGTAATAGCCCGACGCATTGGTGGATGCCGTATAGGTCTGGTTTGTGCTCAAGTCGCGCAAAGTAACCGAGGCTGCGGCCACGGTGCGGCCGCTCGGATCCTGGACTGTGCCGTTCAACTGGGCGAAGGTTAGTGTCGCCTGTCCCAACACCTGAGGAACCTGACAAACAGCTAATGCAACCACCAAGCAAACGTTCAACGTGGAACGTAGTCCCATGGGTTTTACCTTCTTCCTGGCACGGTCGGTTAAATCACACCAAGCGTCGAGCGCCTCGTATATCTACGAGTCTTACGGCATTTTCCTCCAAAGTCTTTAGCTGCCCCATTATGCGCGGGCATAAGGCACTGGGAGGCCGTAAGCAGACAGAACTGACTTTCGACCGCTCATTTATTTTTTCGAGAGCATCGTTTGAAAGGTAAGAACTGTCCAATACATGTTTGGTCCGATAGTCATACCAATCAGGTATCAGGTCGAAATGCGCGCCAATGGCTGGCTACGGTCTTTTTCTCTCCTTACCGGAGGCCGTGTTAAGTAGGCTTCCGTGGCCGGACGAGACAAAAACCCAGGTGTAATACCCAACGGGTATAGAATCGGCCCTGTGGAATTACGCCACGTTCGCTACTTTCTGGCTGTCGCGGAGTATCTGAACTTCAGCAAGGCCGCCCAACAACTCCATATTGCGCAGCCCCCGCTGAGCCGCCAGATTCGCCAACTCGAAGATGATCTTGGCGTCGCTCTATTTGTGCGCAACAAGAGACATGTGGAACTCACTGAGGCGGGACGCGTTTTTCTCGCCGAAGCCAGAAAACTGGTAGTGCAGGCGGGACATGCAACCGAAGCAGCGCGCCACGCGCAAAAGGGCGAATCAGGGTCAGTCAAAATCGGTATTGCGTCCGGACTTGGTGGAGCGGTAGTCAGGGCGGTCGCGGAGCATTGCAAAACTTCTCCAGCCACGAATGTCGAGTGCAAAGACATTTTTTCCGGCTTCCAAAATGCTCTGCTCCCCAAACGTGAGATTGATGTTGGGTTTCTTCGCCCGCCGATTGACCAGGTGAACCTGAACTGCGAACTGCTGCTCGAAGAAGAGTTTGTGGTGGTTCTCCCTCCCACGCACCGACTGGCTCGGCGCAAATCTCTGCGGCTGAAAGAAGTCGCCGACGAGCCTCTCATTATGTTCGACCGGAATTTTTCCAGCGGACAGTACGACAAGATTCTCGGCCTGTACAGCCGGCAAGGCCTGACGCCGCATTTTGCCGTCACCCATGTCGAAGCTCACGAAGAAGCTGGAGCCATCATGGTAGCGTCGGGCAAAGCAATTTACATCGGAGTAGGTGCGATGGTAACTCGGTCTGTACACGGAATCCAGTTGGCGACAGTACGCCTGAACGAGGCCGAAGCCAAAATTGAGGTCTATATGGCGTGGCGGAAGAACGAGGAATCGCCTGCAGTACTCTCTTTCTTGAACTGCGTCCGCCGGGTTTTTGGACATACAGCGCAACGCGATGTCGCTTAGTCCACCGAAAAAAGTTTCGTTACGAATGCACCGACTGCGACGTTTCCCGAAGAAAAAGTCCAACCACAAAAACCACGGCGCTTCCGCCCGCCGCCAGCCACAGGCTCAAGGCTAGGCCGTATTTTTTAGCGAGAACTCCAGCAAGGATTGGCGCAGCGGTTGCGCCAATCAGTTCGCCGACGAGAGTCGCCAGCCCGATCGAAGTGGCGCGGAACTGAGCTGGAACACTCTCCGTGGGCACCAGCACCATTATGAGGCTCGCAATGCCTTGGCCTGAATTCGTCACACACACAATGGCCGCCAGCAGAAGCGGATAGACATACAGCACGGGTACAAGAAAGGCCAAAGGAACCGCTGCGGACATTGCGGCCATTAGCAACAAAACAGGTTTACGCCCAATTCGATCGGAAAGCGAAGGCAACAAAAATCCAAGAAAGAAACTGCCCAGTCCGCTCGCGCCCAGTAACAATCCCGCCGTCGTAGCGGGCTCATGCGCCACCTCGGTGATGTAAAGGGGGGCAAACACGTTCAGGGCAAACAGCCAACACATAAATCCACTTGCTCCGATGCAACAGAGCCAGATATTTCGGTAACGAAGGATGGAAAGATACTGGGCCAATGACGGTTTCTCGTGCGCAGTGCTAGAGTCAGAATGAGTGGCAGGTTCTTTCACAAATTTCCAGATCAAAAATCCCATCAGCAGGCCCGGAACACCGGCAACGAAGAATGCCGAGCGCCAACCCCAGCGAGCTGCCACTTGAGTTGTCAGCACGGGTGCCGCAGCCAGCCCCACCAGTGCGGCTGCGCTGACGACGAATCCGATGTTGCGTCCTCGCCGTTTCGGATGCGATGACTCCTCGATCAAAGCTGTCATGATCGACCAGCACGGTCCTTCCGCGATGCCCATGAGGGCGCGGATCAAAAGCAACTGATTAAAACTGTGAGCCCAACCCGACAACCACGACAGTACAGAAAACAACAACACTGCAGGAACGAGGATGGGCTTGCGGCCCCACCGGTCCGACAAGGCGCCAAATAAAAAAGTCGATACCGCCCAAGTGATCGCCAAAACCGACGCCAACATGCCAACCTGCTCGTGGCTGAGATGAAATTCCGGCACGAAATACGGAGCCAGATACAGTGGAGACATTCGGTCAAGGAAGACCGTGCCCCACGTGCAGAACAGGATTCCGACGAGAGTGTTTTCGTAGCGCTTGGTCGAGTCCATGCCGTCGCATGATAGCAATATGCGGCTGAATCCGCTTGGAGACCTTGCCGTCAAATCGCCAGAGACCTCGCCGCGTTGATGTCAGACTTCTGCTAATCTGCGACCGATATCACGATACGCAACTGCACCGACAACTTGGATAAGGAGAACAATGAAATTCATATCGAGCCTTGTTTTACTCGTATGCATCGGAACTGTCAGCGTGGGCCAGCAACTGGCAACGATCACGTGATCGGCAAACTGGAAATAGTCGCGACCTTCGACGGGCCGATGCCGACCGGCGTAACCGTCGCTGACAATGGCCGTATCTTTGTAAATATCCCCCGATGGGTGATCGTGTCGAATACACAATTGCTGAGGTAATTGCTGGTAAGACTCTTCCCTAGCCCGACGCCGACATCAATCACTATCTGTTGGACGACACTCAATCCGACAAACTTATTTCCGTTCAGAGTAGACGAAGAAGAAAAGAAAGGACGGGATGATGAAGCGCCTCTTGGCAGCGAGCAAATGTTGAAACTGTTCTCTGCGCAATCCGATTCCATTCTGGCTGTTCGGGTCTGCTCATATGCGCTTCGTGCTGAGGGATTGTACTCTTCCTCCAAAATCGGGGTTGTCGCAATTCGTTTAGCAGTTGGCCGCACAAAAACGCTTGACTCCTGTGCTTTCGGCTCTGCTCGCTCTAATCTTTGTCCGGAACGGGCGAAATTCATGCTAAAATAGCATTCTTCGGGTCGATCCAAGGGGCTGTTTGCAGATGCTGTTTCCTAGCTGGAAATCACTAAAAATAATGCGCCTTTCAATATTGTTAACGGCGACTCTTCTGTGTCTTTCGGCAGTGAATATTGCCGCTCAGGATCAGCCCACTTCCGGCCAGAGTGACCGGGACGTGGAAAAAACATTGGATCAGGCACCTCCCGTCCCAGCAATCCCTCCCGGCAAACAATCTTCTCTGCAACTCGGAGTTGGCGATCTTATCGAGATGACCGTATACGATGTTCCCGAGCTCACCAGCAAGACCCGTATATCGAGCAACGGCGACATCTATTGTGCTTTGATTGGGCCGACGCACGTGGCGGGCCTCACAACCGAAGAAGCTGCGCAGTTAATTCAGAAACGACTGTCAGCATTCCTGAAGGATCCGTACGTCTCTTTGTTTGTGACGGAGTATGCGTCACAAGGCGCGAGCCTGCTGGGAGAGGTTGCCAAACCGGGCGTTTATCCAGTAATGGGAGATCAACATCTTTTCGATCTAATCTCGGCTTCCGGGGGACTGAGCGACAAGGCCGGGCAAAGTATGACGGTGACTCATCGGAGTGATCCCGATAAACCGATTACTCTGCCTCTGTCGCGCAATCTCAGCGATCACCCGGAAAGCAACATCCAGGTCTTCCCAGGAGACACAGTCGTCGTGCGCAAGGCCGATATTGTGTATGTGGTCGGAGATGTTGGACGGCCGAGTGGATTGCTCATGAATGCCAACGGCATCACCGTGTTGGAGGCCGTAGCATTGGCCGGGGGTACAACCCGGACGGCCAAGCTGAACAGCACAAGAATTCTGCACAAGGGACCGACTGGAATGATCGAAACCACGGTGCAGCTAAAGAAAATCCTCAGAGCGCAAGCTCCGGATTTGTCCTTGCAAGCCAACGATATTCTGGTTGTTCCTTCCAGCGCGGGAAAGATCCTGGCGGGACGCACACTGGAGGCTGCGATGCAGGCGGCGACGATGGTTAGTGTTGTTGCGGTTCCGTAACAGAATCGGTTCAGTCTCTAAAAGCTCAGCCTTATCTCTGATCTCTAGATTTTTGTCAGTAATCCGTTGCGGTCGAATCAATCGAATCGTCATACCGGGGGAATCCAAGTGTCGCCAAAAGAATGTGGGCTTGTCGGTCGTCATCAATTGCGGATCTTATTCTTCGTATTACTCCTCGCGGCGAGCGCCTTCGCCGCAACCGCTGGGGAGACTGTTCTCTATAGCTTCGCTGGCAGTAACAGCGGCTCCAACCCTTATGCTGGCCTCGTCGCCGATACCGCGGGAAATCTCTATGGCACCACGGGCGGCGGCGGCAGTAGCACGAAATGCAGTTTGGGTTCAGGTTGCGGCACCGTATTTATGCTGGCGCCACCATCCGGAACCACCACTACTTGGACGGAAACGGTTTTGTACAACTTCCAGGGCGCGACTGTTAAAGACGGCTCCGGTCCGCAGGCCGGCCTGATTTTTGACGCAAAGGGAACGCTTTACGGCACCACATCGAGTGGCGGGGCGTCTGGCGATGGCACGGTCTTCAAGCTGACTCCACCCGCTACGCAGGGTGGCGCCTGGACCGAGACTGTCCTCCACAGCTTCAAGGGCGGTACGGATGGCAGCAACCCCGCAAGTGCGTTGATCTTTGACACCAAAGGCGCGCTTTACGGAACGACACCGGTCGGCGGAGCAAACAATTTTGGCATCGCGTTCAAGCTGCTGCCTCCGACCACAGGAACCACTTGGGCAGAAACCATCCTCTACACTTTCAAAGGACTGACCGACGGCGGCAAGCCCTACGCCGCATTGGTTCTCAAAGGGAACAACGTATACGGCACGACTCTTGACGGCGGGTTGTCGTCCGAAGGCGCGATTTTCGAACTGACGGCTCCTACCAAGGTAGGCAGCAGTTGGACCGAAACCGTGCTTTACAGCTTTACAGGAGGCCCGGATGGCGGCAAACCCTACGCAGGTTTGATCCTGGACAAGGCTGGAAATTTGTATAGCACAACCGGTCTCGGCGGCGCGGGCGGATTTGGAACCGTCTTCAAACTTACTGCTCCTAAGACTGGCACTACCTGGACAGAGAGTGTACTGTTCAGCTTCGGCGGTGGTCCCGACGGATCTTATGCCCGGAGCGGCCTGGCGTTCGATACAAAGGGAAATCTCTACGGCACCACCGGAGTCGGCACCGGAAACTCCGGCGTGGTTTTCGAACTTACACCGCCAAAAAGCGGCACCGTTTGGCCAGAGGCAGTGCTTTGGACCTTCAGCGGCGGCCTCGACGGAGGAGATGCCACTGCGGGTTTGGTCATGATTGGCAGCAACCTCTACGGCACAACCAGCTTAGGCGGTCAGTACGGCAAGGGCACGGTGTTTGAGGTTCCGTAACTCTACCCGCCTTCTTTCGATTACGAGAAACCGGTCCGTTGATCGCAGAAACTCTTCCCGCTGCGCATCGCAGAGCTCTCGCTCCGCCTGAAGGGACATCCTCGGGAATGACGAACCACAATGCGATCGTGCGATGCCGGTCATTGACGGCACGCAATGAAAAGAAGTCAAATTGGTAGCGATGAATCGCCATGCGTTTGGCTACCGCGACAGAGAGTTTGTTGCAAGTGTCGCCGTCCACTTTGGCGCACTTCGCCTGCTGAAGAAGCACTCTGTCTGCACTCGCTCTTCTTCCCACCCGCGCCGACGACTTGCTCCCAGTCTGAGCGACTGCTGCCCGTGCCGACTACGATTCCGCCGGATTCGCTTATGCCCCACGATTCAACACATGGCAATTCTTCTCGTCGGTCTTGTTGCGGCCACGTCTGGCTGCGCAACGTGGGCCTTTGGACAGGGATCGCAAGCAGACGATCAAAAAAATAACATTCGCGGAATCGTGGTCAACTCTATAACTCATGAACCAATTGGCCGGGTGCTGGTATCTTCTCCCGGTGATCGCTTGGCAGCTCTGACGGATGCAGAAGGGAATTTTGAGTTTACGCTGCCCAAGACCGCCAATGACGGTCCCGGGGCGGACTTTGATTCGGGTCAGGCTCACCGACCGCGTCCGGGCGCTGGCGGGCCGTTATGGCTGACGGCGCGCAAGCCCGGATTTCTTGATCGCCCGAATGAGGCGGGGCAGGTTCAGGCAATTCCCGGAGCAGAGGTGACGATCTCGCTCACCCCCGAGGCTGTGATAAAAGGGCGAGTGGTTCTTTCGACGGGTGATCCCGCGCTGGGTATCGGCGTGCAGATTTTCTCCCGGCAGGTGCAACAAGGCGCCTTGCGCTGGTTGCTGTCCGGTCAGGCGCGCGCGAACTCAAATGGAGAGTTTCGTTTTGCCGAGCTTTCGCCAGGATCCTACAAAATAGTGACTCGGGAGATGGACGATGATCCAGCGGATACGGCTCTGGGTGGCCAAGTTTATGGATTCGCGCCTGTCTACTATCCCGGTGTGGCGGACTTTGCTTCGGCGGCAACGATTCAGCTGCCGCCTTGAGAGCGGCCGGGAATGCCGAGCCTTCACCGAAGCCGAGCACGCTGCGCGCCACGGCGAATCCCCAGAAGCCCGACATCCAGGCGTGCGCGGTACTCGCGATGGCGCGCAGCGAGACTGCCACGAACATGCCTTTGCGGAGGCCGACAAAGTCCAGGAACGAACCGAAGAGCGGGTTCCCGATCATGTAGAAAATAGAGAACGCCGCTAACGCGTTGGCATACGCTTGCGCGCTCAGGCCGGTGTCGCGCAGAATCATCGGCGATAGCACCGCCAGCACTTGCCGGTCGACATAAGACAACAAACTCGACAGCATCATCGCCACCGAAGGAACCCACATGATCCAGCTTCGTGACGGAGGTGTGGCGGCGGGGGTCGCCGGGTCCGGGCTGACGCTGAGTTCACGCTCCAGGATCGAAGCGCAACGGTGATAGGTGCTGACCGCGCCGGCCCGGTCGCCCAGGTCGGCCTGCAGCTGCATCAG
>Ga0209006_10000221_pt1 | contig 59133 bp, 62 predicted proteins | sample JacPin_JW_Ref_O2_FD_188567 | JGI IMG/M metagenome (GOLD analysis project Ga0209006, IMG submission 188567) | Forest soil microbial communities from Algoma, Ontario, Canada - Jack Pine, Ontario site 1_JW_Ref_O2 (SPAdes) (version 2) | ecosystem: Environmental > Terrestrial > Soil > Boreal...
GTGCGCAGGATACTGGCGATCAACGATGCCATGCGGTTCCACTTTTCGGTTTCCGAATGGAGCTGGCGCCGCCCGGCTGCAGTCAGGCTGTAGAACTTCGCCTTGCGTTTGTTGTCCGATTCCCCCCACTCGCTGGTGATCCAACCCTGATGTTCCAGCCGATAGAGCGCTGGATATAGCGAGCCTTGCTGGATCTCCAGTTGTTCGCCAGAGATCTGCTGAATGCGCAGCAGAACCCCATAACCATGCAATGGGCCAAGCGAGACGGCTTTGAGAATAAGCATGTCCAGCGTGCCCTGCAGCAAATCAATTTGTTTGCTCACGACCTCTCCTTGTTTGTCTAGGAGAGGTTTAACAAAACTTCCCTAGATAGTCAAGGAGAGAGTATTTTTGCGGAGAGATTCCCCCGAGTCCGTAGTCGTCCTCGGAGGTGTGGAGATGTGGGTAACGCGGAGCATTTTCCATATCTCCATGCCCGGTTGCTTCGGACGCCAGCAAGCACCACTGCAGAGGCTTTGCGTTCGGTGCTCTATGCCGCCGACCACTCGGAGCGACCCGGGGTGGAGTAACTGAGCATGGCTTGCTTCAATTGCGAATCCACTTCGTCCGCGATGGTGATCACGTCCAAGAGCACCTTGCTGAAATCTACTTTGGACAGATTGTTTTGGATGGTGTTGAAGACGCTGACTTGGAGGATGCGGGACTCCTCCACCACCATCGCGGCGGTATAGCCTTGCTGGCGTCGCAGATCACCGTGTGCGCGTGCGGAAATGGAGGCGTCGGCCTTTGCTGTTCGAGGGAGGCGTAAGCGGAAAATCAAGTCAGCGATGAGACTGGGAAGATGGCCCGTGCGGTCCTCATAGCTCAGCGGGATGCATGTCAACTCTGGGTCGTTCTCCACCAGTGCCATCCAGTCTCGAATCGTAGCGCCCAAGTCATGTTCGAGTATGGAGGCCACGCTCTCCGTAGCCACGGGCCTGCTAGCTCTCGGATTCGCGAGCTTGTTGCGGATAGCTTCCCGAAGGGCTGCAACTTGGATTGGTTTCATCAGGATTTCATCGGCCTGCAAGCGGATTGCGGACAAAGCCTCATCTAGCGCTGGGTAGCCGCTGAGCACCAGAGTGACGGCTTGCGGGTTGGTGTGGCGCATGGCGCTAACGACGGTAAAACCATCACCAGCCTGTGGCATATGCAGGTCGGAAAGCACCGCGTCAAAGTTCTCTGTCGCGATGTATCGGAGCGCGTCGCGCACGTTCGAAACTGCAACTACGCTAAAGCCGCCGCGCTCCATAGCTGCCTGCAACATATCGCGGACAGGCTCGTCGTCCTCGGCCACCAGGATTCGAGGCATACTTCCACTCCTTCCTCCGCCCTGAGAGGTGTTGTGCTTTTCAAAATGTACCGGAATAATAGCCAGCCTTCGTGAGCTCTGACTGTTCAAAATTGGACACCCCTGAGGTGCATAGACTGGTCCACATTGGTTCCTTCGCCAGCTTGATGACGGCGTACTCAAGGAAAACCAAGGGTGGGAAATTAATTACTCTTGCAGCGGCGACTACACGAGTTGACGTTATCAGATGGGATGAGATGGGATGAGGCCGGTCTCCGACGGGATGCTGTAAGGTCCCAAGTTATCGACGCGCATTGAAGCGGAAGAGATAAATAGAGACCGGCAACGAAGAACGGTTAGCGCTGCGGCAGGAAATGGAACGAGGAATTGTCGCGATCACAAGCTGACGATCGGGTTTGACCTGAAGATCGATAGAGCTGCTACAGCGTGTTGGATGAATCCGGCGCTGTGCTGATGAGACAAAAGCTGAGCAGAACTCCGAGGGCGATGAGGGAAGCGTACGGAGCAATGCCGCGCGGCCGGATCGCGCTGAAAACTGGGATGCGCTCGCCGTGGGTGAGAAGGTTCCTGAGCGAGTTGGGGAAAGCGCAAGCGGATCTAAGCGTGATCCCGGCGCGAGCTGCACTGGTGCGAGCAAGGACAGCGCTGGTGAACACGGCACGGGGACTGGCCAAGAGCTCCGGGAAGCGGCTGCGCGGGTGCAATGTGCCCAATATGAATCCCGAGAAAGCGAAGGGACTGAGCCCGGAACTGCAAAGTCCAGTGCAGCCGTTGCTGGGGAGAATCGAGTCGCTGAGTAAGCGCATCGCTGATTCCAACGAACGTATCGAGCAGTTAACTCAGCAGACTACCTGACGGAGGAACTCGGGCTAGAGTGAGCCGCAGACGCACACCAGTAAGGAATGCGACCCGTATCTGAGAACCCTGCTGGTGCCAAGAACGCAACACATTCTCAGTCCGTTTGGCCTGAACAGCGACCTGCGACGCTGGGACCTGAGCTGGCCGAGCCTGGCGGCATCAGGAACTGTCTCACGGCGACCTTCTCAACTGTCCTAACTCCGCCAGCGCCGCTTCGATCTCCTTCAGTCGGCGCGCCATCGCTCGCCTGCGCAGCATCAGTTTCCGCAGCTTGTTCCTGGGCCGCCTCGTAGCAACCTTCATGGTGTGCCTCTAGGTTCTGCCATTAGCTCCTCGGCCGGGTCGAGAATTCCGTTTTGCTAACTCAGGTCTTTGCGGCAGCTCGTCCGCGTCTGCCCGTAACAGGCCTCAAGCTCGGTCATTCCAGTCATACAAAATTAAGCCAAGTCGTTCACGACCGGCTCGAAGAACTGCGAGTTTGGAATTGACGCGCCCCCGATTTGGGATTTCGGGCTGCTCGTTCATTGGGTTTCCATTACCTTGCATCAAGCAAGCGTCGGGCCGCCGAGTTGACTGTTCGGAAGTCATTGGAAGCAAACAAGAATAGCCTCGTGTAGAAAGATGGACCTGCCGACATGTCGGCAGCCTTGCCGAAATATCGGCAGTCCAGCGGGAAATGGGTGTGCTTTAGTCGAAAAACAGGTAGTGCCCCCCAACCGTATGTTGCTATGAATGCAAAGGGCTGTCCCCGAGATGCGATCAGTCCCAAAAGTTTGTCAGCTAGCCCATCTGCCTGGCTGATCCAATGTGGCTACGATTTCAGCGGTCAGTTCCGGAACGCGTCGTCGTTGTTCCGGCATCCGATCAATGGATGAGAAGGAGCCTTTTTCACGAGATCGCTCCAAATGTGGGTTCCGAAAATTCTGGCACGCCGATTCCGGAAATTCTGGCACGTTCTGCAGCAGGCGGCAAGGGCTCCTCTAAGTTCAGGTGACGGGTGCGCCAAGAGGGCCCATCGAGGTGGATAACGCGTCCGCGCTCGAGAATGCGATCTAGAATGGCCGCTGCCAGGTCCTCGTCATGCAAAACCTTTCCCCATTCACTGAACGGCTTATTCGTGGTAAAGATCATGGGTCGTTTTCTCAAGTGGCGATTGTTGACCACATGAAACAAAACATTGGCGGCATCGGGACCATAGGTTAAATAACCGACCTCATCGACAATCAAAACGTGAGGATGCGTGTAGGTTAGCAATGACTCCTGCAAGCGTCCCTGCTTGCTGGCATTGGAAAGCTCTTCCACGAGCTCTGCGGCGTTGATGCTCAAGGTCTCGAAGCCATTCTGGATGGCGCGATAGCCGATGGCGACAGCCAGGTGAGTTTTCCCGCGACCCGCCTTGCCACAGAAAATCAGTGAGCGACCCTCGCTGACAAAATCCGGCCCGAGGTAGGAACCGAGCAGGGACAGACGCAGTGTCGTCTGCAGACTGAAGTCGAACTCGTCAATGGTCTTGAAGAAGGGGAAGTTGGCCTTGCGGGTAAGACGTTGCAAGCGGGTTTGCTTGCGATGGGCCACCTCTTCGGCCAGCAGAAGAGCAAGAAAATCACGATAGCCCCAGTTTTCTTTCTCGGCTCGATCGGCCAGATCTTGGTAGATACGACGGGTATGTGCCAGGTTCAACCGTCGGAACAGAATCTCCAGTTGCCCTTCCGAAAGGTTCGGCATGGTTGAGTTCGAACTTTGCTTGGGATGACTCATATTCTTGCTCATCCTTACTCCTCCGTCTTACACCTTGAGAACTAACTCGGTCTTTTCCCCCCGCGCTCCAGTGTTTCGCAGCAGTCCTCGCCCTCAAGGGTTCGCTTCGCTGCGCCTGAACAGCGGCGCGCCCTGGACCGCTGCGGGCCGCTGCAAGGGGCTCCGCTAGGGAGGAAAAGCAACCACCAAAAGACCTCCCCCAGTTTTCTTCGGAGGCAGGATCTTTTTCTGGTTTTGTGCTCCCCTCCCGTTTTCCATAAAAAATATCGCGCTAGGATCGCCTACCAACGACGTTCTCCACCTCGGTCGATCCTTAGCATCCCCCGTTTCGTCCCTTTTCATTGCACCCCCTGCGGAAAGCTCAACCCTGGTTGAAGGGATCTCTCGACATAAAACGCACCATAAATCTGCTGTTTCAATCCTTCTTCCATGGCCTGCCGCAGAGCTTCCGGACCGTGGCTCTGCAGAATCTGGTGCAGCCGATCGACATCCTCGTACCACTGCCGTGGTCGGCGATGCACAATCTCGGTGAGATAGCGAATCGCCGTCTCGCCCAGCTCCAGCAACTGTTGCCGTTTCAGATAACGCTTGCCCCGTTTCCCCGAGACCGCCGCTACCATCGCCGCGCGGTGCTCCGGCAACGAGGAGTTCTCCTGCGCTCCAAACTTTCGAGGGTGTTCCACTTCATACCGTGCCGCCACAATGCGCACTCGTCGCGCATACAAGTACATCGTGGCCGGCATGCTGATTGCCTCCGGCGGCATGGAATACGCATGGCCGTCGTGCAGCACCGTCCCGGTGGGGCCGACATAGACGGGAATCCGTAGCGCCAGTTGCTCCGGTTGCACTTTCAACGCACGCAATCGCGGTGCTTCTTCCGCCAGTCGCAAGGCCGGAATGATTCCGGTCGCCCGGCACGGACGTTCCTGGTTCACCTCGCGATGCCAGTCGCGCAGTTGCTGGCGAAGATCTTCCTCGTCGTGAAACCGTCGTACTTTAAAGAAGGAAGACTTTACGAATCCAACCAGGTTTTCCACACTGCCTTTTTGCTGGGCGCGATACGGCCAGCACAACTCCACCCCCACACCCATCTCCAACGTGGCGTAAGCAAAGATCGGATTCCATTCCGTCACCTCGCCATTCTTGTGCCACTTCAGAGCGATCGTTTTCGGTCGATCAAACACACACAGCAGCGGGCGCCCGCCCCAGCTGGCCAGATGCTCGGCCAAGGTGCGCACCAAACTTTCCACCGCCTCGTCCACCACCACGCTCACCCGTACCCAGCGCGAGTACTTCAACCGGGAAGCGAAAAAATGGATCCGCTGGCTTGCACCATCGAGGAACTCCACTTCCACTTGCCCAAAATCGTGCTGACTGAACTCTCCGGGTAGACCTTCGAAGCGCACCAGTGGCTTCACCCGCTTCGGGCGAAGCGAGGCCACCAGCGCGTAGAGCGCGGTCTTGCCCCCTGCGTAGCCACTTTCCCGAACTCGACGCAGAATCTCTAGCGACGCCAGATCCGGCGTTTCCTGCACGATCTCGATCACCTGTTTCCGGAAATTCGTGACCGTGCTGGGTCGCCCGATCTGCCGTTTAACGCGCTCCTTCGCATCCTCAACATGCTCCACCGGACTCTCTTCCGCGATCCGTTTTACCGAGCGCAACGATACCCCGCTCAAGCGCGCTACCTCGGTCTTGGCGTGACCGGCCTTCAGCAAAATCTCGACTTCGTGTCGTTTTAGCATGCCCAACATCCTCCTCCCTCCGCTCCCGGCTTAGCCGGAGCATAGGGAGTTTTCTAATCTTTTTTGTGGTTATTAGGCGTGCCAGAATTTCCGGAATTAGGGAGGTCAGAATTTCCGGAACTCACACCAAATACTACCGACGTCTTTCATGCTGCGCGTCGGGCAGGCAGATCACTTCTCCTGCTGCCCGCTAATCCCTCCAAACTCCCAAACGTGAATCCGTAAGGCTGGCCTCCAATAAGGGAGTGCTTCACGACATCTGGTGAACACGGCAGAAATTGTAATAGGCAGGATAGTTCGCAATCATGTGGCAACGATTCTCGAACTTCTTTGAGAATGCGTGCGTAGTGCGTGGAGCGCCGCACGCCCGTCTCAGATTAAGGTTTTGCCTATCCACGTAGCTGGTTAAAATGTGTTACCGATTGGCGCTCCCGCTTAAGATGCCTGTGAATGCCGATCTATTGGGCTGGGCAGTAGAGAGTCTGGAAGGGTAATGAGAAAACCGAATGGAAACACATCCAGAGAGCACGGCTTGGCTGCCCTTTGGCCCTCTGGCAGCCGAACCAAACTATTCGTCCGGTTCTCATGGGAGCATTGCGCCTCATTCTTGAAATCGATTCTTGTTTCTAGCATCGATCGAGCGACGTTTTCCCAGATTTGTATTTGGACGTGCAGTCGGGACAAATGCCGTGGCTGAAGCTGGCGTCAGAATGCTTCGTAACGAAAGATTCCAGATCATTCCAGTCTCCATCCTCCGAGCGGATCTTCTTACACCAAGCACAGATTGGGAGAAGACCTCTCAGGGTTTTTATCTCGGCGAGTGTTTTTTGCAACTGGCCGAGTGCGGATTGAAGCTCCCTCTCGGCATTCTTCTGCTCCGTCACATCCAGGGCATGGCCCACGATGTAGGGTGGATCGCCATTTTCAGTTACCATCAGGTTCCGATATAGCCACACCCGTAGTTTTCTGTCTTTAGTGACCACTCGAACGTAGCCGGAATCTTGCCCCTGCTCTCTCGCGCGGCGCAGATATTCCGGGAAGACATGACGCACAGAAGGAGCTAAGAATTCGACCATATTCTTGCCCGTGCAAGCGTTGCGTTCACAACCGAGCGCGCGTGCGGCCGCCGGGTTAACCGACAGCAAAACACCATACATATCGTGGGTGCAGATCAGGCCAAGGCTATTCTCGACTATGCTTCGGTACCGATTCTGACTCCGATGCAGTTCGGCTGCAACGCGTTTGTATTCATCGTAGAAAAGACCGGGCGGAGGAAGTTCGATGCCAAAGATGGATTTGTTCCGATCGAGGCATTCCAGACCAACGTGTCCTGCGTACTCAGTGTCTTTTTCTCCTATCCAAACAACTCGATAGCGCGCTTGATCACCCCCATGGTCCAACAGGAGTATCGTTCCCACAGCCAGAGGGGGCAGGCCCCGAAGTCGTGCCCCACAGGCGGCGATCTCTACGGTAAAGGTATTTTGCGAGAAAGGGCTTCCGAAGATATCTTTGCCCAAAACAGTGACAGGTTTGCACCCCGGTATGCGCGGCTCCTTGCGAATACCCAGAGCCCAACCTGGTTTGGTGCCTGCGGACATACGCTCTCCTCAAAAAGTGGTAGCAGTAACTAATCGACGAATGCCCAACGGAAAACAACCGTTGCACCCATGTGTCACACTTGGATCAGCGGTTTCTTAACCCGGAACCTGGACTTGAGCCAATCGTGCAGGATACTTAAATCCACCGGCGGAATACGGACGAATTCACAACCAGCGGTACCATATCGCCGGGTCCAGAGCACACGGGCCTCGATGTAGATCTCTCTTTCTACTCCGGGCAGCGGCAGCCGCAAAGCTAGGGTCTCTCCGATGGTGAGCTTCTGATCGCTACGGAGGCCTATTCCGCCGTCACCGATGTCGGTAACCGTAACCTCGACGCTCCGATCGCTTTCGTCAGTTGCACGAACAGGGCGTGCAACGGTGTACCGCGCATTCCGACGGTGGTCCATCAGCATCCTGGAATAAGCATCCTTCATCGACTTGATTGCTGACTCGGTGGTGACAGGCTTCTGGAGCGTTGCATGAGCGCCCCTTATGGGCTGATCGAGCAGAGAAAGTGCTACGATGATGGGTTTTTGCCGCAGGGGCGATTTCCAAATCTTCTGCAACAGTTCAGAGGAAGTGTCGCCCTCCCAGTCAATCACGACTAGATCAGGGCTCCCTTCCTGCAACATGTCAGCTGCTTTCGAGGAATTCAGGCAAAGATTGGTGCAAATGGAAAGGTCGCGGAGCGCGCGACTCATACTGCACACTACTCCCGGGTTGCCGGATACAAGCAAGCCCTCAAATGCCATATCAGGTGTCATATTGGCTCTTAGTTAGTTCTTACGGACTCGAACGGGATCGCCATTTTCCCGGCATTCTCCGCACGACGTGAACAAGCGAATCCGAGCGACTCTCCAGTTTCCAAGTTTTGTGCTCTCGGAGTTTCGTCAAGGGCAGGTCAAGCAAAACAACGTCCGGAACCTGCCGCCAGGCCGTCCTTGTGGTTCTTCGGCCGTCGCTGGCCACAACCACGTTCTAGCCTGTGCTTTGACGGATGCTCGTGCATTCGCTAAACACAAATATCGCTGTCCTCGACCACAGATACTGACTTCGCGCGGGACAGCCCTTATATCCCTTGCATTTAAGGTTCCGAGGCTGGGGCCTCGTAAGGTACTGAAACGACTGAACCAACGCGATCGTCGGGAGTGGCAAAGCCAGAGAAATGTATCTTTTCTGGATTGCTCTTGGAAATCGCTTTTCTTGTGGAGAGAAGAAGTGACTCGAGACGGGCCGCCGATGGGTTATAGGAGTGTCTGCTTGATCGCTTGATGGTCACGGCGGCACCTCTGAAACCTTCTGGCCGCGCCGTGCGCCATGATTTGGCTCATGGCACGAACGGGTGGTTACTATCCATTACTAACTACTATTACGGTCCATTACGGTCTTCCAATTGTGCGAGGTGGGGTCATCGCGTAACTTCAGTGCATGGCCTACCGTACCCCCAAGAAACTCTCGGCGCCGCATGGACTCACGCGAACGCTCCTGAAGTCAATCATGTTCACCGCAACAGCTGTGATCACGCTGGTAACGATCTCACCAGCTGCTGAGCCCCCTGCGGCTCCCAGCAGCGTCATCCGCATGAATGCGGCCGTGATTGAGGTTCCCGTATCGGTGTCGATGCCACGGATCGCAGAAACGAGCACCATCGATAAGAAATTCGTCGGCTTGGCCTTTATCTCTACGACCAGCACCTTCGCCGATTCCTACACTACGTTATTTGCCCGGCAGAATTGGCTCGCCGGCAAGAAGGGCGTCTGCAACGCGGAAGTTGATTCGGCCTATCTGTATGGGACTCACCCAACCGTGGGGCGTGCCTACGCCGTAGCTTCGGCAAAGAGCGCCGGCGCGATCCTCATGGCCTACTACCTGCGCAGGCATCGCAGCAAGTTCTGGAGCCTGCCTCTGATCACGAACTCGATGGTGAGCCTTGGGGGAGTCACCCAGAATATGATCATGTGCAACTAACTAAGGGATTGGAGTTCGCGAGACTCTACTCAACCGAGACTCTAATCAACGACGAGGGTCAGAGATAGTGAGTGCTGCATGTGACCTGAAGTTCCCGTGACCGTGATGGCGTAAGTTCCGGGTGTGGTTCCAGCATGTGGCGTTGGCACGATCCCGGTTCCGCCGCACCCGATCATAAAGACCAAAGCGCCAGAGACGAGCGACAAAAGAACGAGCGCTCGCGCTTTCTTGCTCAGGCGCTTGGGCATGGCAAACATTATTCCGAGTAGACCAATCGACTGCAGCTGAACCCAAACCGCATAAACTGGGGCGCTTCGCGACTTGCGAATCGGCGGAACCTCCGCGACAGATGCCGTCGTGGTGATCGACAACATCGAGGTGACTGTGCTCCCTCCCGGAGTCACGACATTGGGTGACAGGCTACAGGATGTTTGCGCCGGGAGCCCGCTGCAGCTCAATGCGACGGCGTTGGCAAACGATCCACCAACTGGCGACACCATCAGGTCATAGCTTGCCGCGGAACCAGCTTTGATTGTGTCGCTGCCCGAGGAGCTAGCCAAGATAAAATCCGACCCGCTCCCAGTAAGGTTGTCAGTTTGCGGGCTGTTTGCCGCGCTGTCGCTCACCGTCAAAGTTCCAATGCGTGTGCCAGACGCCGTAGGGGTGAAAGTAATGTTGATCGCGCAACTGGAACCTGCCCCCAAGGGAGCTGAACAATTGTTGGTCTGGGCGAAGTCTCCCGTCACCTGAGCACCACTGACGCTCAGCACTGTGTTTCCGGTGTTGGTAAGGGTCACAATTTGCTCTGCGCCGGTGGTTCCGACCTGCTGCCCTGAAAAGGTCAAGCTCCTGGGAGCGAGTGAGACGACCGGTCCAAAGCTGTCGCCGCTCAGGTCGATGAGGTGGGGTGATCCGGCGCTATCATCCTGAATCACGATCGACCCGCTAAGGGACCCCGCGGCGACGGGAACAAAAGTGACGGAAAATGCGCAGCTGCCAGCGGCGGGAACGCTGCTTCCACAGTCATCCCCCTCCGCAAAGTTTACGCTGGTCGTGATCGATGAAATCAACAGCGGAGAATTGCCCATGTTTCGCAGCAGAACGGTCTGTGCCGGGCTGGTCGAACCGACGGCTTGTAGAGCATACTGCAGCAGGCTTGGACTCAGGGCCGTCGCTGGGGCCGAGTTCGATCCGATCTTGAACACGAAGGCATTCGTGTTTCCCGCCAACACACTCTGCAAAGCCCCCTGCGTGACCGGAAGATCAACTGAATCCGTGGAGCCGGCAATGTAGATGTTGCCGGTCGAATCGAGAGTCATTCCAGCCGGATACTCATTTGCGCTTCCACCCAGGAACGTTGCAAATAGCTGGGTACTCGCCAGCGGATCAATTTCCACCAGCAGAAGGTCGCTCTCGTTCGTGTAAGGCTCGATGCCGTCGACCATGCTGAACGAGCTGCTGATGGAAGAACTTAAGATATAAGCGTTGTCCTTGGTGTCGAGGGCAATCGCTTGTGGGGTGGCCTGATTGTTGGGGCCAAGAAAGGTTGAGTATGCCAACGTCGAGCCTGTGGGATCGAATTTAGTTACAAAGGCGAAGTTGCATCCCCATCCCAAAACGCTCGGATTGCAGATGCTGGTGGAAGTGATGGGAAATGTGCCGTCGCTGAAAGCCTGCCCGGTGACATAGGCTGAGCCGGAACTATCCACTGCGATGGCGGTGAGGTTCGTATCGGCGCCGCTGGATTCGTAGAGGTATGTGGAGTAGTCGAGGTTCCCGGCGGTGCTGAATTTGCTCACGAATCCGACTGAGCTGTTTTGTGGGGTCACGTCCGTCGGAAGATAAGCGCCTTGCGTGGTTGGGAAGTTGTAAGTATTAGTGTTGCCCACGGCATAAGCGCTCCCATTCGAGTCCAACGCAATCCCAGTAATTGCGCCGGAGGGTGAACCCCAGCAGGGAAAGGCAAAGCCACAGTTGTAAGGGACGGTGGAATTACCAGCTATGTAAGTCGAGTAAATCAAAAACGAGCCATCGGGACTGAACTTGGTAAGAAAGCCGTAGTTACCCCACAAGCCTCCCTGATTGGGGCTTACTGTAGCCTGGTAGGCATTGACCACCGGAAAGTCCGTTGAGAATGTGTACCCGGCAACGAGGACGCTCCCCACACTGTCGATCGCGATGGTGGATGGCACATCTGCACTGCTTCCGCCAAGATATGTTGAGTACAGGAGAGTAGAACCGTCAGCAGATAGCTTCGACAAGAAACCATTGTACGCTCCGGTTAGGGAGCCCTGATACGGATTGACCACAGGAAAATCGCTCGAGGTGGTACCGCCGGTTACGTACACCTCGTTCGCATTGTCCAACACCAACGCGTATCCGTAATCTTGGCTGTTGCCGCCGATATAGTCTGCATACACCAAATTCGATCCGGAGGGATCTAGCTTGGCGATGAAGACGTGATCTGCGCCCGTTGGCAGCGAGCCTAACGTAGCCAGGGGAAAGTCTACCGAATTCGTGTATCCGGCGATGTAAACGCTGCCGGTGTTATCGACGGCGATTCCGGTGGGCTGGTCGTCGCCACTTCCGCCCAGGTAAGTCGCATACACCAGCACGGGATCAATCACAAGCGCCTTATTGGAATCGTAGTGAGCAACGTGGAAAGCAATGTGTGTCGAATCATTCATGACGTAGGCGCCCTGGACGGGCACCCGCTGCACGGAAGACTCCTGGTAGACAGCGGGGCTCTGGAAATGGAGGTCGCCGCCGGCCGTCTGCACGACCAGGTCGCCTTTCTCATCTACATGAATCTGTTTGGCGCCTTTGATTTCGAATTGGATTCGGCTGGGGTCGGCCCCAGCCGAGATCGCAAAGTCGTACTCTAGCTGCCGGTGGTTGCCGTAGTAAACCAGATCAATTCCTGGATACACGTTCTTGTAGCGCACCCTCGCATACGACTGCACGTTCCTATGCCACTTCGCGGGGTCATTTCCAATGAAGTAATTGACCTTGCCGGGCTGTGGATCTTCCCCCACCGCCAGCGGAGCCTGCGCTGCTCCCACTAATCTGAACTGCAACGTTGTGTTTTGGATCTGCTTAGCGTTCTTGGCGATAGGCGCCCCACCGATCCCCGGCGTAGCTGCAGAGCCGGTCGGCCGTAAGGATAGAACCAATTCTCCAGCGGTTAGGAATGCTGTGTAGCCTCTGCCGTGGGAAAGAAACTCAACCTGGGGGTCAGTCTGACCATGGTTCGCTTCAAAGGTCAGCGGCATCTGAGCGTTCCAAGGCGGACGTGTCCCTCGCGCCAGGCCGCTCTGCGGCACCACCGATGTCGGGGACTGCTGCGCCCAGGACCCTATTGCAGTTAGCGAAAGAACTACCCACACCAGGTTTTTGCATTGCATTTCCACCCCCCGAGTTCAGATGGCCCGCTGAGACGAGACCAGATATGACGTCTTCCGCTCGCGCCAAAAGAGCTATTGCAGGCAACGCGTCTGTGCTTGTCGCGTCGAGCCGAGCAGGTGAGAGGCTATCTTCGAAAGAACTCGGTAAAAGCCATTGCACGACGAGTGCCGAATGTGGCCGTTGCGGGAAGAGAAACGAAATCCAACATTGCCCGCACTTCACGCGCATGCGCTGGCTTGAAGGGAGCGTTGAGTGCGGGTGCGTGGCAGCGTTTGGGACGCTCGTTCATTTTCTAGAATATCGTCTTGCTCCCTGACACGCCGCCGCCGCGACTTCGCGTCCTCGGCAACCGCGCTAAACACCCACCCCGATTGCGACTCCAGGACTGATCGCCTGTTCCACACGGTTTCGACCGTTGCGTTTGGCCTGATACAGCGCCGCGTCTGCACTGCGCAACAGCGCCTCCGAATTGGTTGACGATTCTGCCACCGTGACTCCCATACTCACGGTGACGCTCGTTGCTCCGCGAGGCGTGGGGATGGTTTGGCTTGCAATCAGTTCCCTGATCTGATTGGCTCGTCGCATTGTCGTTGCCAGATCGCAGCCCGGTATCACCAGCAGGAACTCTTCTCCGCCCTGACGTCCGATACCGTCGTACTCGCGCAGACTGGAGGAAAACTGTTTCGTAACCTCTTTGAGAACAAGGTCTCCGGTCTCGTGCCCGAATTGGTCGTTTACTTTTTTGAAGTGATCCACGTCCACCAGAACAATCCCCACGGACGTGGCGTCGCGGCGTGCGCGGGCGAGTTCGCGTTGCATAAATGTCAGAATTTCGCCGCGATTCCAAACGCCTGTCAGGAAATCATGGCTCGCGACAAACTGGAGTGCGGTATTTGCGGCAACAAGGCTCTGCTGCAGATCAACGATTCTCTGGCCCACTAGGAGGCGAGCTTTCAATTCGAGCGGATCGAACGGCTTCCCGAGGAAATCATCGGCCCCAGCGTCCATCGCCTCCAGCATTTCGTGCTTACGGGTCTTCGCCGTCAGCAAAATCGTGTAGGTGTAGGGTTCGTCTGCCGAGCGGCTCCGAAGCCGACGGCAAAGCTCGACGCCATCGATTTCAGGAAGCACCCAGTCGAGCAGTGCCAGCCTTGGTGCGTCTCGCTTCGTGAGCAGCTTCCAGGCTTCTTTGCCGTCTTTTGCGCACGCGAAATCGAAGCCCCATTCCTTCAGGTGGGCCCCAATCAAGTGCCGGTAGATTGCGGAGTCCTCAGCAACTAGAATCGAACGAGCGCACTTTTCGGAGGGAGACGCCTCTTCTTTTTCAGTTTCCTTCGTTTTCTTCATCGTCTGTGGGCATCTCGGCTTTCTCCAACTTGGCCAATTCGACTGCTAACCAACTTTCCAGCAGGTTGCGATCCTCCTCAGGAACAAACGAAAAGCGCACTCCGGCCCGCCCTTTGCTGTCGGCGTTTACCACTCTGCCGGTTGCGTGAATCATGGCGGTGCCGGGAAGCGAGAATTGGGTCAGCACCTCTCGATTAGTTGGCAGCAGCTGGCCGCACTGCAACGCTAACCCGCCAATGCTGAGGTCGCTAATTCTGGCTCGGATTTCTCCTACGTCAGCGACTCTCGCCACTACCGCAATGTCGACAGGAACGCGAGCTGCGCGTCTGCGATTTTGCAACATGGTTCCGTAGGCAGCCCGCATACAACGCCTGGCATGGTCAACGTTTGCGGGTTTGTGAATCATAAAGTTGGCGCCAACCAGAAGGGCGTGCGTTTCTGATTGTCCGCTGACCAGTGCCACAATGGTTGAGTTGCTATTCGGAGATGACTTGCGCGTAGCTCTCACAATGCGCGTCGGGTCAGACACACCATCCCAGTCGACAATCACGGCGTCAAGCCTGCGGTGAGTGACCGCGTCCAAAGCGGGATTCACCTCGCGGCAAACTTCCGTTTTGATCGCAAAGCTCTCCAGAATCTGCTTCATGACGCACAGAACTTGCGCGTCACTCGTGAAGAGAAGGCCGTCGAGTTGAACATGCTCTTTCATGACACCTCATCGGGCATTAGCACGTTACGAGCCAGTTGCGATGGCGCGAGTAGCTTCTTAGAACCTTCCAGTTACCCTTGGGACACGGCCCTCTCGCCCGACCCCTGTCGTATGAGCTCTGGAATAGTGTTCAATATCCGGTCGCTATATCTACGAGGCATGACCTGCAATTTGGCCCTCCGCGAGGGAGCAGAAGGTCCCCCATCACATTCTCCGAAGGAGCTTCGGTCTCCCAGGCGTAGAAAATGGTCTGAATCAATCTTCGCGCCCAGATGTAAGACATAGTACGGATTCTAGACACCGGTCATTTCGCTGCTGGCCCCAAGTGCTTTCTGTGGGCACGGCCTGATAGAAGTGACTCTGGGCATTAAAATGCACCAAAGCTAGCGCGACAGCCCCGAAGTCCGGAGGTCCGGTGGAAGGCAAGCGGGTTTCTTTGACTCACGATCGGAACTCGGACGTGGCGTGTCCCGGGGGCTCCGTGCACTACCGGTTCCGTACTTCTTGGCTGTCGTTAGTTCATAGTGGTGCAGTTGCGGCCCGCAAAGGTATAGAGCGAACACAAGTCTTGCCAACGGGCGTCGGTTCGCCCTTGGCCCGAGAAATCGAAGAATGACACCGGACATGGCTTTTGAGTCCTTGTTGGTTTCCAGGGACCCGGGCGTCGTGTGCGTGATGAGCAGATTGCTGACCAATCTCTCCATTTCCGTAAGTGTCTGTTTGAGTTCCTCAGAAGCCTTCGAACGGCTTTCGGAAGGCGGTACTGATCTCGTCATCATTGACTGGGAAGGCGACTCCGCAGAATTCCTAAGGAGAATTCGGAAATCTCACGGCTGGCGGAAGCCGACCGTGGTTGCGGTATCTTCAGAGGACTCTCAGGTGTCTGGCTCAGACCTGTTCCTCCGCAAGCCCGTGACTGCCGAGTCGGGCGCCAAGTCTTTGAAGGCTGCTTATTCCAGGATGATCTATGACCATCGCCGACATGCACGGTATTCCCTGATGAGTGTGGTCAACGCTACGGATGACAAGAATCGGTCGTCGGATGTGACCATCACCAACATTGGCCATGGAGGAGTCGGCCTTAGGATCAAGCAAGAGCTGCAGCTCGGCGATACATTGTCTTTCCATTTGCTACTGCCCGGTGCCAATAAATCCGTTTACATTCAAGCTCGTGTTCGGTGGGCCCGACGGTACGGCGCTGTGGGCTGTGAGTTTCTCCGCATTCCGCCGGCTGACCTTAGCCGTCTGCATGATTGGCTCATAAGCAAGAACCAGATCAAGAAACCAGTGGTTGAGATATGACGAAAGGGGGGTGATTGTGAGCGATCGACGCTTCGCCTTCCTGCTCGGAATATCTTCTTCCGCAAAGATAAGTTAGGAGACCACGTGTACCACCTATCCCAACCTGGGAATGACGTCGAGACCACCTTACCCCGCGTGCGCGAAGTCGAGTGGCGTGAATGGTGGTTGTGGGGATTTGCGGTCGCAGTCACATTAGTGTTGACCTTCGGAATCCTTTCGTTGACGTTCCCCGGGTTCCACATGGGCAACGACCGGGTTTACGCGCTAAGCCTGAAAGAATGGGTTCGCGGGCTTGCCGCTCTCGTTCTGTTGTTCGACATCTATACGGTGTATCAACACCTGCAACTCCAGCGCATGCGCCGCCGCCTGGCACAGCGTGATCGGCTTTTTCAGCTCATCAGTGAAAACGCCGCAGATATGATTGCCGTCGTCGATAAGAACGGAGCTCGCCTCTACAACAGCCCGGCGTATCAGAAGATCCTTGGCTATAGCCAGGATGACTTAACCAACTCGTCCCCCATGGAGCAGATCCATCCCGATGACCGTACTCGTGTGCTCGGAGCCGCCGAAAAAACCCGCATCACGGGCCGTGGAGAACAGCTCGAATATCGTATTCGCCACAAAGACGGTTCGTGGCGAGTTCTTGAGTCCACTGCCAGCGTCATTCGCGGAATGAATGGTGAAACCGAGGGACTCGTAGTCGTGAACCGCGACATCACCCAACGCAAGCGCGCCGAGGAAATGTTAGCGCACAACTCTTTCCACGACGGTTTGACGAACCTTGCGAATCGCGCGCTTCTTCTCGATCGCCTGGGGCGCGCGCTGGCCACTTCCAAGCGTCACGCCGAGTTCAAGTTCGCGGTGCTTTTCATCGACATCGATGGATTCAAGGTTTTCAATGACAGCTTGGGACACACCGCCGGAGATGCCCTGCTCATCCAGATCGCCCGGCGTCTCTCGGCTTGTCTACGTCGCGTCGACACGATTTCCCGGCAGCGCCTGGGCGAAGGTGACGAACCCGTCCTCGACGACAACACGTTGGCCCGGCCCGGAGGAGACGAATTTGCTGTGCTGGCCGAAGAGCTGCGCGACCCCAGCGATGCCATTCGCGTCGCCGAACGCATTCAGCAGAAACTGGCCCTGCCCTTCGATGTTGATGGTCACGAAATCGTAATCACCGCCAGCATCGGTATCGCCTTCAGCAATCCCAGCGCCGAAGCCGAGGACGTGCTCCGTGATGCCGAGATCGCCATGTATCGTGCCAAACATACCGGCAAAGCCCGCTGCGAAGTATTCGACAATGCCATGCACGCCGGGGCCCTCAAGCGTTTGCAGCTCGAAACCGACATGCGCAGGGGCGTCGGCCTCGGCGAGTTTCTCGTCTACTACCAGCCTATCGTGTCCATGGAAGACGGACAGATCGTGGGATTCGAGGCGTTGACTCGCTGGCATAGTCCCAAGGGCTTGGTGATGCCGAATGATTTCATCCCGGTCGCCAACGAGACCGGCATCATCTTGTCCATCAATCGCCAATTGCTGATCGAGGCTTGTCGGCAGTTGCGCTCCTGGCAGCAACTCTTCCCTTCGGACCCGCCGCTCTCGCTCAGTGTCAACATAAGTCCGAAACAATTTGCGCAGGCTGATTTGGCCTCGCAGATTGGCCAACTCCTTCAGGAAAGCGGTATGGACCCTCGGTGCGTGGATCTGGAGATCACCGAGACCATCGCCATGGCCGACGCGGAAAGATCTGCCGGGGTGCTTGCGCAATTGAAGGCTCTCGGGGTTGGCTTGGACATTGACGACTTCGGCACCGGGTACTCTTCCCTCAGCCGCTTGCAGCGCTTTCCCGTCGATGCTCTAAAAATCGATCGTGCTTTCGTTTCGCACATGGACAGCGATAAGGAAACCTACGAAATCGTCCGCATCATTGTCATGTTAGCCCACAATCTGGGACTAAGAGTGGTCGCCGAAGGAGTGGAAACGCAGGCCCAACTCGATCTTCTCCGGCGCGTCGGTTGCGAGCGGGCACAAGGCTATTTGTTCTCCAGACCTGTTGATCACCAGACGATTCTGAAGCTCCTAGAAGCCAACCGCTCCGATTCTGTCGGTTTTCTGACCAAGGCCGCAGGATCAGCATCGGCTTAAAGTCGTGACGCTCGTAGTAGCACGTCGTCGCACTGGCGCGACGGTGGGCAAATGCCCGTCGGCTCGAGATCCTGGTAGCAGTGAAAGCTCGCCTCTGATAGCAAGTCTAGCTGGCTCAGGCCTCTAAGACGATGCACGCGCGATGCCTGAGCCCACCTTACATTTCGGTTCGCTCGCCGAGCCCGGGGGGACCTCTTTGCACTTGTGAGCTTGGTATTTTCTCCGAATGTCCTGCTTGGCTTTGGTGGCATTGAGAAGTTTCGACTCGACCCTGCCGTTGCAGAGACCGCAAACCGTAAACGATGTTAATCCAAGTTGGGTGACGTGAGGTTCACAAGTGTATCTCAGCCTACCAATGGATAAATGGGTTATGCTCCTCGGATTACGACCGGCGCCTGGCGACTACGCAAGGCAATCTGCTACAGGTTCTATGGCCTCCGGCAGAACTGCGTCGGTTCCCGTCGGTCGTCCAGGATCTTCTTCATACTCTGGAGCAGGACTTCTGCATGTCTGGTCCAGTTCGAATTGCGATTCTTCGATATAGGCGGTTGCGCAGCTGAAGTCATGCACCCTACCTTTCGTCACAAATCGTGATCGTGCTCACGCTTATTCTCGGAGGTACCTAAAACGAACTGCGATCCACATACGTTTCTAGCCAGGCCCTACGGAAGGGGCTGCCCCACTTGACTCGACCTTACTGCCCCGGTCACTTGTGCCGCAACCATTGGGCTCGGCGAATCAAGTAGTTCGCGTACTCTTTTCGCCAAACCATTTCGTGTGAAAGGCTTTTCCAGCAGCCGGCATCCGGCTTCGAGTTCGCATTGCCCAACGATCGAGTTGTCCGTATATCCAGATGTGAAGAGCACTCTCATCGCAGGCCTCAACGCCCTTAGCGTCTTTGCTAGAGCCGGTCCATTGACCTCAGGCATCAGCACATCGGTGACCAGCAAGGCGATCGACCCCTCGTGCTGCTGTGCCATACGAATCGCGTCGGACGGACGGCCCGAGTCCAGCACGGCATACCCAAGTTCTTCGAGCATCTCGCGTATCAGCTCACGCAGCGGCGCATCATCTTCAACCAACAGGATCGTCTCCGGTCCTCCGTGGATTGGTAACTTCTCCTCCTGTCCGAGGATCGTTGCCTCTGCTTTGACGCAAGGCAGATATACCTTGAACGTCGTTCCTTCGCCTGGTTCGCTGTCGACCCATATATAGCCGGCACTCTGCTTCACAATTCCGTACACCGTGGACAATCCTAAACCTGTGCCTTTGCCGAGTTGTTTAGTGCTGAAGAATGGTTCAAACATGTGAGTTTGAGTTTCGATATCCATTCCGATCCCGGTATCCCTTAGGGCCACCATCACGTAAGACCCAGGCTTAATCTCGACACTCGGGCAATCATTCGCGACCAACTCCACGTTCGTGGTTTCAATGGTGATTGTGCCGCCATGGGGCATCGCATCGCGTGCGTTGACTGCCAAGTTGATCAGGACCTGCTCAATCTGAATAGGGTCGGCCTTGACACATCCTAGACCCGGCAGCAACGAAGTGGCGATTTCGATGTCCTCGCCGATGAGACGTCGCAACATCGTTTCTATCCCGATTACGAGCAGGTTCAAGTCCAGCGCTACGGGTTGCAAAACCTGGCCACGACTGAATACCAGAAGCTGCCTAGTTAGAGCCACGGCACGCGTTCCCGCGTTGTGTATCCGTTCCACCATCCGTCGCTTCGGGTCATCCGCAGCGAGACGCTCTTCCAGGAGCTCGCAATACCCTATTGCCACGCCTAGAAGGTTGTTGAAATCGTGGGCAACACCCCCTGCCAACTGACCTATCGCCTCCATCTTTTGGGATTGCCGCAGACGTTCGGTCACCTGTTCCGTGCGCTTGCGGGCCGAGATGTCACGAATGTTGCACTGGATTACACTCTTTCCATTTACTCCGTACACGTTGCTGACAAACTCAACATTGACCAGACGCCCGGTCCCCGTTTCAAGCGGTAGATTCTCGTACCGGATATATTCCTTGTCCAGCAACTCGTGAAAGGCCGCCTTCGATGCTTCCACATTTCTGAACGGGCCAATATCCCAAAGAGCTTTGCCGATGAACTCCTCTCGAGGAAGATCCAACAGGGTGGTCATGAAGGGGTTCACGTCGATGATCAATCCCGAGTGCGCTTCGAGAATCAGTATCCCATCCTGTGCTGTTTCAAATAGTCGGCGATACCTCGCCTCGGAGGCACTCAGCGCGTCCTTCGCTTGTTGGCGTTCGAATGCAAACTCATCATTCGCACAGTCTTTCATTGCAATCCTTCCTCCACTCGCCCTTAGTATGCGCACTTGCACAACGTTACTGACAGAGCTTCCGGGGGGGAACACGACGCTTGCTGCCGATCTTCCTATCGACCTTTTTCTTTGTGCAGCGCGTCGCGATTACGGCGACACGGTTTGGCGATCGGTAGCAACTCTCGGGTCGCTTCAAGTTTAAGTATGAACGCGTCGACCATGGTCAACTTCCTTGCTGTTACATCGCTGCCCGACACCATGATGACGAACTGGCTCCGACCTGAGGCACCTTATCTCGAACGCCACTTCGTATCCGCTCATCACGGGCATCTCGTAGTCGAGGAGCACGCGTCGCACTGGCACATAATCACAAGCCTGAGCGCTTGCTCCGTGACACTGCGCTGAGAACTGGGTAGCCAGACTCTCCCGCTGCGCCTTTTCGTAGCGCAGCATACCCTAATCATCAATGCACAGGATGGTTTGTTTCGGGATGGACGAAGTCGAGATCACAGTGCCTCCTGCCAACCTCAGGCCTGCGTTACGATTGGCGTTATCTAAATCGAAAGTCTAATACGTTGCACTCATTAAATGGCGGCGACTCGCATCTGACTTTCAGTTCTGTATATTAGAATGCGCATAGGCAGCTTTGTATGTTCACTAGTGAACACCTTGCTACATTGTTATCGGTGTGGGCGCTGGCCTCCCCTTGCCGCGATCACTACCGCGAGTCTGGATGGTCGTTGTGGTCACGCACGCATCCGTCTATCTGGTGTAATAAACGAGAGGTTAATCCTGTTCTTGGCGATTCTGCTGCTCTACTGGACCCGAAGGTTAAAACCCCAGAGGACCGGGTTTTAATCACAGAGGACGTGCTCAGCTTGCGAATTGAATGGCATCTCGAGAAAATGCGCGCTCACCTTGAGGTTAGCGTGACAAGCATCTCTGATACCGTAGCAACATCCGACTGTGGCGAATCGCGATCTGTTCAGTTTACCTTTCAGCCGTTGGTCGCGAAGTACAGGAGTAGTCAATCGTGACAAACACGACATTTGTTGTGAAAGTGAACCGTGGCAATACCCGCGCTGCCGGATATGGCGGGAGGTTGATTGTACCCGGGTCCTAATTTCCCTCAACCCTAAGCTGGGATTGCTGATTGGGGAAAATGACCCCCGAAGATGCTGCTAAACCCCTCCAAAACTCTCGGTGCATTACAGAGTTAGTACCTGTTCGGGTCGATGCCTGAGGGGTTGGGCGATAGCGCTCACGGCGGAGCTTACAAACGCTTTTGATCCGTTTCGCACGCTCACTCGCGGTGCAGGGCCGAGTAAACCATATTGAGGAGCGAGGTTCTGGTGAATGGCTTCGCCAGGAACGCCTGCTCTGATAGCAACCCGCGGCGCGAGGCAAGCAGATCGCCAGCGTATCCCGACATGAATAGCACAGGAAGATACCCGTGAATTGCCTTCGCTTGTTCGGCAAGCTCAACTCCACTTTTTCCAAACATGATGAGATCCGTCAGCAGTAGATCGATTCGTGGCCCCAATGTTGTCATGGTCTTCAGAGCCTTCTCCGCATTGCTTGCTTCGATGATTCGGTAACCGGCACTGCTGAGCAAACTGGCCGCCACCTTGCGAACAGCATCATCATCGTCGACCACCAAAATAGTTTCGGATCCTCTTGGAAGTTCGTCCACTTCGCTGGACTGCACCAGACCTTCTGCTTGCGCAGCTATTCTCGGAAAATAGATCTTGAACGTCGTGCCCTTGCCAGGTTGGCTGTCAACGAAAATACTCCCCTTGCTCTGCGTTACGATTCCGTACACCGTGGAGAGGCCGAGACCGGTCCCTCGCCCACTGCCCTTTGTGGTGAAGAACGGCTCGAAGATTTTCGATTTAATCCTTTCGTCCATGCCGCAACCGGTGTCGCTTATGGTCAAAACGACATGTGGTCCCTTACGCGAACCCACGTGCTGGGAAACATAATTCTCGTCCAGATCAGCATGCCCCGTCTCGATGATGATTTCGCCTCCACTCGGCATTGCATCTCGCGCATTCACTACCAGATTCATCAGGACTTGCTCAATTTGGCCCGGGTCGGCTTTAATGCTGCCCATCGGGGTAGCCGGCCGAAAGGAGATAGAAACATCCTCGCCGACCATCCGCAGCAACATGGTGGTCACGTTATGCACGACATCGTTCAGATTCAGGATTCTGGGAAAAACAACCTCCTGCCGGCTAAAGGCTAGGAGTTGCCGGGTGAGCAAAGCGGCCCGTTCCGACGCCTTCTTGATTTGTGTCAAGTGCCTTTTCACAGGAGATTCTGGTCCGACCTGATCGACGGATAGATCGCAGTAGCCGATAATCACGCTAAGCATGTTATTAAAATCATGGGCCACGCCTCCGGCCAAACGTCCCACGGCTTCCATCTTTTGGGCTTGCTGGAACTGAGCTTCCAGGCACAGAGTTTCGGTAACGTCGCGCATGAAAGCCAGAAGGCAGGGTTGTTCGTCGACCTCGATCTGCTCCCACGACAGCTCTGCCTCCCGAATCTCTGCTGTCGAGGTCCTGTATTGCATACGGAAATCCCTAACTATTCCGCCCTCCTTTAGCTGCCGGAGTAGCTCTAGATGCAGCGATGGAAGGGTCCAGAGTTTCAACTCCGAGAATGTGTGGCCAATGACATCCTCGCGAACGTAGCCCGCCATCTTGAGAAACGACTCGTTCGCGTCCAGAAAGCGTCCTTCCGCGACCGTCGAGATTGTGATCGATAGTGGGCTTTGGTTAAAGGCTTTGCTGAACCTATCTTCCGACTTGCGCAACTTTTCCTCGGCCCGTTTGCGCTCGGTGATGTCTCGCAACACGCATGCGATCCGCTCGATCCCCGTGGGACCCGCGATCGGAAAGTACGACACGAACAGAGCTCTCTCTCCCAGCCTAGAATAGTTGCAGCTCAGTTCGTATTGAACGACCTTCCCCCCAAAACACTCGTCAATCTTTTCTTTGACAACAGACTCGAATGTCGCATTCCCCAATACTTCGTTCACGCGATACCCTACGACCTGTTCTCTCTTCACATCCCGATAGTTCAGGAACGCGCGATTGGCGATCACGTAGCGGTACTCTCGGTCCACCACCACGATCATGTCCTCCAGGCCTTCCACCACCCGTTCGTATTCCCGCAGCCTCTCCTCAGACCGCATCCGTTCGGTGATGTCGCGCGTGATAGCCAACACGCAGGGTTGCCCCTCCACTTCGATCAGTTCCGCCGAAACCTCTGCTTCTCGAAGCTCTCCCGTTGAGGTCTTGAATTGCGTGCGAAGCTCCGTCACCCGTCCGTTTTCCTCTAATAGCTGGAGCATCTCCGAGCGCTGCGACGGCTGGGCCCAGAAATTCAAGTTCGCGGCGGTCGATCCAATGACATCTTCGCGCTTGTATCCGAGTATCTGGAGAAATGCGTCGTTCACGTCGACATACCGCCCTTCGGCTTGCGTCGAAATCGTAACTGCCAACGGGCTGCTGCGAAAGGCTTTGCTGAACCTCTCTTCCGACTTGCGTAATTCTTCTTCCGCGCACCTACGTTCGGTGATGTCGCGCGCGATCTTTGAAGCGCCGATGATCACGCCACTTCTGTCTCGAATCGGCGAAATCGTCACGGAAACGTCAACTCTCTTGCCATCCTTTTGCACTCGGACGGTTTCGAAATGCTCAATGCGCTCACCGCGCCTGATTCGCGCCAGAATGTCGGATTCCTCATTCACCCGTTCCGGCGGCAGCAACATCCCTATCGATTTGCCCACAGCCTCGGAGGTCGAGTAACCGAACAAGTTCTCTGCGCCCCGGTTCCAGGTCGTGATCGTTCCGTCCAGAGTCTTGCTAATAATGGCGTCATCGGACGAATCGAGCACCGCTGCCAGACGTTCGCGCACCTCGTCCGCACGCTTGCGCTCGGTAATGTCGTGCGCAATGGTGGAAGCTCCGATGATCTCCCCCTTGGAGTTCCTTACCGGAGAGACGATCAGTGAGACCGGAATCAGACTCCCGTCTTTGCACTTGCGAACACTCTCGAAGCAAGCCACCGGCTGCCGCGCGACAATATCCCGCAGAGATTGCAGGTGTTCTTCGTGGAGATGTTCGGGAATGACGGTGGCAATGGTCCGGCCGATCATGTCTCCGGCGGTGTAACCGTAGAGATCTTGCGCACCCTTGTTCCAGGCCTCGACGATCCCTGTGAGGTCCGTAGCGAGGATGGCGTCGCTGGAAGAAGACACGACGGCAGACAATTCGAGACGGTGCTTCTCCGCCTTGGAGGGGGCCGTTTTGGCACGGACCATGACACTCTCCCCGATGCGCCAAAATGGCGCACTTTCAGTGACTGTCGGTTATGCGCCCTGACACAAAACCATGCTTGCTTCTGTTTTCTTGGGATCTGGGGCTCGCCTGAGGAAAGTCTGCATTTCCTGCCCCCTCGGTGGGAACTGCTTCGACAAGGCGATATTAAAACTTCTCGCGTACCGCGCCCAAATACTTACCACCAGTTACTATTAAGTTATAGCCGGAACCTCCGAGCGATGCAACTGTTTTCGTATAGGAAGAAACCCTGTAGCTAGGCTAGGGCCTCCGGTCCGAACCTTACCCCAGTCATTGGTAACCGGACGGGTCCCGACCGCCATCCCAAGCGTTCTCGGTTCACCCACTCCTGACTTTAGGTTTTGGTGTTCAGCCTAAATCCTCCTCGTCATACTCTACCCAGGTCATAAAAAGTAGGTTCATCCTTCCGCACGGTCTCCCCCAGAGCTTGCCGGACGACCGCTAAAAGTTCGGCATCGTCGATGGGTTTCTGGAGAAAGGCCTTCGCTCCTGCGTCGAACGCGCGCTTCTGATTTCCCAGTCCGTCGCGAGCTGAGACGATGATGACAGGGATTATGGCGAGCGCGGGAATCAACTTGAGCCTTTCCATCACCAGAAAGCCGCCGCCAGCCGGCAGCCCGAGATCCAGGAGAATCAGGTCCGGCATGCTTCTCCTTGCCTCAGCCACGCCGGAGAACGTATCGCCTGCAAGACAAGTATCGTAGTGGTTAGCCTTGAGGCGCAAATGCATCCCTTGCAGTACGTCCGGATCGTCGTCGACAATTAGAATCTTCTTGTTACGCATTGACTATTCTCCTTGATGAAAGTTCCACGTTGATAAGTTCCTGAATTCCGGCGGCCATCTGCTCCAGAGGCTTTTTGATCGACTCACTCGAGTTTCGCTTGGCAATCGCAACAGACTTGTAAGAAGTCGAGAGCGTCAACCCGGCTTGCTGGACGTGTTCGTCCAATTGCTCTCGTATTCTCTTGCTAATCGCCTCGCCTCCAATTGCGTCGGTGATCGCCACCATGAAGAAGAGTTCTACCGCCCCAGCGACGCCCATTTTCGGCAACAGAACGTCCAGATGCGAGTGCAGGCAGCGCTGCAGTACTTCGCGGACCCCGTGAGACTGTTCTGCGCGCACGTCATCGGAAAGCCAGCCGCTCTGTGAGCCGATCTCTGTTACTACGAGTGTGACGGGCCCGTTGGCACGTTCTTCCTTGCGAAACGCCGGAGCAATCAGGGTGGGCAAAGAGAAAATTGGCAAAGTGACGGAAAAGACAGAGCCCTGTCCCAGTGCGCTTTTTACCCAGATTTGTCCTCCTTGTTTCGTAACCAGCTCTTTGCAGATGTACAACCCCAAACCCAGGCCTTTGCGACCTTCCAGGGAAGGATCCGATGTCTGAAAGAGGCGCTCGAAAATCCGCTCGGTCATGTCCGGACTGATGCCGCATCCCGAGTCTGAGACCTCCAGAATAAGAAGACTTGGATTTTCGTCGGACACACGAGCTTGCACCTTCACCACGCCATTCGCCGGAGTAAACTTTATGGCATTGTCGACTAGAATGATTAGAATTTGTCGAATGCGCATCGGATCGGTGCAAACCGATGGCAATCCACACCCCAGATCGGAAGAAAGCGCGATCTGTTTTGCGGTGGCGGCTCCCTGGAGAGTTTCGACGGCATACGCGATTGCATCGGAAATAGAGGCGCATTGCGGTTCGACCGTCAGCTTGCCCGCCTGCACGCGAGTGACTTCGAGCAAATCATGAATCATCGCTTGAAGTTGTTTCACGTTCCTCAAGACGATTCCCATGTACTCGTGTTGTTCGGGTTTCAGTTCACCAGCCAGTCCGTCCAGGAGAATGCTCACGAACTGACGGATCGCGCTTAGTGGCGAGCGAAGTTCGTGCGATACGTGTGAGAGGAACTCATCTTTAAGCTGTATCTGCTGGATCCGAATGAGATCAGTCTCGACCTGCATGCGGTGGCGCTCGATCGCATGGCGAAGCGCCCGGGGAAGCGCCCGGGTTTCGATCTGGCCTTTGATCAGATAATCTTGCGCGCCTTCCTTCATAGCTTGCGCAGCCAGTACCTCGTCGTCCAGGCCCGTCAGCACGATCATCGGAACGCTGGGAGCCGCCGCGTGTGCACGCCGTACGGTATCGAGACCATGACCGTCAGGCAAGCCCATGTCCAGCAGGACAATGTCCACCCCACCTTTGGCAAGATGAATCTCGGCCTCGCTCATACGCAAGAAGTGCGTCAATTCGAAACTGTCGGACCGCTCCTTGCTGAACATCTCGCAGAGCAACCTGGCATCTCCGGCGTTATCCTCAACCAGAAGAACCTGCAGCGTCTTTTCGCTCACGAGCTCACTTCGTGCGGCAACTTGACCACCGACAGCCAGAAATTGTCGATGCTCTTCACGACTATGAGGAATCCTTCGAGGCCCACTGGCTTGGTGATGTAACAGTTGGCATGGAGCTGATAACTCTTCAGGATATCTGCCTCCGACGAAGAGGTAGTCAGGACGACTACAGGAATGCTCTTCAGCGTAGGATTGACTTTGATTTCCTCTAGAACCTCCCGGCCGCCTTTCTTGGGCAGATTCAGGTCGAGCAAGACCAGATCCGGGCGCGGAGCGTTAGCGTGCTCGCCCTCGCGGTTCAGGAAAGCCATTGCTCTTGCCCCGTCAGACGCTACGTGCAGGTGGATGTGCACTTTGGCGTCCTTGAACGCTTCCCGCGTGAGCCGGACATCGCCGGGACTATCTTCAACCAACAGAACTTCAATCGGTGCCGCATCGGTTCCAATCGATTCCATTATTTCCCCTCTATCTCGGGCAGGGCAAAGTAGAAGGTTGAGCCCTTTTCCGGTTGCGACTCGACCCAGATCTTGCCGCCCTGTCGCTCCACAATTTTCTTGCAAATGGCCAATCCGATTCCGGTGCCCTCGAACTCGTCACGCCCGTGCAAGCGCTGGAAAAGGATGAAAATTCTTTCAAAGTATTGCGGATCAATTCCCAGGCCATTGTCGCGGACGGAAAAGGCCCATTCGTTGCCGTTGTTTCTCGCAGCCGAGACGTGTACGCGAGGGTCTTCGGTGCCACGGTACTTGATTGCGTTCCCGACGAGATTCTGAAACACCTGTGTCAGCAGCATTTCATCTGTACTGACGGTGGGCAGCGCATCGTGAGTCACAACCGCACGACTCTGCTTGATTGTTACTCGCAAGTTTATGAGCGCTTTTTGCAAGGCGTTCTCGCTGGGAACCTCGCGGAGTTCCCGTTCACTTGTCCCTGCGCGAGAATAGGCCAGTAGATCCCGGATCAACCCCTGCATGCGGTTACAGCCATCTACTGCAAAGGAGATGAACTCATCGGCATCGGAGTCGAGGCGCCCCTGGTAGCGCTTGGCCAGCAGTTGCGTGTAACTGGACACCATGCGTAGCGGCTCCTGGAGATCGTGGGATGAGACATAGGCGAACTGCTGCAGTTCGTCGTTCGACCGCTTCAGTTCGCGAACTGTCTTCCCCAGATGCTCCTCGGACTTACGGCGCTCGGTGATATCGCGGATCGCCGCAGTTACCAAGACTCCCTCGGCGCTTTCGAGCGGGCTCAGCATGATCTCGATGGGAAACTCGGTGCCATCCTTGCGCCGCCCCGAGAGTTCGATGCCGGCTCCGATCTGTTGTGTCAGCGCCTCGGACGCGCTTCGGTTCCCGTCGGCGATCAGCCGTTCCGCGAAGCCTTCGGGAATGATGTTCGTTACCTCTTGCCCGACTAACTCGTCGCGAATGTATCCAAACTGCTTCTCCGCCTGAACATTCAATAGAACAATTTTTCCGGCCGGATTGACCACGACTATGGCGTCGGGAGCCGCTTCCAACAGGCCGCGATAGCGGCTCTCCATCTGGGCCAGATGTCTTTCCGCTTCCATGCGCACGCTGATGTCGGTGTTCGTGCCGAACCAGCGCATCACCTTGCCCTCCGAATCGCGGATCGGAACTGCCTGCGAGAGGAACCAGCGGTAGTTGCCGTCCCGGCCGCGGAGGGGGAATGTGTCTTCCCAGAGCTCGCCGTTCTGGAAACATTGGCGGATCTTGTCCACAACCCGTTGCACGTGGTCTGGATGATGTACTTTTTGCCAGCCCCAGCCGGCCATCTCCTCCAACGTCGTGCCAGAGTAGTCAAACCAGCGCTGGTTGTACCAGAAGATCGAGCCTTTTTCATCGGCCATCCAGGCTAGCTGAGAAATGTTATTCGCCAGGTTACGGAAGCGCTCCTCACCTTCACGGAAAGCCTCCTCGGCAAGAGCACGAGCAACAATGTCTCGAGAAACAATCCAGCCCGCTCCCGCGGCGATCAACACTCCCAACACTGTTCCGAAAAGCAAAATTGCTTTAGTCTGCGCCCGGCGCCGATTCGACTCCACATTGCGGAGCAATAGCAATCGCAATTCTTCGTCCTGGATCTTGCTGACTAACCCTAGGTAATCAGCCATGATGCGCTGGCCCCGCCCGCTTCCGATGGCTTCCGCCGCGGCCCCTACACCCTTGGTTCGGCGCAGACTAATGACCACGTCGCCGAGCCGCATCTTCTGAGCCATCACCTCTTCGAGAGCCGGAAGCAGAAGCTGTTGTTCTGGGTTATCTTTTGTCAAGTCGCGAACGGCTGCCGCGTCCTGTCCTGCGCTTAATGCGCTGGCGCGGTAGGACTCGAGATAGACCATTTCGCCCGTCAACGCGAATCCACGGTCGCTCGATTCGATCCTCTCCATGTCGGCAACTAACTTATCGAGGTTCTCAAGAACTTCGTGGCTATGCCGCACCCATCGATCGCTTTCACTGGACAGGAATATGCCACGATAGGAGACCGCTCCAACGACGAGCAAGATCACAATCGCCGAACCGAACGCGAGTTGTACCTTCCGCTTCAACACTGTTTCCCCGCCTGAACATTCAACAGGACAATTGTTCCTCCCGGGTTGACCTCGACCATGTCATCCGGAGCCGCCTCCAGCAAACCTCGAGATCGAGCCTCGGACTGGAGCATGCGCGTCTGGGTTTCCCGGGCCTGCAGCGAGCGAGAGAGTTCCTCGGCTTGTCGAGACAGTTCCAATGCCTTGTCGACCAAAACCTCTACCGCCAATTTGCTTTTCGAGATGTCCGTTCGAATCGAAACGTACTGCTGCGGTTTTCCATCCGGCCCCACCAATGGAACCATGATCGTTTCTACCCAGGAGATCGATCTGTCCTTTGCCCGGTTCTTGATCTCACCCTGCCAAACCGTCCCCTTCGCGATGGCATCAAACCTCTGGTGGAAAAAATCTTTGGAGTGGTGGCCGGATTTGCCAATGCGGTGATTCTGGCCGATCAGCTCGTCCCTGGAATGTTGACGAATGGCGCAGAACTTGTCGTTCCCATCGGTGATTCTGGCCTGGGCGTCGGTCACCGCTACGCTGGCGTGTTGATCCAGAGCGAGCTTTTGATCGGCCAGTTCCTTCCGCTGACCACGGATAGTAGCGAGAGCTTCTTCTACGGCTTTTTCAAATCGCTTCCGCTCCGCGATTTCGCGGATGGTTGCGGCGACGAGCATTCCTTCTGCGCTTTCCAATGGGATCAGCATGATTTCTATAGGAACTTATTTCCACTCTTCTGCCTACCGTTGACTTCAATTTCGGCGTTGATCTGCCTTGCCCGGCGTCAGCATCAATGCTTAATGGGACGCTCCTGTAGTGTGGAGCTTGATCGGTCAATGGGGGAGTGGTTGACCACAAGCCAGTACAGCAAGGCGCGCTCTGTCAGACGGCTGCGCAGAGCTCCGCTGTGCCTTGCCAGGTCCGGGGAGGGCCCGACCTTGCCCTTGCATTTGCTGCACCAATCGGCTGTCAGGGAATGCCCCGATTTGCCGCATTTTCATGCCTTGAAGATCTGCGCTCTCCAGTCGGTTTGTACAGAACCGTGAATACTGCCCGCTTACTGAACAACTCCGCGGGTTATGTCCAGGGTATTCAGAAGCGACGCGGATTCTCAGGATGTCAAGGTGCAAGGCCCATTTTTTCGACCGGAAGTGCCTCCGGACCAAGTGACAGACCCGAATCGAGTCTGATACGGTACGAACAGACAGAACCATATCGAACGTGTCAGGGTTCCGTATATGCCCGACCACAATATCCCCAAACTTCTAGCGATTGATGACGAGCCACAGAGCCTGGAGTTAATCTCAGAAGCACTGTCCAATGCTGGCGTAGAGGTTCTCACCGCGAGCGATCCCAAAATCGGCCTGGAAATTTTCAAACGGATCCGTCCCCAAATCGTCCTCCTTGATCTGATGATGCCCGGGATTCGTGGGTTTGAGATGCTGGAGTGGATTCTGGCCGCAGATCCCGGGGCTGAAGTCATACTCATGACAGCGCATTACTCCACAGAATCTGCAGTTGAGGCCATTCAGAAAGGGGCATCTGATTACCTCAACAAGCCACTCAGCGTAGAAAAACTTCGGCGCCGAATCGCGGAGCTGCTTTCCGACGCTGCGACCCGGCGTAGAACCCAGGAACTCGAGCACGAACTGCTGGATGCCTGTCGATTTGCAGGGATTGTTGGCCGAAGCCCGCTCATGCTGGAAGTTTTCTCGAAACTTCGCAGGGTCGCACCACATTTCCGAACTGTGTTGGTAACGGGACCCACTGGAACCGGGAAAGAACTGGTGGCTCGGGCTTTGCATCAACTCAGTCCGGTCGCTTCGGGTCCGTTCGCGGTTTGCAACTGTTCGGCGATTGTCGAAACGCTGGTTGAAAGTGAGTTGTTCGGCTACGTGCGGGGTGCGTTTACCGGGGCCACAAAAGATAAGATTGGGGTCTTTGAGTACGGGAATCACGGAACCGTCTTCCTGGATGAGATTGGGGAGTTCTCCTTAACCGCACAGGGTAAATTGCTTCGCGTTTTGGAAAGCCAGGAAATCCAGCGGATCGGCTCTCCTGTTCCGCGAGCAATCGACGTCCGCGTGATTGCTGCGACCAACCGCAACCTCCGATCGATGGTGCGAGAAGGAACGTTTCGGGAGGACCTGTACTACCGGCTAGCCATGATCGAGATTTCCCTTCCCCGCCTGATGGACCGACGAGAGGATTTGCCCCTTCTCGAAAGGTATTTCCTCGAAAGGTTTGCGGCCGAATACAAGAAGCCGTTGGCGGGCATAACGCGTCGAGCCCAAACGAGGATGGCTATCTACTCGTGGCCCGGCAACATCCGCGAGCTTGAGAATGTCATCGGCAATGCTTGCATGATGGCGGATGGAACATTGATTGACATCGGAGATCTGCCGGAGCCAGTGCGAGGTCAGTCAGGGGATGTAACTGGACGGGATGAAATTATGATGTCCGTGCAAGAATTGCAGAAACGCCACGTGATGCGCGTTCTAGAACATGTTGGTGGAAACAAGTCTCAGGCGTCCGAAATTCTGGGAATATCACGCGCAACCATTTACCAGTTGTTGGCGGATGCAAAGGTCGGCAACAGAAGCTAGGGTCCCCGCACGGAATGAGAACAATTTGGACGGGTGTCGAGGAGGAAAATGGCCTTGGGGACTCGGCTGGTCAAGAGGCACTACGGATGATTGAACAGACCGATCCGGACATCGTGCTGCTTGATAGCAGCATGCCGGTACTAAAGGGCTTTGCCGTGATCCGCCGGATTCGAGAAAGTCCCACCTTAGCCACTCTGCCAGTTCTGGCGGTTACCGCGTATGCCATGGAAGGTGACCGTGAAACCGTTTTGAAGGCTGGGTTCGATGGCTACCTCTCGAAGCCGATCAACCCGCGTGACCTCGCCACGGAGATCGAACGCTGGCTGCGCATAGCGGAGGATCGACATACCCCTCCACCTTCCCCTTGTACGCTGCATGCTCCTATCTTAGGAATCCGGAGTTGAAGCGGTCTCTGGCAGCCGCGCTCCTGGTGTTGAGTTTGAGTGTGGCGGCCGCGGTTTGGAAATTCACCTCCAACGCCGCGCCTCCTCTGCGCACTCGAGAGGTGCCTTTGCTCGACATCGTACATAGGCACCCCGACCTACTCCAGGAGTTTCCGGAATCTTTCCCGCTTCAAGTCGCCGTATTTTGGACCCATCCCGGCCCCGATCCGGAGAATCCTCTTGCACTCGTGCATTCGCTCAAGGAAATGGGCATCCCTTTTTTTATCACTCGTGATCTCGGACAAGCTCTCCGCCATCGACTGGTCATTCTATATCCCAGTGTAGATTCACGCACGTTTACCCAGCCTCAAGCTGAACAGATAACCACGTTCGTAGGACAGGGTGGATTTATCTTTGCGCAGAACGTGTTTTGGGGGGGCATTCAGTCTCTCTTCGGTTTTCGCGGCTTCGCGCCTTCGCGTAAGCGTTATCACCTCGCGTTTTCGTCCACCACGGATCCAGTAATGAAGTATCTGAATCGCCCTGAGGAGCGCGACGTTAGTTTGGGTAGCGATCATTTCCCCGAGATTATCTGGAGTAACGGATACGTTCCTGCCACTGGTGCTGAAGTACTGGCGCGCTTCGAAGACGGCTCTGCCGCCCTGCTGACGAACTCGATTGGCAAGGGAAAGGTGTATCTCCTCGGACTGAGTTTGGTGGATGTTGTGTTGCGCAGTCAGGACAATCGCGACTATGAGGCCCAGCGCCACTATGTGAATGCTTTCGAGCCTGGCGCGGACGTTTGGCTGCTGATCCTGAGGGCCTGGTACGAGAACTACGCGAAAGATTGGGTGCGCCTGGCCATCATCCCCGGAGGCCAGCGGTCCGCCCTGCTGCTGTCGCATGATGTGGATTGGGAAAATTCGTTTGCCCCCGGTCTCGACTTTGCGCGGATTGAGAAGGCGAATCAAGCAAAGAGTACTTTTTTCATTCAGACGAAGTATGTGGACGATGCCAACAGCAAAGCTTTCTTATTCGAGCCGAACCTCGAGACCGTTCGACAACTGAAATCGGGCGGCTCGACTGTTGGCAGCCATTCCATCATCCATTCGCGAGGTTTCAACAAGTTCGAGCTCGGCTCGGGTCATGAAGACTATCCCAGCTACCAGCCTCGCGGACTGGGATTCGATACTGCCTCGGGCGCCACGGTCTTCGGCGAGGTTCGAGTGAGCAAGGGATTGCTGGACGGAGAAATTCCCGAGCAAAATACGACATTCTTCCGCGCCGGACATCTGCGCGTTCCCGTCTCTCTACCCGAGGCTCTTGAGCGCTCCGGTTATCAGTTCGACTCATCGTTCACCGCCGATGATGTTCTCTCCAACTTTCCTTTTGCGCTTCCTCGCGACCTCGGTTTTGAGGAGGACAGCGACATCTATGAGTTTCCGGTGACGATCGAAGACGAAGAATCTCCCGGTTTCGCCAAACGAGTGCCGCAGGCTTTGCAGGTGATCCTCGCCAACGCTGAGAACGGAGCCGTAAGCGTGGTGTTGATCCACTCCAATGAGTCCCACCTGAAAGCCGCCGCCGAGCAAGAGTTACTTCGCCAGCTCCCCGCCGATATCCTCAAAACCGATATGGTGAGCTTTGGCACATTCTGGCGCGCCCGCGATCACCTTCAATGGAACGTGAGCTCCACCTCCATACCCACGCAAGCCGTCTTGCAAGTGAAGTCCGATGATTCTGTGACCGGACTTACATTCGAATTCCAGCGTCCCATAGCGACCGTCACCGGGGGCGCGATGCTGATCCCGGATAACCGCCACGTTGTCCTGCCCATACTCGAGCCCGGCCACGGCGCTTCGTTTCGCATTAGCTATGTGCGCTGATCTGCTCCGGCAATTGTGAAGATCGAAACAGTCCTTTTAGCCTCGCACATAGGTAGGGGGGCTTGTGTAACTTACGCTGCAACCCAGTTGAGGCCACAATCATAAAGAGAGCAACGACGAGGCATTGCCGCGCTCGGGCCACCTTCTACCCGTTGTGTCCTTCCTGAAATTGATTTTCACCGGCCGCTGGAGCAGGAGCCTTGCGCCAAGCCGCCGGCTTCGGATCGAACGGATCACAGTCCGTTGGAGTTTGTCGTGACCGTGTCTAAGAAGTACCTTTTGCATCAAGCACTCGGGCTGGCCCGAAGGACCGCTATCGCGACCTTGCTGTTGCTTGCTTCCGTGCAGCTTCTCGCTGGGCAGACCATCAACGACTGGCAGCTGCGAGTTCGCAATGATGTTGAGAGCCAGCATATCGATGCTGCGCTTGCTATTGTCGAGCAACGCCTGGCTGACGCACCCGAAGACCTGGAAGCTCGCGGTTGGCATGGACGTTTGCTGGCCTGGAAAGGCCGCTGGTCTGAGGGAGAAAAAGAATTCAAACTTGTCCTCGATAAAGTCCCGAATGATACCGAGATTTTGGCCGCCCTCGCCGACGTCCTCCTCTGGCAGCACAACTACACCGAAGCTTTGGTGATACTGGACCAGGCACGACAGAGCTCCCCTTCGGATCCTGAGATCCTATCTCGCCGCGCCCGAGTACTCGCGTTGTTGGGCCGCACTCGCGAAGCGCGTTCCGAATATCGACAGACTCTTCAATCCGATTCGCAAAACAAGGATGCGAGAACCGGTCTGGTAAGTCTGAGCGAAAATACCAAACACGAACTACGCATTGGGGAAGATGTCGATTTCTTCAATTACGCCAATAGCGGCCAGACCCAGGGCATTAGCCTGAGTTCGCGATGGAGTCAGCGATGGTCCACCGTCTTCGGCGCCAACACCTATCAAAGATTTGGCCAGGATGCCGTCAAGTTTCTCGCCAGCACCACCTTCCACCTAACCAAGCGGGATTGGTTCACCATCGGTAGCGCCGTTGCCAACAGTCAGAGCGTGGTCCCCACAAGCGAAGCTTTCTTCGAATATGGGCACGCCTTCCGCATTGAAAGTCGTTTGTTTCACGGACTCGAGAGTTCCTACCAGCAACACTGGTTCTGGTATCACGGTGCGCATGTTCTGACCCTGAACACAAGCGAGATTGTCTACCTTCCCCACGAGTGGACTTGGGCACTGAACGTCACTGGAGCCCGTACCGGTTTTGCCGGCACTCTCGTCGAGTGGACGCCGTCCGGCTGGACCAAACTTGGCTTCCCCCTGCAGCGTCGCGTCACTGGCAACATTTTCTTCGGCGTGGGCAGCGAAAACTTTGCCCAAATTGATCAGATCGGACGCTTCTCCGCCCGTACGTTGGGGGGTGGTTTGCGCTATCAGTTTGCTGCCCGCCAGGACATCAACGGCTACGTAGCCCGCCAGGACCGCAACCAGGGCCAAACTGATACCAGCTTCGGACTGAGTTATGGAATTCGTTTTTAACCGAATCGAAAAACTCGGGCCGGCAGGCTTGGTGTTACAAGCGATTCTGATTTCGCTGCTGGGGATCGTTCTCCTGGTCGGATTCATTGTGTTGCGACGCTGGTACCGCGCCCGTTACTTCCGCAGAAGAAACGAGCGCACCGTCGTCTTGCGCTCGCGATGGGACGACATTCTTTCAGGCAAGATCTCCGCCGAAGCATGGCGCTTAAATCCGCTCGATTGCGACATTGTTGAATCGATTCTGCTCGACAGCATCGAGATGTCGTCGGCTGCCGACCTGCCCCCGCTGCTGGAGTGTCTTCGCGTCAGTGGATTGCTGGATACGCGAATTTACGAAGCGCGAACAACCCAGGGATGGAACCAGCGAACTGCCCTGCTCACCCTGGGCCGCACGCGGGCGATGGAAGCAATCCCCGCCCTGGCTGAGGGATTGGATTCGCAATTGCGCGAAACTCGCATCGCCGCGGTCCGTGGCCTCGGCCGTACCGCTCGCATGGAAGCCGCCCTCCCGATTCTCGACCGCATCGTGACCGGTCAGTTCGATGCGCCGGAACGTTCCTTGAAAAATGCCTTGGTAAATTGCTGCCGCACCCACCCTCACATACTGATCAACTACCTCGAGCACTCCGATGGGCCAGTTCGCGAGTTGCTGGCACGCGTGCTCGGCGAGTTGGCCTCGCCTGACCTCGGCGAGGAGTTACTGGTACTGGCGACAGATTCCTTACCGGAAGTACGCGCTTCCGCTGCCCGCGCTCTCGGCAATACCAACACTCCCTATAGTTTGCCTGCGCTCCACAGTTTAGCGTCCGATCCAGAATGGTTTGTTCGTCTACGGGCCGTGGTGGCGCTGGGACAGATCGAGAACATCGGCAAGATCAAAGTCCTGCTGCACGCCCTCTGCGATACCAACCGTCACGTTCGTCAGCGCGCCGCATGGGCACTGGCGCGGATGGAACCGCAACTCGAGCAAATCCTCGAAGAGGTGGTCGCCACCAAAGACGACTATGCCTTGCAGGCCTTTGTTTCCGAACTCGAGCGCTCCGGCGCGATCGAGAAAATCGTCAGCGGCTTTGAGGGTTCCGATCACCACTCCGCCGAGGCGGCTTTGAACGAAGTTGTGGCGGGAGCGAGAAAACGAGTGGAACTTACCGGCAAAGCGGCAGCAGCCGCGGTTGGGGCGCGCTGACCGTGCATTTTCTCGCCATCTCGAACGATACGCTGTTCCTCTACTACGTGCTGTCCAACGTCATTTACCTTGCGCTACTCATTGTTGCGATTGTCAAGAATGTCCGTCATCGTCATCGCCTCGGCAGTCAGCGCCTGGAGTTGGTGAAAGCCTCTCCCTTCACTCCGCCCATCACGCTCATCGTTCCGGCGCACAACGAGGAGCGGTCCATCGTCGGCAGCGTCGGGGCTCTGCTCGAGCTCGAATACCCCAGCCTCGAAGTCATCGTCGTCAACGATGGATCGAGCGATGCCACCATGGAAAAAATAACGCAGGCCTATCAGCTTCAGATCGCCCGCGTCCTGTATATTGCCGACATCGCCACCGCACCGCTTCGCGCCACCTATCGCAGTCCCCTGGATCCTCGCCTGTTCGTCCTCGACAAAGAAGCCGCCGGGTGCAAAGCCGATGCCATCAATGCCGGAATCAACGCCGCCACCAGCCCTTACATTTGCGTGGTTGATGCCGACTCAATTCTCGAAAAGGAATCTCTTATCCGTATCATGGCAGGAGTCTTCGCCGATCCGGGCCGCGTGGTCGCCGTCGGCGGCATCGTCCGAGTCTTGAACGGCTCCCGCGTCGTTAACAATCAAATTGTGGAGGTCCGCCTTCCCAAAAGTGCGATTGAAGTCATGCAGGTCATCGAATACCTGCGGGCCTTCCTGGTTGGCCGCGAAGCTTGGGCGGGCTTCAATATGCTGCCCATAATTTCTGGAGCATTCGGAGTCTTTCAACGTGACCTGGTCATGCAAGTCGGAGGCTTTCGCACTCACGCCGTCGGCGAAGACCTCGATCTGGTCGTCCGCATGCACCGCCGACTGCACGAGCAACACCGCTCCTACCACATTGACTTTATACCCGATCCCACCTGCTGGACCGAAGTCCCCACTGACTGGAAATCGCTTGCCCGGCAGCGCGCGCGCTGGCACAAGGGTCTCATCGATACGCTCTGGCCCAATCGCGACATGCTTTTCCGAGCCCGGTACGGACGCGTCGGCTGGCTGGTCCTTCCATACATGTGGATCTTCGAATTCTTCGCGCCCATCATCGAGGTCGTAGGATATTCCACCATCATCCTGGCTCTGATCTTCGGAGTTCTGAGCAAGTCCTTCTTCCTGCAATTTCTATTGTTCGGCTACGCCTTTGCCACCTTGCTCTCCATCGGCGCGGTGCTGCTCGAAGAAATGACGTTTCGCCGTTATAGCGACTGGCGTGAAGTTGCGCGCCTGCTCATCTACTGCTTTTTCGAACACTTCCCGTACCGACAACTCACGATGGTTTGGCGTCTCCAAGGCATCTGGCAGTACCTCCGCGGAGACCTGCAATGGCGATCAATGAAAAGAGTAGGCATCTCCACAAACCCAGTCGCTTGACCCACGGTCCTGCTGACAAGGTTCGTGGTTTGAGTTGCTCCAAGCATGAACCGAACTTCCGCTGGAACTAGAATTTAGGCAATCCAGTGGCGTATCGTGGGCAACCGGAGTTGATGGGGTGGAAAAGTCCTCACCGTCAGCCAACTTCCGCTTTGCTGGTCATCGGGGACAATCGCCCGCACCTAGGGAATCGCTTCATCTGCCGTCAGCGTCAGACCGACAGCCGCGTCCTGCAAGAGTCGGCGAGCCGACTAAGCGTTTTGCGGGAGAGCCAACGTTACAATATCCCTGCCTCGTGCTTTGGATTCGTAGAGGCATTCGTCCGCGATTTTAAGCAGCTCGGCGCAGGTCGAGCCATGCTCTGGAAACACCGCGATTCCTGCCGAGACCGTGAGCCGTCCCAGTGTCTGCCCTTTGTACTGCAGCCGCAAGTTCTTTACCGCGGCGCGCAGCTCGTCCGCACGGAGCGCGGCGTCCTCGCTAGATGACTCCGGCAGAACAATGGCGAACTCCTCGCCTCCGTAGCGGCAGCATATGTCAGTTCCGCGGAAGAACTTGCGAAACATATCGGCTAGGGACTGCAACACCATGTCTCCGGCATCATGTCCGAAGGTGTCATTGAATCTCTTGAAGTGGTCGAGGTCGAGGAAGAGAACAGCAATAGACTGTTTCTTGCGAGCAGCTAATTGCAGTTCTCTCTCAAGCGACTCCTCTAGAAAACGCCGATTGAACAGGCGAGTCAACGGGTCACGAATTGACTGTTCACGAAGGGTTTCGCGAAGCTGCAGGCTGGCCAGCGAAAGGGCAATCTGTGAGGCCGCGCTTACCGCCAGTCGATGACGAGAGTCCCGCGAATTCTCCGTGTCGGAATCGCGCCGGAGTTCCGCGCTCAGGAATTCGAGATGCAAGACGCCAACGGTATTTCCCTGCGCCAACATCGGAATGCATAAACACTCCATAGTTGAGGTGCTGGTCAAATGTTGACAGGCGATGCCACTTCCGGAGGGCTCACTCCAATGGGGCTGGCCACGGCGAAGAGACCAGCAGGCTTCCGGGGGAAACGTGGGCGCTGAGACGTCCCTCTTCCCCCACCGAACCACAGCTTCGACGAGGTCTCGCGATGATCGGAACAGATAGAGCGCTCCGGAAGGGGCTCTGGGAAACAGCTTCTGCAGCGAGTTCGCACCCACAGCGCAGGCTTCCTTAACGGTCCCACTGCAGGCCAGGAGAGCCCCCATTTCATTCAAGGAGGTCATCTGCTCTGTGCGGAGTCCCAGCTCCCTCACCAGCCGGTCCAGCGACTCCGCATGTTGCTCCTGTGCTTCGCCAGCCCGGATCCTCTCCGAAATGTCCTCGTAGATCAAGTATGCGCCCCGCACATCTCCGTTTATCAGCAAGGGCACGCCGTGGAGCGCCAAATCAAGAATGTGCCCGTCTTTTCGCCGCTGTCGAACTGTCCTGTGCATCGCTTCTCCGGCGAAGATCTGCGAAATGAGTGGCGTTGAATCCGTACCCTCATTGTCAAGCATTCCGATACTTCCGATCGCAATCGAGGAGAGCTCGAGCTGGTTATATTGAAAGAGTTTTCCGAAAGCGACATTCGCCAGCTCGACTGAGCCTTGCCGGTCAAGAACGACGATCCCCAGCGGGCTATTTTGTATCAGCGAGTCTAAATAGATGGTTCGTTCATTCAGATCAATTGCCAGGCGCTGCCGTTCGCTGACCTCGGATCCCACGATCAGTCCTACCACGGATAGCACCAGCATAAAGAGAGCGACCTCGGTGAATACGGCCGTGGTGGGGGGGCATATATGCATTGCGACTACAATTCCAAAATTCAACGCCAACAGACCAGTCACAACTCGCCGGACTCCATGACGCATCGCAATCCAGATGACCGGAACGAAACACATGTAAAAATGACCGTAACGCCCGTCGTTGAGTCCAAACATCGCCCAGCAAACAGCTACGATCGTCAATGCTTGGCTACAGGTTTCTGCGAGCGCACTAAAAGTGAACACCGTTCCAGCGGAACCCGACTCGGTTGGGCGAACTTGTGAGGGGTTCGGCGAGAGCCACTTGCGAACATGAGGAAATACGTGGACGAGAAGAAACGGTGCAATTCCCACCAAGCCTATCGCGTCGCCCAAAAACCACCCTACCGCGGATGACCTGTATTCACTCCAGGTAATGCCGTGATCCGCAATCAGGCATGCGACACCAACGATCGTGGCCCCTGTAGCAGCCGTCGCGGTCACCAGAACGTAGCAAACCACATCTCGTCGACGCCGCAGCTGCAGATCTGCGTGCAGGGGGCCGCGCAATACGGTTGCGGCCGCGCCATAACAAACCGCAATACCCGCGGCGTCAACGGTGTTGCTGAGTGACATAAGGGGCTGGGCATAGATAGCCCTACCGGCAAGAGCAACGGAGAAGCAGACCAGAATCGCGTACCACGGACTGATGCCCAACAAGAGAGCCATAACCAGACCGATGGCGGGATACCAGGCGACGAATCCAATGCGAGAAAAGAAGATGACCGCAGGCTGGTTCAACAGAAGGTATAGCAGCACGAATGCGACGGAAACCAGTGCGTGGCGAATGATCAGGCGTCGCGAAGACATGAGACAAACCACAGTGAAATTGGTTGAGCCAGCTTGAAACTACTGGTGACGTACCTTGCCAAATGACTGTCCTAAGCGTCGAGACCGAACCCGTCTCCCAACCAGGGCGCCGTGCTTTCGATCGTCAATGGTCACTGGATTCCGCCCGACGGTCATACGTGGCAAGTGGTATGCCCGCTGTTTTTCATCTGTACCTGGCGAAATGCGTGTCTAGTAAGGGTGCCGAATCTGTCCATCACGCAACTGTGACGTGCTCGTCCATAGCCGGCGTCGCATGGGTGCGGCAGTTGCCGTTGCGGCTACTGAGTTCCCATGTAGTGACAGAGTGCCTATAGCGCAGGCACTTGAACACCCATGCATCATCTTGATGGCGTGATGTCTCACAGCTCCAATTGTAGTCTCGTAGTCGCTCAGTCCAGGGCACGACTCCGAACTTAAGTTACCCTGACCACGCGTCCAGCGCGCTCCACAACCGTTCGGCGCCCTCTTTCTCGCCGCCGAGCAACCAGATCCTACCGAGGGGCCGGGCGCTCCTCACGCATAGTTTCTGGGTTCCGTGATGTTTCTACCCACGGGGATTTGTATTTGTCTCGAATTTTATCCGGCTCCCGACAAATACCGCAACGTCGACTCTACCTTGCCGGGATCGGCTCCCCGAAAGCTAACAGTCTGAGAGCGAGTTTCCGGCAGAATCCGACGAAGGAGAACTCTGCCCAAGTGAAGCGAAAAGCGGTTTTCGGTCGAACAGATGAACAGATCGTCGCGGTGCTGAAGCAGGTGGTGGGAGTAAGGACACGCCGCAGTGAGTGATACCATCCATCAGTTCCACGATAGACTCCGCTGACCGACTGAAATCCTCTTGGGAGCACAAGTGGGTCAACGAAAACAGGCTGGCGTCACTGTTGGAATATCACCGCTACACTCAGGACTCCCCCCCAAAAAATGGAAAATGGCGGACCAAATTGTTTACGAGCCGGGAAGGGGGCATTTTGTTAGTTGTCTCCGAAGGAGACCAGCGAATGCTTAATAGCATGTACTGAGAGCATCACTCGATTCGATACTCCAACCTTTCGCAACAGTTTGGCTACGTGCGCTTTCACGGTGCGCGCTTCGATCCCGAGAGGAGCAGCGATTTCTTTGTTAGAGCAACCCGCCACCAGCATCGCAAGTACTTCCTTTTCCCGGCCTGTGATCGGTCGTTGGCCCCAAGAACCTCGGTGCTCCGAGGATCGGTATGCCTGCTCCACGAACATGGCGAGAACTCGCCTTGGAGCCCAAACCGAACCAGCCAGCACAATTCGAATTGCTCGCACGAGTTCGCCGGACGGCGCCGACTCCTCGACATAGCCCTTCGCCCCTTCTGAAACAGTCTTAAGTATTGCAGCATCATCCAGGTTACGTCCCGTCACAATAATGTCCAGACCGGGACGGAGTGCCTTCACCATAGTCAGCACCTCAATGACACTCTTGCCGAGAATGCTGCCCAGCAGGACAATGTCTACCTCCTGATGTGTGCCGATTTCACTGAGGGACACGGACTGGATGTCGAAGTCGGATTCTGAACTCAACAGCTCTCGGAAGCCAACAAACCGTAGCGAATCGCTCTCAATAACTGCGATGCGAACCGTTGTTCTCCTTACCTGAGAGACTTTCGCGAAGTTCTTTATGGTTTGTCGCATTTGCCGTTATACCGTCCCCGGTCCGGGATAAAACAGAGGCACTTGACGTCCGCCTTAGCCGGCTTCTGATTTGCCAGACGCTGGACAAGTCCGCTGAGACAAGGCGCTCGCATTGACGGACGGTCAAGTCGACTATCGCGGCGCGGGCATATGGGCTGACTTAGGTTGGGGAACCTGAAATAGGCAGAAGCATGCTCACTCCATCCTACTGTTGCATTTAGGTGGCCCTCTACTTCGACCGCGCAACTTGTTGTTTCGATACGTTAAACAGCAGACTCCGGCACAACAAAGTCTGGATTCCGTAGTGTAGATTTGGCGGAAAGCAAGCACAAACGGCAACGTTGTAACAAGGTGGGTCAGTCACAGGGGGCCGTGCGGTTTTGTCAACTGCCAAAAGATCGCCATAACTTAATTGAACCAACGACCGGCGCTCGCCCACCGCCAAGGCCTGGCGTTCCAGGATCGCCATCGGATCGGTCGCAGCTCCCGAAGAAGTCACCCCTGAACAGGCGGACACTCCAGGCAGCATGCTCAGTGTTTCGCCCCGCGCGGCCAGCGGAATGCAAAAATAACCACCCAGCGGGGAGCCCTTTGACACAAGCGCATCGCATGGGCGAGGCGGAGTCTCTCACAATCTGTATCTTACCGCGCCGCAACGCCCAGCAGTCGTCGGACTTGTGCGGAAACAGGGGAGTACGTCGTTACAGCTCTCAACAAATCGCGAAAGAGATTGCACCGTGTTGAATTAGGGTGAGCGGTCGCTACATGCGCTTGCCCGATTACGATTTCCTTCTTTGAGGTCATCTACCTCAGCAATAGTTCCGACGAGTTCAGTCTCACATAGCGATTTCGCTCTCAGTTGCCTTCCTCGATTAAGCTGGCTAGGACGTACCGATGAGGGATTCGGAGGCGCTCACCTCAACTTTCGGTACGGTCACACAATCCAGAGCCTTCTTGACGATGCCAAGGAGAGACTCAGCACTTTGATCGAACGCCATTTTAGATTTTTCGATGTACGCAGTTGCGCCCGCCTTCATGAGCTTGGCTTCGTTCTTCTGGGGAAGACTGCTCATAACGATCACCGGGATCGACGCGGTCAGAGGGTTTTTCCTCAGCGAGTGGAGAACTTCTTGTCCACCAAGCTTGGGCAGCAGCATATCCAATAGAATCAGATCGGGAATCCTCGCGCAGGCTATCAGCAGCGCTTCCTCCCCGTCGCTGGCAGTGATGACACTGTATCCGGCCCTGGCCAACGCCCTTTCGTTTGCTATCCGCATGAACCTGCTGTCGTCGACCAAAAGGATGGATTTCAAAAGTGAACCCCTGTCATTTGTCTGCACGCGGACGACCGAAGCCTATCGCGAATAGATGCATTCGTTTCAGGAGTTTACCGATTAGGTGAATATTGAGTCTGTACGGAATTCGGACAAGCCTACGCCCCCTCGGGAGTGAGACGTCACTCCATTCACGAGTGCTATGGCCTTCTGTGAATAGGGGCCGATTGGCCGATTACTGTTCCAGAGACTTTTCCGACTGTGAAGTAGTGAGGTTATTTCTATTCACTACTTTTTCGTAGCTTCTCTCACGATGCGGGCAGCGTTCTGGCTTTCGTCAAGGCGGCAGAGCTTCGCCCATGGCACCGAGTGAATGCCTGTTGGTGTGGTTGGGGTAGATATGGTAGCTCTCTACCGAGCAGCATCAACCCAAATTTCGATGGTCAGGTCAGAGCGGGGTTAAAACGGAGAAGCTCGACGTCTGCCACTAGAAGCAAACGAATGACAGTGGGCCGCATACTTTTTTTCATCTTCGGTGGCGAAAAGCACCGTGCTTGACCACCGATGTTCGGTCGATAAGATGGAAAACAAGAAAACAAGTTACATCGCTCTCAGTTCTGTGTCTGTTCAATTTAGAACAGATCGTTAAACTATTTAAGACTCCGACGAGAAAAGTAACCAGAATGAATATCAGGGTTGATTTCTTGTGATGGGAGTAGATGTTTTGCACCGAACGGTGCAAATCCTTGTGACAATCTACATTTAGAATGGAAGTAGTTCGATATCGCAGAACAACATAGAACAGATTGCCACGGAAGTGGGGCAGTATCGTAACTTATGCTGTTGCCTCCTTAGGCTGGAGCCCTTTGTCAGAATGTAGCCCGAGTCTGCACGCCCGTTGGATGACCGGCACCAGTCGTTCCGGAAGTTGGCTTTTCATCACGTATTCATCCTCCCACCACAGGATTCGTTCGGGAATCTTGGAGTAGACTGACAGCAGAATGATCGGCAGATTGGGGGGGAATCGTCGCTTGACATGGCAGGTGACAGCTTCCGCGTCCAAGCCTTCCTGTTTGTATTCCAGTTAAGACAACAGCCACCGACGTTTCTCCTACAGCTTAAATAGGGATCGCAAAGAATCGTCATCAATACGGCTCTCAGGCGCTATCCAATAAATAAAATCTCTGATGCTAATGTGCGGCGGCTTTTGAACCGCCTTTTTCTCAAGGCCGGATTCGAGGTCTGCTTGTTTGCCCGTGTTGGTAATCACCGTCCATGTCTTCGCCTTCATTAGTCTTTACCTCCCTTGATGGCGGTTTCGCGCGACATTCATGTACGTAGTTGCGAATCCGCCGAGTCTTGCAACCATTCATCATCTCCCCTCTGACGACGCTTCGATAGTGACCGAAGTGACCTGCTCCCCTGTGCCTGCACAAAGCTGAGCATGATTTGTACGAAAGAAATGGGAAGAGGGTATGTCGAAGAGCAGGCACGCGGAAGCGCAGGGGAGGGCGCATCGACTGGGCGCCTTGACTCAAACCGAGTCAGGGTGTTTTGTTTTGTGCCAACCTGCTTCGAAAAGTGTGCAATTCTGACCAGTCGGTCGTCTTCTTGTAGCGTATCGTTAAATCTGAAGAGCTCGCCCCTTATAAAAGAACGGATTGTCCTTAGTGGGCGGGCGTGGGTTAATGGCGACGTTCGGACCCTCACGTCCACCCAGGTTGGTCAAACGCTAACACATTTAGGACGCAAATGAACTGGAAACCTCAGGATTGGATCGAGCATGCTTCATTCGGGCTAGGGCGCGTGAACGAGAGCCGGGGTGACAGGCTGGACATTGATTTCGTCAATTCCGGTGTGAAGACGATCCTAACGACGACCGAACTCAAGCGAGCAAATCCCCCAAGCTTAGATTTCAAGTTCACTCGCGACAAACGCAAATCTGGCGCTTCCCAATTGAAAGATGTAGCCCGCCGACGTCAGTTGGTCGCAGAAGCTCCGACGACTTCCACGGCAGTCACACAACCCCGCTAATTCAAGGCCTTCGAGCGATGAGTCCACGTGCCTCAGCGACATCTTGATGCTGGCGGACGCTGGTGCCAGCCGCAGGGCAGCCTAGAGCCCATCCGTTACAACCTCTGTTGAGGGGAACCAATGGAAATTTGTCTGGAGTGGTTGAGGATTTGAAGAAGGAACTGAAGAGAGCACAGCTTGATGTCCAAAGCCCTTCCGCCGCACTCGCGGCGTTGGGAAGCTCAAACTCCAAGGGCGAATGTACCTTGTCAGCCCCGGCTCGCAATGAAGATCAGCTTCGCTCAAAAGGTGAGATGGTCAAAGACTCGATGGGGATCGAAGCCAGCAGCGGCGAAAACAACGGGCTCGGCACCCGTGAAGCGTGAAGCGCACCTTGTCAGCATCAGCCCGCAGGAAGATCGCGAAAGGCGGGATGGGCGAAGGTGAAGGCGGGGAAGAAGGCGGCGCAAGTTCAGGCACGAAAATGAAGCCCGCTGCTTCAGTGGCGGCTACTCTCTTTAACGAAGAATCACTGCGTCTTGTATTCCGGATGACCTAGCCAATAAACGAGCGGTCGATTTTGAGCTTGCTGACCACAAACTGTCTCGAGGATGTGAAGTTGGAGTAGCCAGTTCCAAAGTCGCAACCGCCAGCGTCAGCCCCATAGATGTTAATTCCCGAAGCACTGAGAGTGTCACATCTGCATTGGCTACAGTAGGCTTTCCGTCACTTCCAGTTCAAGACATTGCGCGGCGAGGTCAGTCTCATGAAACACACTTCTGATGAGTTCGCAGAAGCCCTCTTGGCGAAACTGCACGGCTGAGACATTGACCACCACAGTCATCTTGGGAAGACCTTCCTCCTGCCATTTTCGCGTTGAGAACGGGCTGTTCTGAGCACCCATTCGCCGATTGGTATGATCAGTCCGCTGTTCTCAGCAATTCGTATGAACTTGTCGGCTGGCACAAGACCCTAAGGGGAATGGGTCCGTTTGTGCGTGACGCCCGCCAAAGCTACACTGCGGAACCCGGATTCTGCGGGCACCGGAAACTACTATGACGTATCGAAACAACGAGTTGCGTGTTCAATGGAAGGGCTACTTAAGTGCAACAGTTATATGGAGTGAGAATTCCTTCTCCTCTTTCAGGTTCCCTGAACCTAAGTCAGCCCATCTGAAGTTCTTCCCCTTAGCTTTCTGCCGAAGGAGGGACTGTGTTATGACGCCATCGACGGCCGGGTTCCGAGTTGAGTTTGACCGAGTAAACAGAATCTCGCTGATACGAGTTGAGGCACCGCTTACAGAGGAATCGCTGGGGAGCCTTTACGAGGTCAATCAAGAACATTGCAGCGCGAACGGTGCTCGCGTCGCTATTGTGGACTTGTCGTCTGTCACTGAGTTTGTCTTGTCCAGCGGATTTGTCCGGTGTCTGGCAGATCGGAAACCAGCTAAGGCGGCCTTCGGGTGCCTTTGCTTCATCGTCGGCCCGGCAGGGTATGCCTATGGTCTATGTCGCATGTTCCAGCTCTGGGGAGAGTCTAGACGGCCGCTACTGCAAGTCGTCCACACGCTGGGTGAGGCCTTCGCAGCAATCGGCATTCGATCTCCATTTTTCGAACCTTCAGTGGTCCGGCATTATTCAGGGCCGAATAACCCAGCTCCCGTATGGTCGGAGCAATTTCGGAGTTGATGGCACCCCATCCCCTGCGTTCCACTTCAGCAGATGCAGAGTCGCCCCACCGTTCGCAGCCGACGTCGTTTCTACGAGCGCTATCTTGCTGCCAGGGGGCAAGTTTGCACGGTTCAAGGCCTCGTCTTTACGAAAGTTGATCAGTCCCGTCGGCTTGCCCGCCGCTCACCGTTGAAATCGGAGGCATGCCGGCTCGCGCACGCGTTCTCCCCTAAAACCAGCCACAGCTCACGGATAGTCTTCCTAAGTGGCGTCTCGGCCCGTCATTGCGCCCCATGAAAGCACGTCTTATTCCGACGGCGGCTTTAGAGCACTTCGCATGACTACGAAGAGCTTCTCCGTGCGGGATGCTTCGCCCGAACCCGCACCGGACTGTATCATCCGCTCGAACTTCATCCCCGCTTTCTGCATTACCCGTTCTGAGCTACGGTTGTCTGGAGCGCATCGGCCCTGGATCCGGGTTAGCCCCATGTCGCCAAATCCGAACCCCAAAAGGGCCATCAGGGCCTCGGTTGCCAGACCTTGTCCCCGATACTCACGAGCGACGTAGTAGTTGATCTCTCCAGTGCCCTGCTTGAAACTGATGTGGGGAAGCCCACAATTACCAACCAACAGCCCGGTGCTCTTTAGCAATATTCCCCAAGGACCCATCCGCGATTCACGGTATTCACGAAAACAGAAGTCGAGGAATTCCTGAGCCTCAATCTCCTTGCCGAGTTGTGCGTTCGCCCATGCGCCCCAACCAGCGATGTCCCCAAGATCCTCTTGGCGCAACCCCCGCAGTACTAGGCGCTCGGTCTCAAGCGGGCGCATCTTCAATCCTGCTGGGCCACAGTCTATAGCTCCGGCGCGACGGATTCTATCCCGCAGGGTGTTGATAAGCGTCCTGCCTAACGGGGAACTCAATTCGTTGCCTTTCCGTTCCTATGCCCAGCGCTGCCGATTTTCGTCGTTGGTGGCTCGGACGAATTTCTTGGCGGATTGTGGCGACATCGATGTCGGCCAAAAGATCGGCCGGTAATGCTGGGGCAGACACACGTGGCACCAGACTACTCGGAGAAGAAACATCACAGACGCTCGCTGCCGCCACGTCACCGGCTGCGAACGGTAAACTTTAAGACTGGGGCCGGTAGGGACAGCCCTTAAACCCAATTCCCACCATGGCGCGTGTCTCCTGCAAACAAGAAAGGCTACCGAATAAGAGTGCAGGATTGGGGTACTGTTCGATTCTGTTACGAAATCCGAACAGATTGATGATTGCTTAGCGGACACGGAGGTGCATCGTATGCTGTGTCCCGCGTGTGGAGGTTCGGGGGCCGAGTTTTTCCGCAACCTTCTATCTAGGCTGGTAGGCCGGGCTTGAGCTTGGTCCACCTTGATCCTTGCTCCGCCGCGATCCTTCTCCGACCGGCCGCTGAGATCGCGCTCCCGACATGCCCGTCGCAGCGGGACAGCAAGGATCACGGGAGTCGCACTATGACCCACCTCAAAGCAATTCAAGGCCTCTGAAGTGTTGGCATAAGCTTTTCGCGGAAACAGCATCATCCTTCGATAAGACTGGGCCAGTGCACCACTGTAATCTGAACTGTTTGGCAATTCTGGCATGATCTGCTCGATCGGGAAAGTTGAAGCTCAGATGACAATCGATACACGACACAAAGCGTCCCGCGTCGGACATTAGGATACCGACACGATGGGAAAAAGAGGAAACACTGCTAACTAACATTGCATATTTCAACTCTCTTTCGTACAAGACCACCATACACCTTTATCCCAAGTAAGTTGTCAATGAGAGGCAGTGCGCGAGAAAGGCCGAACCCAGGGTGGTCCGGCCTAAGGGTCATACCCGACATTCGCACCTGCAGAACAGCGGAGGGTAGTGGCCGGGAGGGTCGGAATGTTGAGTTTTGCCAGATAGGAACAAGTCCACGGCTGTGCACAATTGAACAGTGCGATGGTGCTGCAGAGACTATCGTTGTGTTAGTTCCTGCAACCAGGCGGTGGTAAATGGCTGTTCCACTCAGGGTACCAATCGCAGACGCGAGTTTGCTAGCGGACGATAAACCCCAACTTACGGGCAGAGAGAGCGTGGCCGCGATCCTGGCACGTTGTAAACCCCTTCTAATCGAAGATTGGTTGACACGATCAAAGCACACACCTGAACTCAACCACCTTCATCTCAGCGATGAGCAGCGTACCGGACATCTTCCCCAGTTGGTTGATGACATCGTCATACGTCTCGCCAAAGGCGAATTGCCCACTAAAGACGCTGATGCCATCCCGTCCCCCGCAGCCATCGAACATGGCAAGCTGCGACGGTCGCAAGGCTATTCTTCCGGCATGCTGATCCACGAATCGCGAATCCTCCAAGTCACCGTCTTTGGAACACTGCACAACAATCTGAGTTTGCTGGATTTCGGAGTGTTGTTGCCCGATGTCATGATCATCGCGGATGAAGTGGATTCGCAGTTGACGCAAACAATGGAGAGTTTCACCAATGCACTACCCACAACCGCGACGGCGTTCCTTGTGAAACCGAAGGGCTGAGTCCGACGGAAGGCGTGCTTTCCAGAACTGTGAAGTGGGGCGGTGCTGAGGATCGACTGTCGGCGTTCCAGCGGTTATCTTTATGATTATGTTTCGAGTTATAAACTTCCGCACCGCATCTGTTAACCATATCGATAAGTGTTCACTTTTGTACAGATTCCACAATACGCCTAAGTCACACTTGAATTGGTCCGTGAACAGAGGCAGCGCTGTATGACTCCGACCGAACCACTTATCGCCCACAAGGTCCTGCTTGTGGATGACGACGACGCCGTCCGCACCATGATGACACTGACCCTTGAGCACAAAGGCTTTGGAGTGGTTCCTGCTGCGAATGTGACACAGGCTCTGGGTCTGATCACGACAGAGAACTTCGATGTTCTGATCACGGATCTCCACATGCCGAACCCCAGCGACGGCTTTGCCGTGATTACCGCGATGCGTCACATTCAACCAAAGGCACTGACGTTGCTGGTTAGCGGCTACCCCGACGTGAAGAGTGCGATGGACGCCATCCTTCTGCAAGCGGATGAAATTATCGTGAAACCATTCGAAACGAAGAGCCTCGCAGATCTAGTCCACGGTAAGCTGCTCGCTCGCACACCTACGATCCCTACGCCAAAGGAAAGAGTTGCGGAAATATTACAGCGTTGCAGGGGCCTCATCGTCGAAGACTGGTTGATGAGGGTCAAAAAGAACAACGAGCTTAGCCGCGTCGCTCTTAGCGACCAAGAGCGCACGGGATATCTTCCCAAGCTAATTGACGACCTGATTTTGCGCCTGAGATCGCCCCATATCACCTTACAGGAGGGCAGTTTCATCGCTTCCCCTGCTGCCGTCGCCCATGGCAAATTGCGAAGGTCGCAAGGCTACACCTCTGCGATGCTGGTGCAGGACTCACGAATACTCCAAGTAACGCTGTTTGGGACGTTGCAGAAGAATCTGGGTGCGCTGGACTTCAGCTTGCTATTGCCCGATGTTATGACGATTGCCGACGAAGTGGATTCCCAGTTGACACAGGCGATGGAGGGCTACATGGATGTCACAGGACAGCCCGCAGCGGCGTAGCTCCTGCTGCCATCGGACCCGAACCACCCCGCACGTGGAAGGGCGATTCGTGAAGCGAGGCAAAGACAATGAAGTCGACGACTCGGAAGGTGATTACCAACACCGGCAAACCAGCAGACCTTGAGTCTGGCCTTGAGAAAAAGCAGGGTCAAAAGCCGACGGACATCAGCGCTGGAGATTTTGTTCGTTAGCTGGCGCCTGAGAGCCGTATTGGTGACCATTCTTTGCAATCGCAGTTTAAGCAGTAAGAACTCCTGCGGGACCGCGAGACGTCACCAGCTACGAACGGTAAACCTTAAAGCTGGGGCAGTGAGGGCAGCCTTTCCACGCAATCTAAGCATCACGGGCGCCTGAAAACGTTCAGCAACCGGAAGATTGTGCGTGATCCGGGAGCCCTTTGGATTCTGTTACGAAATCCGAACGGATTGAGGATTGCTTGTCAGACGCGGAGATGACGAGTACGAGAGCATTTGATGGTGCTCCATGTCTTCGGGGCCGAGTTTTTCCGCGACCTAATTAGGCTGCGCTTGGTCCACGGCGTTCACTGCGTCGCCGCTGAGATTTGGCGCTCCGACGTATCGACATGCCCAACCTATAGCACCGAGTTCCAGACCAGACCGTAGCTTCAAAACCATCCCCGCCCTTGTCCGCTCCACATCGCTGTATTCGGCGAGTTGGAGATGTAACGGCAGCCGCGACCTCGCCCGGAGAAACCGCTTGGAGTGCTAATGACACCGAGTACCAGCACCAACAGTTGTGCCATTCAAACTCTGCTCGATAGCCAAGCGGAGTATCCCAATGATAAAAAACACCATGTACGACCTGTGCGTCGGAATCGCGCAGGATGCTGGCAAATTCATCAACCGTCATGTTGGTACTACTCACTTGCCGATTAAAGCCTTAGTCCTTGCCGCGGATCATAGGTCGAACTCCGCAGCAGTACAGGCAAAACGGTTTGCGATACAAAATGCGCCGAACGTGCGCATCGGAATCATCGATGCTGATGGGTTTCGGAGCTTTGCCGGCCACGGATTGGAGTCCCAGAATGCTGCGCGGTCTGAGGATCGCGCGGTCTTTCCTTCCCTCCGAGGACACCTTCAGTCCGAATACGAATTTCTTGCCTCAGCGTTGTGCAACCAAACTCCGGCTGACCATCCGCGACTTGGGTTGCCGATCCAAACGCCAGCCTGCGTGGCGGAAGATCTCAGCCAGTAGACGTTCGAACTCAGCTGATCTGCCGAGTGAGCGATTGTGATTGGACGAGGGCATAACGACGTATCACGGACATGGTAACTGTCATGGACACGATGATTACCATCTCCATGATACGTCGCTCGGGCACCCAAAAGTCAACCTAGGTCACAAGCCCGAGGGGGACGAGCGGCACGGCCAAAGCTGGGATGCCGAGAAATCGATTTGCACAAAAGACCCAGGCGAATAATCGGTTCCAGCGTGTGTTCCTGCATCCCGATGTATCCGTAAAGCGAATCGCGCCCAGTCCATCTGCTGCAACAAAGCGGGGGTAACGTCCTTCCAGTTTTCGACTATCTTCGACACGAGGTTGGTTTGTTCGGTCCGCAACCTCTCCCGGAGTTCGAGGGTCGACAAGATCGACGAATCGCAGAGTTCCGAGGCAGCTCCGACCGGATACGTCCGCGGAAAAACCAAGGCCTTGTGGTCCCTTTCGGCTTCCCCACGGGAACATCGAAGAAGGTGGCGAGTTTCTCACATTGGCGTCCGTAGATGATGCTGAGGCTGTTACCAGGTGTCGCAGAGGTCGGAGAGAATGTACGGCCGTTCGTCACCGTATTTCCTTCCACACAATCTCTACTTCGACCTCCGGGGTGGAACGTTCAGCCCCAGCATTTATCAGTTCCTTGCCCTCAGCCGCATTGCCGGCTATCGACTGCCTGACTGGGCACGCCTGTTCGGTGCTGATCTCGAAAACATTGCGGACATCGCTGCCATCACGCAGATCGATTCTTGTGGCTTCGTCGCTGACCGACCCCTATGTGCCCGGGTTCCTGGTTCCGAAACAGAATCGGGGACAGCGCTGCGCCTCCCGTCGCGCCGCTCGGTCAGTTGCTGCAGCTCTCTGGCCCCAAACGACTCAGTTCCCTGTCCGAAAGCAAGGGTCGGGGTTACCGGAGGAGAGGTCCAGCCCTCACATTTAGACTTGCTGACAAAGAGCCTGGAGCTTGGCCAAGTCAGTAATTGAAACCGAAGATGTAAAGCTGTAAAAACAATCCCCGCCGGCAAGGCGGGGATTGTTATTTCCATTTCGATCAATTCACTCTTAGGAATCCTTCTTCGTCTCTTCGGCTAGCTTCTTTTGCAGATCGGCGATCCATTCCTCAATCACTTTGTTGATACCGCTCTCCCTGCATTGTTTGCGGGCCTCTTCCAGTCTCGCGATCTCGGCCTTGATCTGCGCTATTGTGCTAGGGGAGAGCATGGCGGACAGTGTATGCCAAGACCTGCAACGTTCTCTGTCGGGCGCCCTACAGACAGAGGCGGGTGGTTTTGCAACGCAGTATTTAGGACACTACCCGTTTGTCGGACTCAGGGCCCCCGTTTGTCGCGACAATCCTAGTCGCGGGGACGAACGATTACTAGAGCCTTTCGGCTCTAACAGGCTGCTGGTCAATTGATGTTCACGGCTTATTTCCTGTGTCTCTCTGCTCTTCTTCGTTTATGTGCAGTGGACTTTTGGCTGTGTCGGAGATCTTAGGAATCAGACAAGAACAAGTTCACACTTGTGGCTTGATAGTGTAGTTCCACTCGGGGAGAGTTTCGTGGCGCTGCAATCGAAGTGAAGCCATTTGACGGGGTGTGGGTTTGAGACCGCAAGGATAGAGTCGGCGGTCGAGATAAGCAGTGACCCGAAGTCCGGTTTGGGTTTGGGTGGTGCGGAGCATAGTTGAGGATCTTCTGGTTAGGAGTCCAGCGGTTCGCCCACCGCCCAGTTGCGTGAGACTTCGGAGAGGAGGCGATGCTCGATGGGGTTCCATTTGGAAGCGCCGGTGGGATAGTGGGGGACGGTTACGGCCAGGGCAAAGGAGTTGGCCAGTTGGGACTGGAGTTCGGTTTTCCAGGCATGACAGCGGCAACTGTTGCTACCGTCAGTATCCGCCAGAATGAGCAACTGGCGGGAACCGGAATAGCGAGTGGAACCTTCCTGGTGCCACCGATGAGCGATGGCATGAGCGGCAAAGGCGGGAGTGTCATGGGAAACGCCAACGACCAGGGCCCCGATTTTCCATAACATCGTAAATCCCCATAAGGAATGGCGACCCCAACGGCATCGGAGCGGAAGTCGTGATCATAGACGCAACGCGGGGCAGAATCCCAACTACGGCCCGGATTTTTGAAATTGCCGACGAGCTCGCGCTTCTTGCTGTCGACGCTGACGATGGGCAGATGACGGCGTTGGAAACGGTAGCGCAGCTCGATCAGATGGCGGAGAGACTGCTGCACTTCGGCGTGCAGGGCATCGGCCAATTCATGGGCGTAATAGCCGTTGGCAGACTGGTGGACGAAGGTCTCTAGGGTAGCCAGCAGCGTGCCATAACGGGAGAACCAGACCCCTTCATGCGACCATAGTCCGCGATCGTCGAAACGAGCGATCTCGGCCAGGGTGTAGAAGCGGCCGCGATGAGTGTAGCTGGCGACATAGTGAAGCTGCTTCAGCTTACGAAAGACAGTGGGATCGGTGTCTGTGCCGAGGACGCGTTTCAGCTCGGGCAGATCGGCGATCTTGTTACGACGCAGATGTTGGCGCAGTGCGGAGGGATCGAAGGAAGTTGGTCGCATAATGCTAGAGTTCATACTCCTCGCGTGGATTCGCCGGATTGAACCGCCGCCCGGCTCAAGTTCCGCATACCTGCCAGGTGTAAGCGGCACAGGCGAAGGTGAACACCCAACCCACCTTAGATCTCTTTGACGCACTTGCCTATAGCACGATCTCCGTGATCGAAGTTGATCTGTGTCCCCTTTTCATTCCTGACGAGTGGCGGGGTAACTTTAGTTCGGAGTCATTTCAGAATGAGCGATTACACTTGAACCTATGAGACATTACACCATCACAATGATGAGAGGTTTCAGCACGTTCGAGTGTCCACGTTGCAGACCTCCGTCACCACAAAGGAGTTCGGCAGCCAGAACGGTAGCTGACACACCCAAGCGGCTAGGCCAATCAACGAACACGCCGCAGTTGCAACCGGCGGGCCCCAGACCTATGGCACCGCGTGATACGCGGATGTGGCACGCCAACTGAGAGCATATCTCGTCGGACGCAACGAAATGCAGTGCGGCGTGACACCCGAAACGCATTACCCAAGCCGGCGCATCCAGTCGCCGTGCAGATCTCGCTCGGCCGGTGCTAATCGAGCTGACTTACCGGCCCGTGTGGCGCGCGGAACTCAGCGGTGAGGATCAGTCGTGCGACTCTTAGGTCACACTGAGGACAGTTGGGGGATGCATTTCCTCGCCGTGGTGACTACATTAGGACTGTCGGCGCCATTGTGGAATTGCTCAGCGCTTGAAGATGAATGAAGTTAGAGGAGAACCCAATGAGCTATAGCGAATCGAGAAATCATTTCGAGAAGGCCACGTACAACACCACCGATCCGGCTATCATCGACATGTTGCAAGGACTCAAGCACTTATCGCATGCGATTGAGGAAGATATTAGAACGCTGGCAAAGAGCATACGTGATATCAGCGATACCCAGAACGCCAAACGGATACCGAGCTCTTTCAGTTAAGCTTAGGTCGTCGTCGCTCCTTCCTCAAGCGTATTGTACGGTTGCGGGCCACAGACGCTGTCACCGAAACTCCGCGCTTCGGCTTTTTGTGCTTCCCTTTCGCTGAACCGAAGTTCTGCGCGGAAGAAGGTACTCAGGCTCTGCGGGAACCCCTCAGGCAGATTCTCCGCTCCCGCCCACGCGGATTTCTTGACATAGGGCTTGTCAAAGACGGCGGTTTCTTTCATGAGCCGGGTGGCGTTCTGGTCAGAGGGTACGTCGAGATCAGTAAATATCAAGACTGAGCCAAGCGGACGTGTGGTCACAAGTTCGAGAACCGCTCCGACAATCTTTTCGACATTGGCAGCCGAACAGTCTGGTACGTCTATTAGAAGAATCTTCTTGGCCTGACGGGTGATGAACTGCAGACGGTCGGTTACGGATAGAAGTGGACTGGCAACCCAGTGCTTCTTGGAGCGGGACGCCTCATCTCGCGGGGCTTTTATGTCTCGTGCCACTGCGGTACAGCTACACCGACGAACAATGCTCGCGGGCACACTACCAGGTTAATGACGGAGCTTTGGCGGGGTGTCCTCTGGAGAATGTGGTTGCAGCGTGTAGGAAACTCGTTTGCTAACGCCTTCAAGACAAGGGGTTGCGCTGCGACTCCTTGGGCGGCGCCGCTAGAAAAAAACAGACGGATAGCGGTGGAGGGCCGCATCAATTCCCCCATATCCTTCACCCGGAGGAACCTACAATTGTGCTTATTGATGTCTGTATGCGAGGCCGCGCTCAAATGGTCGCAATCAAGTCCTCACTTCGTCTTCGGATTATCGCTCCCATGACCGGCGCGGATTTCATTCTTCTCAACTACCTGCACTTGCTGACTGTCGACATCCACATTCACATCTTCATGGCTCACCACTGTGGAGCCATGGGGAACCACGACGGCCCCATTCTTCGGCACAGTCATCCCCACGTACGCCAGCCCCGCTAGACTCGTCTCCAACGCGTGCATTTCCTTAATGGTTTCCCTCGTCTTACAGAGCGCCCTGGTGTAGTCTTCCATTTCCAAGTAGCTGCTTATGAGCTGCAGATGGCTAGTCATTCTGTGAACCGACTCCTTCACAATTGTTACCATGTCCAGTTCCTCCCTTCCCGCTCCACCGTGAGCCACAGGCCGGTCTGGCGTGCGTGCTTGAAGCCATTTAGCGCACCTCTATTGAGTCTACTCTAATCTCGGCCCCCCGCGAATGGTCACTTTTTCGTAGTATCCTAACTCAGTGTTGCGGTGTTCTGCGCCCAGCGGGATCGGACCGGTAACGGCGACCGCAACCATCGCCGCTGTCGGCAGCGGAGCAGCTTTCAAAAAGGGCGCGAGTTAGCAGCCTGGCTCGGAATCGTCCCGGGCAAACATACGACCGGTGGCAAGCAAAAACTAGTCGGGATTAGCAAACGCGGGAACTCTTACTTGCGCGGACTCTTCGTGCACGAGGCTCGGGCCGTCCTACAACAGAGCGCGAAGCAATCTTCCGGTCTGAGTTTGTGGCCGGTCCAACTCACAACCCGCACCCACCAAAACGTGGCTTTGGCGAATAAGCTGGCACGCATGGACTGGGCACCGTCCTCGCCAAGAATGAACCCTTTCGGCCCCCGGTCGTGGTCGGTGCAGCTACAGCGTAACTGGCCTGCAGATGACGCCTGGCTGAGGCCAGGGCTTGGAAATCGCATTCGCGATTCCCACCTCTACAGACCAGCGGCTGCTACGGTGTTGATGATTTCTGCCAGGTCTGCTGGCGAACTATGAGATGACACAACGGTCGAACCCGGCGCTCTCGAAACCGGCTAACCGGAGAAGTCTTTCCAGGCTGCCTAACTAAGTAGGACGAGCGCGCAGCGCATTCCATCAAGGCCAGGAGCTCCGCTCCAACCAAGGCCGAATACATTTGCGCAGACCATCCTGTTACCTCATTTTTCGCTTGTGAAAAAGCGGCGGACCATACATTCCGGGTAGCTCGTCATACCGGAGCACCCCCTGCACATTGCTCACGAACTGAACTCTGCCCAAGCACGGATCACTGGCCTTGAGCTCCGCTGACGAACCTAGTGTAGTGCGTCATGCAGATTGACGTTTATTGAGGGTGCGGCGAGCGCGTTTCACTTTTTCCAGAATGTCGGCGGCTCGCGCGGTCCAGATAAACGGTTTCGGGCTTTCGTTGTGGCGATCGATCGTACGGAAAGCAAGATCTATGCCGGAGGTTAGTCCGCCCGAGGAAGCCAGATTGCCATCTTCGACGAATCTGGCTCCGCGTTTCAGCTGGATATCCGGGAACTCCACGGCGAAATCTTCATACGCCCGGTGGAACGTGGTTGCCGATTTACCCGACAATAAACCGGTTCTGGCCAGCACATATGCACCTGTGCAAACCGACATGGTTACATCCGTGCTCTTGGTCGGGGTGCGAATCCATTCCAGCATCGCGTCGTTTGCTTTTGGGCCGGAATGACGATCAGCTTGGGCTCGGGAGCCGTTTGAAAGGTGTATTCAGGAATGAGTTTCATCCCCCCGCTTGCAATGATCGGTTCTTTCGTCTCGGCCACGGTGTAGAGATGGAATGCAGGATCCTTGCGCCCGCGGATTTCGATATCCTGGAACACTTCCCAGGGTCCGCAGAAGTCGATGATCACCGCGCCTTCGGAAATGGGAAACGCAACCGGGATGCTGCCTTCGGCCGGAGGCGTCAGTGGA
>Ga0209006_10000222_pt1 | contig 59106 bp, 51 predicted proteins | sample JacPin_JW_Ref_O2_FD_188567 | JGI IMG/M metagenome (GOLD analysis project Ga0209006, IMG submission 188567) | Forest soil microbial communities from Algoma, Ontario, Canada - Jack Pine, Ontario site 1_JW_Ref_O2 (SPAdes) (version 2) | ecosystem: Environmental > Terrestrial > Soil > Boreal...
CTGAAGACCGAGTATCCCCAGGACGAGAGGATGCGCGTGTCCCACGAGACGATTTACCGCAGCCTATTTATCCAAGCGCGTGGAGTGCTGAAAAAAGAGCTGCTGAGCCACCTGCGAACCGAAGCGCCTCTCTCAAAGACCTGATTGCCGCGATAACACTAGACCACGAAGCGATGGACGAATTATCACGCAACGGTCTTACGCCGGCCCGCACGCTCGCAGACTTCGACCAAGACATCAGAACGATTATCTTCCACGCGACACCGCACACGGGCGAAGATTGGCCACGAGAATTGGAGTTTGAAATCGACAAGGAAATTCAGCCGCCCCATAGGCTCGAAGCAAGCACGCCGTCAGGAGGTTTTCAACCAGTCAGGTTCGCGCGAGTGAAACTTAACGGTAGCGAAGTAGCTGATGTTTCATGGCCGGAATAACCAAGTTCCATTGCTGACGTGGTATTACAGACCACAAATAAACTTGAGATTGAACTCGACGGTCCCATGTTTGGCAGCATGGAAGTGACGGTTCGGGGCGTCCCAGCTTGACGACAGAGTCCCGCAGCCCAATGCTGACGGCTTGGGCGTCAAATTCTGATAAGCCACGTCACTGGACACGTGGAAAACGGTATAGTCCAACTTCGTGGCTCACCAGACCAAAATAATCGACTACGCTGTCTATCCACCGGACTTCCATTAACGCGGGATTCTGTGGACTTACCGGGTTGCTACGAAAGCTCGCTCGAAAGCGAGAACTCTGGGGAAAGGCGCGTGGATAAGACGCTACGTCAATGCGATTGATAGAAACACCGGTGAGCGCAGTTTTGAAATCGACCGACTGTGGCAGTGGAACGGAGTCAAGTTTGTTCGCATTCTTACCGAGCCAGAACCAGAGACGTAATGGTCGAGGCCCAAGTTCTGGTAAGTCCGGGATAGCGAGACATGTCCAGTCCCGGTAATTTTATGGCATGATTGTCATAGTCCGGAAAGGTTGAGGGTTGCGGAATGAAGACTCTCGCGCACTTCATTGTCTCGCTACTTGTGGCGGCGTTCGTCGTTGCCCTGGCTGCTCTTGGGTCGGGTGGAGTCTTTATGATGATTTACGACGCGAGCGCATTCGACAATGAGATTTTTCGATACCTGCCCGCGGCAACCTTGGTGTATTTGCTTTTTGACTGTGCCGCGGGCGTAGCTGCCTTCTATCTTGTGTTCCACCGGCTTCGCTTCAATCGATGGCTTCCCCGCAAGACAACTTAGGCTGGGACCGCGCGACCGGAAGTCAATTTTCGAGTGCCTGGTGGTTTGCTGATTCTCTCTCTCGAATAATTGAAAATCGCGGCGCGATGCTTCTGTGTCAGACCTCTGTGACCATCCTGGCGGTATTTCTGATTACAATCCTACCTCAGTGCCCGAGTAGTCGCGTACTCGGACAAGTGAAATTTACACCCGGTAAAACGAATTAGCTAATTCACTCGCTCGGGCTTGGTCGGCTCAAGTGCGCTCGCAATCGCCATTGCGACAATCGGATTGGCCTCCCAAACCCTCTGGACATCGGCTTCAAGCTGTTCCTGGCAAGCGCGAATCCACGGAGCGTAGTGTCGTTCCGTAATCTTTGAATTTGTGTGGCCAAGCAGAGTAGCCACCCGATCGAGCGGCACGCCAGCTCGAAGGAGTTCAACCGCGAAAGTGTGTCTAAAGCGATGAGCGTGGCCGTTGGTAACGCCGGCCAGCCGGAAGAGTTTTCTTAAACTTCGCTGCCAGTCACCGACGCATGATTTTGGCTTCCCTTCTCCACTCCAGAAAAAATGCTGCAAACTTGAGCTGTGTACCACTTCCAGTTCGGCCACCACGAAGCCCGGCAACGGACAATACACAGGAGTTCCAGTCTTCGCGGTGAACAAGAGCAGCTTTCCATTGCTTAGCTGGTCGCGGCGAAGTGTGACCGCATCCCGAATGCTAAGGCCCGTAAACCGGAGTAGTAGCACCAACGCACGGAGTCGCCGTGCATCCGCGCGTCCTGCTTTCCCCCGTTTAGCGGCGTAGTTATCGCAAGCGGCCAAAGTTCGATCGATTTCCTCCCGGGTGAAAGGCATCGTCGGCGGCTCCATGGTTCTGGGCGCTTTTAGCTTGCTGGCGGGATTGTGGGAAATCCAGCCGCTTTCCCAGCAAAAACGAAAGAACGCTTTCATTGCTTCGAGCTTCTTCCTAGCTGCCACGTTTCGATTTGGCCAAGTTGCCCGAAAATTGCGGAGCTGCTCCAGATCGAATTGACCCAGGGCTTCTCGGCCGATGCTATCCGCAAATCCTTGTAACTGTTTGAATAGCAATCGATATTTGTACAAGGTTGGCTCACGGAGTCCGCGCGCTGTCGCGTCCTTGAGAAATTCCGCACATGCGTGTCTCACCGTTACAACCGCGGGTTCCTTGGCCTGTTCCCCTTTTACCTCCCATCCGCGGACGATTTCTTGGGCCTTTTGCCAGTCGCGCGTGTGCAACGATTGATGAATCTCCACGCCGTTCAGGTGACCGTCCACCCAAACTGGGCACTGGCATCGTCGGTACTTTCTGCCTTCGTGACGATGTGCGCAGCGTTTCTGGTGACGCCGAAAGATTCCTAGCATAACGGGCCGTATGTTTACTACTTGTGTACGGTTTGCGCATTGAGAATCTGCCGGTGCACTCGCAGCAGAACGGATTCAGGTATTCGGAGCGTTTTGTAGCGCCGTTTGCCACGACGAGTTGCGGTAGTCAGGATTACGACGCCGGGTTCGCTCTGGAACAGTCGCCGGATAGTGTCGCGGCTCAGATTCCATAGGATTGCGACTTCTGCAACGGTGTAATGCCGTTCAATTGCAGGTGAAATTCCAACACCGCTAGAAACTTTCGCGTCTCTTTCGGAAGACTGATCCAGTGGAAGCGACATGCGTTACTCCTCCGAGGGAAAACCGCGACGCGTGCGACGCGTCCGGCGCCTATCCCGTTTGTACGAGCTGCGCGGATTCGCGTCGGGCGCGTCGGACCGCAACCTTGCGGGCCGAAGCGGCGCAGCTTAACGACGAGATCGCCGGATCGGGTTCTTCTCTACTTTTGATTTGTGCGCTTCAGCGAGAATCTCGGCCAACTCCTTGGGAATTTTCTTTTCGATAGTGATCAATCGTTGCGAGCTTGATCCCGCCGTTTTTTCGCCGAACTGGACATCGAGCCCAGATGCCCGAAGCTCGGGTGCAATCCGCCGAAGTTGAATGGATAAGAGCTGGGGATTCCTGGGCCAATTTCGTTGTTGCGTCGCCTCAGGTCCCGCACGCTTCGCGATCCTCCGTAGTAGCTCGGCGGCTGTCCCGCGCCAAGGAGAGCTAATGGCGAGGAGCTCTTTGAGCGGCGTCGCGAGGGGAGAAGCCTCAAGACTCAAGGCATCAGCGGTCCCTCGGTTTGAATCGTAAGCGCGCAAAAATGTACCCTCAGGCCAGCCGAACGCCTCCTCGGCCGCAACGGCCCACTGCGCAAAGTCTGCCATTCGCGGAAGGAGCGGCAGATCCACGGATTCCAAACGGCGGAGCGCGCACGATACGGCGTCCAGAAGGGCACCGAGCAGCTTAGGCTGCGCCTTCTTGAAGCGTCGCCAGAATCGCTTCTCTGGTTTCCTTCGATGGTCGGGGATAACCGGTAGGTACGTGATCAATGAACGATCAAGGAGGTCGCCACGCCACACGACTGCATCAATCCCGTTGAGTATCAGCGGACGAGTAGCGTTGAAAAGTATCTCGTCAGCATCGGTGTAAAGCTGCCGGGTCGAAAATCCGCCCCCAGTAGCCAGACGGCATAGCGCATCTGAAAGTCGCCAAGAAAGGTGCGAGACGTTGTCGAAAGCTATACACCACGAATTCCGCGCAGCTATCATCAAGTCTCGTACCTCACGGGGCTCGGATCTGAGTGGTGCGGTATTCGGATCGACGAGCTCGCGCAGGACTCTGACAGCCGTACTCTTGGCACTTCCTGCCTCACCTTGCAAGACCAGCACGGGGTAAGGCCCTCTGGGTCGCAATGCAGCCACAAGTCAGCTATTTAGAATTACGAAGTCGTCATCAGAGGCAAGATTTAGGAATGACCGTAACTTGGCAATTGATCCGCCGTGTTTCGGAACCGGCAGTGCTTTCATCCCTCGCGAACGCCTAAACTTAACTGGCGCTTCGGAAACAACGCGCCAGCTACGCGCGGTTATTTTGACTGCTTGCCAGGTCGGATTGCACAAGTCCAAATAAATCGCCCCTCTGTGCTCCGCGACACGCGTAAATACGTCTTGCTCGGGATTGTCATAAAGCGCGGTACCCTCCAGAGTCGCAACAATGTCGTTGAGAGCTTGCGAGGGGAGCGGCGCTTTGAACTTCCTGTAAAATCGCGACGCGATATAGCGCTTAAAGCTTGCTTCGCGCACGGTCCAGGTTTCGGTGTGATTCTCAACCCTGACTCGGACGTATGCTTCTTTGTCCGGCGTGTGAAAAAATGTCACACCCTCGCCTAGTAGCACGCGGAGAATTTCATCCGAGCGCTTAGGATCCTTGCGTCCTTCGGCCGATGCATACTTGCTGACACTGGCGACGATTCGTTCGACTTCTTTGTCGGGCAGGGGGGGCTTGCACCGGTCCTGGTTTAGTTTGAGAAGCGCCACGCGCATTTCGTCCTCAGTTGCACCGCGACGCCGCATCGCGCCGGCCAAACTCGTCAAAACCGTATTTCGTTCACCGCTGAGGATTTGCTGACCGTCGGTCTTTGGGGTGTTTTGCGGTTCCTCCTCAAGGAGGCGGAGCAGCCACGTAGGCAAAGCGGGCGGTTCAAAGTCGGAGAAACTTCTGCCCTGTCCCCATCGGTAACGCTTGCCCGATGCGTGGCGACTAGGCGGAGCGACAACGTAGCCACGTTCGCCCCGTACGTCGATGCCGGGGAGAATCGCAGCCCGGCTTTTGATCGGCACGTCGGGACACTGAAAATATAGGTGCCGTCCGCCGCCGCCGGTAGCCACAGTGGGCCGTGGAGGAAGGGAGCCGTACTCGTTAATTAGGTGCCTAAAGCTCAGATTCCCGTCGTGGCGCGGATCGATATCAACTGCAACGATGCCTGACCGGGCACCGGTAGCGATGCCAATGTTCGCGTTAGGCCATTTCCGCCACCAACCTAGAATTGTCGCCTTATCGGTCGTTGCGTCCTTGACGCCGTGTTTCGTACGGGGGTGCTTTCCGGCATTCTGGCACTCGCGATCGCCGCAGGAACAGCGGCCATCCTTTACAGAATGGAGGGGCACAATCGAGTAACCGTGGCTTTTCGCATAACGAAGAGCCGCCTTTAACAACAGACGATTGTTCACAGTGGATGACCTCGCATTGGCGTTTTTGCAGCGTCGGCTTTCCTGACCATGCCGCACAATGACGAGGCTAACGCGGTCGCGATATTTGAATTTCAAGGATTTTGGGGCGTGATTTTATGAAGCTATTTCTTCGCGGGTGTGCTTCGCCGGTGCATCTTCAGGAGGTCGGCAAACTCTTGTTCCAGTTCGAGCTTTTGTTTTTTTGAATGTAGCCTTGAGTACGAATTGCGCAATTTCCGTGGGTCGCCCACGCCACCAGAGTCGAGCCACTGACAAATTGCGTTAATATCACTGCTCCTCTTTTTCGCAATTAGTTTGATGGCCTTCATTTCAAACCCTAGCTTTTGTACTTCCTCTTTCACCCGTGAGACGCTCTTCGTCTTCTTTAATTCGGCGCGAATTCGTTCAAAATATATTCGCCAATTGCGAATTAAGGCTCGGTGAAACAGATCGGTGGGTGATATCGGCAGTTGCTGGGAGTATCGCTTAATCAGACTTCGTCGGACTTCTTCGGGAAGAAACTGACGTGGTTCGCAAACACCTTCTTGCTTCAGCCATTTGGCAACGAGAAACCAACGGATCTCTGGGTCAGTTTGTTCCTTCAACAGCTGGAGAATTTTTCGATATCGCCATTCGTACTTAGAAACTCGAAGCTGCGCGGGAGGAGCAGCCATGATTTGGAAGAACTGGCCTGATCGGGCGATTTTCCGAAAAAGTGGGTCCCCACCAACAGGCAGGTCGTGAAAAAGGCGCCCGCCGAAAAGCATGCCCTCAAGGACGTGTTCTACTCTTGGACGATTTTCCCTGAGCTTCGTTTCTGCGGCCACGCAGTCTGCGTAGAGCTGCTTCGGATTCAGGGTTCTTCGAGCCTTGTCTCTGTCGCTGTCGAAACGTCCAGTTTTGGCTGGCACGGACATTCTCCCCTGGGAACTCGTCGGCCTAAATTGGTAATAATGGCGGAGAAGATATTTTGGAACCGCATTCGCGACGCAGACAAATTCAGCGCGTCGCAAGCGACGCAGGCGTCGCATTTTACCGCGGATACGCCTAACGTTCCAAAAACGCAGATTTCCCAACGGGCAACGTACTGCCGGGCAGAATTCATCGAGGACTCTGACGATAGAAAGACTGTGAATGCAACAGGAATATCGTTAGGGTTCAGACGAATTTCAGCGTCCAGCTGTACTGACTATTTGACGGCTACACACACTTGATTTACAGCTGTTTTCCCTGTGACTTTTGGCCGCGGTGCCTTTCAGCAATGCGGCTTAGCCGCTCGGTCACGTGCACCGGATTTCCCCTGGGAACGGGTCCCCTTTGTTGGTGCTTAGCGTGAATGCGAATCTGAATAAATTGTTTCAAAAAATGTATCGGAACTCTGCATGACGAACAGGAAGAATCGCCCCCAAATCGACATGTCCGATTGCGCGACCAGGAGTTACGAGGCGATTCTCCTAACCCTTATCAAGGTCCTGCCGGGATTGCCAACGAACGTCCCGAATTAGCGAGGAGTTGGATAAAACTCTGTCAATTGCGTCAACCGCGGCAGCCTGAATTCCACGATCCCTCGCTCCCACGAGAGAAGGGAGAAAACCGCGCCTCCGCTCAATCCATCCGATCCACGTTCCCGCTTCGGTTTCTCCGGTTGGGCGGTGTCCGATCACCAGCGTGTGAGCCGTGCCATTCACTTCAAAATTCAGATACCAGCCAAAGTCTTCTTGACCCGGCTTTTCATCAGTTGTCACGCCTTGTTTCCGCAGTTCGCCGATCAACCAGACTGCGACATCGTCTCCGAAACAGCACGGATTGATGAAATAGTCCTTCGGCTCAGCCATGTTGAAAGCTGTGCTTTCGAATGTGACTACCGTCTTAATTTGCGAATCCATCGTTCCCGCAATAATTGTAACGCCTTGTTAGAGCCGAGCGCCTGGAAAGCGCGCTAACCGTGCAAGTGGATTTCAGGCAAATTGACTTTTCCGGTTACGCGTGCGGTCTCAATGGGTCGACGCAACACTAAGCTTGAACGCACCTTGCACTGAAAACAAAAGCCAAATTCGCTCGCTAGGGCCAGACCAGCCGGAACGCTGCCATGGCTAGGTTTCGATCGAGTGCAGATAAACAGAGGGTTCTCTCGGAGAACCATTGCCGAATCAATGCGCTAGATGGTGTTGCATCGACCCGTTGAGCTGGCAGCCCTTACCGGACAAATGAATTTTCACCGTTTTTGGCGTGAAGCCTGGATGGGCCGAGAACCTAACAAGTCTGACGGGCTCTCGTGGTTCTGCCCGATCCTCCAAAAGCAGCGTCTCAAGATGTGGGAAGGTTACGTAGAAGTTACGCGGAAAATCGCCAGCCGCTAACTAACTGTAAACAAATAAGAAAAAATGGTGGAGGCGGGGGGAGTTGAACCCCCGTCCGAGAAACCTTGCAACACGAAGCCTACATGCTTATCCCGTTCCGTTGGTTTCGCTGCTAACGCTCAGAACAGGCAAGACGCGCTAGCAACTAGTCCGATGATCTCGCCGCCGCATTGCGGACCGAAACGCGACAGCCAGCCTACTGTGTGACGCCCCGACCCACGCGCGTAGGTAACGCCTGGGGGAGCGCGTAGCCTAATTTAAGTTAGGCTGCGAGTGCCAACTGTGAGTTGCCAGTTGTGTTGTTCCACCATGTTTCGGGGAGGTGGGTCCCGGCATGCCTTCGAGCCGCTACAGTTTCCGTCGAAACCGTTGCGCCCCCGTCGGTCCCCACTAGAATATCACTTCAACGAATCGCGCGCCAAATCGTTGGCCAAATCGTTCGTCGTAAGGCCAGCCGCCATCAGCGGCGGGGAACTCGAGCCCAGCAGCGTTCGACTAGCCGCTCAACTTTTCATCCGAATTTGGACCGAGACTACTCCAGATAATTAGTCTCTGACGCAACTCGTTCTGCCATCGTGGTCCGTGGAAGGATGTTGTCCTGCTGGGCATGATGGAGCCGGGCCTGGCCTGCCTGCATCTCTTTCGCGGTCTTTGTCTGCGTCGCGGTCTTTGCCTCTTTCGCGATCTTTATCCCTGTCGCGATCTCTGTCCTGGCCTGACGCACCCTGATCTCCTGGAGGTCCTTGCGGTCCTGCTGGCCCGGCCGCTGGGGTGGTGGAGCACCCACCGATCAGCAGCAGCAGCGACAACGTGCCTGTAAGTAGCGATTTCTGCATTCCATTTCTCCCTTATGGCGTCGCTTGGGGCAAAACGCTGCCGACGCAAACGATTGCGCATGGCTTGCATGGTACGCAATGCGCAAAGGGGGGCGCTGTACCAATTCGCACAGTAGTCGAACAAGCTGAAACATCGAAGGTCGAAACCTCGCCGCTGCATGGCAGGCACGCACTTCCGTAATGTCAGTTGACACCCCTCGTTACCGTTTCCATAATCCAAAAGAGGCAGATATTCCATTGACCCCAAGGAAATCGTCGCTCGAACAGGCCCTGGAAGAGGCGGTTTCCCGCGCTCTGCGCGACAATCTCGCCCCGCTGCAGCGCACTGCGGACGAGCTACATCATGCCTATGCAGATCTGGTTGCCGCCTGCGGTTCAAGCCGCCCTAGTAACGCCTTGCCCGCGCTGCTGCGCGCGCAAACTGCCGCCGCTGCCCTGGCTGCGGGCCTATCCGTGCTTTCAAATTTCGTCGCGGTAGCCCTCAATCCGCGTGAGCAGCAGTCCTCCGAGGAGCGCGAATTTGCTGGTGCGACTTCGACTGTCGGCGTGGAAGAGCCGGAGGCAGCGCCCGAGACTGCGGCAGAACGAGTAACCGATCCAGAATCGGCGCACAGAACTTCGGTAGACGAAGAGCCTGCGGCCACCCACGCGTCGCCCGAAGCTGAATTGGCATGGGTGGAAGAGCCGGAAGAGGTATTGAACGCCGCTCCCGAAGTAGCATCGGTCGCTCCCGCTGCGCCACCTCCGGAAGAGGACGTCGCCGAAGAAGCCTTTGACCTCGCGAGTTTGCCGAGGGAAGAGCAGGAACTGCATCGTCGCGCGAACCGCGTGGCCAAAGTAGCGATGCAGGATATCAAGCTCTTGCAGCCGAAAGAAGTGCACCTCGGCCGCGAGCACAAGGACATCTGCGTCCGCCTGCGCGTTGATATCGATAAAGCACGCAAGGAATACGACCGCCGTTTTCGCGCGATTCAGGACCATCCGGTGGATTATTTCTACGATTGGATGGTGGAGATCCTCGCGGATGGCGATGCCAAGGCCCTCGGCGAATATCCGTATCCCTCGCCTGTTCTGCGGCAGTAAGATAAATCAGGATGAAATTCTTCGGCCCTGCAATGCGCGCAGTTCTATTCGTCTTCTCGATCGCGGTATGCTCCGCGCCGGCTGCCTTCCCGCAGCATGCCTCGCAGGGCCAGATGCACGCGCCGGCTTCCAATCACGCGAAGAAGCCCGCTGCTACTTCCGACTCTGCGCCGGCACTCTCCGCAGCCGCCGCGAAACAGCTTGAGCAATTGACGCATGCGCTGAAACAAAAAAATCCTGGCGTGGCCTATGCCAAACTCAGCGCCTTGGCGATGCAGAAATCGCCGGGAGTATTGGGCTACCGCGCCGCGCTGGCCCTGGGATATTACGATTACGGCAAAGCGCATTACCCGCAGTCCGCCAAGTGGCTGAAGCTCGCGCAAAGCGACGCGCTCCTGCGCGACTACGCTCTTTACTGGAGTTCGCAAACCAATCTCGCTCTCAATCACAACGCGGAAGCCCTCGCCCAGCTGCAGGAATTTCGCAAAGACTATCCCGACTCCGTCATCAGCGATCAGGTGCTGCAATCTCTAGGCGCCGCCGCGCTCGCCGCCAACCAGCCCGCGGAAATTCTCGCGGCCCTCGACGGCTATCCCCAAACCGGGCAAAAGCCCGCGCTGCTGTTCTTGCGCGCCGAAGCCCGCGAACAATCCGCGCAGCCTCTGCTGGCCGCCGCCGACTATCAAACAATTTATTTTCATTTTCCCATGAGCGATCAGGCCCGCGAAGCCGGCGAGAAACTATTGTTTTTACACAGCTCGCACGGCGACAAACTCGCCGCGATTCCCATCGAGCAACAGATTGACCACGCGAATACGCTTTTCGCAGCTCACCAGTGGAGCGATGCGCGCAATGAGTATGCGCGTTTGCTGCCGCAGGTGACGGGCTCGGATCGTGAACGCGCGGAAGTGCGCATACTGGAGTGTGGCGTTGCCCAGGGCGCCAGCGTATCGGAGCTTTCCGCGCACACCATCACGAACCCCGACGTGGATGCCGAGCGCTATTACACCATCGCGAATTACTTTCGCGACCGGCCGTCGGAATCGCAGATGATCGCCGCGGTGGAATCGGCAGTGGCCCGCGCGCCGGAGAGTCGTTGGTCCGAATCGGCGTTATTTCTCGCGGGAAATTATTATTGGGTGCAGCTGGATCGCGATCGCGCCGCCGCGTACTACAGGCGCCTTTTCAACAATTTCCCGGCGGCTGCCGACGCGCTCGCCGCGCAGTGGCGCCTCACGTGGGCGGCCACTCTGAAACGCCAGCCTGACGCATCCGCGGATCTTGCCGAACATCTGCGCCGCTTTCCCGGCTCGCAATTTTCGCCCGATGCTCTGTACTGGCTCGGCCGCTTATCCGAGGAAGCTAGGAACCCCGCACTCGCGCGCACTTACTACGCCAAGTTGATGGAGCGCTTCCCGCAAAATTATTTTGCTGCCACTGCCGCGAAGCGCCTGCGCGCGCTCGGTCCCGGCGCGGCAGCCGATGCGGACGTACTCGCAGCGATTCCGCCCGTGCCACCCGCATTACCGCTGGGTGCCAGCATTCCCGCAGCCGCCGCGAATCGCCAAATGCGCGCCGGCGCGCTGCGCTCGATCAGCTTCGATGCTTCAGCCGAACTCGAATTGCGCGCGGCCTTCGCTGCAACCGGCGAGCCGCGGCTCTTGCTGGAAGCTGCTCAGGAAGCAGTGAACGCCGGACACATGGGCTCGGCGATCGCCACCGTGCGCCAGATTTATCCGCAGCTGGAATGGCGTCCGTTCGCGCAAGTTCCGCGCGAAGTCTGGCTCACCGCTTACGCCATGCCTTTTGAATCTTCCATCGTGGCGCGCTCCACGACTGCCGGGGTTGACCCCATGCTTACCGCCGGACTGATTCGTCAGGAGTCCGCCTACGATCCTGAAGCTCACTCACACGCCAACGCGATCGGGCTGATGCAGCTCTTGCCAAAAACGGCGCAACGCTTCGCGAAGCAAGCCAAGGTTCGCTATTCCACGCCCATGCTCTTCGAGCCGGATTACAACATTCATATCGGCACAATTTATTTCGCCGGGCTGCAGCGCAATTTCGGCAGCGTGGAATCCGCGCTAGCTGCTTACAATGCTGGGGAGGATCGCGTCGCGTTCTGGACCACTGGCCAGAGCTATCGCGAGCCGGCCGAGTTTGTGGATTCCATTCCTTTCACTGAAACGCGCGAGTACGTGGAAATCGTTACGCGCAATGCGGATATTTATCGTAAGTTATACGGGACGCAACCCGTGCGAGGCGCGAAGAATGAATCCCGTAAAGCCGCAACCAGCCCCGGTCACTAGCCCGCAACTTTCCTGGAAGGCCGCGCAGTTTACCGAATCCGTCATCCGCGAAATGACGCGGCTGGCGCTGCAACACAAAGCCGTCAATCTTTCGCAGGGTTTTCCTGATTTTCCCGCGCCTGCGCTCATTAAAAGCGCGGCGCAGGACGCGATTGCCGCGGACATTAATCAGTACGCCATCACATGGGGCGCGAAGTCCCTGCGCAACGCCATCGCTGAAAAATTCTCACGCGCGAACGGCATGAGCATTGACCCTGAGCGCGAGATCACTGTTTGCTGCGGTTCTACCGAGGCGATGATTTCCGCCATGCTGGCCGTGATCAATCCCGGCGATGAAGTGGTGGTCTTCGAGCCTTTCTATGAGAATTATGGGCCGGACGCGATTCTTTCCGGAGCGGCGCCGCGGTTCGTCAAGCTGCATCCGCCCGATTGGACGTTTGATCCGGCAGAACTTGCAGCTGCTTTTGGACCCAAGACGAGAGCGATCATTCTCAACACCCCCAACAATCCTACTGGCAAAGTTTTCGCGCGCGCCGAGCTCGAACAAATCCGCGAGCTTTGCCTGCGCTGGAACGCTTACGCCATTACTGACGAGATCTACGAGCACATGTTGTACGACGGCGCGCAACATATTTCCATGGCCACGCTTGAGGGCATGCGCGACCGAACGATTACGATCAACGCGCTCTCGAAAACTTACAGCGTTACTGGCTGGCGTGTTGGTTGGGCGATCGCTTCGGCGGAAGCGAGCGCCGCCATTCGCAAGGTGCACGATTTTCTTACGGTGGGAGCAGCGGCGCCTTTGCAGGAAGCTGGAGCTGTCGCGCTGAAGTTTCCGCCGGAGTATTACACGACACTGGCTAGCGAGTACGCGCAACGCCGCGACAGGCTGCTTGGCGTTCTCACCGGCGCGGGTTTCAAGTGCTTCAAACCGCGCGGCGCGTATTACATCATGACCGATATTTCCGCCTTCGGTTTCCCCGACGATGTAGCGTTCGCGAAATATCTGGTCACCGAGATCGGCGTCGCCGCGGTGCCTGGCTCTAGTTTTTATCGCGACCCGGCCGACGGCCGCACGCATCTCCGCTTCACGTTCTGCAAGACCGAAAAAACATTCCAAGCCGCCGCAGAGCGGCTGGTTAAGTTGAAAAAAAGCGCGTGACGCGCATTTGAGACGCATCCGCAGGCGTCGCTGATGCAGTTAGTAGCTCGCATTGCCTTCTCTGAGTCGCTGAGGCAGATTTAGCTTTCTTGGCCACGCAAGAAATCCCGCACTCAGACCTGTGCTAGAATCCGCCAGTTCATTCAGGAGGCCGACGCATGGCCGTGGAATTCGACTTGATACCGCCGGGCACGCGCCTGACATTGAACGGCGAAGGTCAGCCGTTTGAGATTTCCTCCAGCCAGACCCGCACGTTTCTCTGTTCCATGGAAATCACCGATCAGATGGAGCAGGAATCCGTGGACATTTCCGTGTGGGGATCGGCCGATGGACAGGACTTCGGAAAAATGCCGCTGCTGAAGATGCCGCAGCGTTTTTATCGCGGCGAGACGCGCCAAGTGCTGGACCTTTCGCTGAAGCCCGAAATTCGCTTCATTCGCGCAAAATACGATCTAACGCGCTGGGGCCGCGTCGCGCCGCATCCCATGTTCGTTCTTGGTTTTCGCGCGGTTGAAATCCCTGCTTTTGTCGCGCAAACCGCCGCGCGCTGAATTGCCCGTCGACATTTGTTGCGAATGCTTTCAGTCAGGCGCGCGTCATCGCGGCGTTTTTTGCGCGGCAGGAGTCGCTTTCGCCGTATCTACTTTCTGCGCCACTTGCTCGCGCAGCTGTTTCGCGCGAATTCCTGCCGCGCTGTCCGGATCGAGCTTGATGTAAGCGTCAATGTCCGCCAGCAGCGCGGGATAATCCTTCTGCCGCAGATGAATATTCGAAAGCAGCCGGTACACGATCGCGGCGCTCGGCGCCAAGGACTTCGCCTGACTCGCGGACGTTAGCGCTTCCGGAAGTTTATCTTCGCTCACCAACGCGCGGCCCAATTCGTACTGTCCCAACCAATAGTCGGGATTCAAATCCACTCCCCGGCGAACTGTTTTCTCCCCCTGCGCAAAGTCCCGCCGGTCCAGCATCATTGTTCCCAAACCTATGTCCGCCTCGCAGTATTTGTCGCCGCTCAGCTCGATGGATTTACGAAAACTGGCTTCCGCTTCGTCGCGCTTCCCGAGCGATAGATGGGCCATGCCAACTTGATAGTACGCCTCGTAGTACCCCGGCGCGGCCGTTACAGCGGACTGAAAATCCTCCAGCGCGCCCGGCGCGTTTTTATCGGAATACAATTTCTTTTTCCCGGAAGTCATCAGGTCGCGCGCTTTTTCCGGCATGGAAAGTTCGTGCGCGGAAACGGCACTTGCTCTCGCCGTCTTCTTTTCGCCGGGTAGCGATCGCAGTCGAATGACTACGCCCTTTTCAGGCATGAAGGACAGATCCACGGAGGTGGCCACGCGCTCGTAACCTTGCAGGTCAATCGCCAGCACATAGGTGCCGCCAGTCAAGCGCCGGAATTCGAACCTGCCGGAGTCGGTAGTTTCCTCCGTTTGCCTGGACTCGCCCTCGGAGCCTTGCAATTGCACCATGACATGCGCGGCCGGCTGGTTTCCGTCGTCATAGTAAACATTACCGTTAATCATGAAGTGGTTGTCGTCGGGACGGCCTCCACCCATTTGCCAGGCGTCGGAACGAGGTGGGAACAGCAGACAGGCAGCGAACAAAAACGGTACGACGGGGCCGATGTGAAGCCGGCTCATGGGGCACCCCCCGGCTAAGTTGGCGGGAGTATAGCACCACGAAGCGCGCTAGGAATATCCAGTTAAATTTCCAGTGCTTGCTCCTGGAAACTTTGACTGGGCGGGCCAACTTCTAAGTATTTAGATCGAAGCTCTGCAAGTAGGCCGGCACTATCACGGGCCAGTGAAAGCGGCTGGCGATGCCGGCGCGCAGGCCTTCGAGGCCGCTTGGTTCGCCGTGCACCAGGAATGTTTGGCGCGGAGGCGAGGTAAATCCTGAAAGCCAGCGCAGCAGTTCACTTCTTCCGGCGTGCGCGGAGAGTTGATCCAGCACGACGATCTCGGCGCGCACCGGCACTTCTTGCCCGTGTATGCGCACGAACTGTGCGCCATCCTGGAGCGCGCGACCCAGTGTTGCGGCTGCCTGATAGCCGACCAGCAGCACGGCGCTGCGCGAATCCGGCAGCCGTTTGGCCAAGTGATGCAGCACGCGTCCGCCGGTGGCCATTCCGCTGGCGGAAATAATGATGCACGGCGACGTGACGTTGTTGATTGCCTTGGAGTCTTCCACGGTACGCGTCATGTGCACATCGTGAAGATTCAGCGGGTCGCGATCGCCTTGTTGTTCGAGCTTCGTAAAATCCAGATCGTGATCTTCGTGATGGCGCGCGTAAATATCCGTCACGCTGATGGCCATCGGACTATCCACGTACACCGGCAGCTTCGGAATTCGTTGCGCGTCGTCCAGCTCGCGCAGGTAATACATCAGCGTTTGCGTGCGTCCCACTGCGAAGGAAGGAATAACCACCACGCCGCCGCGCTTGGCCACGCGGTTGATCATGTCCGCGAGTTCGTCGGACACGGAAGCGGTGCCGTGCTCGCGATCGCCATAGGTGGATTCGCACAACAGGAAATCCGCGCGAGAGGGCGCCTCCGGGTCGTTCAGAATCGGTTGATCGTAACGGCCGATATCGCCGGAGAAAACCACCAGCGTCTTCTTGCTGTTTTCGGTGATAGTCAATTCCAACCATGTGGAGCCCAGAATGTGTCCGGCATCGTGCGTGCGCACGGAAAATTCCGGGCCGATCGTGAAAGCATCCTCGCGCGGAATTTCCTGGAATCGGGCGAGCGCTTGCTGGGCTTGCGCAACGGTATAAAGCGGCAGCGGTTGTTTGTGGCTGCTGTAGCCTTTGCGCTCCGCGAATAGGGCATCTTCTTCCTGCAGGCGCGCGGAATCCGGCAGGAGCAGATTGCACAGCTCGTGGGTCGCGGCATCGGCATACGCCAGCCCGCGATATCCGGCGGCCACCAGGCGCGGCAGGTACCCGGTATGATCAATGTGCGCGTGCGTGAGCAGCACCCAATCAATCGTCGCGGGATCCACCGTGAGCGGATTCCAATTCCTCTGCTGTAGTTCCTTCGATCCTTGGAAGAGCCCGCAATCCACCAGTAACCGTTTGCCGCCAGCTTCGATCAGATACTTCGAACCTGTAACCGTGCCTGCTGCGCCCAGAAATGTGATTTTCGCCATGGCCCGAGCATTCTAGACGCATCGCCGCCGCGACGCCATGTGCTTTGTGGCCGCCGCATTTTTTGGATTGTGATTACGCGATTTCTGCTTGACCCGCTGGCCATCCACACGTAGTCTCGCCAATTCACGATACGAGCGCCGTGCAGCGTCGCCGCAAATTCGCAGCGCGTAGGAAATGATATGAAATTGCTAGCCATATTTTTTTGCAGCTTGATTCTGGCCGCTGCTGTCGCCGCCCAGGACGCGCCCGTCGCACAGGATTGGGCTTCGCAATCGCTCACGAAGCACGCGTGGGAATTAGGTGTTCTCGGCGGCGGCGGATTGGGCTTCGGGAAATCGGATAACACGCAGTTTGCCTACGCCGGAGGGCGTGTGGGCTGGATCCTCACCGGCAACCATCTCCACGGCATACTGCACGGCAATTTCGAATGGGCTGTGGACATCTTGCCTCTTTACGCCGTATTGCCTCCCACAAGCGCCGTGTACGGCGGCAGTTTTAAGCCGGTCATATGGCAATGGAATTTCACTAGCTGGCAAAAGATGGCGCCGTATATGGCCGTCGCCGGAGGCATCGTTTTCACGAAGAGCAACGTTCCTCCTGGCGACACGTCGCAAGTAAACTTCACTCCGCAGTTCGTTGTGGGAACGCACTTGTTCGTGAAGCCCCGCCGAGCGCTTTTCCTCGAAGGATCGTTCGGCCATCTCTCCAGCGCCAGCCTGGGCAATCACAACCCGGGGTACAACGGCACTTTCCTCTTCACCGTGGGCTACAGCTGGTTCAAAGGCGGCCGCTGAATCCGCCGCGTGTGACGACGTTCAAATCGTGGAAGCGACTATCAAATATCTTAGCCGCACCACACCATTGCCACCGCATATCTTCGAAAAATGCTATCCGATGTGAGAACCACCATCTCCTCCATTTGCGCCTGCGCAATTAGCAACCGATCAAACGGATCGGTGTGATGCTTTGGCAGGTCGTAAACGGCGAGCGCATGTTGATGAAGAATTGGGAGAGGGGTAATACGCTGTTCAGCCAAAACCCTGGGAATGAAACTCGGTGGCGGCCCCGGCAATGGCAGTTTTCCCGATGACGCTTTAATGCTGATTTCCCAACTACTGGCGGCGGACAAATAAAAGTCTTGTTTTCCGTCCGCCAGCAGGTCACGGCCTAGCTGGTTGATTTTGCCGACCGACCCGATGCTCCATAACCATATAGAGGTATCGAGTAGGTACCTCATTTTCGCTTCCGCCGTTTGCGCTTCTTTCTTGCCGAGTTTTTGGGAGCCTCTTCTACTCCCAGAAATTGCGCGAGCAATTCTGGGGGCAGGGGATCGTTGAAGTCATCAGGAACCACGACGGAGCCCTCATACATGCCCAAGGGACGGGCGGTGTGCTCCGACTGAATTCGGACCAATCGCGCAATAGGTTCGCCCGCACGGGCGATGACAACCTCTTCGCCCTCCGCCACGCGCTGCAGCAGTCGCGACAAATGCGTTTTGGCCTCATGAATGTTTACTTCCACGTTGCCCACAGTAGACTAAGTCCATGGACTAAGTCAATGGTACAGCGGCGCCCGCGGAAATTGCTCCGGCCTAGGTGTTTGACCATCGCCAGTACGGGTGTTATAAGTTAAGTAGTATCGTGGGGCCGTAGCGCAGTTGGGAGCGCGCATCGATGGCATCGATGAGGTCACGGGTTCGAACCCCGTCGGCTCCACCATTCTTCTAGTCGTCAGCCTGTACCCCTTTGAAACTAAGAGATTTAGAGCGTTAAACTGACACTGGCTCTGGCAGTACCTTCGGCACATACCCGCTCGCGCATTTTCTGCTATGCTTGAAACGAATCAGGGCGTCCGGTGTCTAACCATTCAGAAGGACACGCCCTGAAGCTCGGCGCTTCGGGAGGGTAAACAGAACGGCATGTCCGACTTTGCGCAATCACTGCCGTGGGGCCGCGACGAATCTGAATTAGTGACTGAGCTGCAAGCAGGCTCGGACGCGGCATTCGATTGGCTGGTCACCTATTATCACGCAGGGGTGTACAACCTGGTTTACGGCATTCTCTCGGATTCTGCCGACGCCGCTGACGTCACGCAGGAGGTTTTTCTGCGCGCCTTTCGCGGGATTCGCGGATTTCGGCAAGGCAGTTCGTTGAAGACGTGGCTGTATCGCATCTCGGTTCGTCAGGCCCTGAATCATCGCCGCTGGTGCTGGCGGCATCACCGGCAGCAAGTCTCGATCGACGCGGAAGAAGAAGGCAAGAATCCCGCGCTGGATCTGAAGGATTCCGAGGCGTCGCCTTTGGAACAATGCGAGACGCGAGAAATGCAAGCGACGGTTCGCCGCGCGCTCGCGCAAGTGCCGGATTCGTTCCGCAGCGCCGTGATTTTGAGAGATCTGGAAGGCTTGTCTTACGAAGAGGTGGCTGAAGTGCTCGAAGTATCCGTTGGCACCGTGAAATCCCGCATCCTTCGCGGCCGCCGCCTGCTGAAAGAAATTCTCGATCCGCTGGTGCGAGCTCCGGAACGGACTCCTTCGGCTTCTCCAGAGCATGCGAGTCTTTCGTATCCGGCAACTTCCGAGCTGCATCCCCATCAGCATCCGTCGCCATCCGTCACCACATCCGCGCCGCCACTTTCTGCCGTGGCCGCTCAAGTTTCCGCACGGTCGTTGAGAGGTCTCCGATGAACTGCCGTCAGGCCGAACGTTACCTCCCGGGATATCTCGACGGCGCGATTTCGCCGCAGAAGCACAGCCTGGTCCGCGAACATCTCGTCGCCTGCGCAGAATGCAACGTGCAACTGGAGCGCTTCCGCCGCTTGGCTATTTGCCTGGCGACCGTTGCGCCGGCTCCGCCGCCTGCAGACCTGGCAGTGCGCATCCGCATGAGAGCAGTGCAGTCTGGCGCGCCGTGGGCTGACGTTCGCCGTTTGTGGTCGCGCGCGGCGGTCACGTTTGAAAATATTCTGAAGCCTCTGGCCGTGCCTGCCACCGGCGGAATTTTGACCGCGCTGGTCGCCTTTGTTCTGATTGTGCAGAATATTCTGGTTGGCGTCCCCATGGGCGGCATCGTGCCCGACGATCTACCTCTGAACCTGGTGCAGCCCGCGCGCCTGGAAAGCTTGGCACCGTTCCCGGTTCCCGGCGTGGTGGCTTCTTCCGCGCACTCCGAGTCTGGCGAATTACTGCTGGAGGCGACGCTCAACGCCTCCGGCGAAGTGGTCTATTACAAAATTCTCTCCGGCCCGAATGACCAAGCCGTGCAGCGCCAGCTCGATCAGGTGATGCTCTTCTCGCGCTTCCGCCCGCAATTCAGTTTCGGGCGTCCGCAGGCAGGCGGCCGCGTGCTGGTAAGCTTCAGTGAAGTGCGCGTCCGCGGCTGACCCCGACCGGCTCTTGTGGTGTTGAAGTGGTAGGGGCGCTGCTTGCTGCGCCAACCTTTGATTCGTTCCGCAGCGTCGGCGTGCTTACCTCTGTGTTCTCTGCGTTAGGTCTTTTGACGTGCTCAATCGTGTGACGACAACTCTCCTTGACTCTGTTCAAGCTGCCATTTAGAGTCTCTCTGCATCTTTTATACAAGGCACGCGCACTGCACAGGGCAGCCCGCGGGTTTCTGAATCACACGCAGCCAACTCGACGAAACAGGTGAGGAGTTCCATCATCCCAAAGCGTTCCCAGAAATTTTCAGCGCACGTTTTTCTCGCTGCCGTCATCATTTTGCTCGGCACCGCTGTTACTCCGGCAACGCGCGGTCAGGCCGGCCCCGAAGGCGTCCAGACCGGAGTCAGTGTAGAGGCCAGCCAGCAGATTTTCTCCGTGATGTGCGCGCTGGATGCCGCCGGATTCGCCGCCGACGAAAGTACGCTCACCGAAATGCCTTCGCGTCTGGCGCTGCGCGGAGAAATGCTGAAGCTGCAAGGGCCCGCCACGGACGCGCTGCGCCAGTTCTATCGCGATTACGCGCTGGCCGATCCTGGTGAGACGCTTTCGCGCTACATCACGTTCTCGCTGGTCATCGGCCCGCCGCCGAAGTTTACGTTCCTGCTGGACCACGAGGCGCTGCCGCCCGATGTTCTGGCCATCGAAGGTTTTCAGGAAATCCTCGTCAATTTTTATCACGAGGCGCATCTCGATCTGCGCTGGGCTTCGGTGGAACCGGAATACAACCGCGCGATTGAGCGCTACCAGTCTCCGGTGCGTCGGGTCGTCACCGTCTCCGACGCTTACTTGCGTGAAATTTACAAACCGCGCTACGCGCATTCGTTTACCGTTTACATCGAGCCGCTGGTGGGCAATCGCACCAACTTCCGGAACAACGGGAATCATTACGCGATCGTGGTTGACGGCGGCCCGCAATTCCCGGAGGCCGATGTTCGCCATGCCTATTTGCATTTCCTACTCGACCCGCTCCCACTGAAATTCCGCGAAGCGGTGATGAAAAAACGCGGCCTGCTGAATATTGCGGCGCGCGCGCCGCGCCTTTCCGCCGAATATAAGAACGACTTCATGGCCTACGCCGACGAATGCCTGATCAAGGCCGTCGAGCTGCGCATTCGCCATCTGAAGCCGGATAAAGAGGAAGCGGTGCTGGCCGAAGACGATCAGGCCGGATTCATCATGGTCCGGTCGTTCGTGGTGCAGTTGCAGAAGTTTGAGAAAGCGGAGCCCGCGATGTCGTATTATTTCCCCGATTTGATCGATGGGATTAACCTGGAGGCTGAACAGAAGCGGCTGCAGAATTTCCAGTTCGCGGCATTGTCGGAAGCAGGGCCGGAAAAAGCGGCGCCGGGCGGCGCGCGCGGGGGATTACAGCCGGAGCAAGCGGCAAATCCGCAATCGGAATTGGAAAGCGCCTTGGCGCAGGGCGATCATGAAATCGCTTTGCAGGATGCCGTGGCGGCCGGCAAAACTTTTGAGAAGATCCTGGCGAAATATCCGGAGAACGCCCGGGCGAATTTTGGTCTGGCCGTCGCTTCGCTACTCAATCACGACGCAGACCGCGCACAGGAGCTGTTCGAAAAGTTGGTGAGCGCCGCGCCCACGGCCGCCGGCACTGGCTCTGACGCGCAAACGAACGGGCCGGTATCATCCGCAGCGGCCGCGGCTCAAACGCCTGCCGAGGCAAATGCTGCTCCGGACCCGAGTATCGCAGCCTGGTCGCATGTGTATCTCGGACGCCTGCACGATTTCGCGGAAGAGCGCGACCAAGCTGTCAGCGAATATCGAGCAGCGCTCGCGATTGCCGGCGCACCAGAAGCCGCTCGCGTGGCCGCGCAGCGCGGAATTGACGCGCCGTACAATCCACGCGGCGCGGGTGGTGCCAGCGGTACAGGTGGCACGGCCGCGCCGCCAAAGCAATAAGCTTCAACCTGGGCTATCAGCCGGCCCAGGGTTCGCAGCTATCCTAAAAAGGAAGGCGACAAAAAATGACGCTCCGTTCAATCCGCAGTGCTCTTTCAGCTCTGGTGGTGTTCCTTGCCGTGTTTCTGCTGACGCCAAATTCCTTCGCACAGTATCAGCAGGCGGCGCCGCCGGCTGCCTCGGGCTCCCAATCGAAGGCTCAACCGCAAACTCAGAAGGACGGGCAGACCGCGCCCGCAGCCGCAGCGCCGAAGTTAGATCCGGAAGAAGAGGCCGCCTACAAAGCCTTCAGCGATACGAAACCTCAAGACGCGGACAAGCGCATTCAGCTGGGTGAGCTGTACGTCCAGAAATATCCCAGCGGCAGATATATCGAGCAAGTCTATCAAGGCCTGACGACCGCCGAATATGACAAGCAGGAGCTTCCAAAAATGTACGTCGACGCGGATAAGGCACTGGCCCTGAATCCGGACGACGTCACCGTGCTCGTTCTGGTCGGCTGGGTAATCCCGCACAACTTCGATCCGAACGATCTCGCAGCGGAAAGCCAGCTCGCCAAGGGCGAGAAGTACGAAAAGCACGCTTTGGAAGTTCTGGCGACCCTTCCCAAGCCCGCGAACTTGACCGACGAACAGTTTGCCAAAGTAAAGGCGCAGGGCGAATCCCAGGCGCACAGCGGCTTGGGCTTGATCTATTTCCGGCGTCAGGACTTCGAGCAATCCATTGCCGAGCTGAAAAAATCCACCGCCGACCCCGCCAATCAGGACGCCACGGATTATTACGTGATGGGCGTGGAGTTCACTCGTCTGAAGCGCTTCGCCGAATCCGCAGATGCATTCCAGAAGTGCGCGGCGATGCCCGGTGGCCTGCAGGATCGTTGCAAACAAATGGGCGCCGACGCCAAGAAGCAGGCGGCGGCCCAACCCGCGCCTCCGAAATAAGCGTGAGGTGATTGCGCCATGACACCCGAGGAACGCGCCGAACTCGAAACGGTCCTCGGCCACCATTTCCAACGTCCCGAGGAACTCGATCGCGCGCTCACGCACCGCTCGCATCGCCAGACGTCCCATGGCACGGACAATGAGCGGCTGGAATTCCTCGGCGACCGCGTTCTTGGGCTGATCGCCAGCGAGTACCTCTGTCGCTCGTTTCCTGATTGGGATTCGGGGCAGCTTTCGAAGGGATTGGCGCGCGTGGTAAGCGCGACTTCTCTGCATGCCGCTGCGAAGAAATTAAAACTTGGGCACTATCTTCGTCTCGGCCCGGGCGAAGAAAAAACCGGCGGCCGCGACAAGAAGCGTCTGCTGGCGGATGCTTATGAAGCTGTGCTCGCCGCGATTTATCTTGATGCCGGGCTGGCCGCTGCTTCTTCATTCTTGCGGCGCACGGTGCTCGATCCTGCTTTGTCCGGACACGGCGAAGGACTCGAACGCGCGGATCACAAATCGGCTCTGCAGGAATGGCTGCAGCAACGTGCCCGTTCGCCGGTCGAGTACCGGATTCGCAGCGAGTCCGGCCCCGAACACCAAAAAGTTTTCGAAGTGGAAGTCTGGCACGGCGGCGAACGCCTTTCCGTATCCACAGGCCGCAGCAAGAAAGAAGCCGAACAGCAAGCCGCCAGCGCGGCCCTGGAAATTCTGGAGTCCCGCGACGCCAACGTTTAGCCTCGGGTGCAACCCGATGTGCGGGCGCGGTCGTTCTGCGCCGTCGTCCAGCCTGCCTGCCGCAGGCAGGGATCTCTCTTCGATTTTTCCGCGCCACCCGCGCTCCACAACCTCGCTTGCTGATTTTTTCCCCAAGCTGCTAAAGTGAACGCATGGCATCTGAAACCACCGCGCTTCCAGCCCCGGAAGTTTCATCTCCAGCCGAGCCAGGTGCGTCGGCCGCGCCGCCGCAGAAAATCGTGCGTCGCCGCAGCAGCCTGGCCGAATTTCTGGAAATGCTGCTGGTGACGATGCTGCTCGCCCTCTTCGGCACGACTTTCATTGTGCAAGCGTTCAAAATACCTTCGGGCTCGATGGAACCAACCTTGCTGATCGGCGACCACGTCTTCGTGAACAAATTTATCTTCGAAGGCACGGGCGCGTGGTACGAAAAAATTCTGCCGTATCGTGATATCCGCCGCGGCGACATCATCGTCTTCAAATTTCCCTTCGACGATCATCCGCACTACGTGAAGCGCGTGATCGGACTGCCGGGCGAACGCCTGCGCATCGTGAACGGCGGCGTTTACATCAACGGGGAATTGCTGCGCGAGCCCTACGTGGTGCGCGACCCGGCGTACCAAGACCCATATGGCGATAATTTTCCGCCGGCCAATCGCGAAGCCTTGGAATTCGTCGCGCGGCGCGAATGGGCCGATCAGCTTTTCGATTATGTGCACAACGGCGAGTTGGTTGTTCCCCCCGATCATTATTTCGCGATGGGAGATAATCGCGACCACAGCGCGGACAGCCGCTACTGGGGTTTTGTGGATCGTGATGCCATCATGGGCAAGCCGATATTGATTTATTGGTCCGTGCGCGCTACGTCGGCGGACTATCGCTCGCGCGGCGCGTCCAGCGTGCTGCGCGGCTTCGGCCAGACCCTGCTCCACCTGCGCGCGCAAACCCGCTGGAATCGCACGTTGCGCGAGGTCCATTAACGCGATGGCCGCGCGCCGTCGTTAATCATGCCGCAAACACTTTCAGAACCCGTGCCGCACATCACGCCGCCGCTGGAATCGGCGCCGCCGCGTCGTGGCTGGACTCGCTGGCCGCGCTGGATCGTTCTGCTGTTGATATTTTTATGGCTCGGAGATTTCGGGGTCTCGCTCCTGATCCGCCACACGCGCCTGCAACGCAGACTGACCGCGCGTCTGGAATGGGTTTTCGGGCGCAGCGTCGAAGTTGGCCGCTACAATTTTTCTTTGTGGGGCGGCCCCACGCTTGAAGCGCAATCCGTCACTTTCGGCGAAGACCCGCGATTCGGCCATGAATACTTCCTGCGCGCGGACTCGCTCACCGTGCGTCTGCGCTGGCAAAGTTTTTTCCGCGGACATATGGAGTTGGGCGCCATCTCGCTGGAAAGTCCCCGCCTGAATCTGGTGCGCAATGCCGAAGGCGACTGGAACGTCGCCGAGTGGCTGCCCAAGTCCGTGGGGTCCGCGCCGCCCTCATCATCCGCTCCCGTGGTGCGCTTCGGCCGCATAGACGTAACTGCCGGGCGCATCAATTTCAAGCGCGGCGACGAAAAACTTCCGTTCGCGCTTACGGATGTGAACGGCTACATGGAGCCCGACCGCTCCGGCCGCTGGACCCTGAACCTGGAGGCGGTTCCGGCGCGCGCGGCGTTAATCCTCCAACAAGCTGGCACGATTCGCGTTTCCGGTCACGTCGGCGGCACTTCGTCGCGGCTGCGTCCCGCTGTTCTGGACCTGGCGTGGGACGATGCTTCGCTTTCCGACTTACTGCGCCTTGCGCACGGTTATGATTTTGGCGTTCGCGGAGATTTGGGCCTCGTCGTTCACGCGGAAACCGAAGGCAATAATTGGGCGCTGCAAGGGCGCGCCGAACTGCGCCGCTTGCATCGCTGGGATTTCGCCGTGCGTCCGGACAATCCGGCGGTCAACGTCAACGCGAAAATGATTTTGTTTCCGCTCGCGTCCGGGCTCGATATCACCGAAGCCACCATCGAGGCTCCGCATTCCTGGGCGCGCGCCGACGCGCATTTCGCCTGGCCGGCGCCCATTGAACCATCGCTGGCACTGAAGGGCCCCGTCGCTCCTCCCGCTCGAGTCGAAATCACGCAATCGCAGCTGGATCTTAACGACGTGCTCGCCTGGATCCGCGCATTTCGTTCCGATGTCGCCACCGATGTATCGCTGCGCGGCTCGGCCAGCGTGCATGCGGGATTTTCGGCTTGGCCGCTGCATTTAACTTCTGCGTCTGGCGCAATCGCCAACGCGAGTCTCCTCGCGGCTGCGCTGCGTATCTCCGCGCACCTCAGCCAGGCCCAGTTCCGTTACGACCATGAGGTCTTTACGCTTCTGCCCGCAACGGTCTCGTACGGTGCGAACGATGGCTCATTTCACGTCGAAGCCATTGCGAACCCGGGCCAGCGCGAATTTCCCGTCTATCATTTGTCCGGCAATCTCGCGCAAGTGCGCGATCTGGTGGCCACGGCCGGAGCGCTCGGTTGGAACATCTCGCGCGGATGGGATCTCGGCGGTCCGGTGCGCTGCGATTTGCGGTGGCAGGGCGCGCGCTTTCCGTGGCAGACGCAGCCTGTCGGCACCATCGAGTGGGGAGGGGAACCGACCGGCGGTTCGCTGCTCACGCCATTCTTGAATCAGCCGGTGAAGCAGATCAGGGCGCGCGCGGAATTGAAGCCGGGTTTGCGCTACATCGCGCTCACTTCCGCCGAGGCTTTCGGCTCGCGCTGGACCGGCACGTTCGACCGACGTGATAATGGGCGCGACGATCGCCAAGACGCCACCGCCGCATGGCAGTTCGCGCTGTCCACGGACGCGCTTTCCGTCGCGGACGTGGATCGCTGGCTCAATCCGCGCTGGCGGCAAAGTTTTCTGGACCGGATGTTGCCGTTCTTGAATACCAGCTCGCCCGCGAATGCCGTGCCGGAAAATCTTCGCGCCGAAGGCCGCATCAATATAGAGGAATTCGCGCTGACGCCTTTGGCGCTGCGGCATTTACAGAGCGACGTAAAAATTGGCGGGCGCCACATCGAGGCTTCGCGCGCCACGGCGCAATTCTTTGGCGGCGCTCTGGAAGGCTCGCTTGACGCGCAACTCACCGCGGCACCTGTTTACCGACTCAATCTCAATTATTCCCGCGTGGATCTTGCTGCGCTTTCTTCCGCCTTTCCGACACTGGCCGATTTGTTTGCCGGCTCGGCTTCCGGAGAGTTCACGCTCGATTCCAGCGGCGCAACGCGCGCCGATCTGGTTTCTGCGCTGGAATGCCGCGGTACCGCGCACATCAGCGATGCGAGGTTGCAAAAAATCAGCTTGCTGGAATCCTTGCGCGAAGCCGAGCCGCGTGGCGGCGTAAGTTCCTTCCCTTCGGCTTCTGCCGTGTTCGCTTGCGGCGATGAAAAAATCATCTTCCAGCGATTGCGCTTTGCAGGCGACGCACAGGACGTCGCTGCTTCCGGCTCCGTGGATTTTGCACGCAACCTTAACCTGCAACTGCGCGTGATTCCGGCCGCCGGCGCGAGCAACGCGCCGCGCCCCGCCACCAACGCCGCACAGTTTTTTGAGCTGACCGGGCCCGTGCGCTCCCCGAACATCCGGGCAGTTAACCCATCCGCACCCCGCGCCGCCGAGCAAGAAACCACGGAGCAGCGGAATTGATTAAGCACCATCGGACTCCGTTCGCATATTGCCTGGCATTCATCGCGTCTCTGACGCTGCTCCTTACGTTTGTCGGCAACGCCGCGCCGGCGCGCATCCACTTAACTCCAAATTTCACGATGGGCGAATCCTTCCGCTACCACATCGAATCGCGTACGACCACGACCGGAACCACCACCACGCCGATCGCCAATCCTGAAGCTGCCTCGCAGCTGAAGCAAGTTGCAGACTTGGAAGTACGGCTCGACGTCGTCGGCGTGCAGCCTGCGGCCAATGGTGCTGCCGGCGCCGCGCGCCTGCGCGCCACATACGAAAAAGCCAGCGCCTCGACGGAAACCGACGCCTATGATCCCGCGGCCGCTTCGCTCGACGCTCAATACAACAATCTGCAAGGCCACTTCGTGGAATTTACGATCGAATCCGGCGGGAAAATTTCGCACATCACCGGGCTTGATGAAGCCGTCACAAATCCCTCCGCGGCCGCCGCCGTGCGCGCATGGATCAATGGATTTTCGCCCAGCGCGAATTTGCCCGCCGAAGGAATCGCCATCGGCCAGAAGTGGTCGGCCGAACGTCCGCTGGAAAATACGCCGCTTGCGAATCTACTCTGGCGCACGTCATCCGGTTATCTGCGCGATGAACCGTGCCAGGTGCCGGGTCAAGCGACAGCGCCCGCGCCGAATTCGGCCGATGGTGCCGCACCCCAACCGACCCCGCCTGGTCCACTCTGTGCCGTAATCCTCACCAGCTTCGATATTCTGCGCCGCGGCTCCACGAACGCCGACGCGACACCGGAAGATTATCGCCATAACGGCTTGCGCACTTCCGGCACATGGACCGGCAAGGGCCAAAGCCTCGACACGATTTCGCTCGAGACCGGCATGCTGCTGCGTTCCACCCAAACCAGCACGCAGAAAATGGACTTCGAAATCGTAAGCGCGCTCTCTGGCTCAAAGATGCACTACGCCGGCCAAGTGGAAACGCAATCCGAAATCACGCTGATACCCAACGCCACGGCACCCACTCCGTAAGAGCATTGGTTGCCGTGCCCGGCTGTGCTTCGCCCCCACTGGCCCGTCGAGAAGCTGTTATTTTCGCGCCGCGGGATGTACCATACCGGCATTATGCACGCGGCATACACGGAATCGGTGAACGAGAAAATCGCTAAGGTAATGGCCGACGCTGTCTTTACTGCACTCTTGGCATTCGTATTCGGTGTGTTCCTCGCTGGAACCATAAAGAAAATTGACGGTTTCCCTCTCGCTGCCACCGTGTTCTGTGGTGCATCCGCAATATTTGGCATCTTTTGGACTCGTCGCGCAGTACAGCGCTTGCTCACCGCGAAATATACGACAAGCGAGACGGCGAAGAGGAGCGCTCGCCAATTGGTCGTTTTCTGCTTCAGCTTCGCTGTGAATTCCGTCACTTTTGGCCTCGAAGTGATGGGCGCCGTGCACTATTCATCTGACGGATTTTATTTATTTAGCGCCTGTGTTTTTGGGATACTCACCTGTGTCTGGTTTTACTGCGTTCACCGGCAGGCTAGGCGTCTCACTTCTGCGGTCGTCTGATTGCGACTTTCCGTCTCAACTAGTGTTAAACTTCATGAATCCGAGCGTATCCCCCCAGCCAGCCCGGTTCGCATTCAAGAAAAACAAGTAGCGAGCGCCCTCGACTCGCTGAACTGATTTTAAACTCCAAAAAAAACAGGAGACGTCTGTGAATATGCCGCTTACAAAATCAAGCAGAACCTCATCTTTTTTGCTCCCGCTCATTGCCTGCGTGCTGTTTTTCGCGTTGCCGGGTATCACCGCCGGCCAAGACGATCCGCCAAGCCGCGTCGCGCGGCTCAACCTCATACAAGGTTCAGTCTCTTTTCAACCTGCCGGTACGGAAGATTGGGTTGAAGCTGGTCCTAACCGCCCTTTAACCACGGGCGATCAGCTTTGGGCCGACCAAGGCTCCCGCGCCGAGCTTCACCTCGGCAGCAGCGCCATTCGCGTTTCCGAGCAGACCGGGATTTCATTCCTGAACGTCGCCGACCAAGCCGTCCAAATTCAAGTGGCCCAAGGTACGGCTGATATTCGCATCCTGCATATGTGGGACAACGAGGTCTACGAGATTGACACTGCCAACGTGGCATTCACGATTCTGCGCCCCGGCGAATATCGCGTGGACGTGGACCCGGATGGCACGGAGACCCTCATCACGGTACGCAACGGCGCCGGCGCAGTAACCGCGGGAGGCCAAGAATACGACCTAGCCGGCGGCCAGCAATACGCCTTTCAGGGCACTGACGAAATTAACTACAGCGCCTACTACATTCCCGGTCCCGACGACTTCGATGGTTGGTGCACGGATCGCGATCATCGGGAAGACAACGCAGTGTCCGCGCGCTATGTCTCCCGAGAGGTCACCGGGTACGAAGATCTCGATGCCTATGGAACTTGGCGCACTGACCCTACATACGGTCCCGTATGGGTCCCAACGGGTGTCGCAGCTGATTGGGCACCTTACCACAGTGGCCATTGGGCCTTTGTCGGTCCTTGGGGATGGACTTGGGTTGACGATGCGCCTTGGGGTTTCGCTCCATTCCACTACGGACGCTGGGCTTATGTCGGCGGCGCGTGGGGATGGGTCCCTGGTCCCGTGGCGGTGGTCGGCGTCAGAGGAGTCGCGGTCGTCGGCGGCGGGTGGGGCGTGCGCCCCGTTTATGCTCCGGCGCTCGTCGGATTTGTCGGCGGCGGCGGATTTAGCGCGTCCATCGAAATTGGCGGTGGGGTTGCCGGAGTCGCCTGGGTCCCGCTGGGACCGCGCGACGTATGGGTCCCCGGATACCACACTAGCGCTGCGTACATGACCAATGTCAACGTAACCAGCACGACCATCGTGAACCGGACGCAGATCACGAATGTCTACAACACCACCGTCATCAACAACAACACGACCAACGTAACCAGGATCACCTACTCCAACCAAGCCGCTCCCGGCGCCGTTACTGCTGTCCCGCAGAGGGCGTTTCAAGGCGGACAGCCGGTGGCCGCTGCTTCCGTTAAGGTCTCGGCGGAAGTGGTGTCCAGTCCCAAGGTAATGTCCGCGAAGCCCGTCGCGCCAACGGCGGAGAGCGTTAGGGGACCGGCGCGTCCCGCGGCGGCTTCTGCGCGACCGCCCGCGTCGCTTGCGAGCCATCCGGTGGTCACGAAGATGGCGCCTTCGCCGAAGGCGATACCCGTCGGGCATTCGGCACCTTTGACAGCCGCGGCGTATAAGCCGGCTACCAAGCCGAATGCGCGTCCGAACACTAACGTCAAGCCTGCAGAGCGACCGACGATTGCGGCGAAGCCTGCGGGAGCGCTGGGTGCTAAACCCGGCAACGCGCCAGCGGCTAAACCCGTCACTCCGCCGGCGAGCAATCCCGCTAATCGAGCGCCGCCAGCTCGCAACGCTTCGAACCCAGCCGGCGCGGAACAGCCGAGTAAGGCAGCTCCGCCTACACCTGCACGAAACGCGGAGAACAACGCAAACTCCAAACCCAATGCGGCCAAGGACGCGTACGGCGCGGCGCAGCCGCCGAAGAAGTTCACGCCTCCGCCGTCGCGCGACAATACAAACTCCCGCGAAGAAGCGGCCAAGCCACCTGCTCCTGCGAATCAACCTGCGGCTGTGAAGCCACCTCCTCCCGCACCGAAGCCAGAGGCTAGGCCCGCACCGAGGCAGGAAGCTCAGCCCGCACCAAAGCCCGAGGCAAGGCCCGCGCCGAAGCCGGAGGCAAAGCCTGCGCCGAAGCCGGAGGCAAAGCCTGCGCCGAAGCCAGAACCCAAGCCAGCTCCCGCTGCACAGGCACCGCCGAAGAACCAAAACAAAGAACCAAAAAAGGACGAGAAGAAGCCACCAAAACCAGAGGAAAAGTAGCCGGACAAGAACTGACCGGTTTTAGATCGGAGATCGAACCGGCCCCGAGCAATCCGGGCCGGTTCGGCTCTTTCCTCATAAGCCGGACGTTCCCGACCTTCGCCGCAAACGAACGCCACAAACAGCTATAATCTGTTCGCATGATCCCTGCATCCTACAAGCCGAAAAAGAAATTCATGGAGCTAGCTATTTCCGAAGCCAAGCTCGCCGGCGACCGCGGCGACTATCCAATCGGCGCTGTGATCACACGGTTGGTGGGCAATCGCGAGGTGATCATTGCGAGTGCTGGCAACCGCGTGAAAACTTCAGGCTCGAGCATCAAACACGTGGAACTCGAAACGCTCAAATACGTTTCCAGCGGTTATGGGCGCTACTTGCCCGACTTCGTCCTGTACTCCACGCACGAGCCTTGCGCGATGTGCGCCGGCGCTTGCGTGTGGTCCAGAATTGGCGCGGTGGTTTACGGAGTTTCGCAGGAAGACATTGCCGCGTACGGACGCAAGTGCGGCAACGAGGACTACAAGTGGCGAGCGTGCCTGATTTCCTGCCAATTCGTCTTCCGCAAAGGCAATCACCACATCCCGGTCACGGGCGGTTTTCTGCGCAAGGAATGCCAAAAACTTTTCAGTTACAAGACTACGCGCCGCTGACCAGCGCTCCCCGCGATAGATGTTAAAGGGTAGGGGCGCTGCGGGATCGAAGTGCTGCGCCCAGCTCGCCAAGGTGTCAAACTCGCGAAGGGTCCAGCATCTCCGTTCGCGGACCGCTGACCAGCCCAAGCACGCCGCTGCGAAATGGGTTATAATTAAAATTTTCCGCGTAGCGCGCCGAGCGCGCTGAGGACTTCTGCATGAATTTCAAGCTAGCCAGCGACTACGAACCGCGGGGCGATCAGCCGCAAGCCATTTCGCAGCTGCTTTCCGGCATCGCCGCCGGAGACCGCCACCAGGTCCTCCTGGGCGTTACCGGCTCGGGCAAAACTTTCACGATGGCGAAGGTCATCGAGGAGATCAATCGGCCCACGATCGTCCTGGCGCACAATAAAACCCTGGCCGCGCAACTTTTTCATGAATTCAAATCGTTCTTTCCTGATAACGCCGTCGAATATTTCGTCAGCTATTACGATTATTACCAGCCTGAAGCTTACGTGCCGGCCAGCGACACGTACATCGAAAAAGAATCGACGATTAACGATGAGCTGGACAAGCTGCGCATGAGCGCCACGCGCTCGCTCTTCGAGCGCCGCGACGTGATCATCGTTGCTTCCGTTTCGTGCATCTACGGCCTGGGCTCGCCCGAAGCTTATTACGGCATGATGCTGCTGCTCGAAAAGGGCATGTCCATCAATCGCGAAACGATCCTGCGCAAGCTGGTGGAAATTCAGTACGAGCGCAGCGAAGATTTGCGGCGCGGCACTTTTCGCGTGCGCGGCGACATCATCGAGATTTATCCGCCGTACGACGATCTCGCCGTGCGCATCGAATTGTGGGGCACGCAGATTGAAGCCATCCGCAAGATTGACCCGCTCACCGGGGAAATTCGACTTACACGTGAAGGCGATATCACCCGCCAGCCCATCTACCCGAAGACGCACTATGTGCTGCCCGCCGAGCAGCGCGAACGCGCTATTCAGAGCATCTACGAGGAAATGGAATGGTGGAAAGGCGAGCTGAGCCGCCAGGGGAAAATCGTGGAATCGCAACGCATCGTGCAACGCACCAATTTCGATATTGAAATGATGCGCACCATCGGTTATTGCCACGGCATCGAAAATTATTCGCGGCATCTTTCCGGGCGCTTGCCTGGCGAAGCCCCGCCTACGCTGCTGGATTATGTGCCGTCTGATTATTTGCTGGTGGTGGACGAATCGCACCAGACCGTGCCGCAGTTGCACGCCATGTATCACGGCGACCGTTCGCGCAAACAGACACTGGTGAATTACGGCTTTCGCATGCCCTCGGCTCTCGATAATCGCCCGCTGACTTTCGAGGAATTTGAGCATCGCACGAATCAAGTTGTGTACGTTTCCGCCACGCCCGGTCCCTATGAGCTGACCAAAACTGGCGGCGTAGTGGTCGAGCAGGTGATTCGCCCCACCGGTCTGGTGGATCCTGAGGTGGAAGTTCGCCCGGTGAAGGGACAGGTGGACGATCTGCTCGAGCAAATCCGCCAGCGCACCGCGCGCAACGAACGCATTCTGGTGACCACGCTCACCAAGCGCATGGCAGAAGATCTGGCCGAATATTTTGCGGAAGTCGGCATACGCGTACGCTACCTGCACTCGGAAATTGACACGCTCGAACGCGTGCGCATTCTGCGCGATCTGCGCCGCGGCGAATTCGATGTGTTGATCGGCATCAACCTGCTGCGCGAAGGGCTCGACCTGCCGGAAGTTTCGCTCGTCGCGATTCTCGACGCGGATAAAGAAGGTTACTTGCGCAGCGCCACGTCTTTAATCCAGACGATGGGACGCTGTGCGCGGCACATCGAAGGCCGCGCGATTTTGTACGCGGATCGCATGACCGATTCGATGCGCCAGGCCATCGGCGAAACCAGCCGCCGCCGCGCGATTCAGGAAACCTACAATCGCGACCACAACATCACGCCGCAATCCATCATCAAGTCCGTGGATATGCAGCTGGCGCGCATCATCGAGGCTGATTACTTGACTGTGCCGGCCGATGAGCCTGTGATCGGTGAAATCACCAGCGAAGCGCAAATGGTGCAGGCCATCGCCCAGCTCGAAACGCAAATGCGCGACGCGGCAAAGAATTTCGAATTCGAGCGAGCGGCGGGCATTCGCGATCGCGTGCGAGCTCTGAAGCAACGTGACTTCGGCGCCATATTTTCGCCGGTTGCGATTGATTCGTCGGCATCAAGTTCCGCCGCTGCGGCGGCTGCAGTCGAAGAGCCGCGCGTCGCTCAGCTTCCACCGCCAAAAACGCGATCACGCGCCGCAAAAGTATTGAAGAAATCCTGATTGCGACATTACGTTTCTGGTATCCTGTGCGGGTTTTGAACCTCGGAGAGAACGCAGTGCGCGACATTCTATCGTTCGCTCGGTCGCGCCTGCACGCGCTCCTGCTCTCGGTTGTAGCTGCCAGCGCATTTTCATCGCCAGCCCGCTCGCAGACTGCCCCGCAACCGCAATATCCGCCCGGCAACGAATTCGCCGTTTGGGGCGGCTACTCCCTCGGCAATTCGCAGGTGTTTGGCATCGAGACCAGCCGCCAGCTCGGCGTCTTGGCGCTGCGTTACGCTCGCACACTCTACGACAAGCCCTCCACCTCACTGCAATACACTCTCGACGTAATACCGGTCGAAACCGTGCGGCAGTACAGCTTCACCGAGTGCATGCCCACACCGTCCACAACCGCCTTCTGCGCGAACGGGCGCGAGACTGTGTACGGTGGCGGCGTAAATCCGATCGGATTGAAGCTGAATTTTCGCCGCGAGCACCGTTTGCAGCCATTCATCGCTTCAACGGCGGGATTCGTCGCGTCTGTGAGACCCGTGCCCGTGGATGTTCCCGGTGGCACGCAATTTAATTTTACCTTCGATTTTCAAACCGGAGTGGACCTGTTCAATTCTTCGCGCAACCGCGCCTGGCGCTTCGGCTACAAATACCAGCACATCTCCAACGCCTACCGCCGCGACTTCAATCCCGGCGTGGACTTCCACTTCATCTTCGTGTCTTACTCGTTCTTCAAATAAAGCGATGCAGCGCCCTTGCATTGGAATTTGTAGGGGCGGTTCGCGAACCGCCCGCTGCCGCAACACCACAGCCGGTCATCATGGAGCGGTCCTCAAGCTCACACCACCCCGCGCTTCAATTCCTCAATCGCATAGAAAGTCCCCCGCCACCGAATTCCTCCCTGCCGCAAAGTCACAACCGTGGACCGCACTATCATCCAGCAAACAATTAAAGCTCCCAGCGGTTGCGTCACCGCATAGAACGGCGACTCGTCAAATTCCAGCGCAGCGCCAGCCTGCGCCATCACCGGCAGCACAATCGCCGCCACCGCAAATATTCGCGCCCATCCGTGCACAAACGGCAATGCCACCCACGGCAGCACGAACATCAGCAAATTCCCAGCGACCTGTCCAACAGCGACCCATAGCCGAAAACCCGTCGTCGCATAAAAGTTCTTCGTCGTTCCGCGAATGATATTCCCCAAGCCCGCGTGCCAGTGCACGGTCACCGCGCGTCCCGCTTTTGCGACGCCCGAGCGCAAGCCCGCTTCCTTCACCAGTTTTCCCACTTTCACGTCGTCCACCACTTCCATCGCCAGGCGCCGGTGCGTTCCCATTTTTTCGTAAGCGCTGCGCCGGATCAGTTGAAATGCTCCAACACCGATGTAAGAGCGCGATTTGGGGTCGCTCGCCCGCCAGGGACGCAGGCCCAACATGAACGACATCGCAAAAAACGTCATCGCAATTTTTTCGCCCGGCGTGAACATTTCCGCGTGGCACAGCAGAGTCAGGTGGTCCCAATGTCTCTGCTCCGCGAGCGCAATCGTACTGCGCAATACGTCGGGCTCGAAACGAACGTCTGCATCTGTCAGCACCAGCCACTCGCCGGTGGAATGTTCGAATGCCTTTTGCAATCCGTGCGGCTTGCCCAGCCAGCCGGCGGGAAGGGAAGTCACGTGCACGACTTTCACGCGGGAATTGGCGCGCGCGGCCGCGTCCAAAATGCTGCCGGTCGCGTCTTCCGAGCGGTCGTCAACGGCAACCACTTCATAATCCGGATAATCCATCGCCAGAAAAGTCGCGAGCGCCGCGGGCAATTTCTCAGCTTCATCCAGCGCCGAAAATAAAATCGAAACCCGCGGCCAGCCGTCAGGGTTGTCTTCGTGGTCGCCAGCAGCGCCGCCGGGTTTGACTTTGTAGCGGCCGCCTTCAGGCGGGCGAAGTTGCTTTTGACTTTGGTTCAGTGTCGGAATCGTGAGCGCCCCTCGCGCCAAATCAATAGCCGCAAGCAACCACCCAAGCGCAATGCAACCCAGCAAACCCAGCCAGAACAAGTGCAATTGTGAATTTCCTCCAGCGCGAGTCCAGCGAACACGTTATGCTATCACTTTGCATGTCGCGCTCTATTTCCATCGTCGGCGCTGGACGCCTCGGCCGCGCGCTCGGCCGCGCACTTCGCCGGCTCGGTTGGCGCATCGGGCCAGTCGTCACGCGCTCCGGGGCTCACTCCCGCGCCGCCGTGCGTGCGATCGGCGCGGGAAAACCGTTCGCCACACTCACAAGCGAGGTCATGGATGCCGATGTTATTCTGTTGGCTACGCCAGACGATGTTCTGGCAGACGTGGCGCGCCAACTGGCCACGCTTGCCGGCCATAAATGCCGCGGAAAGGTCGTCCTGCACGCAAGTGGGGCTCTCGACGAATCGGTGCTGCGAGCGCTCGCGCGCTGCGGTGCAGCCACCGGCTCGATTCATCCGATGCAAACATTTACCAACAATTCTCAGCCGAATCTGAAGGGCGTGATTTTCGCTATCGAAGGCCATTCGCGCGCCCGACGCGCCGCTGGCGCAATGGCTCGCGCGCTCGGCGGCATCGCCGTGCCCGTCACAAGCAGCAGCAAACCCGCCTATCACGCGGCTGGCACGCTCGTCGCCGGCCACGCCCTGGCCTTGACCGAAGCCGCCGCGCAATTGCTTATCAAAGTCGGCTTCACGCGCGCCCACGCCGTCGTGACCTTGCTCCCGCTAATGCGTCAGATGCTCGACAATTTCGAAAAGCACGGCCCGCGCGCCGCGTGGACCGGCCCCGCCTCGCGCGGTGATTACGCCACGGTCGCCAAGCATCGCGCAGCGCTGCGCCGCTATCCGCGCGAATTCGGCGATTCCTATGCGACGCTGGTGCGCCTGTCCGCGCGCGTGCTCGCCAAAAATCCGAACGCAACCTTGAAACAGCTCGAACGCGCTTTGAAAAATTCCAGGAGGAACCCGCAGTGAAGAATCTGCACATCCCAGTCGAACACATGACGCTCGCGAACGGCTTGCGCGTGGTCATTTCCCCGGATCGGTCCGCGCCGGTCGTCACCGTCGGCGTTTACTACCAAATCGGTTTTCGTCTCGAGCCGCGCGGACGCAGCGGCTTCGCGCATCTCTTCGAGCACATGATGTTCCAGGGCTCGGAAAACGCCGGCAAGATGGAACACATCCGCCTGATCAATTCTTCGGGCGGCATGTTGAATGGCACCACCAATTACGACATCACAAATTATTTCGAGTCAGTCCCGTCGAACGCCCTCGAACGCGTGCTGTGGCTCGAAGCCGATCGCATGCGCGCGCTGAAAGTGGACGACGAAAACCTGCGCAACCAGCGCGACGTGGTGAAAGAAGAAGTCCGCGTCAATGTGATGAACCAGCCTTATGGCGGTTTCCCGTGGCTGGACTTGCCGCCCGTCGCTTTTCGCAATTGGCCCAACGCGCATAATTTCTACGGCGACTTCGCAGACCTTGATGCCGCGACTCTGGCGGATGTTCAGACTTTTTTTCACACCTACTATTCGCCGAACAACGCCGTCCTGCTGATGGTCGGCGATCTTGATCCCGCGGAAGGTTTTGCACTCGCCAAGCGCCATTTCGAAAATATTCCCACGCATCCGCTGCCGCCCCGCGCTGATGTTTCGGAGCCGCCGCAAACTCAAGAGCGCCGCGGCGAGGTAATCGAAAAATTCGGCCCCTTGCCCGCGATCGCCATCGGCTACACTGTGCCGGATCGCCACAGCCCCGATTGGTACGCCGCCTCCATTCTGGATCGCGCGCTGCATGGCGGACGCGTAGGACGCATCTATCGCCGCCTGGTCCTGGAAAAAGAAATTGCCGTGGAAACCGATGGCGGCGCGGACATCATCGAAACCAACGGCCCCACGCAAATGGTGACTCGCATTTTTCACAAGCCGGAATGCACAAGCGAGGAAACCATCGCCGCGTACGACGAAATCATTCGCGAAATTCAGGAGCAGGGAATCAGCGAAGACGAGTTGGCGCCCGTGAAAGTGAAACTGCGCGCCGATTACTATTCGAATCTCGAGGGCGGAATGGGAGCGCACATGCCGCGGTTTGGTTTGATGCACTACCTCGCGTGCTTCACCTTGTTCGACGGCGATCCTGGCCGAATCAACACCGTGCTCGATGGCTTTCAGGCTGTGACGCCCGCGCAGGTGCAGGCCGCGGCGCGGAAATATCTCGTCCCGGCGAACCGCGCGATTCTGGTGCGCCGCCCCATCGCAAAGGAAGTGGCCGCATGAGCGGAACAACTGCCAAACCCATGACTACGACTGCAAGTACTACCGCTGTGGCTCAAACGTCCGTCAGCTCGGTGCCTGCGCTGGGCCCCGAACGTCCGGTTGCATGGCCGAAGCGCGCGGTGCGCACACTTCCGAACGGCATGCAAGTGGTGCTGGCGGAACTGCGTACGTTCCCGAAAATTTCCGCGCAGCTTTTCTTCCGCAGCGGCAATGCCAGCGTCGCACACCGCGCGCCCGGCCTCGCCGAACTGACGGCTACGGTAGTGCGCACCGGAACTGCTTCGCGCACCAGCCGCCGGATTGAAGAAGACTTGCGCCGCATGGGCGCGGACCTGGGCTCGCACGCCGGCGCGGATTCCAGCGCGATCTCCATTTCGGGGCTCGCCGAATTTTCCGAAGGCCTTTTCGATCTGCTCGGCGATCTCGCGCGCAATGCATCTTTTCCAACCGAAGAATTCGAGCGCGAGCGCGGCCGCAAAATCGAAGGCTTGCGCATCGAACGCACCACGCCCGGTTTTCTGGCGAACGAACGCTTCCGCCGCGTCATTTTCGGCGAACATCCTTACGCGATCGTCTCGCCGACAGAAGAACAGGTGGCAGCCATCGAGCACCCGCAACTCGAGGAGTTCTATCACCATAATTATGCTCCGGCCAACGCGCTGCTCATCGTGGTCGGCGATTTTGCGGCTGATGCGATGTTCGCGCAAATTGAGAAAGTGTTCGGCAGTTGGGCGGCTCCGCAGCCCGGGGCCATGATCACCGTCGCGCCGCCGCGCAATGTCGGCCGCAAAGTTCATCTTGTGCACCTTCCCGGCAGCGTGCAGACGCAAGTCGTCCTCGGCAATCTGGCCATCACGCGCCGCGATCCGGATTGGTTCCGCCTGGTGCTTGCGAATTCGATTTATGGCGGCGCCTTCCACTCGCGCCTGGTAATTAATATCCGTGAGCAAAAGGGTTACACCTACAGCCCGCGCAGCGGTCTGCAGTCGCTGCGCCAGCACGGTTATTTCAGCGTGCATGCCGCGGTGCGCAATGAAGTGGCCGCCGCCACTCTCACCGAAATGTTTTATGAAATGGACCGCATGCGCTCGCTGCCAGTCACGCCCGAAGAACTGGAAAGCGCGCGCAGCTACCTCACTGGTGTTTTCTCGCTTGGAGTCGCGACGCAGGATGGTCTGCTCGGCCAGCTTTCCACGATTTATCTGGACCACTTGCCTGAAGACCATCTGGAAACCTATCGCCAGAAAGTTCACGCACTCACTGCCGGCGACATCCTGCTGGCCGCGCGCCGCCACTTCGATTCGGCCAACGCGCAAATCGTGCTGGTGGGTGACCGCGCGCAAATCGCAGAGCAAGCGGCGCTTTTCGGCGAAGTCACTGAGTACGATGCGCAGGGAAATCGGCAAAGTTACTCATAGGCGGGCATAGCGACGAATGTACGACGGGCGATGCAGCTACGATGACGTGATCGCTCGCGTGCAGCCAGAGCCGTGAAACACGCCGCGATTATCGCGCTTGGTTTTTTCCTCTGTGCGCTCGCGGCGGCAGCGCAGAAAAAGCAGCCGCCGGCGCATCCGCTGGATCTGAACGCCGCGAATGTTAAGGAACTACAGCAAATTCCCGGCATCGGCCCCAAGACCGCCCAAGCCATCGTGGATTTCCGCCATAAGAGCGGCTCGTTCCGGCGTGTCGAGGATCTGCTGGCAATCAAAGGGATCAGCCAGCGCAAACTCGATACGATGCGCCCGTACTTGAAGATCACGCCGCCACCGCCGCCGCACAAATCTCCGTAACTGCACAACGTGCCGGATTTTCTCTGCGCCCAGCGTTAACCCCGACCCGGTCGGGGCGTCTCTGCAGTAGGTTCGTCGTTCTCTGTGTTCTCCGCTTTTCCTCTGCGGACTCTGTGTTGATTCCTTTCTCTCGCCTTCGGTTCCGCCCGCCGCTACAAATTCTGGTGGCTCGATTTCGCCGCGTCAATCGCGAGCGGCACCTGGTCGGCAATCTCCAGACCATAACCTTCCAGCGCCACAACTTTCCGCGGATGATTGGTCAGCACGCGAATCCGGCGCAATCCCAAATCAATCAGTACTTGCGCGCCGATTCCGCTTTCGTGCTGCACCAGGCGCTGGCGTCCCAAATCCTGCTCCATTTCCTCGCGCGCGTGAAAACGGATCCGCGGCAACTCGGCGTTTTCCGCTTCGCGCGGCGCGTCAATCTGAAATCCGCGCCCGGTGTGATGCAAATAGACGAACACGCCGCGGTCTTCCTTCGCGATAGCCGCGAGGGACCGCTCGATGGTCGCGTGGCAATCGCAGGCCGTCGAGCCGAAGACGTCGCCGGTGAGGCAGTGCGAATGCACGCGCACCAGCGGGGGGCCGGATTTCGCGATGTCGGCCAACTCGCCGCGCACCAGCGCCACGTGTAGTTCGTGGTCCGCATCGTTCGAATACGCAATCATCCGGAAATTTCCGTGGCGCGTCGGCAGCATGGATTCGGCGATCCGCCGCACGTGCCGTTCGTGCTGCATGCGGTAACGGATCAGGTCCGCGACGGTCAACAGCTTCATGGAATGCAGGCGGCAAAATTCCACCAGCTGCGGAATCCGCGCCATGGTGCCGTCGTCATTCATGATTTCGCAGATCACGCCGGAATGGTCCAGGCCCGCGAGGCGCGCCAGGTCCACGGAAGCTTCCGTTTGTCCCGCGCGCACCAGCACGCCGCCGTTCCGCGCGCGCAAAGTGTAAACGTGCCCCGGCCGCGCGAGATCTTCGGGGCGAGTATTGGGGCTGGTGGCCGCGAGAATCGTCGTCGCGCGGTCCGCGGCGCTGGTGCCTGTGGTGGTGCCGCGGCGCGCGTCAATCGGCTCGCAAAACGGCGTGCCGAACATCGAAGTGTTGCGCGGCGTGATGGGCGCCAGCGCCAGCGCGTCGCAACGCTGTTCGGTCATGGCCAGGCAAATCAGGCCGCGGCCGAATTTCGCCATGAAGTTGATGGCTTCCGGCGTCACTTTTTCGGCGGCCATGGCCAGATCGCCTTCGTTCTCGCGATCTTCATCGTCCACCAGGACGATCATGCGGCCAGCGCGTATGTCTTCCAGCGCTTCTTCGACGCTGGCAAAAGGTGGTTGTCGGTCGGTCATCTCAGCCCCTTGTGTACTCGTTAAATATACCATTGAGCTGCGTGGGGAGAGTGATTGGTGAGTAGTGATTGGTGATTCGTGAGCCGCGACTCGTGACCGGTCGGCTGTCTGCAGGTGCTGCCGGTAACTTCTCGGAGACATTGCGCGATCCTACCCCACGCAGCACGCATTCTCGGTTTACGATAGCGCGGGGCTTCCAGTTCAGCGCAGCTTTCACGCAATGCTTGGAGACACGCACATGCTGATTTCCCGCGCTCGTTTTATTCTGCCGTTCGTCATTTCCGCCGCGTGCCTCGGCGCCTGCTCGCACGCCCCCGATCCCGGATATCTGGAGTTGAAGCGCTCGCAGGAAGCCATACAGCAGGCGACCAGTTGGCAGAACGATGTTGCGGCGAAATATCCAGGTGGCCAGCCCGTAATCGTTGAGCTTTCGAAAGTGGATTGCCCCGGACGCATGGAACGCGTCGGCATTCTGCGCGAACAGCACAACACCTCCGTGCGCGAAATCTGGGTTGATGGAATCTACTACAACAAAACCGAACGTGTATCCGTCTGGAGCAGCCATCCCGCCGCTGACAATCCCTTTCCGGAGTGCGGCCGAGGTCCCTATATGATTTGGGACGGTGTGCTCTACGGCGACCTAGAGCAAGTTCAAGCCACGGGCGAGATTCGCCGTGGCAAGACGGACAATTTCGACTATGTCTCCTGCGTCTGGTGGGATGTGATTGCGTGGAAAGGCGCCATGCCGCACTATTCGGTGTGCGTCGCGGAAAGCGATCATCTGCCGCGCCTGGTGAATTCGCTGGAGCACGATCTGCATTACACCTACACACTCTCGCGCTGGAACGCCACCGTCGTGACATTGCCGCCCGATGCTATGGTAACTTCGAACTGACAGCCCCGTCGAACCGTGATTAGTGAGCGGTGATTCGTGATACAGGATTGCTGAAGTTGCGTGAACACCGAATCCGCTAGCTCGGCGTCGCTTTCTTTGCGCGCCTGCGCACCCAATGGCGAATCAGCTCATATTCTGGAACAGCCGTCGCGGACCCCTTGGTAATTTTGATCAGGCAGCGTCGTTTGAGCAATCGAATCGCCGCTTGCACCGCCGATTTGGACAAGCCCGTGAGCTCAGCCAGCTGCTGCAGGCTCACGGCCACGCTCCGCTCCTCGGATCTGTAGAGTCGAGTCCACAAAACAACGTAAGTGAGAAATGCCGCGGGCGAGTGGTCGTGGCCGGTAAGGTCCGGAAGCAGCACATCCAGAACGTAGTCGTCAATCGGCACATGGAGCATAATCACTATACTAACTAAAGTCATAGGGCATTGCAATCTGGCAGCCGCATGCGCAGAATCACGAACCGTGGAGGCACTATGATCAAAGGCGTGAAGTTCGCTAGTATTCCGGTCACCAATCAGGACCGCGCTCTCGCGTTCTATACGGAGAAGCTCGGGTTTCGTTTGCTTACCGACCAGCCATTCAGCGACGAGCAGCGCTGGATCGAGCTCGGCATCCCCGGCGCGGATACGCGGGTCGTCCTGTTTAAATTCGGCGATAGCCTTAAGCCCGGCAGCCAGATGAACATCACGTTCTGGGCGGACGACGTCGAAGCCACGGCGCGCGAGTTGAAGAGTAAGGGCGTGCAATTCGTGATGGAGCCGAAGCGCGAAGCCTGGGGCACGGCCGCCGCATTCAAGGACGTTGACGGCAACACCTTCGTCCTCAGCTCCAAGTAAGCCGCACATCCGGTGAGTCGTGGCAGCGGCGATTCCCATCCGGTGGCTATTACTCGCTGCCGAGCCTGTGGTGATGCCTGCCGGGTCCGCGCCGATCCGTGTTGCGCAATCAGCGAATCGCGACTTGATCTTCGTCGTCTGCGGCGCACAGGACTCAGGTCAGGGTATAATCCCGGTCAATATATGCCCCTCCTTCCGGGTTCACATCTCGGGCCCTATGAAATTGGTACGCTGCTCGGCACGGGCGGTATGGGCGAGGTCTATCGCGCACGCGATCCGCGGCTGGATCGCATCGTTGCGATCAAAATACTTCCCGCCGAACTATCCGCGGACACTGATCATTTGCACCGCTTCGAGCGCGAAGCGCGCTCCGCGTCCGCGCTCAATCATCCGAATATCGTCACCATCTACGAACTCGGACGCGACGGTTCCACGCACTTTATCGCGATGGAGCTGATCGAGGGCGAAACGCTCCGCCAGTTGCTCGTCGCCGGCTCACTGCCCACACGAAAAACAATTGAAATCGCAGCGCAGGTTGCCGAGGGCTTGGCCAAAGCGCATGAAGCGGGCATTGCGCACCGCGACTTGAAGCCTGAGAACCTGATGGTCACCCGCGATGGATTCGTCAAAATTCTCGACTTTGGCCTGGCGAAGGTCGCGTCTCCAGCAGCGGACCAGCAGCAAACCCGCACATTCTCCTCGTGGCAGACTCAACCGGGAATCGTTATGGGGACCGTGCAGTACATGTCGCCGGAGCAGGCCGGCGGTGGCCCACTTGATTTCCGCTCAGACCAATTCTCGTTCGGAGTGGTGCTTTACGAGATGGTCACCGGAAAGCGTCCCTTTCCCAGAAACACAGCGGCGGAGACGCTGGTGGCCATCATCCGCGAACCGGCCGAGCCGATCGCGGTGCAAAACCCCGAAGTTCCGGCGCCTTTGTGTTGGGCGATCGAGCGCTGTCTGGCGAAGGAGCCCGATAAGCGTTACGTCTCGACGCGGGATCTGGCGCGCGAACTCGCCGCCATACGCGACCGCTTCTCCGAGAAACTAGCACGGCAGGCCGAGCCTCGCCCGGCCAATATTCCCGTACAGCGCACGGCGTTCGTCGGGCGCGAAAAGGAAATCGCCGCCGCCAAAGAATTGCTGCTCTCGAAGGATGCGCGCCTCGTCACCATTACAGGACCGGGCGGAATCGGCAAGACGCGGCTGGGAGTGGAGGTCGCCACGGGCCTGATCGAAAACTTTCCCGGCGGAATTCATTTTGTTCCGCTCTCGCCGCTGCGCGATCCCGCTTTGATCGCTCTCGTCATCGTGCAGACGTTGGGCATCCGCGAGGCCGGAAGCCAGTCACCGCTCGAATTGCTCAAGCGGCATTTCCAAGAATCATCGCGCGCGCCGGTGCTGTTCCTGCTGGATAATTTCGAGCACCTGATACAGGCCGCGCCCATCGTGGCGGACCTGCTGGCCATCGCTGACAATCTTAAGATCCTGGTAACCAGCCGCGCGGCGCTGCACGTTTACGGTGAACATGAATTTCCAGTGCCGGCGCTGGCCGTGCCGGATGCGCAGTCGAAGTCCACGCTGGACGTGCTGTCGCAATTCCCAGCGGTCGCATTGTTCGTGCAACGGGCGGCCGCCGCCAGACCGGATTTTGAACTGAATCAGCAAAATGCTTCCGCGGTAATTGAGATCTGTGCTCGCCTGGATGGCCTGCCTCTCGCCATCGAACTTGCCGCAGCGCGCGTGAAAGTTCTTTCGCCTTCAGAGATGCGCACGCGTCTGGCCAGCCGCCTGCAATTACTAACCGGCGGCGCGCGCGACCTGCCGCAGCGGCAGCAGACCCTGCGCGCGGCATTCGATTGGAGCCATGATCTGCTCAGCGCGGCCGAGCAGAAACTTTTCCGCAGGTTGTCGGTGTTCGTCGGCGGATGCACATTGGAAGGCGTGGAAGCGGTCTGCGATACCAAGGGCGACCTGGAGTTGGATCTGCTCGACGGTATGTCGTCCATGGTGGACAAAAGCCTGCTGCAACAACTTGAGCAGGTTAGCGGTGAATCGCGCTTCGCGATGCTGGAAACCATTCGGGAGTACGCCCGTGAAAAACTGGAGGCGAGCGGCGAAGACGCGGCGACGAAGCGCGCCCATGCCGCTTATTGCCTGGTGCTGGCGGAGGAAGCGGCTACGGCGCAGAGCGGGGCGGAAGGTGCCCAGGGCCGGGACAGCCTCGCGCTCGAACACGATAATTTTCGCGCTGGTCTCGAGTGGCTGACGGTTACGGGAGACGCGGAATGGGGACTGCGTCTGGGCACGGCTCTGTTTCGGTTTTGGGAGTCCCGCGAGTACCTCGCCGAGGGGCGCGACAGGCTCGGCAAGATCCTGCGCATGCCAGCGGCCGCTGCTCCCACGAAGGCGCGGGCGCGCGCGCTTTTTGCCGCGGGCGTGCTCGCCAGCGAGCAGGGAGATTTCGCAGCGGCCGATGCGCTGATGATGGAAAGCCTGGAAATCGGGCGTCAGTTGGGAGACACGCAGGGCGTCGCGGTAACGATGAACGCGCGCGCCATTCTTGCTCGCGACCAGGGGAACGTTTCGCTGGCGCACTCTTTGTTTCAGGAAAGCCTGACGCTGTGGAGGGAACTGGGTGACCTGAAAGCCATCGCGCGCGCGCTGAGCAATCTCGCGAGCGTCTTGAGGATGCAGGGCGAGTACGACCTGGCGCGTTCGCTGTGCGCGGAATGTCGCGCAATCTTTGAGGGACTTGGCGATCGTACCGGCGTCGCGTGGTCGCTGAACAATGAGGGAGATGTGGCGCGCGATCAAGGCGACTCGGCGGCCGCGCGCGCGTTGTTCGAACAGGCGCTCGCAATTTTCCGCGAGCTGGATGACCGCTGGGGCATTGCCGGCACGCTGGCCGATCTGGGAAACCTGGCGCGCGAACAACAGAATTGTTCCGCGGCGCTCGCTTTGTACCGCGAAAGCCTAAAAACTTTTCAGCAGCTGGACCATAAACGCGGAATTGCACGGCTGCTGGAATGTTGCGCGTGCTCGGCGGCGGTGCAGCAGCAGGCCGAGCGTGCGCTGCGCCTGGCAGGCGCCGCGGCTGCGCTGCGGCAGAATATTGGCGCGCCGCTGACGCTCGCGGAGCAGGCCAAGCTGCACGCGATCCTGGAGCCGGCACGGCAGGCGCTCGCCAATACCGCCAGCGCGACGGCGTGGCTGGAGGGGTGGGACATGCCGCTCGATCGCGCGATTGAAGAAGTGCTCGCGCCCGAGGGCGCGTCGGAGCCGGGTTAGTGCCGGAGCGCTTGGGCGCTGCGGCGTTTATGGCGAAAAAATGCGCGCGGCGCGGGATTTGGGGGGCGGTGCTGGCGCTTACTCCGCGGTTGACGGATCGATCAGCCGCCGCACGGCGGAGACGCGATTGCACGGAATGCCGGTGCGCTTGGCGTGCTCTTGGACTGTTGCTTCGTCTGGAGCGAGGTACACGCAGTACACCTTGTTGCCAGTTACGTAGCTGTGCAGCCACTGGATCTGGGGGCCCAATTCCTTCAAGACCGCCACCGATTTTTGCGACATTTCGCGCAATTGCGCGTCGGTCAGGTCCCCGGCTCCCGGGACATCACGTTCGATTACGAATTTGGGCATGAGCGTTCCTTGGAAGCGTTCGCATGCTAGCATGCACGTGGAGCGGCTTCAAGAAGGCTGGGAGCGAGCTGCCGCCGAACGAGCACGACACTTTGTAGGGGAATGCGCACGAGAACGCGGGAGGCATGAGGTTGCCATGGATCTTCGAACGTTGCAAAAACCGTTGAAAGAGCAATACCGCGCGGACCCTGCCGCCTCGCGCATCACCATTCGCGCGAAAGGCGCTCAGACCGGCGCGCCTATCGCCTGCTCGGTGGACATCGGGCGGGCGATCCACCAGGCCGAAGCACACAAGGGCGTCGGAGGCGCTGGCGCCGGGGCATGTTCCGGCGACCTGTTGCTCGGCGCCCTGGCCGCTTGCGCGCAGATTACTTGTCAGATGGTGGCCGCGGCGATGAGCATCCCCACCGAACGAATTGAGGTCACGGTGGAAGGAGACCTCGATCTTCGTGGCACGCTCGGCATTTCGAAAGATGTGCCCGTCGGCTTCGAAAACATTCGCCTGAACTTTGACATCGCCGCCCGCGACGCCACTGCGGAACAGATCGCCGCGCTGCGCGAAAAGACCGAGCAGTACTGCGTGGTGATGCAGACGTTGCTGCACCCGCCGAAGCCGCAGAGTAACTGGGTGCGCCACGATTGAGCGCGCGCGGCGCGAAAAAGCACGCGATTTTCGGCTGATTAGAATTGGCTGCCATCTTTTCAACACAAACTTCAATACCAACGTCAAAGGCGGCCGTCCCGCTACGCGGGACGGCCGCTACATATGCAACTTCGACGGAAGGGCTAGCGGTGGACGACGAAGAAAAATGTCCTGTGAGCGGGAAGCGGAAGTACGCGAGCGAAGGCGAGGCGCTGGCGACAGCCGCGCACCAGATCGCGACCGCCGGTGCGCCTAAGGACCTTCGCGCGTATTGCTGCTCCTGGTGCGACGCTTGGCATCTGACGAAGAACGCGGGAAAAGGCGGGAAGGAACGCGGATAGCCGGCGCGAGCGTGCCGCGCGAGCGCAAAAAAGATCGGGAGGCTGATTGGCCTCCCGGCGTCCGTGCAATTTGGGTTCCCTAAAAAATCCGGGGCGAATTATTTAGGGTCTTTTTTGCCGCTCTTATCATTGTGAATTTCCTTGCTGGTTTTGTTCTGCTCCTTGTTCACCTGTTTCTTTTCCGCGGGAGTCAGCTTGCCGCCGTTGGCTGCGCGGTCGGATTTGACCTGCTGATTGATGTGCTGCTCCTGCTTTTCGACATGGGCCGTTTCGCCGGCCGACATCTTGCCGCTCGCGGCGCCATTGCCGATGCGCTTCTGCTGGTTTTCGGCGCGTTCTCCGACGCGGCTCATCGCGGGATTTGCGGGGCGCCCGTGATTTTCGGAGGCGAAATTGGAGCGGTCCTGGCTAGCCATGTGTTCGTGGCCCATTTGCTCCGAGGTCGCGTTCACGTGTTGTTCGTGTTCGAACGCGCGTTCCCGCTCGGTCGCCACTGCTCTGGTGCCGCCGGGGCCGCCATTGAAGCTGGCGCGCACGCCGACGTTTTCGTGGACCACGGTTCGGTCAACGAAGGTATTGTGAACCACCGTGGTGTTTACGTTGAGCACCGCGGTGTTATACGCGAAACGTCCGCCGCGCCATTCGCCGCCGACGAAGCCGGCGCCGCCATAACCGAATCCGTAATTCACGCCGCCGTAGAAACCGACGTGCGGTCCCCAGTAACCGGCATGCCAGCCGTAAACGCCGCCTGCGAAGCCCCAGTAGCCGGGAGTCCAGAGAAGGCCGGCGCGCGGAGGAGCGACCCAAACGCCGGGAACCCAGTAATAGCCTGCGTCACCGTATGCCCAGTAGCCGGGCGTCCAAAGAAACCCTTCGGTGGGGCACGGTGGCTGCACGTAAACCGGCAGTGCCGGAGGGCCTACGTGTACGGAGATGCCCACCGCGATCTGCGCAGAGGCCGGGGACGGCATGGACGCGAGAGCCAGGGGCACGCAGAATGCAAGAAGTAATGTGCGGATGAATTTCAGCTTACGCATTGCAAAATCCTCCCTTTATAGAATTCGTTTATCGCTAAAATTTCAATTTTTGCTGCGCTTCAGAAACCGAGCTGGGCTAGCTCCATGATTTGTTAAACACGGGAGTGCGTTAAAGGTTTCGCGTGATCGCCGCTGCGATTCTGGCGGCGGCAAACCCGTTCGATGACAATTATATGGCGGAGGAAAGCGCTGGGAATTGCTATGTGCAGGCGTACTCCCCGAATGGGTAAATACGAGCGTACGTTATTTATAATATAGAGTTTATAGACGTAACGAGATTTGGTGCGCGGCAGCAAAACTGGACCTTGGGACAGATCGACGGTGACACCTTCGGCCAGGATCAGCTCGGCACGGCTAGCGCCAAACCGAGGATCAGTTGCCTGGCGAATGCATTTGTCGAACCGTGAGCGCCGTCTGGTAATCAGTGCTGCGCTTCGATATGCGGTGGAGTGGTATATATTTGCCGCGTGACGGATAACGGGAGTCGCCGAACATCGACGCCCTCAGTCATCGAGGATGGAGAGTGAGCCATGCGAAAAATCTTGACGCTGATTATCTCGCTGGTTCTTGTTTGTCCGGCGGTCTGGGCGCAGAACGATGCGCCGCTCAGTGATTCGGAGTTAGCTGCGATCACTGCCCGAGGACGATTTCTCGCTGGCTACGACATCGCATCCTGGCATGCCACCGACGCGGTGTTGGCCCTGAAGCCCGCCGAGGGAACCGTGGGAAGATTCATCGCCAAGAAGACTGCAGCAGGGTGGAATGTCGTGTTCGGCAAGCTTAACGAGACCGGCGATGCTTTCTTGACGGCCTATGACGCGAATCAGGGAAGCGACCCGCGGAAATTCACGGTGAAAACATTCGAACCGCCGCAGAAGAATACCGGGTTCTTCTATATCGCGGCTAAAGCAATCGAAACCTCGCTACAAAGCACTCGCCTCGAGAAGCGGCCCTACAACACCTACGTTCTTCCATTGGATTCGGGACAGCTGTACGTTTACGTCTTGCCTGCGCAGACTGTGGCAGAGGTCTATCCACTCGGCGGAGACGTCCGCTATTTGGTGTCCGCCGACGGCACGAAAATTATGGAAACGCGTCAGCTCCACAAATCAATTCTTGAAGTGAAACACTCGGCGCCGTCAGGATCGAAACCCGCGGGCGGATTTCACACTCACGTGTTGACCGATACACCGGAGGATACTGACGTCTTTCACGTGCTGCGTCAAACGCACCCCCTCCCGGAGGCCGTCGGAACGAAGAGCGGCATTTACATGGTCGAAATCGATGGGACGATTAAGCGGGTTAAGTAGATAGTTCGAGTTTGCGCGGGATGCGACTGGGAATCGTAGAGCTACGAAGGAAAAGAAAAAGGGCGCTTCGGTTGTTACACCTAGGCGCCCTTTGGTTCACTGCGCCCGCCTGAAGGCGGCCGCTACAGATTCAACTTCTTAGTACATGCCGCCCATGCCGCCGGCGCCTGGGGCGCCGCCGCCGTGAGCTGCGCCGGCTTCCTTGGGTTCCTTGATGTCGGCCACCAGAGCTTCGGTGGTGAGCATCAGGCCCGCGATGGAAGCGGCGTTCTGCAGAGCGAGACGAGTTACCTTGGCCGGGTCAATCACGCCTGCCTTGACCAGATCGCCGTACTCGCCGGTGTCCGCGTTGTAGCCAAAGTTCTCGTCCTTGGACTCGCGGATTTTGCCCAGAATGACGGCACCTTCGTCGCCGGCATTGTGGACGATCTGACGGAGAGGCTCTTCGAGCGCGCGCTTCACGATGTTGACGCCGATGGCATCGTCATCATGCAGCTTGAGCTTATCGAGAGCCGGAATGCAGCGGATCAGGGCCACACCGCCGCCGGGAACGATACCTTCCTCGACAGCCGCGCGGGTTGCGTGCATGGCATCTTCGACGCGAGCCTTCTTTTCCTTGAGCTCGGTCTCGGTAGCAGCGCCGACTTTAATGACGGCAACGCCGCCGACGAGTTTCGCCAGACGCTCCTGCAGCTTTTCCTTGTCGTAGTCAGAGGTAGTGTCTTCGACCTGCGCGCGAATTTGACGGACGCGGCCTTCGATTTCGGACGGCTTTCCGCCGCCTTCGACGATGGTGGTGTTGTCCTTATCAATGGTGATCTTCTTGGCGCGGCCGAGATCTTCGGGCTTCACGTTCTCGAGCTTGATGCCGAGATCTTCGGTGATGGCCTTGCCGCCGGTGAGGGTGGCGATGTCTTCGAGCATGGCCTTGCGGCGATCTCCGAAGCCAGGGGCCTTCACGGCAGCGCACTGCAAGGTGCCGCGGAGCTTGTTGACGACGAGAGTGGCGAGAGCTTCACCTTCGACGTCTTCAGCGATGATCAAAAGCGGCTTGCCCTGCTTGGCGATCTGCTCGAGAAGAGGCAGCAAGTCCTTCATCGAGGAGATTTTCTTTTCGTGGATGAGGATGCGGACATCTTCCATCGCGCATTCCATGCGTTCGGGGTCGGTGACGAAGTAGGGCGAGAGGTAGCCGCGGTCGAACTGCATGCCTTCGACGACCTCGAGCGACGTTTCCATGGTCTTGGATTCTTCCACGGTGATGACGCCGTCCTTGCCGACCTTCTTCATCGCACCGGCAATGATGTCGCCGATGTGCTTGTCGTTATTGGCGCTGATGGTGCCGACCTGGGCGATCATGTCGCCCTTGACGTCCTTATGCAGACGGCGAACTTCCTCGACGGCCACTTCAACGGCCTTTTCGATACCGCGCTTCAGTGCCGTCGGGCTGGCACCGGCCGCAACCGCCTTCACGCCTTCGCGGAAGATGGCCTGGGCCAGCACGGTGGCCGTGGTGGTGCCGTCGCCAGCTACGTCGGAAGTCTTGGACGCCACTTCACGAACCATCTGCGCGCCCATGTTCTCGAGCGGATCCTGCAGCTCGATTTCCTTGGCAACGGTGACGCCGTCCTTGGTGATGATCGGCGAGCCGAACTTCTTTTCGATCACCGCATTGCGGCCCTTGGGGCCGAGGGTGATTTTAACTGCGTCGGCGAGCTGATTGACGCCGCGCAGGATCGCCTGGCGAGAATTTTCACCAGTCACGATTTGCTTTGCCATGATGTCTTTCTCCTATTTTTTGTGCTGCGAGTTGGTTGTCCGGTGCGCGGTTTAGGCCGCGTCCGGGAAGTTGCGTTTATAAGTTACTTCTTGCCGCCGGCTGCTTTGGCAGCGTGGCCGAGCTTTGCGAGGATCTCGTCTTCCTTCATGATCATGTATTCCTCGCCGTCAATGGTGATGTCGTTGCCGCTGTATTTGCCGAAAAGGATGCGGTCACCGGGTTTCACGTCGAGGGGGATCAGTTCACCTTTCTCGCGGCGGCCAGAGCCGACGGCGATGACTTCACCCTCTTGTGGTTTCTCTTTAGCGGAGTCCGGGATGATGATGCCACCCTTAATGGATTCCTTTTCTTCCAGGCGCCGCACTAGCACGCGATCGTGTAGGGGCGTGATATTGACTGCCATTTGTGAAATTCCTCCAATTGTTTGGTGAGACTTGCCGGGAGGGGTTACGGCGGTCAGGAGACCGTTTAGCACTCCTCGTAGGCGAGTGCTAATATATCAACGGGGAGGTGGGGAGTCAAGGAGGAATGTGATAATTCGAGGCTCACATATCATTGGGTTTTCCTAGCGTATAGCTTTTATTTTCAGCTACTTGTCTGCTGCCAGATTTTTCTGACGCTTGATTCTTGCCTTGTGGGCATTCGAGGGCTAGAATCCCCGCACTGACACCCGTGCCATCACTCTTCTATATCCGACTCATCAGCTTAACTGCTGGGACGCTGGTTTATTTGTTTTTGCTGGCGCTGATTTTGGGGCACCGGCGGCCGAGGTTGTTTGAGCGATTGTTGTTCTTTCTGAACCTCTCATTGTTTCTGGTCTATGCGGGTGGACTGCTCGAAATCAATGCGTCCATTCAATATGCATCCACGCCGTACGCTACTCGGCTGTTTTATTCGATCTTGCACGACTTCGGGATAACGTTCTTGGCGGCCCTCCTGGTGCACGTTCACTTTGTGTATCTTCGATCCATCCAGGGTCGGACCCTGCCGAGATGGTGCGGAATCTTCGTGTGGCTGCTTTACGCCTTTCCATTCATTTCTGTTTTGGAGTCTGCGTTTGTTCTTCGTCACCTGCCCGTCTTTAGCTTTCCCGTAGAGCTGTCCTGGTTCGCCTCCGGCGGCGGAGAGGATCTGCCTCTTGTAGTGCTGTTATGCGCCGTTGTCGAATTCTTAATTGCGAAATCTTCGAAGGATCTGGTTGAACGAAAATTCTTTGCATGGCTCGGCGCGATCTCAATCTCGATCTTCGTGCCGCTTGCGCTTCGGACGGGAATTGCAATGATTCCGCCGCTGATTGGGGATGGCACCGCGACCGCGATCACTTTTCTGTGTGTGCTGCCCGGGGCGCTGCTGCTCTATTTCGCGGTGCGACGCGATTTTTTGGAATATGGGGCGCAGCGGAATTTGATGTACGCACTGCCGGCTACTTTTTTGGCGCTTTTGTATTTGGCGCTGGTGCGGCGGGTGAGTGGGTGGCTGGAGCCGGTGTTGCCGCCGGAGGCTACAGCGAGCGTGTTGCTGTTTGTGCTGATTTTTCTTTTCGAGCCGCTGGAGCGGGCGATCGGGCCGGTTTTGCATCGGCAGTTGGCGGAGCGGATGGACCGAGTGCAGAGGTTGACGTCGCAATTGCAGCAGCAGGCGCGGCAGGGGAAGGTGGCGCACCTGGTGGCGGAAGCGGAGCGTCGGATACGCGAGGAATTTGGATTGGCGGCGGTGCGAATCTCGATCCCGCGCGATGCGGCGTTGCAGGCTTTGGAAGCGCCGGGCGGGTTGGGGCACAAGGCGCGGATGCGATTGATGAAGGATGGGCAGGAAATTGGAGTGCTGGAGGCCGCGACTACTGGCTCGTACTTGACCGGGGAAACTACGTCGGCGCTGGAATTTCTGGCGGAGCAATTGCCGGCGATGGTGGACCTGGCGCGGTTGATCGAAGACAAATTGCGGCTGGAGCGCGAGTTGGCGGAGCGCGAGCGGATGGCGGTGCTGGGGCAGATGGCGGCGAGCGTGTCGCATAATTTGCGGAATCCTTTGAGTTCCATGAAAACGGTGCTGCAGGTGCAGCTGGAAAATCCGGATTTGCCGCTGGATGTGCGGCGCGACTGCACATTAATCGTGGGCGAAATTGATCGAATGAGTGCGAAGCTGACGCAGCTGCTGCACTACGCGAAGCCTACCGTGCACGGCGAGCACGTGGCTGCGGTGGCGGTGGCGGCGCAGACGGCGTGGTTGTTTGGGCGGGACGCGGAGCGGCGCAATGTGCGGCTGGAATTTGAGAAGCCGACGCACGAAATTGTGGCGCAGGCGTCGGAAGAGGCTTTGAGCGAGGTGCTTTCGAATTTGATTGTGAACGCGATGGAAGCGCAGCCGGACGGCGGGCGTGTCCGCATAAGCGTGGGGCGTTATGACGGGAGGCTGGACATCGTGGTGGACGACGACGGGCCGGGAATCACGCCGGAGTCGCGCGCGAAAATATTTCAGCCGTATTTTACGACGAAGGCGACGGGGACGGGGTTGGGGCTTTCGATCGTCGCGCGGAGGGTTGAGGAATTGGGCGGGACGCTGGCTGTGGAGAGCCCGCTGCGTCATGGGAAGGGAACTAGGTTTCATTTGACGCTGCCGCTAGCGGAAGAGGAAACGAAATAGATGACGCGAACAATTTTGTTGGTGGATGACGAGAGTGCGGCGCGGTATGGGATGGGGCGGGCGCTCGAGAAACAATATAAGGTGATCGAAGCGGGGTCGGCTGCGGCGGCGCGCGAGGCGCTGGTCGCTTCGGCGCCGGATTTGATTCTGCTGGATTTGGTGATGCCGGGCGAGGATGGGCTTTCGTTTTTGCGGTGGTTGCGTGAAAACGGGCACGGCGTGCCGGTGCTTGTCGTTTCGGCTTTGGATACGGCGAAGACTGCGGTGGAGGCGCTACAGGGCGGAGCGGCGGATTACATTGTCAAGGGATTTGACATTGAGGAGTTGCGGCGGCGCGTGGCGAACTTGCTGCGACTTTCGGAGCTGGCTGAAGAAAACACGCGGTTGCGGCGCGAACTCGTGGCCGACGGGCAATTCGGACGATTGCTTGGCGCTTCCGAAGCGATGCGGCGTGTTTTTGAAATGGCGGAGCGCGTGGCGGCGACGGATGCGACGGTATTGATTTTGGGCGAGAGCGGGACGGGGAAGGATTTGCTGGCGCAGGAAATTCACGAGCGGTCGGCGCGGCGCGGCCGGGCGTTTGTGGCGGTAAATTGCGCGGCGCTGCCGGAAAATTTGATCGAATCGGAATTATTTGGGTACGAGCGCGGAGCGTTTACCGGAGCAGCGCAGCAGCGCAAGGGGAAATTCGAGCTGGCGTCGGGCGGAACAATTTTTCTGGATGAAATCGGGGACATGAACGCGGTGACGCAGGCGAAGGTGCTGCGAGCGCTGGAGAATCGCAAGATCGAGCGGCTGGGCGGATCGCACGCGATTGATGTGGATGTGCGGGTGATCAGCGCGACGCACCGGGATTTGCCGGCGGAAATTGCGGCGGGGCGTTTTCGCGAGGATCTGTATTATCGGCTGCGGGTGGTGACGCTGGAATTGCCGCCATTGCGCGCGCATAAAGAGGATTTGGCGATGCTGGTCGACGCGTTTCTGAGGCAGCTGGGGGCGCGGCACAAGCATCGCGCGCACGTGTCGCCGGAAGCGATGGGCTTGCTGCGGCGCTACGATTGGCCGGGGAACGTGCGGGAATTGCGCAATGCGCTGGAGCGGACGCTGGTGTTGTGCGAGGGCGATGAAATTACTTCGGCGGATTTGCCGGAAGAGATTCGCGAATACGCCGGCGCAGCCGGAGCGGGTCGCGCTGCGAAAAAGGCGGAGGACGAATCTTTTTTGGGGGAGGCGGATTTTCGCGAGGCTAAGAGGCAGTTTGAGATTGTTTATTTGCGGCGGAAGCTGGAAGAGCACCATTGGAATGTGTCGCAGACGGCGGCGGAGGTGGGACTGCATCGGCAGAGTCTGCAGGAGAAATTGCGGGAACTTGGAATTCAGCGACCAGGGAAATGACGCAGTGGCGAGTGATGAGTGACGAGTGGCGAGAGAAGAGCAGATCTCTCAGCCGCTGTCGCTGGTTCGGGATGACAGTCGCTACTAAGTTCGAGATTAAGAGCAGGTTTCATACATGAGTAACGTCGTATCAATCGCAGGATTTATTTTGGCGGGTGGGGAAAGTTCGCGGATGGGTGTGGATAAGGGGTTGCTGGAGATTGCGGGAGTGCCGATGATTGTGCGGGCGGCGCGATTGGTAGAATCGGTGGTGGGTGCCCCGGCGGTGGTGGTGGGTGCGCCGGAAAAATATAGGGGTTTGGGATTGCGCGCGATTGCGGATGATTGGCCGGGCTGCGGGCCGCTGGGAGGGATTGCGACGGCGCTGCGCGCGTCGGAGGCCGATTGGAATTTAATTTTGGCGTGCGATTTGCCGTATTTGACGCAAGAGTGGCTGGAGTATTTGTTGCAGCGGGCGCGCGATTCCGAGGCAGAGGCTGTGGTACCGATGAATCTGGTGCCTGCGAGTAAGCGCGGAGCGGAGCCGCTTTGCGCGATATATCACACAGGCGGCGGACCGGCGATAGGGCGGGCACTGCAGCGGGGCGTGCACAAGGTGACGGACGGGCTCGCGGAATTGCGCGTCGAAGTGATAGAACCAGCGGAATGGAAAGGCTTTGATTCCGGCGGGCTCCTATTCAAGAATGTGAACACGCCGGCGGATTATGAAGAAGCCAAGGCAAAATTTGCCGGGCGCGCGGAAAAATGAGCGACCATTATTTTGAATTCAAAAATGTTTGCAAGGCGTTTGACGACAACGCCGTGCTGAAGGACGTCAGCTTCTTTGTGGAGCAGGGCGAGACGGCGGTGATCATGGGGCGCAGCGGCGTGGGGAAATCGGTGTCGTTGAAGCTGCTGCTGGGATTTCTGGCGCCGGATTCGGGGCGAATTATTGTGGCCGGGCAGGACGTGACGAATTGGACGGAAGCGCAATTTTCGCAAATCCGGCGCCGGGTGACGATGGTGTTTCAGTCGGGTGCGCTATTCGATTCGCTGACGGTGGAGCAAAACGTCGCGTTTCCGCTGGAGAGCCGCGGCGAGCCGGAAGCGCCGGAAAAAATCGACGCTACAGTGAAAGAACTGATGAACGAACTGGAGGTTGCGGATTTCGCGGATCGTTTGCCCGCCGACCTGAGCACTGGAGCGAAACGCGCCGTGGCGATAGCGCGCGCTCTGGCGGAAGATCCGGACGCGATTCTCTACGACGAGCCGACTACGATGGTGGATCCGCTGATGGCGGCGCATATCAGCGATCTGATCGCGAAATTGAAAGCGAGATTGCGCAAGACTTCCATCGTGGTGACGCACGACACGCACCTGGCGAAAAAGTTGGCGGATCGCATACTTTTCCTGCAGGAAGGGCGCGTGGGGTTTTTCGGCACGTGGCAGGAACTGGAAAATTCCAAGGAGCCTTTCTTGCGGAATTTTCTCGCGCAGGATGAATTAATTCCCGCGTTGGACGCCGGCGAGTGAGCCAAAATCCCTCGGCAACGGGCGCGTCCGCACCGAAAGCCGGCGACCCGAAATCCCAGCTGCGCCGCGTGATGGGATTCTGGGACGTGCTGCTGTTCAATATCGGGGCGGTGCTGGGGCCGCGCTGGATTGCAGCGGCGGCGCACAACGGCACTTCTTCCATCAGTCTGTGGGTTTTCGCCGCGCTGTTCTTTTTCCTGCCGACGACGTTCGTGATCGTGGAATTGTCCACGCGCTTTCCGGAAGAGGGCGGATTGTACGTGTGGTCCAAGGAAGCGTTCGGAGATTTTCACGGATTTATCGCGGGATGGACTTACTGGGTGTACACGTTTTTTTATTTTCCGGCGCTGCTGATGGCCAGCGCGGCGATGGCGGCGTATATCGGCGGAGGCGGCACGGCGTATTTGGCGCAGGACCGGACGTTTCTCGTGGCGGGGTCGTTTGGACTGCTTTTTGTGGCTGTGGCGTTGAACATCGTCGGCTTGAATATCGGCAAGTGGCTGCAGAACGTGGGCGCGGTTTCGACTTACGTGCCGCTGCTGATGCTGGTGGGGATGGCGGCGTATTTGTGGCACGCACACGGCTCGGTGACGCATTTTACTTGGCGGAACATGATGCCCACGTGGGATTGGGGCACGGTGAATTTCTGGCCGCAGATTGCGTTTGCGTTCGTGGGTCTGGAGCTTTGCGCGACGATGAGCGAAGAAGTGCGCAATCCGCAAAAAACTTTGCCGCGCGCGATTTTTGGGTCGGGAATTTTGATTGCGTTGATTTACATCGCGGGAACTTTTGCGGTGCTCTCCATGTTGCCTGCCGATGCGGTGGATCCCAAGAGCGGAGTGTTTCAGGCGTTGACCGCCGGTTCGATGATGCTGCGAATTGTTTTGTTCGGCGTGATTGCGGCGATTCTGGTGACGGTGGGGAATGCGGGAGGCGTTGGCGGGACGGTGACGGGAGTGGCGCGGGTGCCGTTTGTGGTGGGAATTGACCGGTATTTGCCGGCGGTGTTTGGGAGGATACATCCAAAGTGGAAGACGCCGTGGGTGGCGATTCTGGTGCAGGCTTTTGCGACTGGAATCGTGCTGATATTGGGACAAATCAGCGACAGCCCTAATACTGCGTATCAAGAATTGGTGGATGCGGGGACGATACTTTATTTTATTCCGTTTTTGTACATGTATGCGGCGGTGATCAGGCTCGCTTATCGAGCGGATCGCGGGGCGAATGAAAACCAAGTCTTGATTCCCGGCGGAAAAGTTGGAGTTTGGCTGATGGGGATATTGGGATTTACGGTGGTGCTGGGTGGGATTGTGTTGTCGTTGATTCCGCCGGCAGAAGCGGCGAACAAGTGGGTGTTCGAGGGGAAATTGGCGGGCGGGAGCGCGTTTGCGATTTTGTTTGGGTTGATGCTTTATTACCGCGGGGCGCGCGCGAAGGCGAGGGAAGCGCGAGCGCAGTAATCTGGCGAAATTAGTGGACAGCGCGGTCTTGCCTGGTTTGTTTTGTAGTTAGCGAGAAGCGCGGTTCGATTTTGTTTTCCGCGGCGGTGGATCCGGTTACGCGGGCTTCCACGTATTCTCCTACCGATGGGCCGTGCTTGAATCCGTGGCCTGAGCCGCCGCCGACCAGCCAGACGTTTTTGAAACCCGGGTGCCGGTCAATCAGAAAATCTCCGTTGGCAGTGTTTTCGTATTGGCAGACGCGCGTTTCGACGACGGGCGCATTCTTCAGGGCGGGGAAGCGGCGGGCGACGAATTCGCGCGCGGATTCGACGGCGGC
>Ga0209006_10000223_pt1 | contig 59091 bp, 73 predicted proteins | sample JacPin_JW_Ref_O2_FD_188567 | JGI IMG/M metagenome (GOLD analysis project Ga0209006, IMG submission 188567) | Forest soil microbial communities from Algoma, Ontario, Canada - Jack Pine, Ontario site 1_JW_Ref_O2 (SPAdes) (version 2) | ecosystem: Environmental > Terrestrial > Soil > Boreal...
CATCCCCCGGAGCACGTTGAACGCATCGGTGCGCATGTCGAGATGTGCTTGCTCAGACTGCTCCGTGTACTGTTCGCAAGCCGCACACGGTTGGCCCGCCCGGTCAATGCATGAATGGTCAGCCACGATATTCTCCTTTCGCTTTCTGTATCACCTGCGCAATCTTGCAAGGCAACTCGTTCAACTCTCGAATATCCTCGGCCCGCAGAGAACTTGCACTCCAATTGAAATGATCCAGCGCATGGCCTATGGCAAACAGTTGAAACGCCTCTTCCAGCGCTGCCAGCATTTCAGGTGCCGCTGCTATGAGCTTGGCATTGGCTTCCATTTCTTTCTCGATGGCACCGACCGAGTGATGCCAGCACGTGACGATCTCAATATCACGATTCCGCACCACTCGCTGCCCGTTGCGATCCAGATCACCGACTGCCCACGGTCCCGGCGTGTGCTGTGTTGTTTCAGATACGGGCTTTTTCAGTACCGCTGCTCTCGCCTTCGCTACTCGATTCGCTTTCATCATTTGCTAAACGCCCCTTTCAGTAATCCGTTTCCTCTGTGCTCCAGATTCTCACTCCCGCGATCACGCACTCGGCTTTCCCGGCATTCACTGCATTGCGTATCGCCGACTCGCACGGCGTGAGAAACTCTCTCGGTATCTTCATGGCATCGACAATTTCGTAATGCCATTTGGTCCGCAGTCTCACACCCGCAACTTTCGGCGCAGACTTCCTCACCTCGACTTCTTCCACAACCACTGGCGCGGCCATTACCTGTTTAGCTGCTTTGGCTTCTCCTGCGCGTCTCAGTGCCTCCGCTGCTTCCTTGCGATCTCTCTCGGCTTCCGCTTGCAACTTGGCTTGCAGCGCCTCGGCTTCAGCTTTGGCTTTCTGCGCCTGTATCTGTCTGTACCTGCGGATGGCATCGTCAACCGCTGTCTCGGCCTCGTATGGAATCGCGAGTGCCTCTTTCTCTTTGTCACACAGCGCTGTGTGCGCGGCTTTGGCTGTCCGCTTCAGTGGCGCGAAGAACTCAGTAATCGAATCGATCAGTTTCCCCACGCCTCGGCCAAACTCAATCGCCTCTTCATAGCTCTGTACGGATGTGACTTTGATTCCTTTGGCTTCCTGTACCAGCGATAGCCCTTGTTTGCGAAACTTCGATTCGGTTACCGCTAAATCATTCGTTGCCACTGCCATATCGTGACGCCTCCTATGCGTCGAACCAACTAAACGCTTCATCTGATTCAAACCACACACACAGATGCATCGGCCACGATGCACTGAGCCTCAGCTTGACATCTTCAAACGAGCACCATGTGCTATCTGGTACGCTAATCCACTGCCCCCCTGACTCCTGCGACCTGCACAACCACCCGTACCCAGGGGGAGCCATGCGGACCTCGACCACACATGGTGCCACTTCTCCCGCGCCAATCAAATCGCCCAGTGGCAGCACTGTCCTTGCCCGCAGCTCAGCAATCGCTCTCAGCTTGCCCAGATGTTCACCCAGCTCGAAATAGTCTGCTTTGATTTCCGGCGGCATACTCCGATTACTCCTTTCGATCTTTGACCTGCTTCAGCCATTCAACCTCTCGATCTTTTGCCCATTCAGGCAGTCGCCAATTGGTCCCTTGGATAAATCCAGCCTTACCTGTTGGCAGCGGCAACTGTTCTCGATCAGTGCTGGTACTGTTCAACCACAGACAGAATTTCACTCCGACCAACGTGCCTATGCCGAATCCCAAACTGAATACCGCGAATACAAAAACTGTGCATAACGTTGTCATTGTCAGTCCCTCCGAGTCAGTCTCCGTCTCCATCCTTGAACAGCCATTCAACCGCACTCAGTAGCAATCCCGCTAATCCCAGCACTGCCAGCACCACAACCACGATCACCACCACTACCAGTACATACTCAATCACGATATTCACCGTCATGGGGTTCATGGGATGCACCTGTCCTAGCTCACTTTCACTTCCCGCAGCTCACAATGATCGTGTGATCCACGCCCGTCGGTCGCACCGTGGCGTCTCCGCCATTGAGACATTCCACGCGCAACTCACCTGCGTACTCGCCGCCCTCTGTCTTGCTCAGTCGATACACGGATGCATCCGGCAGACTCTTCTTGACCACGACCACGAACTCATCCCCGCGAATCAACACGGTCAGCGCTACTCCCATAACTCCCAGCCACCAGACTATCGACAGCACCGCGATTGAATCCCCGATCAGCTTGTACGTGGATGGTTTCATAACGTCCTCACAAATTCTTCCACACGGTCGAACTCATCCGCGACCAGCGTCAATGTCTCCCTGTGCTTCGCTTGCTCCTCGGTCGCTTCATCCATGCGGTCTGCATCTGTGACCTTGCCAATTGCCACTCGCACCAATTCAGCCAACACACTTGGCTCTAGCGCATCCAGCTCCCACGACTCCCCGCCGAACTCAGCAATGTACGCATTCGCCCGTGAATCCGTGATCTTTGCCGGATTAGGTGGCGGCCCGTACTGTTCAACCTGATCCATGTTCAGCGCCAGTCGCTCAAACTGCAAATTCATTCCCGTGAATAGTTGTAGCCTGTCCACGATGTCTCTGCTCATGTCCTTACCGCTAGGATCGTGGTCGCCAAAATGGAAAATCACAGGCGTCTGTCGGTCGCCAACTGGCCCGATCTTGTTGCGCTTGTACTTCAGCAATCTCTGCGCCGCGACCCACATCTCAGATTGACTCGTATATCCTCTACAGCTAAACAGTGGCACATCCAATTCCTGGCACACACGCTGAAACACTCCGACCAGTGCGTCTTTCTCGATCCATACCTCTGGCCGATACTTCTGCCCGTTCCATCTGTCGATGTTGAATTGCTCCGCGCACGCACTCACGATCTCGCTTGGATCAGTCCAGTGTGACAACGTTCTCAGCTCCCGCGTGCGATCCACGATGGCGTCCCAGTCGATCATGCCCGCCAACCGTCCATCATTGATAACACTGCCAAGATTCTTATAACTCTTGAGAGTGTTTGGAATGATATCCCTGCTGACAAACTGGTAATACAACTGCCTCAGCGTCAGATCGAATCCCTGCGCTTGGTACTCGGCGATAATCTGATTGGCAGTGGCAATCAGCGCCAGCGTCGGCGGACGAAAGTTAAAATCCTGATACTTGATCTTCGGCATCACGCGCCAACTCTCTGCCAATGCCGCTCACAATAACACTGGCCTGACTCCACTCCCACCACCACCGCTGCCTGCATACACATCTCTCCATCTGCTAATCCATCCAGACTCTCTGGCCCCGTGTAAGCACATAGCAACGCCGCGAACACCTCCCCCGCCAGCACTCCATTCCTCGCCACTGGGCACCACGCCCATCTCCCCTGTGCATGCGCGTATCTCGGCGCATAGCAGCACGCGCACAGCGTATGATCGACATGCCGCGCCGCCACCCGATCAACCACTCCAGAGATAAGCTCAATCGTGCGCGTCAGCGGAATATACTGAACCATCAATTCTTGTTCCCTGTCCATTGAGCTAGCCTCCAGTTGCGAATTTAACCGATCGTGCCGACTTCAACTTCCCGCGCATCAATTCGTCATATTCCCGTCTACATTCCCGCTCATTGGCCCGCAGCATCTCTCTTAAATCGCTTAAATCTCCCCAGCAGTGCCGCGTGCAGCAGTGGACCTCGGGTAGTGTTTTCCTGCCGCATGTCTCTTTTCGCAAATGCCCTTCAGAGTTAAAACACCTACCCTGACACTGTGGGCATCTAGCCTTGCATGGATGGGACTCCGCTAGGTTCATGCGCCGGCCTGCGTGGTCTGCATCCGGTTAATCAGCTTGTCAATACTCTCGCTGGTCAATGCATCGCCGTGTTCCAGCGCAATCCCGGCATAATCCAAAGGAATGCCTTCTGTTTCCGTCATGTTGTCGGTGACCTCGGCCTGCCACATCCGCAATGCAGCCAGAACCGTGTCGTATTCTCGCTTTGTCAGTTTGATAGCTATGCTCATCGAAATCACCTCATTCCTGTCAATCCCAGCCCGCTGTATCGATAATTCCGCCTGTACCCTTGCCGGACTACCTGCCAAGTGGTTCCACGATGCGCCAAGCAGACTGCTCGCTCTCCCGCCGCCAGCGTCAAACTCGAATCCGTAACTGGTCTGCCGCAATACCGTGCGCGGCCTCGGAGCATTCCCGTTGTCTCCCATGAGACTTGCCACTAATGCCCATCGACTCCCGACCGTGAACATGCGTTTCAATTCCGCTCGGCTGATCCGAGTCTCACTCTTTACCGCTGCAACTCCCAGCGCTATTTCCAATGTGCTCGGTACCGTGACAATCGTTTTCATGAGTCTCCCTCTTTTCACAGGTCAAAAAGTATTTTGCCTAACGTGGCGTCGTCCATTGCCTGAATTCGTTCCCGCTTGATCGCATCTGACAATTCCGTCTCCAGTTGGAACATGCGGGCATTCAAGCTGTACACTTCGCCAGACAATCCGCCATTCATGCAAGATATACGGCGAACCCCTTTGGCTTTCATCTCGCGGCGAGTATCCCGAATCTGTTTTCTGATATCTGCGCTGGTCATGCTGTCCACTCCTAAATCAATTTGTGTTTATTCAGTACCCCAGGTTCCGTCGAATCTTTCCGACACGTCCCCCACGCCATGAACCACGCGCGACCGTCGATATCACTCGCTTTCAAACACACTTTCCGCTCATCTGCCAGCGCCGCGCCGTGTGTCCGATACGGCCCTGCCATGAGAAACACTCTGCCGCTATCGTCGATGCACGATACGTAGTATCCTCCGACCGGCGGGCAATCTTCAGGCGTGCACACGTGTACGCGGTTGTCTGTGAGTGCTTGTGCTTTGCTCCCAGGTGCGAATCCTAGTCCAGATGACGTTGCCATGACTCATGCTCCTTCGCATTGCGCGTTAGGTGCGCGTCCCAAGTGTGCTACGGGATACTGGTACTAATTGTCCTGCCAATCCAATTTCTGCCCGCATCTGACGCACTTGTAATCTGTGTCATCGTAATCGGGGTGTTCCGCGTCATAGCCGAAACAATTCCCGCGTCCGTCCGGACCTTCGCCAGTCTTGGACACATCCCCGAATAACCGTTCGGCTGTGGCTTCGGTTGGATAGCAATCCTTGCAGTAGTCGCGCGGATCGTTTCCAGAGTCATAGATTCGTGGCATGTGCGTTGCTCCTTTTCGAGTGGAATTCCTGCTTGTCTATCGCCGTGCCCTTTCCAGATCGTCCTCGCTGGCAACTTCCAATGAATCCCCGCAATAATCGCAAACCGTCTTGTCGATGGCGTCAGTGTCCCATCCAAAGCCTAGCGGCTTCAGCTCGGCATGCGTACGGTTGAACGCATCGCGGCAGTCACGATCCGGACAAAAGAAGTAAACCCGGCCATTCGCTTCCAATTGGCCGTCTACGCCAATCGGTTCCATTTCGTACAGCGCTGGTACTGATCGCATTCGCGTCATAAACCTGTAACCTCCCATTCGTTATTAATCGTTAACGAATCGAACTCTGCCCGCACTATGCTCCCTGCCAGTAATCTTGTCAAGCTAAATCGCTAGTACTCTCTATCGACTGCTCGCGACACTGCCACTGCTACTCCCCTACCACTGCCACTATCCGCCCTGTGCATCTACCACTCGCCGCACTATGCATCTTAGTAATGCCAGATACCCACCTGCCAGATGCATCAAACGCAAGGCAGATTGTTAACGATTAGCACCCGTCATCAACCTGCCCTGCCTATGCCGCAACTGTACTCGTTAACGATTACAGCAATCCCAATTCCCGCGCATCCATACTCGAATTGTCTCCCTGTGCAAACGTTAACGTTCTGTGTTCAGGGAGACCAGCGGACACTTCGAGTAACACTTCGAGCGCTTGCGATTTCAACCTGTCGCCCGTGCCAGTGACAGCATTCTCCGCCCGCGCCTGAGCTTGACTATACCCAGCATCCATGCGGCTCTCAGTGATACGTGCATTGCGAAAGTGATCCGTGTACTCAGTGACCGCATTCAGCAGATTGTATGCCGTTCCACGAATGCTGGGAAACGCATCCTTATCGTTTGACTCATACAACGCGAGCACATCTGCGAGCAAGTTCTCACGTTTCGTAGTGCTCGCCGCAGAGACCGTATCAGCGTCTTTTGGCTTGGGAAACAACCTGTCCAACGCCATGACCATCGTGTCCCGAGTGAGTCTCCGCGCGGCCAGCGTGTTCAACTTGTCTTCCAATCGTTTCGCGTCCATCGCGACGCCGGTCAATGCCTGCTTTGCCCTGTCCAATCGCGCATCAGCATTCCGAGTGTGTTTGACACGGAAGCATGCACCTTCGTCAGACATTGCAGCACTAAGTGTGTTCTGGCATACCACGCGCACACTGGAGAGTTTAGCGGTATGCGCCATCGACCCGTCGTGAGACGTGGCGAATACCAGATAGGTTTCGCTCTTGTCCACGCCAGCGACAGTAATGTCAGCCTTAGGCACTCGCACTGCGCACCAAATGCGCGCGCCATTACCCAATGCACCCGCGCTGTCATAGTGTGACCCGCCATTCGCCTCCAGCAATGCATCGACAAACTGAAAGTGTTGATCGTTCTGCCGGATCGTGAATCCCTCGCCGACTGTACCGAGTTCTGCCATGTCTGAGTCCCGATAGATCGTGTAGGACTTAGTCGGGACCACTTTGCCCATGGGGTTCCGTGCGTAGTTCTGTTGCTTGGTCACTTGCCAGTTGAGCCCTGCCAGTTGCATTGCTTCCGTCCAAGAGACCGCGCCGTCCACTCTCTGCCCTAACTCATGCCATGCGGCCTTTCTATCCCCCACTACAAACATGCAATCCTTGCCAGTTGAATCACGGTAGATGTTATGCGCCATAGAGTGCTCCTGTCATGTAACTACCTGTGCGGCAGAGTAGGTGCGCCGCGCCACCGATTGAACAACTAATGATGCGCATATGCGAGTGTCAATGTATCGTGACACGATATATGCGCACGATAGGTGCTCTAATCGCGGTCATCCCACGCGGCAGGCCCGCAGTCGATGTACCGCGCGTGCTGCTCATCTCTGCTAGCAATGGACTCGCCGCGCGAATCACGCGGAGTCTCAGCGCATGACTTGCACAGGCCGTCATGCGTGCGGGCGTATTTTAGGTTGGTAACGTGGCCACACTTTGATTCAATAGTGAATCGGCCGATAATGCGATAACCTTGGATGGTTGCCATTGCCTCTAATCTCCTGTGCTCCGAGATATACAGCCAGACAACTATGCGCCTAATCGTTAACGAATGTCAAGCATAATCGTTAACGAATACGAAAATAGTTATCCGCATACACTGGCACGCATACTATTAGTACTGTGCATGGTGCGGATGGCGGATGGCGGATGACTCCCTGTGCTTGCCAGTGCTGGCAGTGGCAGATACCATGACTCGCTGTACAGCTAGGCAGATGCATAGGTGCATCCACTGGTCTACCGCTCATTCGCTGTACAAGCAGTGGTAGTGGCAGACCTGCCGAGCAAAGGGTGCCCCTACCCCTCCGCGAGTACCCGATGGGCAATTGCTGGACTCTCATACGTCTTGCTCAAACCGCTATTATTCTTTTAGTTATTCTGGGTGAATATTTTTTATTCTTGACACGGCCATTATCCGCGTGTACTCTGGCTGCACTGAGTTATTCAAGTTGAATAAGAAATCGAAATCTCGATTTAACGGTGTGACAGTCGGTGTGTCGGTAGGTACAGCCGTCGATGCGTCGGATAGCACGATTACCGATGTGGGGATTGTCACGTTACTGGAGCAACGGAGAGGTGGCAGCAGCCGCAGGAAATTCTGGAGGGATATCATTGCCGCGACCGGCATGAAGTTTTCGTACTCGCATCTGGCGAATATTCTGACTGGCAGACGCCCGCCGAATGATGTCGTGTTGAAGTTTCTGGGGATCGAGCGGGTGGAAGGTTACCGGGGAGTGAGTGCGAAATGATCATCCGTCCCGAGGACAATCGAGCGATGTACGACGCGATCTGGGGTCGGGCAAGGTTCGGAGGGAATGCTAGGCAGCGGCGAAAGATCAAGCGTGCGCTGATGCGGCGAGTAGTAGCGGCGGGGAAAGTAGTCGAGCATCAGATTGAGCACTTTTTTGATGAGAGTCCGGTGCAGCGGAAGATCAGAGAGCAGTATGCAGAGGGAAGCGCGAAATGACCGATGACTACAACCGCAAAGTAGCACTTGCATACGCGCTGACTCAAGCCATGGAGTATTGGGAGCGCCGCGCGGATGATCTTAGAGTGAGTGTGTGTAATGACCCGACGAGCGCGCTCACCGATGACTGGTCGCTGCTCGGGCCGGATGTGATGGAAGCGGCAGTACGGGCGGTGGCGCGGGCACGGTTACTCCGCAGACATCGATTTCAACGCCAACGCCTACGAGCGCACGATCCCAGTGAGTGACCGATTCTACAACGAACTCATGGAGTATCTGCATCCGACAGAGCGCTGGGTATCGGCGGATGGACGAGTAGGACTGGTATTGTACGCGCCGCCGAATAAGCGGCTGATGTTTGTGCGGGAGGGGCGATGAGCATAGGCAGGCACGGTCCAAGGTATAGCCGGAGGGCGGAGCGCCACGCTCCTGATGGCGATGCCAAGTTGCGCGCTATGCTCATGGATGCGGCGCGCACAGCACTGCTCAAAGCCGCAGAATGGTGTGAGCACGGCGAGTGGGGATGGGCGTTGGTAATGACGGAGCAGGCCGAGGCACTGTTGAAGTCGGCGAAGGCATTGGACTGATGGCTGGCAAACTCAAATCCGAAATATCCGACTCGGCAGAATGGCGCAGAGCCAACCAGCAGAAGATCGAGGCAGCGGTCGATAGCGTCAAGAAATATCACGATGCGCTATTGTCCGAGTACGACAACTGGGACAATCCGGATATCCAAGCGGCGAACTTTAGGCAGATGATCAAGGGGATGAAGATCCTGATCGACAGTTGGACATGGTTGCACTCGCATTATCATCACTTCCAGAAATATCACGCGGCGGACGCGGATGCGTTTATGAGCGGCATGTGCTATATCGGTGTGCAGTGCGTCGAGTGTGAGTTCTCGCGGTCGCAGCAGAGAGCGGTGGACGAGAATGCAGAGTTGACGAGAGTCGGAGGGGCGGAGTGACTGATGCTCCGACCATCCCCTCCACCGATCCCCGCACTGTGCCCTGCCCGAAATGTGGCGCGGACGCCACGGAGTCGAATGCAATGATCTACTGTGGCTCGTGTAAAAGGCGGTATGGATTGATCGAGAGGCCGACTGAATGAAAAGGAAAAAGTTATCTGAACAAACGCGCATGCTTGCCGAGGAGCATTCATGTAAAGAGCAGCAACGCATCGAATATCAGTTTAGGCAACAGGCGATTGCGTTGGCAAAAGAAAGATTACTGCGTGCGGTCAGGTGGATTGAAAGGGATTACATAACGTGGGGACTGGTAGACGCGCGACACGCAGTTGCCATGCTGGATGTAGCGCTCACTACGAGTGTGAGTTTTGGGAAACGTAAATGAAATTGAACCTGCGCTACCTGGACATCGAGACGCTCCCGCAGATAGGGATGATCGACGTGCGGATTGGATGGGCGAGCGGTCGGCGATGGTGGTGGGTGGTGAGTATGCGGGTGAAACGCAGAGTACCAGTGAATCATGTGGGTTTGAACGTGACGGATGTGACACACGAAGGCGCGATCGTTGGCATATCGGCTACGGGCGCGCCTATCGAGTTCGTCCGCAAGTCCACGTACTCGATCAGGTTGATCATCCATCCGAACGGCGGCAATGCAATGCAGATGGTATGCGATAGTTGCGGGGCGAGCTATCCATTCAACTGGTCGATGATGAAGTTCACGCCATGCGCGTTCTGTGCGGTGCGCAGACAGAGTGGCGTGCAGGTGTCACTGGGCAAGTGGTCGTGGGAGAGACTAGCGGAAGTGTAGGAGTCAATGATGCTGAGAGTAATGCAAATCACCGAAGACGAGTGGTCGTTTATCTGGGCCAAGATCGCGCCGATGAGTCGTCGATCCGCTGAATGGATTGGTACTGACAATGTCATCCTTAACGACGAAGAGGGTCCGATCCTATTGACGATTGGCCGAGTGGAGGTAATCCGGGATATCGCGTCCGCTCCGGTCAAGGTCAAGAGGTGGCTCGACAAGTTTAAGCAGTCGTCTGTGCAGTATGACGGAGCTGGGAACTTTGTTCCGAAAGAACGTGCACAGTGAAATTGATCGAGTTGCGCGTATTCAATTCCGGATCACCAGTGTTAGTCATAGCCGACGCCATCGCAATGGTAGGCTCCATGCCGGATCGCGGCGAGAACGGTATGCGCGTAGGCACCGGTGTGCATGGATTCGTGCAACTGGTCAGCGGAAACAGTGTCGAGGTCCGGGAGTCCTACGAGAAGATCATGGAGATGATCATGTGCGATGAGAAGGTGTGTACGGACAGGCATAGCAAGTGACTACTCTCGCCAATCGGAACTGTATACTGTGCGGTACTCCGATGATCGTGGGTACGTGGCTTATGTATGGCTGGCTGACCAGTGAAGTAATCGGGATCACCTGCCCGCGCAAGTACTGTGGCCAGAATATGATCGAGCGGCAAATCTACGACCGTCGGCGTAACGATCCATTCTGTTCGTCAGAGATCACGGTCTATAGGAGATTCTGCGGACTGTGAAGGCCAAAGTTAAATCCCGATTGCTCTACGGTCGGCATCACGTCATGGCGATGACAGGTGAGATATGCGTGGACTGCGGCAGACCAAGGCAAGCGGTGATGCACATCGGCAGGAATCGTCGGATTGTGCCAGCAGCACCAGTGACTACTGAGTCTTTCGACTGGTGGTATCGGAGCATGCGGCGGTCGGTGATGGGAATGGCGGCACAATCACAATCACAATGAGCACTGGACTCCATATCGCGGACAACCTGACGCTGCCACTCGACGCGGTGACTCAGACCTTTGCCATTCTCGGTATTCGCGGTTCCGGCAAGACCAACACCGCCGTGGTGATGATGGAGGAAATGCTCAAGCAGTCCCAGCAGTGCGTGGCACTGGACCCGACTAACGCCTGGTACGGGATCAGGTCGTCGCGTGATGGCAAGTCCGATGGATTCAAGGTCTACGTGTTTGGCGGACCCAATGGGGACTTGCCGCTCGAAGGCACGCACGGCGCGATCATGGCGGACTTCGTGGTCGAAACAGGCGCGAGTGTGGTATTCAGCCTCCGCCACCTGTCGATGAATGATCAACGCCGATTCGCTATGGAGTTTGGAGAGCGCCTGCACTTTCTCAAGGGCAAGCCGGAGAACAGGACGCCTCTCTGTCTGTTTCTCGATGAAGCCGACGAGTGGGTGCCGCAGCGCATACCGAAAGGCTATGAGCGGATGTTCGGGGCGTATGACAGGTTGGTACGCCGTGATCGCAACTGTGGCCTAGGCGTGGTGCTCATCTCGCAACGTCCGCAAGTCGTCAACAAGGACACGCTCAGCCAGATTGAAACTCTCATCTGTCATCGACTCCTGCATAAACTGGATCGCAAATCCGTCAAAGAAGCGTGGGTGGAAGGTCACGACATCAAGGGGAAGTCCGAGGAGTTCTTCGGGGCACTGGCGAGCTTAGGAAAAGGCGACACATGGGTGTGGTCGCCCGAGTGGTTGGATATTTTCAAGAAGGTCCATGTGCGCCAGCGGGAGACGTTTGACAGCAGCGCTACACCGAAGGCCGGCGAGAAACCGAAGGTAGCGCATCGCTTGGCCGAGGTGGATCTGGGCAAGTTGAAGGAGCGGCTGTCGGAGACAATCGAGAAAGCCAAAGCCGATGACCCGAAAGCGCTGCGGCAGGAGATTGCGCGGCTGCAAAAGGAATTGAAGCAGAAGCCGGATGCGCAACACACTGTTGAGAAAGTCGTCAAGGTGCCCGATCTGGATGCGATCCGCGCCGCGATTGCCTCCCGCGATGAGGAATGGCTGATGTCGGTGATGACATTTCGGAAGAAGATCGGCGAGACTCTGGACAAATTGGTGTTCAACGCACCGGGCAAGGCGAGACTGAATCCGAAGTCGTCTGTAGATGAGAAGTTCAACCGTCCTATCGCCATGGATCGCCTGATGGCGCCGTCGTCAATTGCTAAGGCAGTCAAGGCGATTAGTGAGCCGTTGTCGTCGAATGGCCACGGCAAACTCCCTGTTGGCGAACGCGCCGTGCTCATTGCTGCCGCTCAGTTCAACGGCGTAGAAAAGCAACAGTTGATCACGTTGACTGGGTACGCTCGTCGCAGCCGGGACGCATACGTGTATCGTCTAGCAGAACGCGGGTATGTGAGTGTCAGTGGTAATGTCGTGTCCCCCACGGAATCCGGTATCGCCGCGCTTGGCCACGACTATGAGCCCTTGCCGACCGGAGACGACCTGTGGAAGCACTGGCAGAGCAGGCTACCCGAGGGTGAACTGCGGATTCTGAGTGTGCTCATGGATGCGGGTCGAAGCGAACCGATCAGCAAAGACGCGCTGATGACAAACACCCAGTACGCTCGGCGATCCGTGGATGCGTATTTGTATCGTCTGTCGGCCAAGCGACTGGTAGAAGTGGATCGAGGGCAGGTGAGAGCCAGCGAGGAGTTATTCGGATGAGTGTTGATGATCCTAAGAGGCTAATTTGCGGCTCCGTGACCGACGCGCTTTTGAGGGCCGTTGAAAATGCGGATTCCATGAAAAACGTCCTCATCCTGTCATGGCAAAAGACCAAAGGCTGCAAGATGTTCTCGGACGCCGCGATCACAGTCTCTGAGGCCAACATGCTGCTCGATGTGTTCAAACATCATCTGGTTTCCGGTGATGAGTAAATTTTCTCTCTGCGTTTACGATTTTATTCACGTCCACAACCGATAATCTGCTAAAAGGAAAGTATGTCCGCCAGTGCGCCTGTCATCGCGTTCACGACCACCTGCAAGAATCGACTCTCTCATCTGTACAAGACCCTCCCTCAGAACATCGCTGACAACGCGGACTACCCAAATGCTAGATTCATCGTGCTCGATTACGGGTCTGACGACGAACTCTCGTACTCCTGTCCATGCGCTGGCGATCCCAAACTGAGCGTGTACAGTTATCGGAGCAGTGATCAATTTCGCATGAGTTTTGCTAAGAACATGGCCCATCGCTGTGGCATCCTCGAAGGCGCTGACATCCTCGTCAACGTGGACGCCGACAACTTTACTGGGCTGGGATTTGCATCGTACATCGCCAGACAATTCGCCGAGCAGCCACACTCGTTCCTTTGGGCCGGGATACTCAAAGGACTCGGTAAGCGATACAGAGGTTGCGGCGGTCGAATCGCACTCGATGTCAACGCGTTTCTGAAATCCGGCGGCTACGACGAACGCTACGACACCTGGGGACCGGATGACAAGAATCTCACCGCGAGACTAGTCCGTATGGGCTACGACCCAGTGCAGATCGACAGACAATATCTCCAGTCCATCCCACACTCAGATGGTGTGCGCTTCCGCGAGTATCCGCATGTCATGGTCAGCGGTGGCGAGGACGAGATCGAAGCGCAGTCAGTCGAGTCGTCGATTGCCAACTATGGTCGAGTGGGCTGCGGTACGGTATACCGTAATTTCTCCTCCACCCCGATCGAACTAGGCCCAGTGCCTACCAGAATATTCGGTATCGGATTGCACAAGACCGCGACGAATTCTCTGTGCAAAGCTCTGACCGTGCTCGGCCTCGACTGCATCCACTGGCGGTCAGCGAAAAAGGCCAGACAAATCTGGCGCAATCCGGGAGTGCTAGACCAGCACTACGCGGCAGTCGATCTGCCAATCCCACTCATGTACAAGGATCTGGACCGGCGCTACCCCGGTAGCAAATTCATCCTCACCATGCGCGAAGAAGGCAAGTGGCTTGAGTCCGTGATGAATCACTGGAGCTACGACCGCAACCCGTATCGCGCGTCGTGGGATACGGACTGTTTCACGCATCACATTCACACAAAACTATACGGTCGGCATGACGCGGATTTCGACGCGATTGCGATGCTCAACCGCTACCGGCAGCACAACGCAGAAGTCAAAGAGCACTTCGCTGACCGCCCGAACGATCTCTGTGTTATGTACATGGATGGAGAGTACGGTGATGGTTGGCGGAAGCTCTGTGGTTTTTTAGGAGTGCGCGTCCCGAGATCACCGTACCCGTTTGAATTTCAGACTTCCAAGGAGACAACGTAATGTCACTACCCGCACCATACCGTCACACCGATGGACGCACACTGCATCTGGGACTGCAACCAAGCACGCCCGATCCACGCGATCTCAAGTTGTCTAAGTACACAGCGGCACTGCCTCCACCGCCAGCGGAAGTCGACTGGTATGGCGATGTGACCGACTTCGGGCAAATGTACAACGATACTCTGGGCGACTGCACAATCGCGGCATACGGGCACGGTGCGCAGATCGCCACACTCAACACTCCGACTGGCATGCAGACTCCTCCCGATGACCTGATTCTCAATCTCTACGAAAAGTCCTGCGGGTACATCCCCGGTGACCCCGCTACCGACAATGGCGGCATCATCAACCACGTGCTCAACTATGCCCGCAAGCACGCGATGGGACATAAGCACACGCCGGACTTTCATCGCAAGTTTCCACTACTCGCGTATGCCGCGATCAACCCGAGTGACACTACCACTGTCAAGCAGGCGATTGCTTTGCTGGCGACAGTGGACATCGGACTCAACCTGCCGATCACATGCCAAGCGCAAATCGGCGGCGTCTGGGATGTAGTGGGCGATCCCCAGACTGACGCGGACTCGTTCCCGAATAGTTGGGGTGGGCACAGCGTAATCACCGGCGCGTACAACTCGACCGGGCCGATTGCCATAACGTGGGGTGCACAGCAGCAGATGACGTGGCGCTTCTGGTCGGCATACTGCACCCAGAGTTTCGCGCTGCTGTACTCGGCATGGCTGGAACATTTCGCTTCCAGTCAACCGGGGATGCTGGCGGCACTACTGGCTGATCTGGCGGCGCTCTGAATGTCCGTGTCTAGTATTCAGTATTCAGTGTGTCACTTTTAGCTCACACGCATCGCCGGGAGTATGCTAAATAGTTGATCGGAAGAATCCGAAGGAGTACCAATATGAGTAAGAACAAACATCGCAACTGGAACGAATCTAAGGAGAACACAACCATGAGCACAGAGCCAGTGACACCTACGCCGCCCACACCTCCGACAGCCTCCATCTCGGCCTCTCCCAACCCGTCGCCAACTCCCGGCGGCACTGTCATCCTCACTTGGTCCACGACCAATGCTGTCTCCGCTGACCTCAGCAATGTTGGCCCGGTGGCGATCGAAGGCACACAGTCAGTGTCACCGACAACCTCGACTAACTACACTCTGAAAGCCATTGCCGCAGACGGTAGCTCTCAGACTGCCACAGCCACAGTAGTGGTCACTGGCACCCCCGTGCCTCCCGCACCCGAGCCGATCACGACTCCAGCCGGGGCGGTTGCTCAACTCCAAATCGACATCATGGATGACGTAGTGGCGACCAAGGGTGCACTGAGCAGTGTCGCGGCGCAAGCACGCACCGAGTACGAAACTCTGAGCGAACCAGCTCGTGGCCGTCTGCATCAGGCTCTGAACGACATCGAGACGGCATTCAACGTATCACTCGGTGGAATCCACACTTTGTTCGGCGTGAAGAAGTAACACTCAGTCAACGCGCGACCGGGGCTGCGCATCGGCAGAACGCAGACACTTTGATGTTGGAAAAGTTAAAGACGTTCATCAGCATAGTGGGACCGCCGCCGTACTCAATGAAGCGGGTGCAACTGTGACTGTTACCTATGATGACATCTCGCGTATCACTGCGGACTATATGTTTAGCGACAGGGACCGCGTCATCGACATGCTGCGCTGCATTCTATGGTCCGGGGACGAAGACACATTCAAGTATTTTGTGACTCAATGTGAGTCCCGCGATATTGACTTGGGTGAACTGTTTATCGAAGCTGAAAAGAAACGTAGCGATATATTGAATGCTGTGCGCAGCGGTGTGTCGATATCCGGAGGCAATAAGATTCAGGTGCCGTTCAGTTACGCGGTCAAGGACAAATCGTGAGCACTATTGGTGTGGTCGCGCTTTCGCTTCTCGCTGGCCTATTCATGGCTCTGCTCATAGGAGTCAGTGGCTGGCTGGTGTTCGTTGGTATGTCTTTTCGCAAGACCGTCGCCGCGATCTCTGCCACTCTTGCCCAATCCCAGTCCGAATGGACTACCTCTCTGAAGGAACTCAGGAATATACTCTCAGAACACAGGTCTCTGACCGATGCCAGTATCAAAAACATCAACGGTGAAAAACTCTCCGTCTCCGTCGAAAAGCTCGAAGCCACCACGAAATACCTCACCCAAGTCGCGCGCCGCAACGAAAACGCCGCGATTGCAATCGGACGGTTCGTCCAGCACATCATCAACATGCCCGACGCCGATTCAGTCACCGAAGGAGTCGATGAGCAAGGGTTCGCCACCGCCGAGCCCGGCGAGCGAAGTTGGACTAGCCGTAGTCGAGTCGCCATTGAAGATGCAGCCTCTCTTGCAGAAGAATCAGCGGAAGTTACCAGCTCCGACCAACAGGGATAGGATCGTCTGGACCCTGCACAAGTCTGGCATCGGCGACGACGAAGTATGCCAGCGATTACGCATGTCCGCCGATGAACTCGCACTCTCCAAGCTGCGGATGCTGTCGTATACCCAATCCATCAACAACGATGTGCTGGCACTAGCGAATAATGAAGCACTGCTATCGGTATCTCGCAGTGGTCACGTCGAAGGCGCTCTGAACGGCGCACTGCAAGCCGAGCGTATGCTAGTCACTAGTGGCGGCGTGGTAGTGGACCCGCTGACTCAGCAGCCTATCACTGAACCTGACCATTCCACGCGACTCGAAGCAGTACGCACGTTCAGCCGTCTCGTCAAAGACAACCGTCCCTCCGGTCCAATGGTAGCGATCAACACGGCGATCAATAATTCTAATACTCAGAATAATTTGATTGCAGGTGGACGGAGTTTTGAAGCGAGACGGAGAGCGGCGGCTGAGAGACGGGGAGCGGTGACGGGGACAGCAGTAGCGGAATCCGAAGCCGAGGACGATGAAGTGATCGACGCGGAATTCGATGACCCGGATTTTGCAGAGGACAGCCCGAACGAGGACGACGGAGAGTAGACATGTACGTCCCTCGAAAAGACAACACGCTGAACGATGCGATAGAAGCCATCGACGAGTTGTTCGTCAGTGACGCCGGATCGGACTTTGATCGTGCTTGGGAGCTGGTCGCAGATCACAAAGACTATTCGGATTTCATCGACCAAGAGATCGAGAAGTGCACATTTGATCGCCGCTACTACCTTGAAAACTATCACGTCATCAAAGACGAGCAGGGAAACGCGCAGACACTGCATCCACTTCTCGACCAACAATTTATTATCCTCGAAGCTGTTGAGCACGACTGGGCCACCAAGGGTGCTTATCGTCGCATCATTCTCAAGCCTCGTCAATGCGGCGGCACGATCATATCCGGCGGACTGATATTCCAAGAAACTATTTTCAATGAGCGCATGTTCACTCTGATGATGGCGCAGAATCGTGAAACCACATCCGAGCTGGCCCGCCGCATCAAAGACGCTTTTTATAATTTGCCGTGGTTCATGCGGCCTCGTCGTGAGTCTGAAGTGCAAGACACTCACTATGTTTTCCAAAACCCAGACGAAAAGAAACGTCTCACTGATCCAGGTCTAGGCTCTACTCTCATCATCTCCAACGCCCAGCGACAATCCGGAATCGCAATCGGCAAAACCATACGCTGTGCCCACTTTTCTGAGTGCTCACGCTATCCGGAAGACGATTCCTGGACGGCTGATATCGAGCCGTCAATGAACGCAAAAGATACACGCGCACTAATGGAGTCCACTGGCTACGGTCGTCGCGGAATCTTCTATGCAATGTGGGAAGAGGCTATGGAAGGCGGTGATACAGACTGGACGCCACTGTTCATACCCGTGTATCGCGTGCGGAAATACTTTTTGCCAGTACGCAAGAGCAGTGGATTTATTCTCACTAACGATGAGCGCGAATTCCGCGACCGCATCCGTGACACAGGCGACGGCATCGGAAAGTACTCGATCACCAACGGGTTCTTCGCGTGGCAGAGGCGGAAAATCAGTTCCTATATCAAAAAAGAGAGATCGATTGAGGGTCTGTACAAATACCAAGAGAGCTACCCGAATACTCCGAATGAGGCGTTTATTTCGTCCGGGCTATGCGCATTTCCTCGCCGCTGTCTCGCGGAGCAGGAAAAAGTGAACTGCAAAGACCCTATCCAGATTGGTGAGATCAACTACATGGGACCGGAAGCTGTACCCGACCTGCATTTGCATCCGCCGTTACCGGAAGAACTCCTCAAGAAACCGGAGTTTGAGAACAGGCTTTGGATCTGGGAAATGCCGGATGATCTGGATGCGTCCACAGAGTATTACGTGGCAGCGGACGTAGCGTCTGGAACTGCAAAAGACTTTTCCAGTTGTGATGTGTTTCGACTCGGCTTTGGCAAGGAGTCTTGGGTACAAGTTGCCAACTGGCATGGAAAAATAAACCCATCGTACTTCGCAAAGATAGTCGCGGCGCTGGGCTACTGGTATCACACTGCTGAGGTAGCAGTTGAGTACAACGGCCCCGGAATCACCACAGGGGACGAACTCAAAGGGCCGTTAGACTATAGCGCGTTATATCGTTGGAAAAGGAAGGATCGAATATCCGGTGAAGCTACCATGTTCGTGCACTGGTTGACGAATCATAACACGCGCGAGGACATGGTAAACAGGATGTGCGAAGCACTGCTTGACGAAACAATCAAAATCAGAAATAAGCATACAGTTGCGGAGATGAGAGACTTTGGCCGCTACGAGGGTGAAGGCAGAGCAGAGGGCATATCGAACAATGACGATATGGTTTGTTCGCTTATGATTGCGATCGCGGCCTCCCATCAAGCCGGCAAAGGCGGCGCGAACTGGGCGGAGGAACACTTGGCAGCACGGGGGGATCGCGCTACTCTCATGCCGCAGACTCCGACGGTGTGGGGGCTGTACGATGGACTGAGCAGATTGATTGAACAGCGCCCGACCAAGGAAGCGTGTGAGAAATTAATGGCTGAGCTGGAGGCCAAGCACAAGATCAAGTTGCCATGGACGGTACGCGGTATACCAGTCACTCGCGCCAATACCATCTGGTCACCGATATTCGATGCGGGCTCCGGTCCAGAGCGCGATCTCTACCATGAGCATGGTGTCGAACCCAAGAACATCAACCCCGATCTCGTGTACGCATACCAGGAAATGCATCGCAAGCGCAGTCAGACCGCCGAGCAGATTGGGGAATATGTTGGCGCTGGTAGCGATGACATGGGGGACGAATAACAATCATGGCCACTAATCGCGTAATGCCGCTCGATCCCAACTCTCTGTACATTCACTGCCCTACTTGTGAAGCCAACGGCACCAAGAACGTCCCGGTCAATCGCGATATGGACACCGCAAAATGCGCTCTGGGTCATACGTTCACAGGTTCGCTGATGATGACTGTGCGGCCATTCTCTGGGGATCAACCAGACACTGCGCACATGAGCATGGTGCCGTTGTCGTCGAATGAACAGCCACCGCCGACGAGCGTGAAATGGAGTGTGTGGATCAATCCGAAGGTCAAGGAGTTGCTGGAGTCGAGATTCAAAAGCAACCTTATAGCCACACTTGACGTGCTCCTCTCATCGCTCGCCGATGGCAATGTGCTCCTGATGAGCGGACCGGACGTGGGTAAGCTCAAGAAGCGCGGATTGTCGAACGGTGCCCAGATCATCGCAGCGCTGGATGCGACCGACAACACTGAGACTGAGAACCGTCAGCTCCGCGCCCAGATCGAGAAATATGAAAGTGTGTTCAGGGCCGCAGGAGTCGGACAGTGACACAGTGATTGACTCGTCTGCTACTATCTAACCGTGGCCACTCTGCCCACTACTCCCGCACAGCCTCAGCCTCTCGGTGAAGCTCCCCCGACCCCGGCTGGTCTCACTCCCGGTGCCGCGCTCAAACTCGAACAAGACGTGATCGAGTGGTGCGAAGGTCTATACACCAACGCGACTGAAGACGTGAGCTTCCAGCAGGAATGCCGGGAGACGATGAGGCTGATTGAGTACGTGTACTCCGACAAACACTGGAATGAACGGAGTCGCTTCTCCCGTAATAAACCGGTATTGCCAAAGGCGAAGCGCCACGCATGGGAAACTACATCTCTCCTCACCGATCTCGCGCTGGACTTCCAAATCCGCACCTACGATCATTTCGATAAGAGCAGCAAATTCGAGTCGATGCTCAACGAGTTGTGCTCCATCTGGGCCTTGAGGAACGACTTCGAGAACTCAATTTATGACACCGTGATGTATGGACTGTTGCATACTGGTCCGGCCAAAATCCAGTGGAACTCCACGTTGAACGGTGGCATGGGTGACGTGCAAATCATCCCGATTGCCCCGTGGCAGTGGGCGACACTTGGCTGCGGCAACAATCCGAAAGACGCAGAATGCATTTTGTATTTTCCGGTGGTCACGAAGGAGCACCTGATCAGGCGTTTTGGTGAGACTGCTCGCCGTGTCGAATGCGACGTTGATTTCGGTGCCGCCCTCAGCGGCAATTTCAACCGTCCATCGGGGATTGGCAAGGCGTCATGGGCTGCGATGTCGCAGACTCTCCGCAAAAAACTCGGTGTGCAATCCGCTGCTGGTAGTGGCGATCCATATCCAAAAGCTGTATTGAAAGAGGCATGGCTTACCGATGACTCGAAGAACGACAGGTCATACACGGTGACAGTCGGCCCTGCCAGCAGCAGTGGTGAGCCACTGACCAACTGGGCATATCGAGTCGAACCCGGTGAGGCATTGTATCCGCGCGGCCGAGTGATCTGCTGGGCGGGTGGCAAGGTTTTTGAGGACGCGCCCAATCCCTACTGGCATGCCTACAAACCATTCCCGGTGTATCGGCCTTTGCGTCTCGCGTGGGAAATGTCGGGGAACTCCACATTGAAACCATGGACGCTTATGAACAACACAATCAATAAGCTCATGGGTGGGATACTGGATTCGATCTACGCTCTGAATGAGCCAACACTGATTGCTCCCAAAGGTGCGTTCCCGGCGGGAGACTGGGAATCACTGGACCCAGGTGCGGCAGGCGGCAAGATCCGTTACAACAACAATGCGCCGAAAGCCCCCGAGTTCGCCAAGCGCGGAGAGTTCCCGATTGCACCAGCATTACAGGCAATCGATCAGATCAACAAAGAACTCGATATGTCCTCGGGTGCGAGTGCGATGTCGCAGGCATTGAACAAGAAACAGGTGCCCGGCGGAGACACGTTGGAGATGATATTGAGTTCGCGTTCACTGCCGATACGCTTGCAGTCTCGTGCACTGACATCGTTCGTCGAAGACATCGGATACATGGGCACGGCTAATATTTTGCAATTTTATTCTGTCGCGCATCGCGTGGCCTTACTCGGAGAACGCGGCATCACACCCAGCGACTACCAGCCTGTGTACGGAGAATTTTTTAATAAGGGATTCGGGTGTAAGCCCGAAGAATTTGTGAGACGGTTTCAATTCACAGTGAAACCAGATAGCACGCTGGCATCCAGCAAAGACACCAAGATTCCGATACTACTTCAACTACGTAAGCAAGGGGATCTGTCTCGCAAGGAGATGTACAAACGTATCGATCCTGGGTTCGATGATGCCACCAATGAGGCAGAATTGATCCGCGAGGCGAAACTCAAGCTGGTTCTCGGTGCTCTCGGCGCGGCTGCGCAAGGGAAAACCGCTAAGAAAAAGTAGTCACGTCATTCACGTCTAGGGTTTAGTAACCACTTTTTGTGTGTACCCTTTGGGCGCGTGAACTCCTCAAACGTGTGACATTTATAGCGATACCATCTCTGCATCAGTACATACCTAGATAGCCCTAGAGCCTCTGACCACTCCTTGAAGGTTTTTCCGAAGATCAAAAGTGGGGCTCGATCAACTCTCCTGTTGATGCACTTGGCTTTCCGGTGTGGCCGAGAGGGTGTAGTCAAAGTCTCCTCTACCGACCACCCGCGTCGCAGTCTGTCGTTAATACACGCCCATTTCATATTCAGCTCACTTGCCCACTGTGTGACAGTTTTCCGCTCCCCGTTCCATTCTATAAATCGGCTGTTGCGTTTATTGTTGTTTTGTACATCGTCATCGGTCCACGTGCAATTATTAGGGTTGTATCCCTTTTCGTTATCTTTTCGGTGAATAGTCAGCCCACGTCTATAGCCATTTGCAATTGACCAGTCGTAGAACGGCCTGAACTCCTGCCACTCAGAGCAGACCTTGATACCCAACGCTCCGTAAGTGTAGTAGCGGTCACACTTCGGGTTGTAGCATCGGTAATGCATGTTGTGCCAAGCAGCGCATATAGTCCTCCAGTCTCTCTTTTCTCTTTCTGTCCTTCCCTCGTTGCGTATATTTTTCCTGATACGTACACCCTTTGCTATTTGCGTGTACTGCCTTTTTGGCGACCAGTAGCAGTTGGACGGAGAGAAGTCTTTGTCCAAGTCATAACGCGCTAAATAAACTCCGGATTTGTATCCGTTGGATTTGGACCATGATATGAAGTTGTGAGACGACTGCCACTCTTCGCAGATTTTTATTCCGCGCTTTCCGTGGATGTGGTAGGAGGTATTTTCGGGGTTGTAGCAGCGCTCTCTAAGCATGAAGTACATGCCATGCAAGCGTTGTATGACCGCTCGTTTTAGCATTTGTGCGCGAGCCTTTCCCGCCCTGTCAATGGCACTCCGCATTTCGGGCACGGTTTGATGACTGGGGGTCTGCCACCGCCATGCGTTTTGCGTTTGGATGCGAGTGTTCGACCTGCTTCGGATACCTGTTTCTTGTTCATTGGTACATTCTACGTGGTTTGTACAAATATGTAAACAGGAGGATTGAAAATGGGGGTTTCAAAAATAAGTACAATTCCGGTTGCGCGACATCTCCCGATTGTGAGACGTTCCATTCGTGAGGCTGGTAAGAATGCCTGCGAGCCCTCACATGGGCCAGTTGGTTAGACCCAATTCTAAAATCTAAGATAGGAGGTACAACCAATATGGCACGACGCAAAGGGCGCGGCAAAAAGCGTAAGGGCGGACGGCACGGCAAGCGGTAACCACCCACAACGTTAATTTCTGCGGAGTGGGTAGGGGCTGCTCAAGCGTAGTCTCTGGCCACTCCGCATAACAATCTGCATCTGCAAGGAGGCGCAATCATGGCAATGAAATCCGGCAAGAACAAAGAAGTAGCCAAGCACCCCCCGATGGGTTCCCGCGAAGAGTCCTTCGGTGGCTGCCCCGGAGAGGTAGCAATCGGCGGCGGCACGATGCACTTGTTCGGGCACAGGAAGAAAGAGTCGGGAGTCTGGCCGACCAATCCTGTCAGCGTTGATCAGAAATCGGGCTATCCGCAAGGCTGGGATGGCAAGAACATGGGTCCGAAGGCCGGCAAGAATTAACGAGCACTGATCGATCACAATGGCAGACTCCACCAAATCCGGTAAGGCTCCTAGTTTCTACTCGGCAGCGGCTGACATGGCGATGCAGGGTGGGAAGCCGGGTGGAGCTGGCGCGGCCCCAGGTGGTGCAGGCGCATCCGGTGACACCGCCGCCGAGGAAACCAAGATCATCTCCACTTTGCTCGAAGTCTACGACAAGTGGGAGAAACTGGCGAAAGACCCAAAGCGCAAGGAAAAGATTCAGCAACTCGCAACGATCACGAAAGAGATTCAGTCGGGGCAGATGGGTGGAGACGGTAAGCCTCCCGCCGCAGCCGACGCAATGGGTGGGCCGACGCCGGATGCGGGCGCGGGAGCAGGAGGCATGGCCGCTGGTGCTGGTGGTGCAGCGGCAGGAGCAGGGCAGACAGTCCCGGCATAGTCCGGTGAACAGGAGACTCGATCATGGCAAAGACTCTCAGCGAAGAACTTCTGGCACTACTTGACGCGGATACGCAGGCGAAAGTGAAAGCGGCGTTGGCAGCGAAACCCGAACTCATGGTCAGGGATTTGAAAGGCAAAGAATTGCTGGACCTGTATGACGGTGTGAGCGATGACACGACTACTGCGACGACCACGGCCACGCACACGCCCACTCTGCCGAGTTCGGCCTCGACTACCGCTGCTGGCACAACTACGGTGGCATCCGGTAGCACATCAACTGGCGCTGCCGGCGAACTGGCCGTGGTACTCGCTCGGCTCGAATCCCTCAAGACCGACATCAACACGACCATCGAGGCCAAGCTCAAGGACTACATCCCAGCGGCCAAGCTCGACGAGTACCGGACATCACTGCTGACATCCGCGATCAAGTCCGCTGATGACTATGCGAGTGTCCGTGAATCCCACCGCGCGGAATTCAACGAACCTTTGGATCGCACGGCATTCGAGAAATTCGTCGTCGATCAAAAAGCCGGCGGAATTGGCTATCAATCCATGTCTGCCGCGCACGACGCATTTGTGAAAGACAAGCGTGTGACTGCGAGCGCCGCCGCCGAGAAAGCGAAGATCGATGCCGCAGTGGCCGAAGCACTGAAACAGGCACGGAGTTCTGGTAGCGTACCGGGTCAGACTCAGTCCACTGCGATGTCGCCGGCGCAGCAGGTGATTGCGAAGGCGAAGGCTGCGGGCAATGGTCAGGGCACTGGTAGCAACGCGGAGCGAGTGGCACGGGAACTCGAAGCACTGGAACGCAATCGCGCCAGCGTTCAGTAACACAAGTTTGGTTTTGGATTTCGATCTGAGAGTTCGCACCAACAGGAGATAGTCGAATGGCAAACTATGGTGATCTACAAGCCGTCACAACGAACTACATCAGTGACGAATTTATCGATTCCTACTTTAAGGTCAGCCCCACGTTTGTCAAAGTGTGGAAGGGTGGCACTATGGCCAAAGCCTATCCCGGCGGCTATCAGATCCAAGTGCCCTTTCAATACGCGCCTCTCAAAGCAGGCCCGTTCGCGCCCGGCGGAGTGTTCGACATCTCCTACATTCAGACGCAGACGGCGATGTTGTTCAATCCCAAGTTCAGCTACGCCAATGTCACAGTCCGTCGCACTGACTTGGCGATCAACCGTGGCTGGCCAGCGGTGATGAATTTCCTGGAGCCGAAGGTGGTGAATGCTGAACAAGCGCTCGCCCAGACTCTGATCACTCAGTTTTTCGCGGACGGTCAGGGCACAGTGACTCCCGTGATCGCACTCGACGGGATTCTGGCCGGATACGATGACGGCACCAATTACACGTCCTACGGCGGGATCACGCGGACTTCGATCGCGACAGGCGCGTCCACTGGCATCAACGGATATTTCTTTTCCAACTCGTCCACCAACTGGCCGTTCAGTCTCCAGCAATTACAAGTGGCGTATGGCCAAGCGACATTCGGCCCGGACCAGCCCAATTTCATCGCTACCACCCAGTCGATCTACAACTCGTTCTGGGCGAAGATGCTGCCGATGCAGCGCACATACGAGATCGACCCCGATTTGCAGTCCGCTGGATTCCGCAGCTTCAAGTTCAACGGGATGTCGGTAGTCGTCGATCAGTACTGCCCGAGCGCGACCATCTTCGGCATGAACACGGATTACATCGACGCCTATGTCTCAGAGGATCCAGCGTTCAACTTCGGGTTCACCGGATGGAAAGAGTTACCGAACTCGCTGGACATGGCGGCACAGACCGTTTTTGGAGGCAACATCGTCGTGACCGCTCCCCGGCTCGGTTTTGTGATGACGCAGGTTCAGTAATTGTAAACGTTTACGATTTAAGACTTTCGCACTACGGAGAATCGCAATGGCACTGACGAATGAATTTCCGGTAATCGGACCGAACGCACTCGGCAACGTCTACGGTGTAGTGGATGCCTACAACACTCTACTGCCGAACAACGGTGCGTTGAATCCTCTGGGCTCATTGTGGACGATCCCGTCGCCGTCGCAGGGCGGCAACACCCTGCTGGCTACGAGTGTCGGCTACGGAAGTTTTCTGACAGTTCGTTACGTTCGGTACAGCTCGACCTCTAATCCAGCGATGGTGGCTGGTCCGGGCGTCGTGTATTACACGGACGAAACACTCACTACGGTGACAGGCGCGTATTCGGAAAGCTACCTCGCCAGCAACCCGACTTATGCTGCCGGGTTCCTGCTGCCGAACACGGGATCGGTGACGGGTGTCGGCCTCGGATCGGGTGTGTCTGCTACTTTGCTCAATGGCAATTACGTATTCATCGCGGTTGCTGGATTCGTGCCCAAGGCTTACGTCGGCGGCGCAGCGCAGGGCAATCCGTTCATGGGTACGACTGGAGCGTTCACAGTCGCTATCACCACCACGGTGCTGCGAACGATCGGCTGGGTGTGGAGTTCGCCGTCGTCCAGCATCGCTGATGTGGTGATGGGGATTCCGCTGTTCTAACTGCGGTCGGCATCGAGTAAGGAGATTTTCAAATGGGCAAGGCGACTTCGGAGATCGGTGAGAGAGGAGTTCTAAAAGTAATAGATGAACTTCTTGCGCGCGGGCTTTCGCCTTATCGTCCTGTTGTTGATGATGGCGTGGATATCATGCTGTCTTCAGGGTTGAGGATTCAGGTAAAAACGGCTAATTTAACTTGCCACGGTAGATCAAAAAATGGGGAGCTTCGCTATCGTGCATACGCTTTTAGCCCAGAGGGTGTGCGATTTACACAACAGGTTCCAAATAAGCCCACATTCACATGGACGCAGCGGAAGAAGTCCTCGCAAGTTGATTTCTATGTGCTGGTTGGGTTGAACGAAAACAGATTCTGGATAGTGGCCTCCAAACACTTGTCGCGTATGCATAGGGTCAAAATAGGTGCCAAAATTGTAAGATTTAGGCATCACGGTGATAGGGAAGCCGACTGGACTGCGATTCGATCAGGAGAGGATAATTGGGATTTGCTAAGAGCGGCTATTAGGCGAGAACCTGATTCGTTTAACCCAGATATACAAGAACTATCCAAATTTTACTTTAAGGAGGAAGACACCATCGCTTCTTTTGCTGGTGTCAACTAATCTTGGCCTTAGCGAACCCTTTGCCCGCAGTCCAAGGCGCACGCATTGTTCTCGGTCCCGGCATCTGGGAGGACACGTTCATCATCGCTCCCGGTACGTCTGACTACGTGAACACCGGGACCATCGGCACCAGCGGTTACATCATCAGTGCACTATCACTCAGGCTCAACCCGACCTATGGCATCATGTCGGCGTGGGTGAGTGGTAACAACGGAACCGCCGCTGGGTATGTCGCCCAAGTCTATCTCCCGATCGCGCAGATGGGCGGGGTGACTACCGGTGCTGGCTTCGAGGGGTACTCGGCGCTCAACTTCCAAGTGTTCAACTCTCCGGCCTCGGCTGGAGTGGCACCACTGACGCAAGCGGCCAGCGGATTCAACTTTACGGGCTGTGTCTGGTTGCTTACGGTTCGCGGACAATAATTTCAGGCGTCACAGGAGACATCAATTTTTCGCTGCTGACTGCCGAGGGGGACTAATTAAATTATGTCACCGATTAGTCCCCCTCCTCCTATTCCCGGCCAGATCGTACCTAACGGTCAAGCGCCATATACGCAAGCCTATACGTTCGGCCAGGCTATCGGCAATGTCGCCTCTTGGGTACCACACGCCAGTTTGTCCATGATTCAAAATTGGCTTAACGACGGCCTGCGCGAAGTCGTTGGCCGCCGCCTCTGGTATGGCAATCTCACGCGCGGACAAATCCTCACGAGCGGCTACTACCAGCAGGGCTCGATCGCGCTCACATACGGCTCGACTAGCGTGCAGGGTACTGGTACGAACTGGACTCAATCTCTGAATGGGCTTCCTATCACTCAGCAGTCTCTGCGCACTGGGTACTCGTCGCCAATCTACAACATCGTCGCTCTGAATCAGTCGAGCCAAGTGCTCACTCTGGATCTCCCGTGGGGGAATCCGTCGATCAGTTCGACGGGCTACTACATCACAAGCTTGTATTTCAGCATCCCGAATCTGAAATTCTTCTTTTCTGTTCGCAATCTACAAATGTATTACAGGCTCAACACCAACTTCTCTCAGGCGTTCGTAGACAACTACGATCCGTCGCGGATGATCATCATGTATCCCCGGCTCATCGCTACGATGCCGCCGGACCCGAGCGGGAATTACCAATTCGAGATGTGGCCTGCGTCGAATGTGCAAACCGCGTATCCGTGGACGGGATACGTTCAGCCGGCTCCACTCGTGAACGATACCGATAATTTCCCTGCGTTCTGCCGGTCGGATGCGATAGTGTCTTACGCGATCTCGCAGGCTCTCATGTACCGCACGAAAGACAATCCTAATTACTCTGAGGCCGTGGCGGTTACACTGGCTCAACAGAAGCACAAAGAATTCGAGATGCGGATCAATACCGCCGCGCAAGAAGACGAGAATCTGTGGCGGGCCGATATCGTCATGGCGGAGGAGATGCAGGCCCCGCTGATGGGACCGGATGGACAGTACAGTGGTGGCGCGATGCTCGCGGCGATGTCGGCACAGAGCAGCGATGGCGGGTACTGGGGCTGAAACTGGTTGCACCGCGTGTTAGGATTTCATTGAGATGATTACCTGCATAAAATGTCCGAAGGACCGCAACACTCACCCGCGCGGGGTCAGTTATTTCCGCGAAGGATCGTTTGTGGAGTACTGCCGAGTGCATGACCCAGCGAATCACCGAGCGCTGTTCGCGGCGCGAAATGCGTTTGAGAACTTCACTCTCGACCATGTCAAGGACGAGCGCGGCCAAAAGGTCAAGGTGAACTCTCTAGCGGAACTCAGGGCGGCGGAGAAAAAGTACAACTTCGCATTAGCCTGCGCGACCGATGACGGTGGCAAAGCGGATAAGCCTCCGCAGCACATGCCCCATGCCGGAGACATTACCTATGGCAAGAAGCGCGTGTGGAACCGTGATCCCGCCGCATATGTGAATCCGTCCGGCGTCAGCACTGGACTGGCAGCGGACCCGAAGCGGGATACACTGATCGACAGGCCGAATCTGACCACGTAGGCGAACAGAAGGAGTCACAGAGATGGCAGTCAAACTACGCACGGATCGCAAGCAGTCCTTCGACAATCACATGTTGCCTCAGCGCAATGACCAAGTGAGCGCGGGACGCCAGTCGCATGTGCGAACCAACGCCTATCCACTGGACACTTTCGTGGACCCGGACTCGCTGCGTAATCGTCGTGAGTGGGACTGGCGCACAGGGGAAACCCGCACAGTGCCGATGTCAGTGCTTGAGAATGCCAAGCGCCACATGACAAAGCTAAAGTTTCACACTGTCACCTCGGCGCGCACTCATCCTGATCCGCAGGTCGATTACGGCTACGGCGCACTGGCAGCACCAGCATCCATCAAGACCAAGGCCAACAAGAGGAAGGCACGATAGGGGTAATCGCATGGCATATCGTCAGATCAAATCGACGTTCACTCTGGCTGGGACTAATCAGCCTCAGCCGATGATTGGCTCGTGGATTACCGCTGGTGCTGGGATCACTGCGCCTGCGGGTGCGCCCATTACTCTGACTCTCGGCACCGCGACCACCTCCGGCAACGACGCCACCAACATTTTCGTCAACGGCGAAACCGCACTCCTCGTCGATCCCAATGGCGCGCATATGGAGTCCGTGCACATCGCATCGGTGTTGAATAACACTGTGACTCTCGGAGCATCCACTGACACTACCGCTCAAGGTGGCGCGAATCCCGTTACACGTTACGCACATGTCGCAGGCGCAGTCGGCATGGGCACTTGGATCATGCCGAACATGATGGCGAATAACTTTCTGCTGATGTACGAGGACGGAGGCACTGGGGCATTCATGTACATTGGGTGCTCGGGGGCAATGACGGCGACCGCGTACAGGATTTTCAAGCTGTCGAAAGTGTCGTCGAACGTGCAGCCGCAATACTATTCGTCTGCGATGTACTCTCCGGGAAATCCATTCAATCTGTCGGAGATTTTCGTCTACGGCACGGCTGGAGATCAGTGGTCCGTTTCCATCGCAATCGACTGAGGCATGCATGCACAAACTTATCAAACTGGCAATCGCAGTTGCAGCACTCTCGGTATGTGCACTTGCCCAGCAAGGCGGCGGCGGTGGTGGCGGCACGACTCTCCCATCCCCGACTGCATCCGCTCAGTGTTTCGTGTCCACTGGCACTGCCCAAGGCAACTGGACCTGGGGATCGTGCTCAGGGTCGTCTAATCTTGGGTTTGCGTCCATCACCGCTGGCACGAACACCGCAGCGCTGGTAGTCGGCTCTGGCGGTACGCTGACATATACAGGTACAGGCGTTATTGACGCCAATGAAATCCTCAATGTCGCTCTGCCCGCGATTGCATCTGGCTACCTCAATTACAACGGATCGGCATGGGTGTTCACGAACCCGTTTGCGTCTCCGACGTTCACTGGGACGGTGACGATCTCTGGGCTATTGACTGGTTGCATCACCAACACTGCTGGCGTCATCAGCAGCACCGGCACTCCATGCAACAGCCCGTTTGTGTTCCCGGCGACCGCATCCGGCACCACTACCTCTGGCGGCGTGACATATTTCAGCTCCACCACGGTGCTGTCATCGTCGGGACTGCTGGCATTCGGTCAATTCGTTCTCGGTGGCGGTGCAGGCGGCGCTCCCACAACATCATTCTCAGTGGTCCCGCCGGTCAACGGTGGCAGTGGAGTTGCCTCCCCCACAGCCAACGCCGTACCAGTAGCCGAAGGTAGCAGCAATTACAACTTCGTCACCACGGCCACCTCCGGCCTGTGCTTTCTATCCAACGGCACTGGCAACGACCCGAGTTTTCAAGCGTGCCCGGCGGGATCGACAGTATTTCCGCTGACTATCAGTGGGACTGTCACAAGTGGTGGTATCCCGTATTTCAGTTCCACTACAGTCGAGACATCCTCAGCGCAACTCGCTTCCGGTGCTCTGGTGGTCGGTGGCGGTGCAGGCGGTGCACCAGCAACAGGCAATGGCGATTTCACATACGCCACACATACTCTGACTGGCGGCGCATCCGGCATTCTCAATCTCTCCGCGATGGCAGCGACGGCATTCAAGATCCCGACTGTCGCTGGTGCCGCTCCCACTGCGGATGGAGCGATCGCTACTAACTCGACTACTCACGCGCTCAACGTCGGCTCAAACGGCAGCACTCTGGTCGAAGCCGTTGCTGCATCCGGTGCGACCAGTGTCAGCACCAATTGTGGCAGCACGAGCACTGTGGTCACGGCGATCTCGGGCGCGGCTGCTCCCACCTGCACCTCGATCTCATCCACGTACCTACCAGCCGATGTCGTGTACAACGACACAACGAACACTTACACAGCTAACTTGCAGTCGTTCGCCGCTGCCACGATGTCCCTGCCTGCGAGTGCGGCCTACGCGCCTACCACCGCAGGCCTATTTGGATACGACTCAACCAATGCTCGGCTAGTCTTTGGCAACGGCTCCACCACGTCGATCATCCCGTGGTTCACTGGCACTTCCACCAACAATGACTGCGCGGAATACACCGGGACTCTCGGCGCGCTGACAAGCACGACCTGCGTGTACAAGTTCTCCGGGGATGGCACATTCGCCAGCAACTCGAACTCCACGGGCAATGTCACACTTACGCTCAACACCGCTGGCTCTCATAAATGGTGGGGGAACAATACTGGGTCCACAGCCGCAGCGGGATACGAAGCCCTCACCACCAGTGACCTGCCTACCATACAGATCTCCGGTGGCGGCACCAACGCGACATCTGCTGCTGCCGGGCAAGTCCCGAACACGTCCTCGTCATCGGCGTCCGCATGGACAGCATCACCTAATTTTGGCATCAACGGCACTACAAACGGAGTCCTCAATCTCGCCACCAGCACTGGCGGCGGCGCATACATCAGCATCCTGAATGGCGGCGCAACCTCCGCGTATAACTTCAATCTCCCTATCACTGTGGGCAGCGCAGGCCAAGTCCTAGCCAGTCAGGGTGGTGGCTCATCCGCGATGACATGGGTCAGTCCACTGACCAATCCAATGACCACTCTGGGTGACATGATCTACGGCGGGGCAAGCGGAGCAGTCACTCGACTGGCAGGCCCAACTGGTCCCAATGGCATCCCCCAGACCATATGCGAAACTCCCAGTGCTGGTGCTGCCACTGCCGAGGCATTCTGCATCCCCGGTGTGCCAGTGGATACCTCGAACACTGCCACGATTCCAATCACTGACGACGTGAGCCTGATCGCGCCGACCACTCTGACCGCTCTGTCTGGCGCGAACATGCTAACGAACAACTATGCGTTCGCAGTGCTCAACGACAACACATCTGCTATCACGTACACTCCGGCATCGGGACTGGTATACCCGAGCGGCGGCAGCACCCAGATAATCCCGCCATCGTGGTTTACATTCGTGTACACCAACAACACAAACACTTACATGCCAGTGATGCCGACGATCGCGGCGTTCCCGAATACCAGCACGAATCAAGCACTCGCGTTTAACTCCGCGACTGGAGTGTTGAGCGCGGTGACATACGGCACTGTGAGTAGTGTTGGACTCACGACTAATTCTGGTTCGTCCTCTGGGATATTTGCGGTCACCGGGTCGCCAGTTACAGGTTCGGGCACGCTCAACTTCAACCTCTCCGGTACATCCGGTGGCATAGCGTGTTTCACATCGACTACGGTGCTGGCGTCATCGTCGGCTCTCACCGCTAACGCTCTTACAAAGGGCGGTGGTGCGGGAGTCTGCCCGACGAACTCTGACCTGCAAGAGTCCTCGAATCTCCTCAACAACACTACCAGCACTCAGTCTTGGACTGTCGCTGGCGGCCAAGACGCATCCGCTAATTCAGTGCTCGGCGGCATTACTCTGCGCGGCGCGAATGAAACTGGCGCAGGCGGCAGCACATCTGCTGGCGGTGGCGTACTCGTCGCAGGTGGCACGAACGCTGCCACAAACGCTGCCAGCCAAGGCGGTAGCATCCAAGTCCTGCCCGGATTGTCCACTGGTGGCACTCAAGGGCTCCAAGGACTCGATGTACAAGAATCCGTCTACGTCAAAGGCGCGACCGTCACCCAGTTCAATCTGGAATGCGAGTCCGCCTCCATGACCGTAGTGGACTGCGCGGCTACACCGGGAAGCTGGCTGGGCATCGCGGAACTCGTCAACTCGAATACCGCTCAGATTGTCACTGATGGCCAGTTCACCGTGAATGCTTCTGCCGCTGTGACTCTCGGGGATACTGTGTGCGCTGGTAGCACCGCTGGCAAAGTCACCGACTCCGGTGGGCAGTCGAGTTGCACCAGTGTTCAGGGTTCGACTGTCGGCATTGTCATGGCCACATCCGGCACATGGGTTCTGCCAGATGGCACCAGCATCACAGCCACGACCACTAAACCTCTAATCCAGATGAACACTGCGACTGTCGGTGGCGGTGGCGGATCATCGGTGTTCCCACAAACAGTGTCAGGCACGGTGACCAGTGGCGGCATCCCGTATTTTTCCAACTCCACCACGGAGTCCACGTCGGCAGTGCTGGCGAGCGGAGCTATCGTTGTGGGCGGCGGTGCGGGCGGCGCTCCGACTACTGATTCCAGCGCAACTCTGTCTACGGGTGCATTGAGCCTTGGCGCATCGGGAACGGCTGGCTCGGTGGCCATGGGGAACGCGACCTCTGGTACGGTGACGTTGCAGCCGGTTACTGGCGCACTGGGCACGGTGACCGCATCGCTGCCGGCGAACACTGGCACGATCGCAGAACTCAACCTCGCTCAGACATGGACTGCGGTCCAAGCCTTGGGATCATCTACAGCCACGACGCAGTCTCAGTTGGATGGATCAACGAAGCTGGCGACGACACTCTACACCGATACCGCAGTGAGTAATGCGGTAGCGGGCGTGAATCCAGCCGTCGCAGTTCTAGCAGCCTCAACCGCAAATCTAACAGGAACCTATACACAGGTTGGCGGTGGCGTTGGCGACACATTTACGATCACGGCGACAGGCGCGTTCTCTCTGGATGGAGTGGCGCTGACAACAGTCGGTCAGAGAGTCTTGTTCAAGAACCAGTCCACGGCATCGCAGAACGGCGTCTATACCGTTACAGTCGCAGGCACCACTGGCATATCCGCTGTGTTTACGCGGGCGCTGGATTACGACACGCCTTCGGATGTGAACAACACAGGCTCGATTCCGGTGCAATCGGGAACGGTCAACACGACCACAAGCTGGCTGCTAACTTCGCAGGTGACCAGTATCGGTTCGGCTGGATCATCACTCACCTATGCGCAGTTCTCTTACAATCCGGCAAACGTCGCGCTGCTGAATGCGGCTCAGACGTGGACAGCACTGCAAACTTTCGGCACGAATATCTCTATCGGCGGGCAATCGCTAAGTGGCGGCGTGCAAGGCACCGGAGACACGAAGGTATTGCTGGCTGGCACCGTATCCGGCACAAGCGCAGCGCTCTGCACAGACGCCAACGGTGGCGCGACGACTTCTAGTTGCCCGAGCGCGACTGGGTCTGTGACTGGCAGCGGTTTGTCTACAGGTAGTGTCTATTACAACATCGGTGGCACGCTGACTCCGGCGAATGCCTATGGAATCCCATCGGCGCTGACAGTGACATTCACCAACACCTCATATTCCATCGCTGCTACGAACACGCTTATCGCCGGGGCAGCGGTGCAGTTCCAGACGACGGGCGGACTGCCAACCAACTTCGCAACAGCCACCACCTATTACGTTTCGACGGCTGGGTCTAACTGCGTTTCCGTAACCACCAGCGCGTTCTCGGTTTCGGCAACATATGGGGGAGCGTGCATTCAGGCTGGCAGCGCCGGAACAGGAACGCAGACCATGACCATCGTCCCGACCTTGGTCACGAATCCCGCTTACTGCGTGGCTTCATCCTCGACCGTGTGCGTTTACAGCGGAGCGATCACGGGATTAAGTGGATTCACGGCTGGGCAGGTGATCTATGTGTCGGATGCTACGAGTGGTGCGTTGACGCAAGTCAATCCAGCCTCCGTTGCTGGCTCTAGTGGGCACTTCGTCCAACGCATAGGAGTGGCAACTTCCACTACCGCGATTCTCGTTCAGCCTTCAATGAATGTGCAGACAGTTCAATAGGAGCAGGGAATGACGTTTTCCATAATTTTACTTATCGCGGCGGCATGTGTTTTCGTGTTCGGCACATGGTGGATTTTTAGGCCATATAAATGAGACGCGCTCTCTACTTGATTATCGCGGTGGCCCTGATCTGCGGGGCCAGCACCAAGTCCTTCGCGGCGGGCTGCACCGCGACGGCATACACTGGCTATAACTGCGTTTCCCACGCCGGGAGTTTTAGCACCAGCGCCACGACTCGGAACCAAACCATCAGCGTTACCGCTGGGGATGCAGTCACCTTCTTCGGCCAAGCATTATCCACTGGGGCAGCGCTCACCCTCACCGATTCCGGGGCCTGCACGGGAACCTTAGTCGGTGCTTCCACGACCGCTCCCACGACTCCCGCCATCGACATCGGCGCAGTCACCAAAGCCACGAGCACAGGGACCTGCACAATCACGATGCACTGGGCTGGCTCCGCGACCACGTTGGTTTCTTCAGTCCAAGATTGGCAGGGATGGAACGGAGCCATTGACGTGTCTGCGGCCATAACGTCCACCACGGGCACGGGCACGCGAAGCGGCCCGAATGTGGTGACGACGCAGAATGGTGATCTGATCCTCTGCATGATGGGCGACACCGGAAACAACGGCGGCACGTTCACGGCAGGAAGCGGATTCGCTATCACCCTCGGCAACAATTCGATGTCACAGGAAGCGCAAGTGCAAGCGACGGCTGGTTCGATCACGCCGGGGTTCACTTATTCGCAGAGTTCTACGTTCGGAGTCATCACGTTTGCGCTCGAATCCTCCAGCGTGCCACCACCAGCCAGCAACGCGATAACTCAGTGGGATGGCATCGCTCCTGCCCCTGGCCCTGGCGGAATGAACCGCATCGACGGCCAGTACATTAATCCCTCGACTGGATATATCGGCGCAATCAACGGATCAGCCACGCCGTTCAGCGCTTCGCCAGTAACTGAATTCGTGAACTTCAGTGGCGGCACGAATGGCTCCGAGCCTGCGAACACCGATCTCGTCAACAGCACGTTTGGGACATCCGGATTCGCTTGGGTGACAACTCAGATCGCGGCGGGGATGACGTACTCCAACGGGACCACGTTCGGAGCGCTTCCTGAACCTTTCCTTGCCGGGGCTACGGCTTACGGCAGTTCCGGCCCTCTCTCGATGGAGTGCACTTCGTCAACGAATGCCTCGGGGACCGCGACTTCCTGTGGCAGTGCGACTCTAAGCGTTCCCGGATCTGGGTCATCTGTGTCCGCTGGTTTCTGGTACACAACTCCAAATTGCAACGCGATCAGTACAGTCGATTGCGGAGCGCTCGGAATCGTCTCAGGCGGCACCGATTATGTGAACATGCACGTCAACGGAACAGGCGGAAATTGCTCGCAGAACGGATTGTTCCTTGAAGGTCACGGCGGAAACTCAGTCGGCTGCCTGCCATTCACGAACGGCGCAACCTATCGAGTCAACGGCCAAGAGAATAACGGCGCGGCGGCTTTGACGGTCACTTTCACGAATGGCTCGGCTGTGATCTCCGCAACAAATGCGCTCGCAGCGAACGAAGCGATCAAACTCACTACGACCGGAACGCTGCCGACGAATTTCACCGTAGGGATTTCCTCCGGAACTTACACGAGCGGAATTACTGCGACTGGATCAATCGGCCAGACCTGCTTGCTTTCGTCTTTCAATGGCTCGGGGAGCGGCGCGACTGGCGTTCTGTATCTGAACGGAACGAACACGATCAGCGGTGGCAACGGAATATCGTGGACGAATTTCGGCTCAGGCTATACGAGCGCTCCCACATCCGCCACGGCAGCGAGCGGGACCGCGACGTGCAGCGGCACGGCTACTATCTCAACCGTGCTGGCAACTCCGATCCTGTTCGTCAGTTCGACTGGCCTCAGTACCAGCCAGTTTGAACTCGCAACGGCTCAGGGTGGCACGCCAATCGTCGCGGGCAGCGCGGGCAGCGGAACCCACACCGCAACCCAATACGATGTCGTAACCGTGTGCCAAGTCATCAACTCGAATCTGGTCTACTTGGGCACGCTCTACGCACTGGCGAGCACCGCAGCGCAGGCACCTACGTTCATGCAAATCGGGGTGTCTGGTGAAGGACCGACCGTGACTGGGTATAACTTTTATTGGGGCGGATATTTCGTGGACGGCACAGGGAAGATTTCTCTGACGGAGTGCTATTGATGAAGCATATCGCCATTTTACTGTTGCTGTCGGCCTCGTGCTTTGCCACGAATTATACGGTGAAATCAGGCGGTGGCGGCAACTACACCACGATCCAAGCCTGCGCGACGGCTATGGCTGCCGGCGACACCTGCACAGTCTACGCTGGCACATACAATGAATCCCCAACCGTGTCAGCAGGCACGGTCGGCAATTACAAAACGATCACCGTTAACGCTTCGGATATCGTGAGCGTCCTCGGATTCACGCTCAACTCGCACACGCAACTCGTCGGGAACTGCCCCACCTTGCAGGGCACGGTCACCACAGCCAACTGTGGCTTCTTTATCTCGAACACCGCATCTCCGTCCAGCGCGTGCGTGAATCTCCCGAACAGCACCACGGATGTCTATATCCGTTTCAACGTCATGTACGCCTGCGGCAGCATTGGGCCGGGATACCCGACTCAGACATCGTTCATCTACATTCAAGGCAACACGATGTCTTACACCAATTCGACGATTGCCACCGTACCCACCACCTGCGGCGGAAGCGGCTCGCCAGTCGGCAACAGCCTCAACCTGTATGGCAATCACTACCTTGTCGAGAACAACGACTTCTCCCACTACACGATCTCGCTGAACTGGAATCCAGAGAACTCGATCACCCGGAACAACCATTTCCACGACACGACGGAAGTGAACAACGCGGGTAACTGCCACTCGGACACCTGGTTCAGCGATCCGGGCGGCACGAACCTTGTGACGAATTCGTTCAACGTCTACGAAGGAAATTACCAGTACAACGCGGTCGGGCCGAACGCCAAGGGCACGCTCTTTCAGGCTCCGTCATGCACAGGCTGCGCCTATGCCATCTCCCGCTACAGCGTGGCATCCGGGCTCGGGAGCGGCAACACGACGAACGATCAAAACTGGACGAGCGTCAAAGTCTACAACATGACCTGTGTGGACTGCTCCTATCAGGCGGGGTCAGTCAACGGAGAGACCGACAATTCCAGCGACACGAACCCCCCACGGCCCTCGTTTCTGAACCAGATTTACTACTACTCAATCGCCTACACCAGCATCAATCCCTATGCCTGCGGGAACTCGAACAGTTGCAATTATGGGCACAGCCTCGCATATTGCTCGGCAGGCTGCACAACGCTTTACGGGCACGTTTATCAGGTAGGACTGTTCACGGCGGACACCGGGAACCAGATCGCCAATCCCAACTTCGTGAGCTACGTGGGATACGGAAGCACGTCGAATAACTTCCATCTTCAGTCTGGATCGCCAGCAATCGCGGCGGGCACCTACCTCACCACGGTAGGTTCGGGGGATGCTGGTTCGGGCACCACGTTGACGCTGACTGATTCGTCTTACTTTCAGGATGGCTACGGGTTGACCAACGCCTACTCCACGGTGAGCGGTGACTGCATCGCAGTGACGACGGTATCGAACACGGTCTGCATCACGGCGGTGAACTATTCGGGCAATACCGTCACTCTAGCAAGTGGAATTACGCGCTCCGTGGGTGATCACGTTTGGCTCTATAGCAAGTCAGACGGCGTGCGGGTGCTGACCGGCAGCGCCCCTGACTTGGGAGCCTTCCCATTCACCAGTGGCAGCGTGAGTTTCACCACAAACCTGTCAACGATTCCGTCCTACCATAGCGGCAACATTCAGATCGCCATCACAGGAAGTGGCACATCTTGGACGAGCGGCACAACATTCTCGGCAGGCTCTCCCTGCACCTTCGTGAGCAGCACGGTCAACACTGGGGCACAGACCGGCACAGTGACAGTGACCACGTCGTCCTCGACCGGAAGCTGCACGATCTCGGATTCCACGGATGCGGCAACGGCCTCGGTCACGGTGGCGAATCCTCTGTTCACGATCTCTCCCACTTCAGGCACTCCGGGCAGCGGCGGCTGCACAACAGCCTGCCAAGCGACCGAAACGTTCACTGGCACCAACACCGTATGGGCGAATCCGGACCAGTCATCCTCGGGACTATTCACTCTGAGCGGTGGCACAGGCGCTAGTCTGGGTACAATCACAGTGGTCTCCAACACTTCCGCCACCGCCACTCTGACATGGGGCTCGGCCAGCGGCACCCTGACTCTGACCGACAGCAGCAACGGAAACAGTTCGTCGAATGTTCAGAATTTCACCGTGCAGGCGATAACCACTCCGACCGTGACCACCGGCACTGCTGGCAGTTTCACGCCTACCTCAGCGACAATATCCGGTAACACGTACGCTTGCTCTGGCAGTTGTACGACTGTCACTTCCGAAGGCACATGCTACGGACTCAGCGCGAATCCGACCACTCCGTGCACCAGTGACGGCACGTCCACTCCATGGAACAGTTCTCTGACTGGATTATCGTCGGGCACTCTCTACCACTTCCGGGCATTCGCTTCGAACTCCGCAGGCACGGCCTATGGCAGCGATGTGACCTTTATGACCCCGATCATGTCCTACATCAAGGGCGCGGGGAATGCCAGTTCCACCGCCAGTGCCACATGGACATTCAGCTATACACCATCCAACACTAACGACGCGGTCGTCTTTGCCATCTACTGCAACAACGGAACCACCCCCGCAACCTCGGCTACTCTAGCTGCCTCGGGATGGACAATCACTCAATTGATTGCTCCGTTGAGTAACGGAACAGGCGCTGGCGTACTGTATGGTGCACTAGCGCCTAATACCTCAGCGGCTACTTTCACGGTCGGCTTCGGCGCTGTGACCTGCTCCAATTTCTATGGCTACATGATTGGAGAATTTCAGGGGAACACCACATCCAGTCTGGCAGCGGCCTTTCCGGTGCACGCAAGCTCCGGTGGGACTTCAAGCAATGCTTGTAACCAAACAGCTGCTGGAATCACACCATCAAGTGTCAATAACGCTGTGTGGAACGCTTGCTTTGGTGCTCCGACAGTTGCGGCTATCCCTTGGACGGCGGGCGCGGCAGACGGCGGCGGCGGAGATCTCTCTGAGTACCAACTCCTCAGCGGCAACCCCGGTACGCAGGTTCCAAACTACGGAGGCACCTCCGGGGTATACGTCGTGATGGGGACTGCAATTTCCCCGAATAATCAGATTCAGCCTCCGGCACCGGGGACTGTTATATTTGCAGGCAATACAATCCAATCGGGAATGGTGAGCAGCAAATGAAAAAACTCTTAGCAGTGGTGTTGAGCGCGGGAGCAGTCGGGGTCATGCTCGGGTTTGTGCTCTCGTCGATGATCATATCGCCACCTGTTCATGCCCAGAACCCTACTCTGTCTCCGTATGAATTCCAAGTCGTATCCGCTACGCATACGAGTTGTGTAGTCGTGACCGGGGCAACGAGCTACTGCTTTGCGTCTGATGGAGAATACCAGTCGTTGAGCGGTGCAGCGTTTACTCAACTAGGGGCTCAGGGGCCGGCGGGTGCAACTGGCGCGACAGGGGCAACGGGTGCCCCGGGGCCAGCCGGGGCCAAGGGAGCCATCGGAGCGCAAGGAATTCAGGGTGTTCAGGGTATACCGGGTCCGATAGGAGAGACAGGTCCGCCCGGAGCCGCCGGGGCTACCGGGGAGCAAGGGCCTCCGGGCACTATACCTGCATCGTTCACTTGTACTGGGGCCACGGTTACCTCGACGGGCTTAGCACTCTCTGGATGCCCGTGAACGTGTTTCCATCGCTTGCCTTGTATCACTTGTCGTATAGTTCGACGGGACACATGAAACTTCGCAGCCAATGCGCTTTTAGACACACCGAGACTATTGCGTATTTCACGCACTGCTTCGTTTGTCAATTTGGCTCCGATATTATCCTCGCCACGGCTGACCGGAAAGCGTCCTCTAGCGATAGCATCGGCAACATTATCCGCATGGGTTCCCTCAATAATGTGACGCGGGTTTATGCACGAGGCGGTATCGCAAGTGTGGCGAGCGAGAGGATTAGGCCAGCGATTGTGACCGAGAAAGAAAACAAGCCGACACGCTGTTATCGTTTTGCCTTTATACCAGACACGACCATAGCCATCAGCGTCCAAGGAAAATGGCCAGATCAGGCACTCATCGGAGTTGTGGGTCTGAATTGCATTGACGAGGGATTCGTAGCGGGTACAATTAGTGAGCATCGGTGTCCTCCTGAGACATCGTTGTTGGGGCGGATTCGCTGCCGTAAACAGCGGTTCGCCCATTATCCTAACACACAAGGCGCTACTGGCGCACAAGAAGTTTCCGGATGTCCGTAAACATGAAACGCGCGGTACTCATTGTCGCGGTGATGTGGGTGTTGGCTGTGTCCGCGCCTGCACACGCTCAAGTCCAAGTCTCCTACGCCGCGACCAATTTGCCCAACACTTTCACAGCGGCGAATAATTTCTCCATCGGCTTGAACTCCGGGCCGCTCACGCTCACTCAGATCACTGCGCTGACATTCGTCGCTCCCGGCACGATCATCACATGCTCGAATTGCACGACCAACAGCAATCCCTGCACGGTGGGAGCAGCGCAAACCCTCGCTGTCTATCTCAACGGCGCATGGACGTGCAACTTGGGCGGTGGTGGCGGTGGTGGTGGCAGCGTCAATCCCGGAACGCAATACCAACTACCCATATACGCGACCACGGGCAGCGTACTTAGCGCAGATACACTGCTCACTGACAATGGGACTCTACTGGCTTACACGGGGGCCACTGGGATTGCCGCGCCTCAATTTGGCGTCACTGGCAGCGGGGCATTCACGTTCGGCGGCACCTACGGAAACTTTTCCTCGCCCGGTGCGAATCTCTCCCGTTGCGGATTTGGCATCGGCGGGGTATTCTCGTGCTCATTCAACAATGATGCGGTCACCGCAGTGCTACGTTCCGGTGGCGTGGCTGGCACGGACATCACCACTGGTCTGGTTGCGCCACAATACATCGGGAACCTGTCAGCCACATACGTTACGCAAACAGAAGTGGCCAGCGCGAGCGGCGTGGCCAGTCTCGACACCACTGGCAACGTTCCCGCGAATCAACTCGGCAACGTCATGGTGGTTGGCAACAACTACGCACTGTTTGCGTTCTGCTCGGGGAATTCCGGCGGCAGCAACTCAGTATTCGTGATGGTCCCGAGCAGCACTGGCACATCGACCGGATGCAGCACGACCACTGCTTCTGAAATGCCGATCGCCAGCGCCGGCACGATGAAGAATCTGTACGTGAACTCCGTGCACGCCGGGAGCAATGCCAGCAATGTGGTGTTATACGTGAATGGCTCGGCCACGGCGGTTACATGTTCGATTGCATCCAGTACCACATGCAGCGACACCACTCATACAGTAGCCGTGTCTCAGGGCAGCACATGGTCGATCCGGTATGCCCCCGGCGGCACTAGTGACACCGCTCAGGGTATCCACGCCAGCTTCCAAGTCGCCGTGAGCAGTGGATACACGGAGTTCTCATGGTGTCCGGGGACTGTCGGCACAGCCAACGCCGTCTACGCGCTGCTGCCCGTGACCAGTTCTTATAATTGTGCAAGCACCGTGGCCACGGAGATGCCGATCCCGGTCACAGGCACAGCGACCAATCTCTATGTAAATGCCGGGACGCAGGGCTCAAATGCCAGCAACGTCACACTCTACATCAACGGCGCGGCTACAGCACTGACGTGCTCGATCGGCGCGGCGACCACGTGCAATGACCAGATACATCAGATTCCATTCAACGCGGGGAACACTTGGTCTGTGCGCTACGCTCCGGGCGCGGCCAGCGATACTGCCGCGAATATCCAAGTCACTTTTCAGGTGTTTTAGCCCATGCGGAGACTGCTTATATTTCTACTGCTGTCCGCCAGTTGCCTTGCCCAGAGCACTATCGGCGGCAATGGCGTTCTCGGCGGCAATGGTGCCGGGACCATCTCCCAAGCCCCCGGACTGGTGATCAACACCACCAGTCTGTTAGCCGGAATCTACGGGATACATTACAGCGCCACTCTGGCTGCCACCGGCGGGAACCCTCCGTATTCATGGTCGGTATTCACTGGGGCACTACCCACGGGATTGTCGCTCAGTTCCGCTGGCGTTATCAGCGGCACTCCCACGGCTGTCGCCACGTACAATTTCACAGTAAAAGTAGTGGACTCCAGCTCGCCACAGTTGAATGCCACTCAGCCGCTCACCCTGATCATCTCGGCAGCGAACTGTGGGCCGCCTACATATCCTTGCGCGCGCACCGATCGCGCGGTGACGTTTTCTGCTACCCAACTCACCAACATGTGCCCGCCGCAGGCCGGAGTCAATCCGTGCACACCGGGAATCAACGGCCAGTCGCTGATCAACACTGGCTGGCTGTATGGCCGCAACACGATCATGACAGACCCGAATTACAACAACATTCAAATGGTCAGACTGGTTGACTATAGTGACACCCAGCCGCCGTATAATTGTCCCGGCCCGACCGCTGGTCCCGGTGGGTCTGCCGAAGAAAACATCTGGAGTTCGGACAAGCAATATGTCCTGATCGGCTGTAACAATGGCGGCACGCGGCTTCTGCATTTCAATCCCACCACATTGCAAGTCGCAGTAGTAAACGCCCTGACTACCAGCCCAGTGGCTTCTCCGGGGAGCGCAACGATCACCACCAACAACACAACGTATATGCAGGTCAACGTGCCACAACTAGTCGATCCCGGAGCTAGCCAAGAGTTTGTCACACCCACAGCGGTGAACGCAGGAGTGTCATTCACAGCAGTATTTGCCAATACACATCTGAGCGGCGCAAAAGTCACCAGTCAAGGCTACGTCGCGGGCTGGACTGGCACCAATTGCACCTACTGTATGCCTTCCGGCGGGGAATTCGATTATGTCACGGCAGACACATTTTACTCTCTGATCGGCTACCAGATCGAAGAGTTCACGATCTCGAACGCGCTGGCATCCAGTGGCACCGTGGTTGCGGATTTCTCTTACGGCGTGCCTTGCTGGCGGAACTCCTGTCCCGATTGGTCAGGCGGCGGGAACTGGACAGCGGGCACAGTGCTTTTGCCACTCACCAATAATCCCGCGAATGACGCTTTTCAACTAATGAACACCAGCACTCTCCCGTGTGCCAAAGGGGCCACGAATCCGAACTGGGCGAGCACGACTCTCACGATCATCACGGATGGCGCGTGCAGCTTCGTGAACGCCGGACCAGTCAATATTGCCAGTCCTACGTTTATCACCCATTCCTATCCCGGCGTGGTCAGTCACAGCGGTCAGCAGTGGGCAGCGGGACTCGCCAACTTCCAGGGGGACGGCGGCGCGGGCTCGATGCACGTGGTCTATTACAACTCAGCCACGCACACGTATTACTACCACAACAGCGCAACAGGAGCGGTGTTTACGACTGTGTGCTCTGGCGGCACTGGCCCTACCTGTTCTGGTGGTTCATTCTCTGGTCCGACGTTCCAGTCCTACATCATCCCCGGATCGGCTACGTGTACTCCGGCCAGTCCCACATGCCAAGACCTTACACTCCTGCATAACGTGAAAATCGCCAAAGACGGCATCCATATCACCGTTGGCCCACAGAAGTGCGCGTTCGCCACGGTGCAATGCCCAGTCATCGGCGGCGGGAATATCTATTTCTGGGACACGGCAACTGGCGTTCAGTACTGGCCGGATGTATCCCCAGGACATCACGCCAGCGGATACGCCTACCTGTTCGCGGAGAGCGGATATACATCGGCCAACCCTTACTATTATTCATTCGGGATTCCATTTGCGTCCACCGGGACTCTGCAAAAATACTGGAACGCCCGGCAGACTCCGCCTGCGATATGTTCGCCAATTGCGTGTGGTACGAATTCTCCGTTTGACTACCATACCTCTGCGGTAGCTGAGAACTCTAGTGACACGTCCTCGATCTGCGGGGCGACGCTCTCAAATAATTACGGCAACTGGCCTTACAATTACCCCTATTTTGGAGAGGTATTCTGCTACGCCACCGATGGCAGCAACACGGTGTGGCGCGAGGGTCTGAGCTACAACAGCGAAGCGAACGTCGGATTCAATACCTGGGCGAACGTCGGCGGACTCAGCTCGGACGGGTCGCTCTGGGCGAACAGTACTGACTGGTGGAACACTCTGGGGTCCACCAAGGGATTGACGAGTTGTCTCGGCGGATTCAACTGGCAGCCGATGAACACGTACAATCTGAATGATCTCATCGCGCCGGGCACGAACAACGGTCCTGCCGCCGGCGCTGGAGTGTTTCAGGCTACGAGCTGCACAGGGGGAGTGTGTACTACTGGTTCAAAGCATCCGGTGTGGACATCGGGGGTCGGTAATTCCCCGCCGCAGGATGGCACGGTCACTTGGACGAACATTGGTACGAATAGTTGCAATCCGACGATTGTGGTATACAAGCTCAACTAGCAGTCCATTATGGGTATCCCAATTCCCAATCTCGTGTATCTGCTGGCGATGGACGGGACTGTCTGGGTGCCTGGGATTTCCAACACCGGGATTGCTACGACTACCGAGATGGCCGTGCCCAGTGGATCGAGTGCTGTCCCGTGGTATGAGTTGAACGACGCAGTGACTGGTGTGACATATCGACTGGTTGTGCAGCCGTGTCCGACAGTGCCGAGTGGGCCACAGGGCGAGTTGCATATCGACCAGACGACGCCGAATTCCAGCGCCCCGGTGCAATTGCTGGTGAGTGCGCCGAACGCAACCGTATATTTTCTTCAGATCGCTGATGGGATCTTACAGTCCGGCTTGGCGACTCCTGCGAGTGCAAGTTGCAACACTCCTATTCGTATTCTCGCCGATCATGTGCTGGAGCGCCTCGAAGATCCGACAGGTATATTTTGGAATCGACGCTTGGAAGTCTACTCGGCAATTGTCGAGGCGTTAAACGATCTCACCATTCTAGTCGGTCGGCCTGTCATGGGTGTGCAGCTCATATTCAATCTGCAACCGAATTCCGTATGGCAGTTTTTGCCTAAAGGTTTCCTGTGCTTGACTGACATCTACGGGCCGCAGTCCCTGCTCCGGAAGCAAACTCTGTTCGACTACGATTACATCCAGTTCAATTCCGGCTCTGGATGGGAGAACGAGAACTCTACATCAGGCCCGACCACATGGGCTCCTCTGGGCACGAACATGTTCATCGTGCACCCATCAGCAGGAGCGGCGCAACAGGTGCTGTTGAATGCCATCCTCTACCCGGTGGCCGCAGCATGGCCGTATGCAGGTTCAGAAGTGGTGCCGTTTCACCACGAATTCTTCGCCGCCATTGAGTCGTATGCCGCGCACATTCTCAGGTTCAAAGAATCAGGCCCGGATTTTCAGTCCTCAATGACTCTGTACGGCGACTACCTCGCGCAAGCCGAGCGCATGAGTGTCATCGAAACACGCAAAGATCCAATACTCTGGTCGAGATCGTTTGGTACAATGTTCGGGCCGAACCAAATTCCGAAGAGGTGAGTGTAATGCTGCCTGTCAATGACAATACCATCGACCTTCGCAAGTATCGTGGTAAGATCACTCGTTGTCCTCATTGCGCGATCAAAGACGCGACCAAAGCCGACGCCGTGATCGCCGAGCGCATGTCGATGGGCAAGAGTTGTCCATCCTGTCTAGGCTTCGGATTCATCGCTAAGTGCACGAACTGCGGCGGCGACGGCATCTACAAGGGCTCATCCGCGTCATTCGGCGGAGGCGACACACCGTTCCATTCGGCGTGTAATCCTTGCGGCGCGACAGGCATTTTCGCTGTGCGCAAGCCCTGCTGACTGGAAGGACGAAGTGCCTGTCTCTCAAGAAGTTGTAGCCACTTCCTCTGCCGCCGTGTAATACTGTTCCGGTATGGCGCAGGTTGGCTCCGGTTTCCGATCTGTCTGGTCCGTCATGCTCGAAATGAGCTTTGAACTCATCGAGCCATATCTCTATTCGACGACGGCGTCCGCTGTTGCATCCGCTGGGACTGCCACGATCCAGGTCAACACTCTGGGGTACCCGGTTCCGGCAGTCTTTGTCGGGGCTCAACTGGTCATTGACAGTGGACTCTCGCAAGAGATCATCACAGTCACGGCGTTCAATACTACTATTACTCCACCAACAATCACAGCGACATTTGCAGTCCCACATCTGAGTGGTGTGCAGATCATCGGTGCTACATTCCCGACGCAAGCGGCATCCGGGGATGTATTCTTTAGTCAATCCGAGATACTCAGCTATCTTGCTCGCGCGCAAAATGTATTTCTCTCGGACGTACCGATCATATTCGCTCTCAATGCCCAGACGGTGCAAGTGGGACAGACACTGCAACCTTTCCCCTGCGATATTGTCGAGGCCGCACGGATCGCATCGTCGTACCAGAACGTCGCGTTGACATCGCTTATTCGCAGCAGTGGTACAGTCACAGCGACATCTCAATCTCCCCATGGACTATCCGCGAACGAAGCATTTGCTATCATCCAGTCTCCGGACCCCACGTTTGACGGCGCATTCACTGTTGCAACTGTGCCGGATTCCACGCACTGGACATACCCGCAATCGGGGATCAATACCAGCACCAGCGGTGGCGGATTCGCAGGGTTGTGGCTGAGGCTACTCGAAGTATCATTCGAGGAATTAGCCATGCAGAATCCCGCGTGGAGGAACACGTATATCACGTCTCTCCGGAATTGGTTTGAAGACAGACAGGGATTGTACCAATGGGGAACAGGCGGAATCCCAGCGTCAAACTTCCCAGTGGAGATTCTGTGTTCAATCCGGGATACAGACACATTGCAACTCACCGATGGTTTTCTTACGCCGGACGTATTTTTGCACGCCGTCCGCTGGAAGGCTTTGCAGTTCTGTCTGGAGAAGGACGGCGAGCAGCGAGATGCAAATCGCGCTCAGTACTGCAAGATGCGCTATGATCGATTGGTGGTGGCAGTACGCAGATGGTCTGGGTGGGCGAGTGGCATGGGTGGACAAGCACATCAACAGATGGCGATGGCCGGGGCGGGTGGTGGTCAATCTAGAGGCCGTCGATGACGCGGAAAATTAAGTCGCGCAAACTCTCCATGATACTTCTTGGCCGCTTTGTCATACGCCTTCGCGGCTTCTGTTTTTGCCTTAAAACCTCCCAAATGTATGTTCCTTCCGTGTCCTCTTATACAGCTATACCATCTCTTACCGTGAGCGTAAACACCCCTAAAGCCGGATTTGTTAATCGAACGCACTCTGTTTTTACTGTTAACGATATTGTTTCCAGCCGTTCCTTTTCTCAGATTGCTGTCTCTGTTATCCAGTGTGTCATGGTTTTTGTGATCACACCATTCGCCTTTCTTAGCGTTGAGGATGACGCGTTGCATGGCTACAGTCTTTTGTGGCCGTATGCCTTCGGGGTGCGGAATGTTAGTCGCCGCATAAAAGCTCTGTGTGTCTTTATTCCAAAGAGCAAACCATACTTTTTCCATCAACTCCTTATAGCGATGAGCACTGACAGTGGTGTACTGGTCTTGTGTCAATGGGATTTTCCGACAGAGCCCCCCTTTGATCTTAAAGACGCGATTAATGATTGGCGGTTTGTTTGTCCAAATCCAGCACTTTTCACACATCTTGGACTTTTTGTTTTTGGTGCCTTGGCACTGTGGGCAAATGGTCTGCCACGGTTTGTGGCTATTAGCTGTAGAATGGTTTCGCGGCTCGACAACCTGTTTGCTCAGGCGCATGTTCCTACTCCCATAGGACGTGCGGGTCAGGCCGCACTGGAATTATTCTAATGTCACAGGACACGAAATACAAGTCGATTCCGTTTGTATTCAAATCTTCCGGCGTTATGGCTAGGCCCGCCACGGACCAGCCTCCAAATCTTAGTTTCTTCTTAAACGAAAATGGGGTTTATGAAAGGGAGGAAAATTCTGTAAGTTCGAGATACGGTAGCACGTTAATCACAAGGGACGCTATCGGAGTCGGCACCAATAACTATTTTTTCGCAAGCCCACCTGTCGTTCTCGCTCGGATGCTATCACTCTATGGAGCGGCATTTCGATACGCCATCCTAGCCAACGGTGGAGTCTACCGCCGCGCAGGCACCACGCAAGGACCGTATACAGAGATCGCCACCGGCTTGAGCGGCACCCGCTGTTCGACGCTGATACTGACGTGTTTTGGCTCTGCCCAGCCGTACCTGTTCATCTGGGACTCGATCGCGCCATGCAAGGATAGTGGCACCGGCTCCCCGACCACCATAGGCATCGCCCCTCCAGTCGTGCCCATGCTCTCCACGCAATACGCACCAGTATTTCAGATCATAGACTCATTTCAATCCGCAGCCGGGTACGGCATCTCCGGCTCTCTCTCGACCGCTGCCACTGTCGCCGGCGATGACGGCACACCCATACTCGGGGGGAATTACGACCAGTACCTGGATGACTCACTCTCTTACGCGACCGCACCAGACGGCATGATCGCTAGTTCGACCAGCCTCGCGGATAACTCTATCCGGCTCAAGTTCAACACCAACCGGAACAACAACACTTACGATATCGTCTCCCAGAGCAACGCTTACGCCGTGACGGATTCGTTTGTATTCAAAGAAGTCACGTTTGCGTTTGCTTCAAACTCGACCTCAGCCATTGCCAAAACCGTCTCACTGGACCTCGGGAATTATCAGGCTGGCGATCTGATTATTCTGGTCATGCAGGTGTCGAACCCAGCGGCGGTGCAACAAGTCACGGTGCAATTCGATGTCAATGGCAGTGGATACACATCGAGCTATTATTCTAAAACTGTCATCCCGGTCAGCTACCAAGGGAATCTCTCACTCCCACAGACTAACGACCCGACCACCGCGATGGTCAACGAGGTGTTCTCGCTCGCAACCGGAATAGTCAACACTCAGCAACTGGGATCACCAACCACACTGCCAACCAACGACCCGAATCTCTCCGGATTGCAACCATCGCAAATGACCAGTGGCGAGGGATCATGGTCGGTGTGTCTGCTGCAAATGGGAGATTTTCTGCCAGTTGGCAACGCAGGCGAACCCGGACTCGACTGGTCCGCGATCACCGGGTGGCAAGTGCAGGTCGTGACGAACACTCAGGGCTCGACGAATGTCTCGTTCAACGGTCTGTATGTGCAAGGGAGTCCAACCGGGAATGGGATTAACACGAATGCTGGACCGAGCAGTTATGGTGGTGTCGGATATGACGCCCGGTACACGTACTGGGACGCGAACACTTTTACGGAGTCCAACCCATGCGCTTTGGCGAATTTTTCAGTGACTCAATCGAATCCCGGCGGATCTAGTACTCTAGTCGTCCTCCGTCAAGCCATCAACATGCAGGGGCAATACTCCACCAATCCCCGTGTCACCCACGTCCGCATCTACGTGCGCGGCGGAGTCTACGGTGACAACTGGTACTACGCGGACCAGATTCCGAATATCACCGGGAACGCGACATTCAGCTACAGATACATATTCCCGGACACAGTGCTTCAACAGGGCAATATTCTGAATCTGCAAAATGACGTGCCAGTCACGAGTACGCTGCAAAATCCGATCTCGACCACGATGACGAACGGCGTTAACCCCCCAGTGGGGACGAACATTCCACAGTTTGTGACGGTCCACGTCGCGCAGGCATCAGCGGTGTTTGTCACTGGGCAGATCGTGGTGCTAGGTAATCCCGCGAACGAAGAAGAATGCTACGTGGTGAACGGTGGCACTGGGACGTTTAACTGCTACGTGTTCCTGCCGCATGTCCCCGGGGAGCCCGTGCAGGCATTCAGTCAACCTGCGATCGCGTGCAATCTGGCGGCAAGTGGATATGGACAGGTGTGGCTGGCTGGCGACCCGAACAACCCACATTTCCTGTATTACACACCGAAGGGGAATCCGGAAAATTGTCCCCCGCAGAACTATATCCCCAGTCCCGGTGGACCATCTGACCCGATCACGGCGGTGTTTAACTTCCGTGGGACCATTTACGTTCGCACGCATTCTACTCACTATCAAGTGTTCCCCGGCAATCCGCCGTACATGCAGACCACAGGCTCAAAGCATGGCTCACCCGCGAGTTTCGACTGGTGCATCACGGAGAATGAAGTCTGGGAATGCTCGTATGACGGTATAAGGGCTTTTTCTGGCAGTGGCAGCACATACAAGTCGCTTATCATCGAGTGGCTATTTCGGAATAATCCGCTGACACCGATCACGCTGGTGAATCTGTCACAGTTGAGCAATGTGATCTCGGTGTTCAAGAACAACACGATCACCATCGCATACAACGGTCAAGATGGGAACATCCACAGGCTGCGCTACAACACTTCCTATCAGCGTTGGCGGAATGACGACGTGGCCGCGACCGCTATGCTGGTAGAGACAGACACGAATCAGTTCCTGTACTCGTACCCGATTACCGCTGGCACGCAATCCGGCTGGGCGATTGCATTCGAGGATATTAACCGAGACTACGATGATGGCGGCTGGGTGAATGGTGCACTGGTACAGGTGCCGATCGCGCTCAACCTCCAGACTCCCTATCTCGATCTCGGCACCCCGAACAATCAGAAACAGTGGAATAACGTTACCGTCGATGCCAACCCGAACAACCAGACGATCACGGCGGAACTTCTGTTCGACGACAACAATGGATCGGTAGCGCCGATAGTGCTGGGTACGTGCGTGGGGGGCATCCGGCAGAAATTCCAGTTCCCAGTGAATGCCGGATTGGGTCAGCAAGCGTACCGTGCCAGCGTGCAACTGACATCCAGTGTGACCGCCGCTCCGATTATTTACCAAGCCGACATCGACACGGCGTTGCTCGCGGAGCAGAACGCGACATATGATTCGTACTGGATCAAGTTCGGTGTAGACGAATCAAAGCTAGTCAAGCAAACATACATCGACTACACCTGCGCGCTACCTCTAAGCGTCAGTGTATACGCGGATGGAGGGACTGTGCCGTATTACACGTTCACATTAGCCGCCAACCCCACACGCAGCGAAGTCCCGACGCGAGTACGCATGCCAGCAATAAAATTGAGATTGTTCCGCATGGTCATTACTATCGTCAACGGCACACCGGAGACGGGGCAGTTTCAAGTTTGGTCGGCTATTCAGGTGGATCAGAAAATGATCATCGGTCAGGGCGCGAAGGGATATAATCGCTCGGAATTGGTATCGCAATGACCGCTGCCGCAGCCACATCGACGGTGACAAGCGTGAGTGTGAATCGGCGGGCCAGCCGCACTGTGCCCCCACCTGCGCCTACTACCTCTGCCACCATCCGCATCCACTGCCACGTGGTCTGCTCGATCCGCTATCACCATGATGGGCGGATACGTGAAAAGAAACGCTGTGACTCCATACCAGTGTTCCGAGTGTTCACGCCAGCGCCACTGGACATGTGCAATGTGCATTTCAACGAGTACTTTGAGTCGCATGAAATAGCAGTAGACATGGTGATGAGACTGAGCGACAACGAGGATGATTTCGTGGCCGGGAATTACAAAGCCAGCCGGTTCAACAAACGTAGTGATCGAGCAGACGTGGATGCGGATGATCCCGATGAGCCGATCTGCCAAGTGCCCAAGCCAAGGATGCGCGCCAAGAGGTAACTGTCTGCCATGCCCACTCAATCCTCCACTCCGCCGGCACCACTTCAGCAAATCACTCTCACTGAAGACGATCTCAAAGACCCCGGACTCGGACTCGTCAACAACCAGCTCACCAATCTGGTGCAGATGGTTAATTATCTGCTTGGCCACGCAGGAGTCCCCACGCTGAAATCCGGTGCCAATCTCAACGGTCAGCCTCTTAGCAATGTTGGTGAGCCACAATCCGATGGCGATGTGGTCACACAGGGATTCGCCAAGAATAATTATGGCGCAGCAGCCTTAGCGCCACAGTTTCAAGCACTCGGCAAACAAGTGTTCCAGTCATACCGCCGGGTCAACGACCGGGTGCAGCGGGAAAAGTACTCGTCATTCCTAAACGACGCGCTGACCATCGCACCGTCCAGCAATACGTCTACTGTCTCTTTCGGGTCGCTCTCTGGTGGATTCGTGCCTGTCACAGTCTCAGGCGGATACCATCAACTCATGGACGGGTCGCAGATCGCGTATGCCGCGTATAACGATTCGCTGCCTGTACCAACGTCGTATTCGATCAGCGGGACTCTCAGTCGCTCTGCTGGTGTTGTGAGCGGTAGCACTACCATAGCGAACACTCTCACTCCCGGAGAGACTATTACCATTGCAGGTGTGGGAGACACGTCATTCGATGGACAGTTTGTGCTGGTCACGGCATCGAGTCCTAATTTCACATACAATCAGGTCGCGCCGAATGCCACCACAACTGGCGGGAGCATATCACTCAACGGAGTTTTTTATTACTCAAGGCGAGCTGGTCAGAATGTGCTATTCCGCACTGGGCCTTTCAGTACAGATAGCTGGTCCAATAGAGTTCAGTCGGGTCTGGATGGGTCCACCGCGCTGGCTGTGGTAGTGGTTAACAGCGCAGGCGGCGACACCACGAACTCTGCTGGAGGTGGAACATCCCCGCCGACCAATAATGGAGCCGCACCCAGACTGTTCGGGAGACTGTAAGCGTATGCCGGAACTCAAACTGATCGTACATTCCACTGACCTCGACATGATCAATGGACATTACACTGTGACTGCCTCCATTGAGGAGCACGCGGACGACGGCACAGTGATCGCTTCAGCGGTGGAGTCATTCGGAATCAGCCAAGAGGAGTTGCAGTTGAAATACGAGAGCAACCCCGAGCGATGGCGGGACACGTTGATCGCGGAGACGCTAAAGCGGCATCATTATTTGCGGCAGCAAGTCAACGTGTCGCTGATTTCGTGGCGTGGCAAGCGGTTTACAATTGTCCCTTGACAATCGTTAACACTATCGTTTACATTTAGCTCCGTGAGCAAGTCCACTACAGCCAGCAAGTCCCGTAAGCAACCATCCGCGCCAGAGCCAGTCGCAGCGCCATCCGCATCTGTATCCGCGTATCGATCGCACGCGCGTTCCATCACCAGCCGAGTGGTGATCGGCTTCCGCATCGATCCCGGACTCAAGGACTCATTGCACAAGAAATTGAGGCAGAGGAAGATGCGGAGCCTGAGCGATCTCATGGAGACTGTGGTACGCGAGTGGCTGGATAAGCAGGATGAACTAGCGGTCAACACATCGAGGTAAAGAGCAATGCCTGTAGACACAGATGTACCTGCCGCCACCGCTGCCAAGCCATTCACCGCCACTATCACCATCGACGGGAATGTTCGCCCAGAACTTGTGGCAGTCGAATTCCGCAAAATCCGGGACGCATTCAACTACGTCTACCGCGCCGCGATGATCACACACGGGACTCCAGTCTACAACCCCATGATGCAGGGACTGGCGGCATGCGCGATCAACCTGGAGCAGATGATCAACGCGATTGATCCCCCGAGAGTGGTGCCGGCGGCGGGACAGTCGAATCACGTGATCTCGGGGCAGGGGAGGGCATAGTGATAGTCAAGGGTGGAACACTACCTCAGTTCGAGATTCAAGAAGACTTTCCCCTTCCCCTCAAGGGTGGCGGACTGCCAGTGCACGCAGAGTACGTGTATACGCCTCCGCCACCCTCCCCCGATGACAGTGCCGAGCGACGGAAACGAATATTCGACTGGCTGAAGTGCAAGAAGAAGAAGAAAGAGTAATCGATATGGCGACCACGACCACTACTGCAATCACACCTGCACACGCCTCCCACGACGAGATCATCAACTTCGTGCTCATTACCGTCTCCGAGGAATCCGGCAGGCCAGCGACACTCGACTCCGACATGGCAGACAGTCTCGATCTCGACTCGCTCGATTACGTGAACATCGCCCAGCAGATCGAGGAGAGATTCGGGATCGGACCAATCCCCGATAGTGATTTATTCAAGCTGGTCACGGTCGAACAGGTCGTGTTCTATGTGGAAGCGTGGCTGGCGGAGAAGGCTAAAATTGCGTCGGCGGTTGCAGCGCATGAGTAAGGCTCGTGACATCATCGCCGGGTGGCCGCGAGGACGGTCCACCAGCACGTCATCGTATTATAAATACGAAGCCGAAATGCTGATTTTTATGCTGTTTGGCAGAACTCACTGGAGTGCCCCAGATTTATTCCGAGCGGAAGATGAACTCGCTGCCAATTCCGTATACCACCGTGAGCAGCAGCGCATGTTCGATTGGTACGTTTCACAATACCGCACACCGAAAAGTGAAATGATGGTTGACTGTTGTGGTAGAGAGATAAATGTCAGAGCGCCGCGCAATGGATTTGTGTTAGAGGGTTTGGATTTATGCTGGCAGACATCAGAGGAGGATACACTACCAGAGCACCTAGGGGACAGGCGGGGCGTGAATGGGTGATAGCATTCTAGAAGTATTTCGCGCTGACGAATGGCGTCTAGGCAACTGTCAGGTCATCCCCTATGACCGCCGCAAAGTAGACGTGTTCGGTCGCGGCTACCTGCAATATCTCTACAAGCAGTGTCTGGACTCTCGGCCATCCGATCCGTTCGGCGTCCTGCGCGAGTCGTTCTGCGGCATGACCGATCTGTCTGCCGATACCATCTGTGCCTACCTGCATTCCCGTCCAGTTCTCCTGCTCTTGTGCATCCACACATCCCCTACTGAATTCACTCCAGTCGGATTCGCGTACCCCACGATGCTGTGTGGCGCTCCGATGAACGTGGCAGATGGCGAGAGATCGATGTTCGCAGGGTTCGTCTATTTTCGCTCGGCGTGGGGCACACCGGAATTAGAAGTCCTCGGCATGCTCGGATTGGCTTATTTATTTTCCCAATTCCGGTTGCTCGCGGTGCACGGACAACGCTATGCTGGGCACAGGCTCGCCGCGCGGTACATGGCAAAGTTTGGCGCGCGTGATGTGGGGACGATTCCGCATTACATGATGCAGGATGGCAAGCTGGTATCGTGCACGGTCAGCACATTGCTGCGGACGGACTTTGAACAGTATTGCCGGAAATCACTCTTATCACTCGCTGGCGAGGGCATCCTGAATGAGCGGCAAAGGCAGCACACCGGGGATCAGCCCAGCGACGCAGACAGCGCTCACCACGGATGAGACAGCGCTAGTCGGAATTGCAGGCGAGCAAGCGGCCAATAGTCAGCAAATCTATAATCTGGAAGAACCTGGACTGCAACAGTCCACGGACTTCTATAGCTCGCTCGCCAGTGGAGATCCCGCTGCGATCATGCGTGCCATTGCCCCAACGGCTCAGGCTACCTCTGCCGCCACTGCTGGTGCCAAAGCCAACATCATGGCGAACGATCCAGCAGGCGGCGAAAAGAATCTCGCGCTCGAACTCGCGGATGTCAATCGAGGCAGACAGATTGCCAGCACTGCGAGTGGCGCATCGATTGGTGCTGAGAATGCGCTCGCCAAAATGGGCACGAGCGGTGTAGGGCTATCCGGCAGCCTAGCCAGCGGCGCTACCAGCGCGTACGGCGCGGCATCCGGGTCTACGCTCGGTTCTGGCGGCCTGCAACTCCAAGGACAGCAATTACAGATGCAGCAAAAAGGTCAATCGCTCTGGCCAGTCGGTGGCGGCAAACAAGGACTCGGATCGGTCGGTTCCGAAGCTCTCGGTGTCGGCAGCGGCGGTGGTGGCGGATTCGGCGGTGGTGGCGGAGGCTTCGGTGGCGGTGACTTTAGCGATGAACTGAGCACTCCCGGAGGAGGATTCAGTGCTGGTTGGGGTACTGATGGATCTGACTTCGGCTCTATGGGCGCGGCAGGCGATATGAGTGCGGCAGGTGACATAGGCGTTTTTGCTTAGAGCATGGCAACTCAATCCAATCCGTTATTGCCGTATGATCCTAATGCGGCTCAGCCACTGGATAGTGGTAGTGCTGCGGGTGCGGATAGTGCCGCCGCTGCGGGACCGCAACTCCCACCGATTACTGCGCCGCCGAGAATGTCCATACCTGAACAGCCAAGTGCTGGCACAGGTCCACAATTGCTCCCCGGTGCCAAGGGTACGAATCTTGGTGTAGCGTCATATCTTGGCGAGTCTCTGCTCAAAGGCATCATGCAGGGACGTGAGCGCTACCAGCAGATGCAGGCGTACAAGGCGCAGCGCCTCAGCAATGGACTACAGTATAACTATCAAACTCTCGCAAATAATTACTTGGCCTTGATCAAGTCCGGTGCAGACCCAAAGTCCCCTGAAGTGCAAAAGGCTGATCTGCAACAGCGCACCGCGTATCAATCCCTCATGCAGATGCGCGGTAACTTCATTATGGGGCAGGATGGAAAATCGAAAAAGAAAAAGGGGCAGGATGATCAGGACCCTATGCAAATGTTTATGTCATCCGACCCCAAGACGAAGATGAAGGGTGCTTATCTGCTTCAGATGAAAATGTTCCAAGGTGGGGTAGGGACACCTGCTAATGCAGCGGCGCTTCCGTATACGACACCCGAGTATCAGGCTCAGAAGAAACTGATGTCCAGTCAGCAGACACTCTCTCAGGGCAACGTCGATGACAAGCTGCAACTCCGCAACCTGGAGATGGCGGATACATCCAAGATGACTCCCGAGCAGAAATCCGCGCATGAGCAGCAGGTTCAGGGATTGCGTGATCGTCTTGGGGAAGCTGCATCCGGTTACAAGCAGACTGAGAAGATTCTGAAGACTTGGGTTGGTCCAGATAACAAAGAGCACGCTCTGAAGCAGAGGGCGAACGGGGAAGAATACGAAGAGATTCTCGGAGATGTACGGCAAGCGCCGGGATTGACGTCGAGAGAGTCCGACACTACCAGCACTGACAATTTCGGCAATGTGACTCACTCGCAAACTGTACGTAAGCCATTGATCGGTGCACCTGCTGGAGCGAGTACGACGCCAACCACTACTGCTGCTGGTCATACCCAGACTCCGACTGCTGCCGCCGGATCATCCCCCGCTGCGTCTGCACCTGCGCCTGCATCGACTCACAAGCCCGCAGCACAGCCTCCATCACCCGCTGGCTTGCCAAAACTCGACGCCGATGGGCACATTCCTGCCGGGCACGCGAACCCGAATATCACCGAGGCCGCCAATCAGCTTCTCGATGGCACTGACAAGGACAAGCTACCGATGAAAGCCCGTGAGCCTGCTGCGGCACTGGCCCGCAAGTATGGTTGGGAGCAGGGCAAGTTCACACCCAAAGAACAAGTGATGTTGAACGAGTCCAGTACGTTCCTGAAAAGCGCCATGACAGATCCGTCATTAGCCGCGCTGGATGCGCCATTCACGGATCGTCTGCAACTCGCACAGGCACTGAAAGCACCTGACAAAGAAGGGCTGACAGGCAGCGTGCTTACACTTGCATCCGCGCAGAATCTCGATCCACAGCAAGTGGCGTTCGTGCAGATGTACAATCAGCTTGTCGGTACGGTATCCGGTATGTCGCAACTGGTGCGCAGCGGTCGTGCCACAGAGGCCACCATCGAGCGTCTGAAAGCCGAGTTACCGAATCCTCTCACCACCAA